>Ga0197143_1000264_pt1 | contig 61737 bp, 63 predicted proteins | sample GBS70_MetaG_FD_148603 | JGI IMG/M metagenome (GOLD analysis project Ga0197143, IMG submission 148603) | Sediment microbial communities from Great Boiling Springs, Gerlach, Nevada, United States - GBS 70_MetaG | ecosystem: Environmental > Aquatic > Thermal springs > Hot (42-90C) > Sediment...
TCGGGCCCCTCGTGGGCCAGCACCCAGAGGCCCAGCTCTTCGGCCCGGGTTCGGGCCTCGGCCGGCAGGGTTGCCCCCAGGGCCGTCCCGACCAGGGCCTGAAGGAGGGGGATCCGGGCCGGGTCCTGGCCCGGGTCGGCTAGGGCCAGGGCCGCCGCTAGGACGCGTTTCGCCGTAAGCGGCCGGTCGGCCCGGGCATACAGAAGGGCCAGGTCCTCCAGGGCCCCCACCCGCACCTGCCGCACCTCTGGCCTATCGTCGAAAAGGGCCCGGACCGCCCGGCCGACCAGGTCGGCCCACCGGCGCCGGTGGGTTTCCTCGTCAAGGAGCACCTGGGTTCCCGCCAGGTTGCGGGCTTCCCGGCTGAAATCCCTTAAAAGGCGGGGGACGATGAACCAGTGCCAGAGGTGGGGCTCGTCGGACACCACCTGGTTGGACTCGTCGAGGTACTGGGGGTTGAGCCGCACCTCGGCGCGGTTGACCAGGCGGTAAACGGGGTGCTCTGAGAACTCCCGGCGGGGCCGGCCGATTCGTTCCAGCCAGGCCGCGGCCGCCGGGGAGAGGGCGGCCCCACCCCGCCGATTCCAGAGGATATCCCGGGCCTCGTCCGGCTCCAGCTCGAAAAGCTCCAGGTCGGCTTCGGCCGCCGCCCGACGAAGCTTCTCCAGTTCGGCCTCGAGCCGCCCCACCACACTCGCCCGGTGTCCCACGTCGACCCCGCGGGGGCTGAGGCCGAAGGCCACCACATCCAGGCCCCCGACGGCCCCCCGCACCAGCAGGATCAGCTCCCGGGCCCGCTCGAGGGTTACCGGGGTCGAGAAGGCCCGCAGGACCGGGTCGGCGGCCTCCGTCGGCCGGACCCGGGGCGCCGGCCGTCCCCCGACCCGGAAAAGCTCCCGCCGGACCTGTTTAAGCCGCTCCCTGGGAAGGTCGGCCCCGGCCAGGGCGCTTAAAACCGCCGCGGCCCCCGGACTGCCCCGCAGCGCCCCCAGCAGCCGGCCGAAGGCGGCCGGGTCCCCGGCCAGCTCCACGGCCAGCCGGACCAGCCCCTCCGGGTTCGAAACCGCGAGCTCCCGGACAACCGCATCAAATTCCTCGGGCCCGAGCCGCCCGAGGCGGCGGGCCGCCTCCGGGTAGAGCTTAAAGCTTAAAAGTTCGGCGACTTCGGCCACCCGCCCTGACCCCACCGCCTAGGCCTCCCGAAATTCCCGGACGGGGACGGTCCGGGCCAGCCTCGGGCCGAGCACGGGAACCTTGCCGACCAGCTGGGGAAATACCAGCTCGAACCAGAGGTGGGCCAGCTGGATGAGGGTGCGTTTGACCCGCCGGAAGTTGAAAAACTGCGACCGGCCGTAGGCCCGGTGGTAGTGGTGGACCGGCACCTCGGCCAACCCGAAGCCGGCGTCCTGGACTTTTTTCATAAGTTCGACGCAGATTACCCCGCTGTCGGACTTAAGGTTAATCTTGTCAAAGATGCTTCGGCGCATCAGCCTGAAGTCGCAGTCGACGTCTTTAAGCTTAAGGCCGAAGGCAAACTTGACCACATATTGATAAATTCGGCCGATAATGACCCGGTGGAGGGGGTCGTGCCGCTCGATCTTCCAGCCGTTTACCAGGTCGACCCCTTCCCGAAGGGCCGGCAGGAGCAGTTTAAGCTCCCGGGGGTCGTACTGGGCGTCGCCGTCGGTGTAGAAGATCAGCTCCTTGGTGCAGGCGGCAAACCCGGTTCGGAGGGCCGCCCCGTAGCCCAGGTTCTTAGGGTGGTGGACCACCCGCAGGCAGTCGTAGAGCCGGGCGAGCTCCTCAAGGACCTCGGCGGTGTGGTCTTCGCTCCCGTCGTTCACGACGATGACCTCGTAATCGTCCGTAAGCTCCCGCAGGGTCCGGACGGCGGTCACCACCATGGAGGCGATGGTGCCGGCGTCGTTGTAGGCCGGAAAGAAAACCGAAATGCCCGGCGGCCGGGATTCTGCGGTCATCTGCCCAGAAAATATTACCCAAATCAATTAGCTCCCACAACTACCCGACCCAGAACCGCAAACGACGCCCCGCCGGCCGTAAGGTTGCGCCGGCCGTCGGAAAGGCGGTAAAGGCCGGCAACCAGGTAGTAGTCCCCGGGCGGGAGGTCCGGGGGCAGGCTGATGACGGCCGCATCCGCAAAGCGGTCGCCCGGGGCCCACTGGTAGGTGGGCAGAAGCCCCCCGGCCGGCCTGAAGTCGGCCTGGGCGGCCGGAACCGTCCCGGGCGCCGGCACCAGGTGAACAAAAACCTGCCAGTCTTCGGTAGGCTTGCCGGCCGCCGACCAGTAAAGCGTTACCCGCAGGTCCCCGCCCGGGGCCAGCGGCCCCGCCGGCAGGTCGGCCCCCACGAGAACTATCCCATCCCGAAAGGCCGCGCCGAGGGGCCGGGCGGGCGGGACCGTCGGGGGTGGGGGCGGGGCGGTCTTCTCCACCGTGAGCCGGCCCAGGGAAAGGGTCTCCTCCCCGGCCTGGAAGGCCCAGGCGTAGTCGCCCGGGGGCAGGCCGGGGAAAACCGTAAGGCTTACCAGCTCGGGGCCGGGTTCCCCGGAAGGGCCCAGCTCCCAGACCTGCCGGACCCGGCCCGCCGGGTCGATGAGCCCGACCCGGGCCTCCTCCCCGCCCGGCCTCCGGTAGATGACGAGATAAACCCGGTCGTCGGGGCCGGCCCGTCCGACCGGCGGGTCGTAGCCGAAAAGGCCGGCCGGGCCGTCGACCCGGACCTCCGGCTCAAGGCGGACCGGCCGGGGCGGTCGGCCGGCCGGGTCGAAGAGGACGGCCCCGTTGTGGCCGAAGCTGAACCGGGCCGCCTCCGGAAGCCGCCCCTTTAGGTGGGCCTGGACCTCCCCGGAAGGGTCTTCGATGGCCGGCTCCATAAGCACCAGCCAGAGCCTCCCGCCCCCCGAAGCCGCCCCCTCGACCTCAGACCGCCAGGCCGGGTCGGCCCGGGGCGAAACGGGCAGGACCCGGGTGCCCCCCAGGCCGGCCCGGCGGGCGTAGTACTCGAAGATGGGCAGCCGGTCGCCCGAAACCAGGATAAGCCGGTCTCCCGGGGAGACGTAAGCCCGGAGGACCCGAAAGAGGGTAACGTAGTCGTCGGTGAGCCGCCGCCCGTCAAGGTACTGCCAGGTGCCCAGCAGGAGCAGTCCGAGAAGCCCCGGCCCCAACCCGAAGGCCAGGGGGCGGGGCCGGGCGGAGGCGGCCGAAGCCAGCCCCAGCCCGAGCAGGGGCACGGCCGGCAGAAAATAGCGGGGGTCGTAGACCGGCACGTAGCCGAAGGGCCGGGGAAGGAGCACCAGGACGCCGAGGCCGGCGGCCAGAAGAAAGCCGGCCCCGAAGCGGCGGCCCCCGGGGTGGGCCAGGCTCCCCAGAAGGCAAACGACCAGGGCTCCGGCGGCCAGGGGCCAGAGGCCGTCGGGGCCGCCCCGCCCCAGCAGGAGGCCCCCGGGCACGGCCCGGAACACCTCGGGCAGGGGGGTGGGCGGCCCGGCGGCCCAGCTCCGCTGCCGGGTAAGGGCAAACCCCACCCAGGGCCCCAAAAGGCCGAGGGTTCCGAGGCTGGCTAAAATCCAGGCCCGGCCCCGTTCCCCCCGCCAGAGCCAGAGGCCCGAAACCAGGGGCAGTACGGCGGCCGGGTAGAGGGTGAAGGCGGCCCCAAAGAGGCCGGCGGCGTAGCCGGCCAGATAAGCCCGGCGGGGCTTAAGGTCCGTAAGGTAGCGGTGGCCGAAGTAGAGGCCCACCAGGCCGAAGGTGACCCCCGGGGCGTGCATCCGGACCTCCTGCGACCACCAGATATGGAGGGGGTTTAAGCCTAAAAAGAGGGCCGCCCAGAGGCCCCCGGCCGGGCCGATGGCCCGCCGGCCCAGGCTTGCGGCCACGGCTACGGCCGGGACCGAGAGCAGGACGGTAAGAAACCGCAGGCCGAAGGGTTCGCCCCCGGCCAGGGGCTCCCAGAGGCCGAGGAGCCAGTAGTAGAGGGGCGGGTGGGTATCGGCGGCGGTACGGAGGGCGGCGCCCACCGGCCCGAGGCGGGCGATTTGCAGGGCAAAGGCCTCATCGTACCAGATGTTGTGGTCGCCCAGCCGAAAGACCCGCAGGCCGAAGGCGAGGGCCACCACCCCGAGGCCCATTGACACCCCCGGTCCGGTCCGGCTAAGATCGTGCCGGGCCAGGAGAGGCCCAAATCTTGCCCGGAGCTGATGCCACATGGTGGACCTTCAGGGACCCAACCGCGGCCCGGTCATGGCCCGCAACGGCCTCATCGCCGCCAACCACTACCTGGCCGCCCAGGCCGGCTACGAGCTGCTCCGTAAGGGCGGCAACGCCTTCGACGCCGCCCTGGCGGCCGCGGCTGTGCTTACGGTGGTGGAACCCCAGAGCAGTCACCTCGGCGGCGACCTCTTCGCCCTAGTTTACCGGCCCGAAGATGGCCGGGTCCAGGCCGTAAACGCCAGCGGCCCGGCCCCGGCGGCCGCCACCCCGGACCGGCTCCCGAACGGCCTCCCGACCACCGGCCCCCTGGCCGTAACCGTGCCCGGCGCTGTGGACGGCTGGCTCACCATCTGGGAGCGCTACGGGTCCCGGCCCCTGGCCGAAGTTTTCGAGTCGGCCGTGGCCCTGGCCGAAGAGGGCTTCCCCATCAGCCAGCGGCTGGCGGCGGCCATCGCCGCCAACGCCGAGCGGCTCCGGGCCTTCCCGGCTTCGGCCCGAACCTTCCTGCCCGAAGGCACCCCCCCGCCCCCAGGCTACGTCTTGCGCCAGCCCGACCTGGCCCGGACGCTGCGGGCCCTGGCCGCCGGGGGCCGGGAGGAGTTTTACCGGGGTGAGCTGGGCCGGCGGCTGGTCCGGGCCCTGGCCGAGCTCGGGGGAATTATGACCGAGGCCGACCTGGCCGCCTACCGGTGCGAGGTCCTGGAGCCCATCTCCGTAAATTACCGGGGCTACACCGTCTTCGGCCAGCCGCCGGTCTCCCAGGGGTTTATCCTGCTGGAGTGTCTTAAAATCCTGGAAGGCTTCGACCTGGCCCGTTACGGCTTTCTAAGCCCCGATGTTATCCACCTGGAGGTTGAGGCCAAGAAGCTGGCCTTCGAGGACCGGCTCAACTTTGCCGGCGACCCCCGCTTCGTTGAGTTCGCCGTGGAACATCTCCTTTCGGAGGCCCACGCCGAGGGCCGGCGTAAGCTTATCCGCCCCGACCGGGTCCTCCCCGGCCAGGCCGCGGGCCAGCTGAGCGTCGGCCGGGAGACCACTTACCTGACGGCGGCAGACCGGCAGGGGAACGTCGTCTCCTGGATTCAGAGCATCTTCCACGTTTTCGGGTCGGCGGTGGTGGCCGGGGATACGGGCGTTATCTTAAACAACCGGCTGGCCGGATTCAGCCCCGACCCCGCCAGCCCCAACCGACTGGGGCCGGGCAAGCGCCCCATCCATACCCTGAACACCTATATGGTTTTCAAGGACGGCCGGCCTTACCTTTCGGGGGGCACCCCGGGCCAGCACTACCAAGTGATGGTGAACCTTCAGGTGCTGGTCAACGTCCTCGACTTCGGCCTGCACCCCCAGGCCGCCCTGGACGCCCCCCGCTGGGCCAACCTGGAAGGCACCGAGGTTCAGCTCGAGGCCCGGGTTCCCGAAAGCACCGTGGCCGAGCTGCGGCGCCGGGGCCACGACGTCCGCCTGGCCCACCCCTGGTTCGGCCCGGGCCGGGCCATGCTTATCGCCGTCGACCGGGGAATCCTTCAGGGGGCCTTCGACCTGCGGGGCGAGGGCTATGCCCTTGGCTGGTGAGGGAGGTTTAAAGCCTTTACCGGAAAAGGCGGGCCGCGATGTTCAGCACCACCGTAAGGAGGATGCTTAAAAGGAGCATCGTGGCCAGGGGGAAGAAGCAGGTAACGTTGTCCGTCTGAATGACGATGTCCCCGGGGAGCCGGCCAATGCCGGGCACCCGTCCGGCCAGCAGAAGCAAAAGGCCGAGTCCGGCCAGGACGAGGCCGAAGATGATGAGCACTCGGCCGATGGTGGCGAAATCTTCCATCAGCTTCCGGAGGCGACCCGCTCCACGTATTCGCCGGTGCGGGTATCCACCCGGACGATATCCCCGGTTTCGATAAAGAAAGGCACCTGGATAACTAGGCCCGTCTCGAGGGTGGCGGGCTTGGTTCCCCCGGCGGCGGTGTCGCCCTTAAAGCCCGGCGAGGTTTCGATAACCTTTAAATCCACCGTCGTGGGAAGCTCGACGGCCACCGGCTGGTCCCGGTAGAACATAAGCTCGACCTGCATCCCCTCTTTAAGATAGTTCACCCCATCCCCCAGGACTTCGGGGCCGACGGTGTACTCCTCGTAGGTCTCCAGGTCCATAAAGTGATACAGGTCGCCCTCTCTATATAGAAACTGGGCCGGCCGGGCCTCCAGGTAGGCCCGGACGAAGCGGGTGCCCGCCTGGACCGTCCGGTCGATGATGTGGCCGGCCCGGAGGTTGCGCAGGCGCATCCGGACCTGGGCGGTGCCCCGGCCCAGCTTGAGGTGCTCCACATCCAGCACCTGGTAAAGCTCGCCGTCGAGCTCGATGGTCATTCCCCTGCGGAGGTCGCCGGTTTCGATCATCGCCACCCTCCTAAATTTCCAGGACCGGGAACTTGGGGGCCTGGGAGATCACCTCGACCCCGTGGTCCCGCAGGACCACCAGGTCCTCGATCCGCACCCCGCCCCAACCCGGCAGGTAAATTCCTGGCTCGATCGTAAATACCATACCGGCCGCAAGCTTATCTTCCGACCTGGGCCCGAGCCGGGGCGCCTCGTGGATGACCAGCCCCACCCCGTGGCCGAGGCCGTGGCCGAAGTTTTCGCCGTAGCCGGCCGCCCTTATCACCTCCCGGGCGACGGCGTCCACCTCGGCGGCCGGCATTCCCGGCCTAGCCGCCCTGCGGGCGGCCTCGTTGGCCTCGGCCACCACCCGCCAGACCTCCAAGAACTTCTCCTCCGGCCGGCCGAAGACAAAGGTTCGGGTAAGGTCGCTCTGGTAGCCGTCAAAGCCGGCCCCGATGTCGAGCAGGACGATGTCCCCCGGCTGGACCCGGCGGTCGCCGGGGCGGTGGTGGGGCCGGGCGGCGTTCGGGCCGGTGGCAACGATGGGGGCGAAGGAGACCCCGTCGGCCCCCAGCTCCCGCATCACCCGCTCGACCTCCCAGGCCAGCTCCCGCTCGGTCACCCCGTATTTGAGGGTTTCGAGGACGGCGGCCAGGGCCCGGTCGGTGATTTCGGCCGCCTTTCGAATGCGGCCGATCTCTTCTTCGTCTTTTACGGCCCGAAGCTGCTCCACCAGACCCCGCAGGGGAACGAGCCGAACCCCCCGGCCCCGCAGGTACCGGCTCCACTCCCGGTAAGTCTGATAGGTTACGGCGTGGGCCTCGAAGCCGAGCCGCCGCAGACTGCGCCGGCGGGTGAGGTCCCGCAGGGCCGGCACCAGACTGCCGTCGATGCGCCAGACTTCAAAGTCCGGGGCCTCCTGCCGGGCCTGCTCGGTGTATCTAAAATCGGTCGCCAGCACCGCCCAGTCCGGCCCGATCAGCAGGTAGCCGGCCGAGCCGGTAAAGCCGCTGAGGTAGCGGCGGTTCTCCGGCTGGGAGATGATTACGGCGTCGACGCCGGCTTCGGGCAGAAGCTGCCTAAAGCGCTCGAGTCGGCTCTTCACCTTCCCCTCCCCGTAAGATTTCGACCAGGAGCCTCAGGGCTGCCAGGTAGCCCCGCCAGCCGAAGCCGGTAATCTGCCCGAGGGTTACGGGCGCGATTACCGAGCGGCGGCGCCACTCCTCCCGGGCGTAGATGTTGCTCAGGTGGACCTCGACGGTGGGCCGGCCCACGGCGGCGAGGGCATCCCGCAGGGCCAGGCCGTAGTGGGTCAGGGCGCCGGGGTTGATGATTATCCCGTCGGCGGCCTCGGCTTCCCGGTGGAGAAAATCGATAAGCTCCCCTTCCGAGTTGCTCTGGAAGGGGAGCAGTTCGACCCCGGCCGGGGCGGCCTCGGCCTTAAGGCGGGCGTCGATTTCGGCCAGGGTCATCGTCCCGTAAATCTGGGGCTCCCGCCGTCCCAGAAGATTGAGGTTTGGGCCGTGGAGGACGAGGATCTTTAAGGGCTTCAGCCCAGGACCTCCGCCACCTGTTCCTCGGCCCCCACGAAGCCGCAGCCGTCGGCGGTGCACCGGCGGGCGCCGTTTTTGCCGGCGACCAGCAGGCCCCCGCACCGGGGGCAGGGCTCCGCCAGGGGCCGCTCCCAGACGGTGAAGTTGCAGGCCGGGTAGTTGATGCAGCCGTAGAACACCCGGCGGGTTCGGCGGGCCCGGCGCTCCACCAGCTCGCCCCCGCACTGGGGACAGCGGGCGCCGGTGCCGACGGCCACGGGCCGGGTGTAGCGGCACTCGGGGAACCCGGTGCAGCCGATGAACTGGCCGTACTTGCCGGTGCGGGTCATCAGGGGCCGGCCACAGTCGGGGCAGGCCTCGTCGAGGAGCTCCTTGCCCAGCTCGATTTTGGCCAGCCGTTCGGCGGCCTCCAGGGCCTGCTGGAACGGGATGTAGAAGTCCCGGAGCACCTCCACCCGGCTGCTTTCGCCCCGGGCAACCTCATCCAGCTCCTCCTCCATCCGGGCGGTGAACTCCACGTTGAAGACCTCGGGGAACTGGGAGACCAGCAGGTCGTTTACGACCATCCCCAGCTCGGTGGGGATGAGCCGCCGGTCCTCCCGGCGGACGTAGCCCCGCTCCTGGATGGTGGCCAGGATGGGGGCGTAGGTGCTGGGCCGGCCGATGCCCAGCTCCTCCAGGGTCTTAACCAGGCTCGCCTCGGTGTAGCGGGGGGGCGGCTGGGTGAAGTGCTGCTTGGGCGTGACCTCCACCGGGCTCAGGGCCTCGCCGGCCTGAAGGGGCGGAAGCTGGCCCTCTTCGGCCTCGTCCTCGTCATCCCTGCCCTCGATGTAAACCTCGAGGAAGCCCGGGAACTGGATGACCGACCCGGTGGCCCGCAGCAGGTAGACCCGCCCGTCGGAGGTCTGGTCCACCAGGATGTCCACCGAGGTCTGCTCTAAGGTGGCCGACTCCATCTGGCTGGCCACGAAGCGCTTCCAGATAAGGTCGTAAAGCTTGTACTGGTCGGGCGTAAGGTACTGCTTTAGCTGGGCCGGTTCCCGGAAGACCGAGGTGGGCCGGATGGCCTCGTGGGCCTCCTGGGCGCCCTTGGCCTTCTTCTGGGCGTAGCGGGGGGTTGGGGGCGCAAAGTCGGCCCCGAACCGGCGGGTGATGTACTCTCGGGCCTCGGCCTTGGCCAGGTCGCTTACGGCCGTGGAGTCGGTCCGCATGTAGGTTATCAGGCCGACCTGCCCCTCCGGCCCGAGGTCAACCCCCTCGTAAAGCTGCTGGGCGATGAGCATCGTCCGCTTGGCCGTGAACCGAAGCTTCCGGGAAGCCTCCTGCTGGAGGGTGCTGGTGGTGAAGGGCGGGGCCGGGTCCCGCTGAACCGTCCGCCTGCGAACCTCCCCGACGGCCCACCGGCCGGACCTCAGGGCGGCCACCAGGGCGGCGGCCTCGTCGCCGGTCTTAATGCTGAGCTTCTCCTTGGCCCCGGCAATTCCCCAGAGGACGGCCCGGAAGCGGCGGTCGGGCCGGTCGGCCGGGGTCAGCAGGGCCTCCACCGTCCAGTACTCCTCGGGCACAAAGGCCTGGATCTCCCGCTCCCGCTCCACCACCAGCCGGAGGGCCACCGACTGCACCCGCCCGGCGGAGAGCCGGTGCTGGACCTTCCGCCAGAGCAGGGGGCTTACCAGGTAGCCGACCAGCCGGTCGAGAATCCGGCGGGCCTGCTGGGCCTCGACCAGCCGGAGGTCGATGGGTCGGGGGCTCCGGAACGCCTCGGCGATGGCCTTGGGGGTGATCTCGTGGAAGACGACCCGCCGGACTTTGTTCGGGTCGGCCTGGGTCGCCTCGATAATGTGCCAGGAGATGGCCTCCCCTTCCCGGTCGGGGTCGGTGGCCAGGAAGACCTCCGGGGCCTCGGCAACGGCCTCCTTAAGCTGGCGGACAATGGCCCGCTTTTCCTTGGGAACCAGGTACTTCGGCTCAAAGTCCCGGTCGATGTCGACCCCGAGCCGGGACTTGGGCAGGTCCCGGATGTGGCCGATGGAGGCGATAACCTTATATTCCCGGCCTAAATACTGGCCGATGGTCTTGGCTTTGGTGGGGGATTCGACGATGACTAACTTCTTCGCCATCCCTCTTAACGTTTAACCCCGAACGTAATATTGTCCGCCGACGTGCCGGACCAGCCCCTTAAGCTCCAGCAGGGCCAGGGTCGCCCCGACCTCGCCCGCCGGCCTTCCGGCCTGGCGGACGAGGTCGTCGATGTGGGTGGGGCTGTGGTCCAGCAGCTTCACTATAATAATTCTAACTCAGTATCCGGGGCCGCCTGGCGCAGGCCGACCTGGTGGTTGAGCCGGGCAAGCTTTAGGGCCTCGAGGATGTCGTCGGCCCCGGTCACCAGGCCGGCCCCGTCCTGGATGAGGCGGTTGGTTCCCCGGCTCTGGGGGGAGGTTATCGGGCCGGGGACGGCGAAGACGTCCCGGCCCTGGTCGGCGGCGTACCCTGCGGTGATGAGGGCCCCCGAGGCCTCGTCGGCCTCGACGACGACCACCCCGAGGCTGAGGCCGCTGATGATGCGGTTGCGAATGGGGAAGTTCTGGGCGGCCGGCTGGGTGCCGGGCGGAAACTCGGTTATAAGGGCGCCGGCCTCGGCGATGCGGTCGGCCAGCTGGCGGTTTTCCCAGGGGTAAACCTGGTCTAAGCCCGAGCCCAGGACGGCCAAGGTCCAGCCCCCAGCCTCCAGGGCCCCCAGGTGGGCCTCGGTGTCGATGCCCACGGCCAGGCCGCTCACGACGGTGACGCCCCCGGCGGCCAGGTCCCGGCTGAGGGCCCGGGCGACCTGGCGGCCGTAATAGGTCGGGCGGCGGGTGCCCACCACGGCCACGGCCCAGGCCTGGGCCGGGAGGAAGTTACCCTTAACAAAGAGGACGGCCGGCGAGTAGTCGATGACCCGCAGCCGGTCCGGGTAATCCGGGTCAGCCCAGGTGAGGACCTTGAGGCCGAGGCGGCGGCAGGCTTCCAGGTCGGCCGCCGGATCCCGCCTGGCCCGGGCCGCAAGCACCCGGTCGACCAGCTCCGGTTCGAGGCCGGCGGCCAGGAGCCCGGCCCTGGGGGCCTTCCAGGCGTCGGCCAGGGCGCCGAAGTGGGCCTGGAGGCGGCGGATTCGGGCGGCCCCGAGGCCCTGAACCCGGCTGAAGGCGACCCAGCAGGCAAGCTCCCGGTCGTCAATCCCCATCCCGGCCGACATTTTACCACAGGAAAGGCCCCGGGCTTTAAGAGCTGCCCGCCGTCAGAACAGGGCTTTCCGGCGCCGGAAAGCCCCGGCGGAAGGCTGGGCGTCCGGCATGCCGGCCGGTTTTGACACCGCCCCGATTTTGGGTTAAGCTTAGGTCTAGAGTTAAGCAATCTTAAATATGGGCGGCTGCGCCGGAAGGAGCAGGCGCCCGTGGCCGACAACGCCGACCTTCCTAAGCCGGTCCGGCCCTCCCGCTGGTGGGAGCTTCTCGACGATGCCTCCACCCAGGATGTGGTCAGGGCCGTGGTCCTGGGCCGGGCCCGGTTGCCCCTCTGGAGGCGGTTGCTTGCCTTCCTCGGCCCGGCCTTCGTCGCCTCCGTCGCCTACATGGACCCCGGAAACTTCGCCACCAACATCTCGGCCGGGGCCCAGTACGGCTACATGCTCCTCTGGGTGGTGGTGATGAGCAACCTGATGGCCATGCTCATCCAGTCCCTCTCGGCCAAACTGGGCATCGCCACCGGCCGGAGCCTCCCCGAGCTTATCCGGGACCATTTTCCCCGCCCCCTGGTGCTCTTCCTGTGGGTGGTTGCCGAGCTGGTGGCGATGGCCACCGACCTGGCCGAGTTCCTCGGGGCGGCCCTGGGGCTCAACCGGCTTTTCGGCGTCCCGATGTTTCCGGCGGCCCTCATCACCGGCGTCCTCGCCTTTTTGATATTGAGCCTGGAGCATTACGGTTTCCGGCCCCTCGAGGCCGTCATCACCCTGTTCGTCGGGGTTATCGCCCTCTGCTATTTCGTCGAGGTCGCCTTCTTTGCCCACCCCGATTGGGGGGAGGTCGGGCTGGCGGTCATCCGGCCGCGGCTTACGGACCCCGAGAGCGTACTGCTGGCCGTCGGGATCCTGGGGGCCACGGTTATGCCCCACGTTATCTACCTGCACTCGGCCCTGACCCAGGGCCGGGTGGTGGTTCAGGGCGACGCCGCCAAGCGGCTGATTTTTCAATACGAGGTGTTGGATGTTATCCTGGCAATGGGAATTGCCGGCCTGATCAACGGGGCGATGCTCATTATGGCGGCGGCGACCTTTCACCCGAGCGGCTACCACGAGCTCACGGAGCTTACGGATGCTTACCTGACCCTGCGGCCGCTGCTCGGGCCGCTGGCCGCAACGGTCTTTGCCATCTCCCTCCTGGCTTCGGGCCTCTCGTCGTCGACGGTGGGTACCATGGCCGGGCAGGTTATCATGCAGGGGTTTCTCCGGCGCCAAATCCCCATCTGGGTGCGCCGGCTGGTTACGATGGTCCCGGCCATCGCGGTGATCGGGGCCGGGTTTGACCCGACCCGGACCCTGGTCATAAGCCAGGTTGTTTTATCCTTTGGGATTCCCTTCGCCCTGGTCCCCCTCATCATCTTCACCCGCCGCCGGGAGCTGATGGGCCCCCTCGTCAACTCCCGCCTGACCACGGTCCTGGTGGGCGTCGTTGCCCTCGTCATCGTCGGCCTTAACCTCTTTCTCCTTTACCGCACCCTGACCGAGGGCCTATGACCCGTATCGAACGGCTCCTGCTGCCCCTGGACGGCTCCGGGCGGGCCGAGGCCGCCGTAAAGCTTGCGGCCTTCCTGGCCCGACGGCTGGGGGCCGAGCTGGTCCTGCTGCACATCGTCGAGCGGCGGCCGCCGGAGCGGGTCCACGGGGAGCCCCACCTGCGCACGGCCGCCGAGGCCGAAGCTTACCTGGACCGGGTCTCCGCCCGCCTGAGGGAGCTGGGGGTAGCGGCCAGGACCCACGTTCACGCCGGGCCGGAGGCCGATGTGGCGGCGGCCATTGCCGCCCACCTGCAGGAACAAGCCGGGGACCTCATCGTCATGAGCACCCACGGCCGCGGGGGCGTGCGCGGCTGGGTCCTGGGTAGCATCGCCCAGCAGGTGGTCCGGCGGGGATGTCCGGTTCTGCTGGTGAGGCCGGAGGTGCCGGGGGGGCCGCCGGAGGGGATAAGCCGGGTGGTGGTGCCCCTGGACGGCACGCCCACGGGGGAGGCGGCGCTCCCCCTGGCCGCCGCCATCGCCGCCGGGTGCGGCCTGCCGGTTACCCTGCTGACGGTGGTGCCCCTGGTGGGAACCATCAGGCCGGAACAGCGCCCGGTGGCCACCTTCCTGCCGGCCGCAACGGCGGCCATGCTCGACCTGGAGGCCGGGGCCGCGGCCGAATACCTGCGGGCGGTGGCCGCCCGCCTCGAGCCGGAGTTCGGCCTGCAAGTCTCCTTCGAGGTCCGGCGGGGGGACCCCGTCGCCGAGGTGGTTAAGGTGGCCGAGCGGGATGTGCTGGTGGCGATGGCCGCCCGGGGGCGGTATGGACTTGCCGGGCTGTGGGAAGGGAGCGTTTCGGCCCGGGTTCTGGCCGCCAGCCGGGGTCCGGTCCTGCTTGTGCCCGCCCCCTAGGCCGCGGACCCCGGGGAATCCTGGGAACCCGGCCGTTCGGGGTTTGCCGACCCGACCTCCGGGCCGTAGTAGTGCTCGATGACGACTTTGATGGTGGCGGCCATCGGGACGGCTAAGAGGAGGCCAGGGATGCCCGCCAGGGTCCTGCCGGACAAGACCGCAAACAGGGTGATGACCGGGTGGAGGCCCACCGCCCGGCCGAGGACCACCGGCATGACGACCTGGTCTTCGAGCTGGCGCAGGACAAAGTAGGCCAGGATGATGGCCACCGCCCCGCCGGGCCCGAGCTGGACGAGGCCGACCCCGGCGGCGATGATGGCGGCCGCCACCGGTCCGACGAAGGGGACCACCTCCAGGATCCCCGTAAGCAGGCCGAGGGCCAGGGCGTAGCGGAGGCCGAACCCGAGGCTCAGAACCCCGTAAGTTACGGCCGCCATGAACCCGACGAGGAAAAGCTGGCCCCAAAGGTAGCGGCGCAGGACCCGGTGCACCAGCCCGGCCAGGGCGGCGGCCTCGGCCCGAGCCCGGTCCGGCAGCAGCCGGAGGCCGCGGCCGGCCAGGCGGCGGCCGTCGAGCAACAGGTAGAAAGTTGCCACCGCCGTTATGAGCAGGCTTAAAAGCCCCTCCACGACGGCCGCGGCGACCTGGAGGGCCTCCCGGGGCTGGCCGAAGAACTCCTGGCCGGCCCGCACCAGGTAGAGGCCGATGGTGTGGGCGGTAACCTGCTGGCCGAAGAGGTTGAGGCTGGGGCTGCCGAAGAAGCGGATAAAGACGGCTTCCAGGATTTCGGGGCCGTGCCGGGCCAGGTCCCGGGCCTCGGCCGTGAGAACGGGCACTAAGGCCAGGGCCAGGCCGACCGCAAAGCCGAGAAAGACGGCGTATACGCCCACCGCCGCGGCCGGCCTGGGTGCCCGGAGCCGCCGGCTCAGGCCCTCCACGGCCGGGTCGAGGAGATAGGCGATGACGGCGGCCGCCACGAAGGGGGGCAAAACCTGGCGGACCAGGTAAAGAAAAACCGCAAGGCCCCCCACCAGCCACCAGTAGGGTCCCATCCGCTGGCCCTCCGGCCCCTAACGGCTATTCGGCCTCGGCCGGCCGAAAGAGCACGTCCAGCTTCGGGTCGTAGCCCACCAGGCCGGCATACCTGGCCCAGGCCACGGCCGTCTCCAGCTGGCGGGCGGCCTCCGCCCGGGTGAAGACCTGCTCCAGCCGGCTCCGGAAAACCTGGGCCAGAATCCGGTGCTGGGGGGTTGCCCGGAGGGCCTCAACCAGCTCCACCCGGATTAGAAGCTGGCGGCGGAAGATCCGGCGGCGGGTTTCGGGGTCGGCCGCGGCGAATTTCTGGCCGGCTTTGGTCAGAATTATATCCCCCTCCACCACCTCCACCAGGTCAAGGAGGTCGGCCGCCTCCACCACCGGTAAAAGGTCGCCGGCCTCCAGGCCCAGGTCTTCGGCCAGCTGGTAGAGCTCCTCCCGGCCGCCCCGAGCCCGAAGCTGCTCCACCAGGCCGGCGACCTGACCGAGGCTGACATGGGGGAGCATCTGGTAAACGCCGACTTCCTCAGCCGGGGCCTCGGGCTGACGGGCGCCTGGGATGAGGGCGGTCACATCGGCGGCCGGGCTGGTCATAACCCGGTAGATGACGTCCACCAGGGCCGTCCGCTCCGGACCCCGGGTCTGGCGCAAGTTGGGCGGCAGCCCGGGAAGCTCCACCCGAACTCGGGCCGGGTTGGCGCTCAGGATGACGATCCGGTCGGCCAGGGCCGCCGCCTCTTCAATGTTGTGGGTTACCATCAGGACCGCCCGGGTTGGGAGCCGCCCCCCGGTCCAGAGTTCAAAGAGCTCCCGGCGCAGGTTCTCGGCCGTAAGCACATCCAGGGCCGAGAAGGGCTCGTCCATAAGGAGGACTTCGGGGCCCACCACCAGGGCCCGGGCAAAGCCCACCCGCTGGCGCATCCCGCCCGAAAGCTCCTGGGGGTAGGCGGTTTCGAAGCCCTTAAGGCCCACCAGGTCGACCATCTCCCGGGCCCGCCGCTCCCGCTCCGGCTTCGGAACACCCCGGGCCAGCAGGCCCAGCTCGACGTTCCCCAGGACCGTTAGCCAGGGAAAGAGGGCAAAGGTTTGAAAGACCATGGCCGCCGCCGGGTTTATCCCATGCAGGGGCTCGCCCCGCACCAGCACCTGGCCCCGGGATGGGGGGATAAGGCCGGCCAGGATGCGCAGGAGGGTGGATTTCCCGCAACCGGAAGGCCCCAGCAGGGCGACAAACTCCCCTTCGGCGAGCTCCAGGGTTATCCGGTCCAGGACCAGCACCGGCTGGCCGTCGCCGTAAAACTTGGTGACCTGGTCGGCCTTGAGCAGAACAGCCCCCACAGCCTCAGTCCAGCCGGAATCGGGTTTCAGCCCAGCGGTAAAGCCGCCGCCAGAAGAGGCGGTTAAGGCCGACCACCAGAAGGGCCATGACCAGCGTGCCCGCCAGCAGGCCGGCCGTGTCCCCGGCCTCGGCCCGGGCGGTGATGAAGGCCCCAAGGCCCGCCGTCCGGTAGGCCTCGCGCCCAAAGCTTATATACTCCCCCACGACGGTGGCGTTCCAGACGGCCCCGGCGGCGGTAATAAGGCCCGTCACCAGGTGGACGAAAATCCCCGGCAAAAGCAGCAGCCGCCAGCGCTTCCACCCCGAGAGGCGAAAAATCCCTGCCGCTTCGAGCAGGCCGGTGGGTATCGCTAAAGTTCCGCCCACCACGTTAAAAAGAACATACCACTGGCTACCCAGAAGCATCAGGAGCAGGGCGGCCAGCTCCACCCCGGCCGGCAGCCGGATCACCAGCAATATCACCGCCGGGAAGAGGGCGGTGGCCGGGATGGAGGCCGCCAGCTGAATCAAGGGGAGCACCCGCCCGCCCACCTCCCGCCGTAGCCCCAGGGCAACCCCCGCCGGCACCGTCCACAGGAAGGCAAGGCTCAGGGCCAGGACGACCCGGCCGAAGCTCGCCCCGGCCCCGGCGGCCAGTTCGGCCCAGTCGGCAGGGTCCAGTTCGGCCAGAAGTCGGCCCGTCTCCACAAGGCCCCAGCCGACCAGGAACCCAAAGCCCAGCCCCAACGCCACCCAGGCCCAGCGGGACCGGCCGGGCTTCCGGGTCCTGGCCGGCGGCCGGTCCCCCAGCCGCAGGAAGAGGCGGTTTAAACCCTCGTCCACCCAGGCCACCATCGGCCCGAGGACCCACCGCCAGGCCCCCCGGGCCAGGGTGGAGCGCCTGAGCAGGCCGAGCACCGGCGAACCGGGGGGTCGCAGGCCGCCGGCCTGCTCGTACCGGAACCGGTCGGCCCAGTTCAGGAGGGGCCGCCAGAGGAGCTGGTCGATTAAGACCACCACGGCTATGAGGGTTAAAAGCCCCAGGCCCAGGGCCCCCACATGCCCGGCGTCGGCGGCCGCCCGCAGGTAGGCCCCGAGGCCCGGCAGCCGGAAGGACCGGGCCCCCACCCCGAACTGCTCGGCGGCCATCAGAAAGAACCAGCCGTTGGCCCAGCTCATCACCGAGTTAAGGATGAGGGGAATCAGGCCGAAGGAAAGCTCCAGGCGGGTGAAGCGCAGGTAGAAATTTAGAAATTTAGGCGGAAGATGGCGGCGGCCTCCCGAAGCTCCTGGGGCAGGGTGATTAAAGAGCCGTAGAAGCTAAAGGCCAGATTCCAGGCCTGGGAGGTGAAGATTAACAAAACGGCGGCCAGCTCCGGCCCCAGCAGGCTGCCGGGAAAGGGGGCCGTTGCGGCCAACACCGCGGCCGGAAAAAAGGAGAGGATGGGCACACTTTGCAAGATGTCCAGGGCCGGCAGCATCAGCCGTTCGGCCCGGCGGCTCCCGGCGGCCGCCCGGGCGTAGGCCAGGGCAAAGAGCAGCGAAAGGCCGTAGGCGGCCAGCATCCGCCCCACCGAAAGGAGGGCGTAGAAGGGCAGGGCCGCCGGCGAAAGCTCCACCTCGGCCGCCAGCCCGTAGGCGGCGGCTACCAGCCCGGCCAGAACCGCCAGGTCGGGCCAGTGGCCGGCAGTGCGAGCCAGAGGTACACCGGGGCGCAGAACCACACCCAAATTTAAACCCTATCTGGGAAAGCATCCGGCGGGGGGCCGAAGGGCCCGGGCCGGCCTCAGCGGCCCCTTCCGTCCGACCTCGGGCCGGCCCGGTTCAGGACTGGCGGCCCTGGTCGTCGGCCCGCCCGGCCTCCGGGGAAGCCTGCACCGAGCGGCGGAACTCCCGGACGGTGTCGCCCAGGGCCCGGCCGATGTCGGGCAGCTTGCCCGGCCCGAAAAGGATGAGCACGATGAGCAGAATCAAAAGCAGGTGACCGGGCTGAAAGAGACCCTCGATCATGGCGTATCTCCCGAAAGGATTTTAGACCCGCCGGGGCTCGGGCCAATCTTAAAGATACCCCTTTTCGGCTAAAAATTTTCTAAAAATTCGGCCGCGGCCCGGGCGGTTCGGGTTTAATCTTAATGAGACCGTTGCGGGGGTTTGGCCGTGGACTTAAAGGAGCTTATGACCAACCTTTTTGTGCCGGGCGTAAGCGTGGTCGAAAAAGTCATCAGGCCGCTGGTCGTTTACGGGTTTCTGGTGCTGGCGCTGCGGGCCGGGGGTCGGCGGGAGCTGGCCCAGCTCAACTCCTTCGACCTGGTGGTCCTGCTCACCATCTCCAACACCGTCCAGAATGCCATCATCGGCAACGACAACTCCCTGCTGGGCGGGCTTATCGGGGCGGCCACCCTGGTCCTGGTGAACGCCGCCGTCGTCCGGTACCTTTATCGGCACCCCGACCTGGAACGCAAGCTGGAAGGGGGCCCGGTCTGGCTGGTAAGGGACGGCCGGGTCATCGCCGAAAACCTGCGCCGGGAGCTGATAACCGAGGAGGAGCTTATGGCGGCCATCCGCCGCCAGGGCCTCAGCTCGGTGGAAGAATGCGACCAGGTGATCCTGGAGACGAGCGGGACCATCACGGTGGTCCCCCGCCGCCCCACCCCCGTCGAGGCCGTCCTGGCCCGCCTCGACCGCCTGGAGGCCCTGCTGGCCCGGCAGACGGCGGGCCAGGGGCCGGCCTAGTGGGCCTTAAGCCTTTACCAGAGGCCGGCCAAAACGGTTACGGCCCAGCCCAGCAGGTGGAAAGCCGCCGCGGCCGCCAGGCTGGGGAGCTCCAGCTCCACCCGGCCGAGTCGGACGGGCGGGGCAAACTCGGCAAAGGGGGTTGTGAGGGGCCCGGTCAGGGCGAAGGGGAGTTTAAGCAGGACCTGACCAAAGCCGTGAGCCTGGACGGAAAACATCACCAGAAAGAACCTGGCCAGCAGCAGGAAGGCCACCCCGTCGGCCAGGGCGGTCACCAGCCGGGCCGCGGCCGGGGCCGGACGGCCGGCCCGAACCCGGCCGGGGCCGGGTTCGGCGGGGCCCAGGACCAGGGCGGCCGCGGCCCCGATGATAAAGCCGCTGGCGTGGGCCCAGAAGGCGACGCCGCCGGTGGCCGGAACCCGGGTCACGGCCGCAGGCCGCTCAGAAGCTGGGTGACGAACTAGAGGGGCAGGAAAACTACGGGGACCAGAAAGATAAAGGCGGGGACGAGGGCCACCACCGAGGCCCCCGGGTAAAGGACCAGGTAGGCCCCGAGCACCCCGGCGATGGCCCCGCTGGCCCCCACCATGGGCGCGGCCGAGGGGGGGTGAAGGCCACCTGGACCAGGGCCGCCCCGACCCCGCAGGCCAGGTAGAAGGCCAGGTAAGGCAGGCGGCCCAGCCGGTCCTCGACGTTGTCGCCGAAAACCCAGAGAAAGAGCATATTGCCCAGCAGGTGGAACCAGCCGGCGTGAAGAAACTGGTGGGCGATGAGGGTAAGCCAGACCTCCCGGGGAACCCTGGGGTCGCCGGCCAGGGCCAGGGTGATGAGGCGGGGCACCAGGCCGTAGCGGTGGACGGCGGTGTCCAGGCGGGGCCCCAGGCTCAATTCCCAGAGGAAGGCCAGGACGCAGGCGGCGACCAGGCCCAGGGTAACGTAAGGGGCCCGGCGGACGGGGGCGGTATCGGTTAGCGGGATCACGGCAAGTTTAACCGAAGGGGACGATTCCCGTGAAACTGGTCATCAACGAGGACACCACTTTTCTTATCGGCGATGAGCGGGGGGATATTCCGCCCGGGGCCGACTTCGGCCTCTACCACGAGGATACCAGGTTTCTTTCGGCCTACACCTTCAGGCTCGACGGCAAAGCCCCGGTGTATCTTGCCGCCCGAACCACCGAATCGTACGCGGCGGCCCATTTTCTCACCAACCCGGCCCTGAGCTCGGTCCGGGCCGGCCAGCTGGGCATCGTCCGGCGCCGGCAGGTGGGCCGGGGGCTCCACGAGGATATCGACATCACCAACTACGGCGACGGGGAGGCCGCCTTCGACCTTGAGCTCCAGTTCGGGGCCGACTTTGCCCACATCTTCGACGTGAAGGGTCGGGTGGAAGGCCGGACCCGGACGCCCCCTGGGCGTCCGGGTCCGGGGTGGGCCCTGGGGGAAGGGGGGAGGAGCCTCCGGTTTGAGGCCCAGCGGTCCGGTTTTGCCCGGCGGCTGGTGGTAAACCTTTCGGCGGCCCCCGACTGGCGGGGCACCCGGGCCCGGTTCGGGCTGAGGCTCCGGCCCCACCAAGGCTGGCACCTTTGCGTCGATTTCCTGACCCTGGGGGAACACGACGGGCCGGCCGGGCCCACCTACACCTGCCGGGCGGGCCCGGCCGGCCGTTCTGGGGGACAGGCTCCGCCGCCACCGGGAGCTGGTGGAGCCGGCCCCCAGCCTCGAGACCGACAGCTATCTTCTCAAGCACGCCTACGAGCGGGCCGTCCACGACTTTGCCGCCCTGTGCGTCCGGGGGGAGGAGGTGGCCGGGGGCGGAACCTTGGTCGCGGCGGGCATCCCCTGGTTCGTGGCCCTCTTCGGCCGGGACTCCCTTATAACGGCTTACCAGACCGTTAATTTTTACCCGGAGGTGGCCCGGGGGTTCTCCAAACCCTGGCCCGCTACCAGGGCCGCCGCCTCGACCGGCGCCGGGCCGAGGAGCCGGGGAAAATCCTCCACGAGCACCGCTTCGGCATCGCCGGCGGCCACCGGGGCTTTCCGCCTTACCCTTACTACGGCTCGGTGGATGCCACGCCCCTGTTCCTGATGGTGGCCGCCGGCCTCTTCCGCCTCACCGGGGACCTGGAGTTTATCCGGTCCCTCCGGCCCAACCTGCTGGCCGCCCTGGGCTGGCTGGAAAGATACGGCGACCGGGACGGCGACGGCTACGTCGAGTATATCCGGGAATCTAAAGTCGGCCTGGAGAACCAGGGCTGGAAGGACTCGTGGGATTCGGTCCGGTTTCGGGACGGCCGCCTGGCCGAGCCGCCCATCGCCCTCTGCGAGGTCCAGGGCTACGCCTACGCCGCCCGGCTCGGGCTGGCCGAAGTTTTAGAGGCCCTGGGCGAAGGCGGGGAAGCGGCCCGGCTGCGGGCGGCGGCCGCCGGCCTTAAGGCCCGGTTTAACCAGGACTTCTGGCTGGAGGACCGGCAGTTTTTTGCCGAAGCCCTTGACGGCCGGAAAAACCGGGTCGATTCGCTGACGTCGAACGGCGGCCAGGCCCTCTGGACGGGCATCGTGGCCGGGGACAGGGCGGCCGAGGCGGTCCGGCGGCTCCTCGGCCCCGAATTCTTCTCGGGGTGGGGCATCCGAACGATGGCGGCCGGGGAGGGCGGCTACAACCCGGTCTCTTACCACAACGGGTCGGTCTGGCCCCACGACAACAGCCTGATCCTGGCCGGCCTGGCCCGCTACGGGTTTTACGACGGGGCCGCCCAGCTGACCGGGGCCCTCCTGGAAGCGCTGGGCTTTCAGCCGGAGTTCCGGTTCCCCGAGCTTTTCGCCGGCTACGGCCGGGATGAGGCCCCCTTTCCGGTGGACTACCCCACCGCCTGTCGACCCCAGGCCCGGGCCACCGGGAGCGTCTTTTTTTCGACGATGCTGGGCTGGGGGACGACCCCTGGGACCCGCCGGGCGCCCGGCGGGAGGCGTTCCTGCCGCCGGGGGTGGGCCGGGTGCGGCTGGCCGGGGTGTGGACCCGGGAGGGACGGGTCACCGTCGAGGCAGAGCGGGCAGGGAACACCGTAAGGCGACGGGTAACCGCCGGAGGTTAGGATAATGCGAGCCCTGGCGATAAGACCGGGAATCCCGGGGGTCTTTGCGGTGGAGCGGCCCGAGCCGGTCATCCGGGCGCCGGACGAAGTTAAAGTCCGGGTGCTCCTGGTGGGGGTCTGTGGAACCGACCGGGAGGAGGCGGCGGGGGGCCGGGCCCGGGCGCCCGAAGGGCAGGCCGAGCTGGTCATCGGCCACGAGATGCTCGGGCAGGTGGCGGGGGTCGGGCCGGCGGTCCGGGAGCTGAAGGCTGGGGACCTGGCCGTCTTCACCGTGCGCCGGGGCTGCGGGCAGGACCTGCCCTGCCTTCTGGGCCGGCCGGATATGTGCCGGACGGGGGCTTACCGGGAGCGGGGCATCTGGGGCCTGGACGGCTTTCAGGCCGAGTATGTGGTGGACCGGGAAGCTTATGCGGTCAGGGTTCCGGCGGAGCTGGCCGAGCTTGGGGTACTGGTCGAGCCCCTTTCGGTGGCCGAGAAGGCCGTAGACGAGGCGGTTCGGGTCCAGGCGGCCCGGCTGCCGGAGGCCGGGGCCACCCCCACCTGGCTTTTCGGCCGCCGGTGCCTGGTGGTGGGGCTGGGGCCCATCGGCCTGCTGGGGGCGCTGGCTTTAAGGCTGAGGGGGTCCGAAGTCTGCGGCCTGGACGTGGTCGACCCGGAGAGCCCGCGGGCCCGCTGGCTCGGGGACATTGGCGGCCGTTACATCGACGGCCGCCGGGTCCGGCCGGAAAACCTTCCCGAAACCGTGGGCGCCTTTGACTTAATCTTCGAGGCGGCCGGGGTGGCCGCGCTGGACTTTAACCTGGTCGAAGCCCTGAGCCCCGACGGAACGCTGGTTCTCACGGGAATTCCGGGGGACGACCGGCCGTTCCAGCTACCGGGCGGGGAGGTGGCCCGCCGGCTGGTGCTGGGGAACCTGGTCATGGTGGGGAGCGTGAATGCGGCCCGGGACCACTACCGGCTGGCCGTGGATGACCTGGTGACCGGGACGTGCCGCTGGGGTAAAGACTTTCTGGGCCGGCTGGTCACCCACCGGCACCCGGCGGATGCGGCCTCCCAAGCCTTCGGCCGCCACCCGCCCGACGAGATAAAGGCCGTAATAAACTGGGCCGCGAGCGCCGGCCAGCCTTCGTAAGGGCACCCCCAGGGCCTTGCCGTTTTTGGCGCCAACCCCTTGCGGGCCCATCGTCCTTTAGGGACGCACGGGCGCGCGTCCCTGCCCCATCAAGGACAACGGGCAAGCCCTGAGACTCCCGCCCCCGGTGGAAACCGGCGAGGGCTGCCCCGTATAATAAACCCGACTTGTTAGTCGGTTTTCGGAGGTTAGGCCATGACCTATAGCTGCGGCCGGCGCGAGTTTCTAAGGCTCGGTCTGGCGGCCGGGCTCGGCCTTACGGCCGGCTGTCTTCCGGCCTCCCCGCCGCCGGCCCCGGAACCGGCCCGGCCGGCCGGGGGACCCAGGTACGGCGGCATCCTCACGGTTCGGATTGACGGGGACCCGCCCCACTTCGACATCCACCAGGCCTCCACCTCTTCAGTCCTCTGGCCCCTGGCCCCGTGCTATAACCTGCTGGTGCAGTATGACCCGCAGGACCCGGATAAAATCGTTCCCGACCTGGCCGAGCGCTGGGAAGTAAGCCCCGACGGCAAAATTTACACCTTCTATCTTAGGCGGGGCGTGAAGTTTCACCACGGCAAGCCCTTCACCGCCCGGGACGTTCGGGCCAGCTTTGAGCGGGTCATCCGGCCGCCCCAGGGGGTTATCAGCCCCCGGCGGGGGGTGCTGGGGGTGGTGGACGGCATTGAGGTCGTCGACGATTATACGGTCCGGTTTATCCTTAAGCGGCCGGCCCCGTCGCTTTTGGCCAACCTGGCTCAGGGCTGGAATGTCATCTACCCGGAAGATATCCTCGAGGCCAAGGGCGACATGAAAAAGGATGTGGTCGGCACCGGGCCCTTTAAATTCAAGGCCTACACGCCTGGGGTCAGCATCGAGCTTGACCGCAACCCCGAATACCACGTGCCAGGCCGGCCCTACCTGGACGGCATAAAATTTTTTGTAATTCCGGACCCGAACACGGCCCTGGCGGCTTTTATCTCAGGCCAGCTCCTGATGTACCGGCCGGGCGTGCCCGCCGAGGCCGAGGAGGCCAAACGGACCCTGGGTGACCGGATCGGGATTCAGAAAGTAAACGGGCTCATCTTTGACTCTTTAAACCTCAATGCCCGGCGGAAGCCCTGGGACGACCCGCGGGTCCGGCAAGCCGTCTCCCTGGCCATCGACCGGAACGCGGCCATTGCCGTCCTCGCCCAGGGAGAGGGGGCAGTTGGGGGCGCCATGCCGGCCGGCGGGCAGTGGGCCCTGCCGGCCGATGAGCTCGGCAAGCTCCCCGGCTACCGGCCCGATAAGGGGGCCGAGCTGGCCGAGGCCCGCCGGCTGCTGGCGGAAGCCGGCTACGGTGGCCCCTTGCGGGCGACCCTCTTAACCCGCAAGGGGGCCGAGTGGGAGCCGGCCTCGGTTTTCATCCGGGATCAGCTGGCCAGAATCGGCATCGACGCAACCCTTAACGTGCAGGAGACGGCCACGGCCTTCGGCCTGCTTAACCGGGGCGAATTCGACCTGGCCCCCTGGGTCCACGCCGTCGCCGTCGACGACCCGGACGCCATCTTCGGCGAGTTTTATCTGTGCGAAAGCGAACGGAACTATTCGGCCGTCTGCCTGTCGGAACTGGATGCCCTCTTTCAGCGTCAGTCCCAGGAGCCGAACCCGGCCGAACGGAAGAAGCTGGTCTGGGAGCTGGACCGCAAGGCGCTGCTGGGAAACATAAAAGTCATCATCGGGTGGCGCTTCGACCGCTTGTTGCACTGGCAGACGGTCAAAAACTACCGCCGACATCCGAGTTTGTATAACAACCAAAAATTTCAGGACATCTGGCTCGAACAATAAACTACTGGAGGCAAGGTTATGTCTGAGTTCCAGGATATTATTTACGAGAAAAAAGAAGGCGTGGCCTTTGTTAGGATAAACCGTCCGCAGGTGCTTAATGCTTTCAGGCCCCTTACAATTGAGGAGATGCGGGCGGCGTTTCTGGATGCCTGGTACGACGATCAGGTCGGGGTGGTGGTTCTGACCGGGACCGGGGGAAACTTCTGCGTGGGGGGCGACGTGAAGGTCCGGGGTGGGGGCGGCTACGTGGATACGGCCGGACGGCCTCGACTCCAGGTAACCCACCTGCACCGGCTCATCCGGGAGATTCCGAAGCCGGTCATCGCCATGGTGGACGGCTACGCCATCGGCGGCGGCCATGTCCTCCACGTCCTGTGCGACCTGACCATCGCGTCCACCCGGGCCGTCTTCGGGCAGGTCGGCCCCAAGTTCGGCAGCTTTGACGCCGGCTTCGGGGCGATTTACCTGGCCCGAATTGTGGGCGAGAAAAAGGCCCGGGAGATCTGGTACCTCTGCCGGCAGTACACCGCCCAAGAGGCCCTGGAAATGGGGCTGGTGAACAAGGTGGTGCCGCCCGAGGAGCTCGAAGAGGAAGTGATGCGCTGGGCCCGGGAGCTTCTTAAGCGGAGCCCCACGGCCCTGCGATTCTTAAAGCACGCCTTTAACGCCGATACCGACCACGTCTACGGCATTCAGAACCTGGCCCACGGGGCTACCTCCCTGTTCTACCTGACCGAGGAGTGCCAGGAGGGAACCCGGGCCTTTCTCGAAAAGCGGGAGCCCGATTACTCCCGCTTCCGGTTCCACCCGTGGTAATGGGGTTTTGGGGGCGAATTAAACCCTGGTTGCTGGCCAGCCGGCCTTTCAGCCTGACGGCATCGGTGGCACCGGTTCTGGTCGGTTCGGCCCTCGCCTTTAGGGCCGGGGCGTTCGATTGGGGAAGGTTTGGGCTGGTGCTGGTCGGGGCGGTGCTGGTTCAGGTCGGGACCAACCTGGTGGATGAGTACGCCGACCACCTGCGGCCGGCGGGACAGTATAAACTGGCGGCGCCTTATAAGGTTATCGCCCGGGGCCTGCTTTCGCCGGGGCAGGTTCGGGCCGGGGCCCTGGCCGCCTTCGGCCTGGCAACGGCCATCGGCCTCTACCTGGTTCTGGCCGCCGGCTGGGGTCTGCTCGCCTTGTGTCTGGCCAGCCTGGCCGCGGCCTACCTCTACGCCGGCGGCCCTAAACCCCTGGGCGACCTGGGCCTCGGCTGGCCCCTGGTTTTTACCTTTATGGGCCCGGTGATGGTTGCGGGGGCTTACTACGCTCAGGTGGGGGGCTTTTCGGCCGAAGCCTGGGCTTTCGGGGTGCCCGTGGGCTTTCTGGTGACGGCAATCCTGGCGGCCAACGACCTGCGAGACCATGAAGAAGACCTGGCCGCCGGCCGGGCGACGCCGGTGGTGCGGTTCGGCTTCGGGTTCGGCCGTCTGGCCTGGACATTCCTGACGGGCGGGGCTTTTATCAGCCAGGGGATTCTGGCTTTGGGCACTGGGCCGGCCCTGCTTCTGCCGCTGGCGGCGGTACCGCCGGCCTTTCAGACGGCCCGGCGCGTCTGGTCGGCCCGAACCCGGCCGGAGCGGGCGGTGATTTTGCCCCGGACGGCGGCCCTGCATGGCTGGTTCGGCTTGCTTACGGCCGTTGCGGTCTTAGTAAGAAGCAGCTAATCGGGTTTCAGGTCGATAGTGCTGGCCAGGAGCTCCACCAGCCGGCCGTAGCTTTCCTCCAGGGAAGCCGGCTCGCCGGTTGAGACCCAGCGCAGGAGAAGCTGGTAAAGGGCCCCGAACCAGGCGACACTTATCAGGTCGGTATCCACCGGCCGGACCCGGCCCTGCCGGATGGCGGCCTCAAGCTGCTCCCTGATAAAGCGGATAAAAAGCTCGTAGATTTCCCGGAGCCGCGCCTGGAAGGCCGGTCCGGCCCCAAAGCCCTCCACGAGGAAGAGCCGGGCCAGGGGCCGGTGGGAGGTTATCGTCTGGACGAAGACTGCCAGGCCCCGCTCCAGCTTGGCGATGGGGTCGTCGACGTCCCGGATAGCCCCCTCAATCTTCGAAAGGAGAAGGCGGGCGGCGTAATCGAGGAGGGCCGAAAAGAGTTCGCCCTTGCTGGGGAAGTGGAAATAGAGGCCGCCCTTGGAGGTGCTGGCCGCCCGGGCCACGTCGTCGACGGTGGTGCCGTGGTAGCCGTTCTCGGCGAAGAGCCGGAGGGCGGCCTCGAGGATCTCCCGGTCGCGGACGACCCAGCGGGCCTGTCTGGCGCGGGGGCTACGCACGGGTGCAGGTAAGGACCCATTCGGCGTTGCGGGCCAAAGAATCCTGGGCCAGGTCGAGAATCCGCTCGACGTTAGGGTCGGCGATCCGGTAGTAAATCCGCTGGCCCTGGCGGCGGGTAGCCACAAAGCCGCACCAGCGCAGGCAGGCCAGGTGGTTGGAGATCCGGGGCTGTTTCATCCCGAGGGTCTCGCACAGTTCCTCTACGCTCCGCTCGCCCCCGCGCAGGACCTCGAGGATGGCGAGGCGGACCGGGTCGGCCAGGCCCCGGAACCACTTGGCCAGGAGTTCCAGGCGGCTGAACTCATCGGTGTCGGACTCCCCGGTCGGGACGGTCTTAACCTTTTCGGCCATGGCCTTGCCTTTCGGACTGGTCTTATCAGACCAGATTATATCACGATACTGTAATCACGGCCGGGGCTATTAGCATGCCCGGGGCCCGCCAGCCCCCATGTAAGGGCCGGATTTTTGTGGAAAAGTTCCCTAAAAATCACCCACTCCCGGTAAAATTTTGCTATATTGGTGGTGCGATACTAACACCCGATGGGTGGTTGGGAGGTAGGATGTATGTCGGTTGGTCTGATTCTCCTCATTTTGCTTCTCCTATTGCTGGTAGGCGCCCTGCCCACATGGGGCTACAGCCGCAACTGGGGATATTTTCCGAGCGGGATTGTCGGCCTGTTGCTGGTTTTGGTTCTCGTGTTGGTCCTTCTGGGCCGCTTTTAAAAAATTTGGGTGGATAGGGGGGTAGAACTTTGGCCCACGGTCACGAACCCCCGGGCATTCCGGCGGTGAAGGCCCCGGTTTTGGGGTTGGGTTAATTGCCGGGCTATTGGTGGTGGCCATCATCGTTATCGTTGCGGTCTGGCTGCTTCTGGGCGGAAGCGTTCCCCGGGCGCCGGAAGCGCCCCGGGCCAGCCTGGGGCCGGTCAGCAGGCGACGCCGCAGGCGCCGCAGCTGCCCGGCGTTCAGGTGACCCCGCAGGCGCCGACGGCTCCGACGCCTAGCGGGACCCCTGGGCGGTGAGGGTGTCCTGGGTGGGGGTCGGCAAAGACCCCGTCCCCCTCAGGGACCGGATAACCGCAGTGAAAACCCAAAATGAAAGGGGGTGTACGGTTTGGCTATCCCGGTCATATTGTTCATTGTTGGCGTCCTGCTGGCCCTCTGGTTTTTGCTCGTGCTGGCCGGTTCGTTTATCGACCTGCTCATCTGGGTGGTGGTCGGCCTTATCGCCGGCTGGATTGCCAGCATGATCATGCGGACGGAGCAGGGGATAATCGGCGACATCCTGGTCGGGCTGGCAGGGGCCCTCATCGGGGGCGCCCTTTACAGCCTGGTGACCGGCCAGAGCACCGGCGGACCCCTGAGCCTGACCAACCTGGTTATGGCCGTCATCGGGGCCGTTATCCTGCTGGCCGTCCTTAAGGCCATCCGGGGCTGTCAAATCGCTTAACAAGGCCAGGCCCCGTTTTGGGCCGGGGAGCGGGCCCGCCGGACGGTGCGGTGCAAGACCGCCCTTCGGCGGGCCCGTTGCCGACTATAATCAGGCGTTTGATACCCGAGGGCTGACATGAGTGTCGTCGACCCATATCAAATCAAGGTCCGTTATGGGGAGATTCTAGTAGAGCAGACCGAATGCGTGGCCGAAGGGGACCGGCTTCGACTCAAGACTCCTTTGCTGTTGCCCGATGGGCGCAATATTCAAGTTTACATCCGGACCGGCCCCGACTGGACGGTAGTAGTTTCAGACGGGGGGGTGCTACCGAACAACTTACGGTGTTTTCCAGTTTTGAGGACGAGCTACGAGCTCGGCATGCTAAACTCGTCGAGCTTGCCCACCAATTCGGGATTGATTACTCGGGTGGTGAGCTGAGGTTTATGTCCAACGATTTGGGTGAAGCCTTAAGACGCATTTCGACCCTGGCCAGGGCCGTACTTGGCGTTATGTGTATGTTGGTGGGGAATTAAGGCTTGGCTAGATTTGTCTTCAAAGAAGTCGTCAGGTCGGGAAAAGAGGTCCGAGCCAGAACTTTTATGTTGCCCTTCTCCGAACTTATTGGGCATCGGTTAGAGGCCGACGGTCGGTTCGAATTTAGGGTCGGGGACTTGGCCGTCGATCTTAAGACGCCCGAAGGACTCGTTACGGCCGGGCTCGTCCGGCCGAAAACGGGCGGGCCCAAAGCCTGTCCCTGGGACCGGGTCCGGGTGGACCGGTCGGCCCGACGCCTTCGGTTGGAGGGGGACGGCTTTTCCGGGCTTCCGGAGGAACAGGTGGGTCAACTGGTGCTGTTAAAAAGGGACATCCTGGATGCCTTGGTGATCGACCTGGCCAACCGCCGGGCGGCCCGGGCCAACGACCTCTGGCTGGGGGCGTCCGGTGGGAGGTGGCGGCTGGTTGGGGTTGAGTTGGGGCCGCGGGCGGTCCTCCGGCGGGTCAGTCGCGGCCTGCTGGGCCGGGGCCCTGGGTCGGGTTTGGTCCCCTGGGAGGATATTGAGCTTTTACGGGGGGACCCGGCGGCGGCCCGGGCCGGCCGCGACTACCACCGGCAACTGGCCAGGCTGAGTCCGGGGGAAATAGCCCGATTGCTTGTTCTGCTGCCTTACATCCATGCCGCCGAGGCGTTGACCCTGCTGCCGGAGTCGAAGGCGGCCGACGTATTTGAGGCCATGGGCCTTCAGCGGCAAGTTCAGGTGGCCGATGAGCTCGGCCGGGAAACTTTGGGGAGGCTGTTGAGCCTGATGGCCCCGAACCTGGCGGCCGCCTTTTTGCGACGGCTCGACCTGGCGCAGGCCCGGGAACTGCTGGAGGCCCTGCCCAAGGAGCGGGCGGTGAGGGTCGAACAGCTTCTCCGGTACCCGGCGGATACTGCCGGGGGCTAATGACCAACGAATTCGTTACCGTAGAAGCCGGCCTTACCGCCGGCGAGGCCCTGGCCGCCTTGCGGGATGCCCTGCGGGAGCCGGACTTTGTCTATTTTATCTACGCGGTTGCCGCCAAAAACGACCGACGGCTGGCAGGTGTCGTGAGCCTGCGGGACCTGGTGGTGGCCGATGCCGACCGTCCCCTCTCGGACCTTATGACCCGGGATGTGGAGGTTATTCGGGTCGGCGAGCGGGCCGACCGGGCCGCCTGGCGGGTCGTGGAAACCCAGCTGGCAGCCCTGCCGGTGGTTGACGAGGCGGGTCTGATTGTGGGGGTCTTGACGGTGGATGCGGCCGTGGCCGCAATTGCCCCGCCGGTCTGGCGGGCGCAGGCACCCCGGCTTTTTGCTTGAGGGGGGAGGCTTTTTGGGGGGTTCGGCTGAACATTCGGGGACGCAGCGTGGTCCTGTACGGCCTGAGGCGGCCCCTGCCCGGTTTTCTTGGCTGGGTCCTAGTCTTAGGCCCGGGCATCATCGCCGCCTGCGCCGGGAACGATGCCGGTGGCATCGCCACCTACAGCTAGGTGGGTGCCCGGTTCGGCTACGACTTTCTTTGGCTGCTGGTGCCTATAACCGCGGCCCTGATGGTTATTCAAGAAACTTGCGCCCGGATTGGGGCCGCGACCGGGCGGGGTCTGCTGGACCTGGTCCGGGAGGTCTTCGGCCTGGGCTGGTCGCTGTTTGCGGTGGGGCTTGTGGCCATTGCCAACGCCGGGCTTGCGGTGAGCGAGTTTTTGGGCATCGGGGCGGCGGCCGACCTTCTGGGCATCAGCCCCTACCTGGCGGCGCCCCTGACCGCCGGCCTTATCTGGTACCTGGTCGTCCACGGAAGCTACCGGTCGGTGGAGAAGATTTTCATTGGGATGGCCCTCGTTTTCCTGGCCTATCCGGCCTCGGCGGTTATAGCCGGGCCCGACTGGTCGGAAGTTGTCCGGGGGCTGGTGCCCCGGGTTCGGTTGGAGCCGGAGTTTCTGGCGATGGCCGTTGCCCTACTGGGGACAACCATTACCCCGTACATGCAGGTTTTCCAGCAGGGTTCGGTGGTTGATAAGGGTGTGAGCCGGGCCCGCTCCGGTCCGTAGCGGGCGGATGCTTACCTGGGGTCGGCGATTTCAAACCTGGTTTCGGTATTTATTATCGTCGCCACCGCCGCAACCCTCTATGGGTCGGGAACCGGGGTGGAAAGCGCCGCGGATGCGGCCCGGGCCCTGCGGCCGGTGGCGGGGGATGCGGCTGAGGTCCTGTTCGCCGTCGGACTGTTTGGGGCGTCGGCCCTGGCCGCGGGAGTTCTGCCCCTGGCCACCGCCTACGCCGTAAGCGAAACTTTCGGCCTGCCGAAAGGGGTGGACCTGGATTTCCGGCGGGCACCGGTCTTTCTCTGGACCTTCACCGGCCTCATCGGTTTCGCGGGGGGTGTGCCCTTAATCCCCGGTCTGCCCGTTATCGACCTGCTGGTCAGGTTGCAGGTGCTCAACGGCCTGCTTTTGCCGGCTGTGTTATTCTTCGTCCTCCGCTTGGCCAACAACCCGAAACTGATGGGCAGGCTTAAAAATAAGCGGACCGAGAACGCCGTGGGCTGGGGAAGCCTCGGGCTTATATCCCTGGCGGCGGGAAGCTACCTGGCCGCCCAGCTTGGGTCTATCCTCGGGCCCGGCTAGCCAAATTTTTTGAATAGAACAATTGTGCAGTTTTTAAAGGTTTGGGGGAACACTATTAACCGGCAAGGTTATGAGTGGAGGTTCGGTTAGTGAATTGGGATACGGTGAGCATTTCCGAGCGGAACCTGGGCCGGGGCAGTCGGATGCTGCGGGTTCGGGGGGCGGGCTTCAGCCTGGCGCTGGTGATCCCGGCGCCGCCCCGGCCGCCCAGACCCCGGCCGAATTTTATTCCGCCCGCCTTGGCCCGGCTGAGCGGCCCCTCTTCGAGCACGCCTTAAAGCTTGAGGGCCTGGACCAGGAGATCGCCCTGCTCCGCCTCCGGATTCGGCAGGACCTGGACGACCCCAAGGGCCTGATGCGGGGGATCGACCTGCTGGTTAAGGCCCTGCGGACCCGCTACTGACTTGGGCCCGACCAGTCGGAGCGGATTTACCGGGCCATCGTGGAGGTGCTGGAGGGCCTTGGGGAGGGGCTGGACGGCCCCGCCGGCGCGCCGGAGTGATGGTGAGCGGGGCGGTGTTTCGCCTCGGGCGGGGCGGAGGCGGGCGGTGAGCGGCCTGCGGGAAGCCGTCGCCCAGCTTACCCGGCGGCTCGTCCGCCCGACTCCGCCCCGCCCCCCGCTGCCGGAGGTTCAGCCGTGCTGCGCCTATGAGCTGGTCACCCGGCAGATGCTGGAGGATATGCGGGCCGAGCTGGCCGAGCTCAAGGCCCGGGTAAACGGGTTGCTTTTCATGCTGGCCGGGGCGATCCTGCTGGACGTTATCCTGCGGCTGGCTCGGCCGGGATGATGCCGCCCCTGCGGCCCTACCAGCTGGAGCCCTTCCGGGCCATCTGGGGGTCGGTTCGGGCGGGGGCCGGCTTAAGCTTTTCGGTGATGATGGCCCGGCAGGCGGGCAAGAATGAGCTTTCGGCTCAGCTGGAGGTTCGGCTGCTTTTAAGGTTTGCCCCCTTTGGGGGCGACGGGATAAAGGCCAGCCCCACCTTTCGGCCCCAAACCTTAAATTCCCTGGACCGGCTTAAGGCTAGGCTGGATGATGCCGGCCTGGGGGGCCTCTGGCGGGCCGAGCGGGGCTACACCGTGCGCCTCGGCCGGGCCCGGATGGTCTTTCTTTCGGCCGAGCCCTCCGCCCGGGTGATGGGCCACACCGCCGGCCTCATCCTGGAGGTGGACGAAGCCCAGGACGTGCTTGCGGAGAAGTTTGACAAGGACTTCCGGCCGATGGGGGCGGCCGCCAACGCCACCACCGTCTATTACGGCACCCCCTGGGACGGAAATTCCCTGCTGGAACAGGTCAAGGCCCGGCATCTGGAGCTGGAGGGCCGGGACGGGATTCGCCGCCACTTTGAGTACGACTGGGAGACGGTGGCCCGCTACAATCCGGCCTCCGGCCGCTACGTGCGGGCCGAGCGGGCGCGCCTGGGCGAGGCCCATCCCCTCTTTCAGACCCAGTATGCGCTCAGGCCGGTGGCCGCCCTCAGCCGGACCTTCGATGGGGCCGACCTGCGCCTCCTGGCCGGCGAGCACCCCCGGCTTCTGGGCCCGGCGGCCGGGGAGCAGTACGTTGTGGGGCTGGACCTGGCCGGCCAGGCCTGGGACGAGCTGCGGGGGCTGGGCGGCTGGGACCCAGCCGGACGCCGGGACTCGACGGTGGTTACGGTGGGCCGGGTGAGGACCGGCAATTTCGGCCCGGTCCTTGAAATCGTCCACCACGAGGTCTTTACCGGCCTGCGCCACGACATCCTGGTCCCCAGGCTGGTGGAGGTCATCCGCCGCTGGCGGCCGGAGGCCGTGGCCGCCGACGCCACCGGTCTGGGCCAGCCCATCGTCGGCCTGCTGGGGGCCGAATTCGGGCGGCGGGTCGTCTTGCCGGTGGTGTTCACGGCGGCCCGGAAAAGCGGCCTTGCGGCCGAGCTTATCGCGGCGGTGAAGGCCGGCCGGCTCAAGGTCTATGCGGACGCTTCGGCCGGGCGGGCCGAGTTCCTGCGCCAGTTCGGGCTGGCCCGGACGAGGGCCCGGCCGGGGGGCCACCTGGAGGTGGCGGTGGACCCGGCCGAAGGCCACGATGACTTTTTAATTTCGGCCGCCCTGGGCCTGGAGGCCGCCGGGCAGGTCCGGCCCCGGCGGGCCCGGGGCTGCCCGGCGGCGGGGGCCGGGCCGTGAAGGAGGATTTCGATGGCTGAGGACCTGCCCCGGCTGATCCGACGGCTGGACCTGGACCGGATGCGCCGCTACCAGGAGGCGCTGGGGCTTTACGCCGGCACCCACTGGCCCGAGGGGCCCGGCCGCGGCCGCCGGCGGACCCTGACCGTGAACTACATCCGAACGGTGATTGATAAGGTTGCGACTTACTTAATGGCGGGGCGGGCGGTGGTAATTGAGCCGGCCGACCCGTCCGAGGCGGCCCTGGCCCGGGCCACCGAGGCCGCCCTGCGGGAGGTGGCCGAGCAGAACGAGCTGGACTGGCTGGAGCTGGAGACCGAGGTCGATACGGCGGTGCTGGGCGACGGGGCTTATAAAGTCTGGTGGGACCCCGGGGCCGGGCAGGTTCGGGTTTCGGCCCCGGATGTCCAGGGCCTGTACGCCTGGCCGGACCCGGCCTCGCCCTTTGGGCCCCGGCGGGCCGTTCTGCGCCAGCTGCTGCCGGCCGCCGAGGTTGAGGCCCGGTTCGGGGTTGGGGCCGACCGGGAAGAGGTGGAGGTTATCGAGGACTGGACGGCCGGGCAGTTTCAGGTCTGGGTGGACGGCCGGCCCCGGCCGGCCCGGCCGAACCCTTACGGGTTTATTCCCGTTGTGGTCTTCCCCAACGTGCGCAGGCCCAAATCTTTCTGGGGCGAATCGGATGCGCTGGTCCTTAAGGAGGTCCAGCTGGAGCTTAACCGGGCCTTCACCCAGCTTTCCCGGATAATGGAGGTTTCGGGCAACCCCATTGCGGTCCTTTCGGGGGTTACCGAGGCCGAGGATATTGCCGTCCAGCCGGGGGCCGTCTGGACCCTGCCGGAGGATGCCAAGGCTTATCTGCTGGACCTGCTGGCCAACGGGGCGGCCCAGCTCCACCTGGAATATATCAATGCCCTCTACCGGATGCTTCACGACCAGGCCGAGGTTCCCCGGACGGCCTTTGGGGACAATCAGCGCAACCTTTCGGGGGTGGCGCTGGAGGTGGAGATGCCGCCCCTTTACCAGCGGGTTCAGCGCAAGCGGCTCATCCGGACGGCGGTTTACAAGCGGCGAAACGAGTTTATCCTGCGGCTTTTAGAGCAGTTCACCGGGCGGCGCTTTCTGCACCGGCAGCGGGTGGTGTGGGGGCAGGTGACGCCCCGGGACGAGTCCCGGCGGGTGGCCGATTTTGGGCTGCTGGTGGAGCGGGGCCTGCGGTCCCGGCGGGGGCTGATGGACGAGCTTGGGGTGGCCGACGCCGAGGCCGAATTCGGCCGCTGGCTCGAAGAGCAGAACCGACTGGGGCCCGGTCGCGGCGAAGGTCAAGGTTAGCAAGCCTTCGCCACATTCGGCAGAATATTCGCCTAACGGCTTGCCCCAGTCGCCAACCCCGGCCTACAATATCGTGTCGGAGAGCAATCGGTTGGGAGGATGACCCCGTGGAAGGTGACGAGCTGGATCTGGGGCCGGTCCTTGATTCCCTCCGCCGTCGGCTCCTTATTTTGTTGCTTTTTGCCCTCGCCGGAGCCCTTTCCGCCCTGCTCCTCACCCGCTTCTTTATGCAACCCATATACCGGGCCTCCGCCCGCATCCTCGTCGAATCGGGACAGGCCCCGGCCTTGACGGCCGCCGGCGCCATACCCGTTGCCGCCGATACCTACGTGGAGCTGGTCCGGGGCGAGTGGCTCAAGCGTGAAGTCGCCCGCAGGCTTGACCTCCCCCTTTCGGGAAGCCTTCCCTTCGAACTTGCAGCCCGCTCCGTTCGGGGCACCCAGATGGTCGTCCTTGAGGCCGAAAGTCCCGACCCGAAGCTGGCGTCCGACGCCGCCCGGGCCGTCCTGTCGGTCCTTCAGGAGCTGGTCCGCCAGCGCCAGGCGGAGCGATTTGCCGCCGCCGAGCAGCGGCTTGAGGGCCAGATCGGGGAGCTTACCGCCGAGCTTAACCGGGTTCGGGGGGCCCTCGCCCAGGCGAGGTCGGAGGCAGAGCGGGCCGCCCTTGCGGACCAGGCCAGCCGACTTCAGGCGGCCTTAGGCCAGCTTCAGGCCAGCTACGGGAACCTGAAGCTGGCCCAGGCTCAGGCGGGCGACCTGATCATCGTCCTGGAGCCCCCCGCTACGCCCGAGCGGCCCGTGCGCCCCGCCCCCCTTTTAAACGCCGCGGTCGGCGGCTCCCTTGGTCTGTTGCTGGGGATAGCTTATGCGGCGGCCGCGGCGGTTTTGGACCGCCGGTTCCGGGGGCTTAAAGAGGTTGAGGAGATGTTGCGGCTGCCGGTTCTCGCCGCCCTCTACCGGGAGAATCCAGGTTCTGGGGGGGGTTATAATGCCGAGGCGTTTCGCATTCTGCGGACAAACATTCGGTTCTCGGCGGCGGACCGGCCCCTTAAGGTCGTGGGAGTGGGGGCGGTGGAGCCGGAGGCGGGCAAGACCACGGTGGCGGTGGGCCTGGCCCGGGCGCTGGCAGCTCTGGGCCAGCGGATTCTGCTGGCGGACGCCGACCTGCGGCGGCCGTCTCTGCACGACCTTTTTGGGCTTGGCCGTTCGCCGGGCCTATCGGACTGGCTGGTAAACCCGGCCCTTGAGGCCGAAAGGGTTCTGCGCCCGGTGGGGGAGGGGCTGTGGGTGCTTCCGGCGGGAACCCCGGCCCCGAATCCGGCGGACCTGCTGGCATCCCGGCGTTTTGGGGAGCTCATCCGGCTTCTGGCCGGGGAGTTCGACCTGGTTGTACTGGACAGCGCCCCGGCGGTGGCGGGGGCCGACCTGCTGAACGTGGCCGCGGCGGCCGACGGGTTTATCCTGGTCGTAAGCCTGGGTCTGACGGAGCGGGAGGAGGCCGGGCGACTGACGGCTCAGCTTAAAGGCGAAGGTGTCAGGATTCTGGGGGTGGTAGTTAACCGGGTCGAGCCGAAGGGGACCCGTTATTATTACTACCATGAGGGTGACCGGAGGCTTAGGCTCCGGCTCCGCTGGCCCCTGGCCCGCCGGGGATAGCCCGGCGTCCGGGCCCGCCGGTGGGATTCGGGTTGAGGCGGAGGTTAAGGCGGTTCTTAATCGGGCCGGGCCGGTGGTATTTTTAGAATCAAACCTGCTGGCCACCGGCCTTCCGCCCGAAGACGGACGCCGGGCCCTGGCCGCCATGGCCGAGGCGGTCCGGTCGGCCGGGGCGGTGCCGGCCGTGGTCGGGGTGGTCCGGGGCGAACCCAGGGCGGGCCTGGGGGAGGCCGAAATCGCCGAGATAATCCGCTCGGGGCAGAAGCTGGGCCCCGCCGACCTGGGACCGGCCCTGGCCGCCGGCCTCACCGGGGGGACCACCGCCGGGCTCACGCTGCTTTTAGCCGCCCACCTTACCCCCTGGCCCATCCTGGCCACCGGCGGAATCGGGGGCGTGGGGGCCGACGACCCCGCCGACGTCTCCGCCGACCTGTGGGCCCTCGGCCGCTACCCGGGCCTGGTGGTCTGCAGCGGCCCGAAACTGCCGGCCGACGCCCGGGCGACCCTGGAGTGGCTGGAGACCCGGGGCGTCCCCGTCGTCGGCTACCGGACCGGGCGGCTTCCCAGGTTTTTCGTCGCCGACGGGCCGCCCCTCCGCCACCGGGTCGAGACGGCCGAGGCGGCGGTGGCGGCCTGGGTTGCCCACCGCCGGTTCGGGGGCGCAGGCCTGCTTCTGGCCGTCCCGCCCCCCAGCCCGGCCCCGCCCGAAATCGAGGGCTGGACGGCCGCCGCCCTTGAGGCCGCCCGGTGGGCGGCAAAAACCGGGTCCGATTTAACCCCCCTCTTCTTGCAGAATCTGGCCCGCCTTTCCGGGGGCCTCACCGTCGGGGTGAATATCGGGCTCCTGCGGGAGAATGCGGCGGTGGCCGCCCGGTGCGCCCAGGCCCTGAGCCGGGGATAGACCCGGTAGCTCGGCCGTCGGCCCCGGCAGGTCGGTGTGCTATAATCCCCTCTGGTATGGGCGGCCGCCTACCGCTCCGGCTGGCACTGTTGCGGCTGGTCCTCATCGTGCTGACCGCCCTCTGGACGGCCGGGGCAACGGTATTTGCGCTGATCTTCCTCTGGCGGGGAAGCACTTACCTGCAGCTCCTGGTGGTGGCCGTTTCGCCGGTGCCGGTGACGCCCCTTGTGGGCCGCCTGGCCGATGGCCCGGGCTGGGCCGGAACCGACCGGGTAAACATCCTGCTCCTCGGGGTGGACAGCCGGCCGGACGAGGCCGTTGACCTGGCCCGGACCGACACGATGATCCTGGCCACCATCGACCCGGTCAACCGGCGGGCGGGGATGCTGAGCATCCCCCGGGACCTCTGGGTGCCCATTCCGGTGGAGCCGGGCAAGACCGTGGTCCAGGACCGGATAAACACCGCCCACCGCTACGGGGCGTATTATAGATACCCCGGCGGGGGCCCGGCCCTGGCCAAGAAGACGGTGGAGTACAACCTCGGGGTGAAAGTGGGTTACTACGTGCGGGTGGACTTTAAAGGCTTCACCGGCCTGGTGGACGCCCTGGGCGGGGTGGTGGTGGACAACCCCTACCCCCTCCGGGACGACGAGTACCCCACCGAATACTATGGGGTCCAGCGTATCTTCTTTTTTGGGGGCCTTCAGCCCATGGACGGCCAGGCCGCCCTCAAGTTCGCCCGCTCCCGCCACCAGGACACCGACTTCGGCCGGATCCGCCGCCAGCAGCTGGTGCTCCTGGCTATGCGCCAGCGGGCCCTGGAGCTCAACCTGCTGCCGAGGCTGCCCCAGCTCATCCTCGAGTACGGAAACCTGGTGAGCACCGACCTTAAGCCCGTGGAAATCGTCGCCCTGGCCCGGGTTGCGGCCGGGATCGACCCGGGCTCGGTAACCGTCCGGGCCATCGAAGGCCCGGCCGTCCGGGATGTCACCGGGGAGGACGGGGCCTATCTGCTTCTGCCGGTTAAGCCCGAAATTAACCGCATCGTCCGGGAGCTTTTTGAAACCCCGACACCCCGGGAGGTTCCCGAGGAGTCCCGGGTCGAGGTGCTTAACGGCACCCGGGTTCCGGGCCTGGCCCGGCGGACGGCCGATTACCTGCGGGCGCAGGGCTTTAAGAATGTCACCTTCGGCAACGCCGCCGTTGCGGCGGACCAGGCGCACACCGTGATTTACGACCTGACGGGGAAGCCCGAAACCGTAAAGCGGCTCCAGCAGCTCCTGCGCCTTCCGGCCGACAGCGTCCAGGCCCTGCCCGCCGACGGGGGTGCGGCCGGCCGGAATGGCGAACAACCCGCCGACGTCCGCATCGTCATCGGGCGGGACCTCACCTTGCCATCCGAATAGGCCAGTTAAGAGGGGTTGAAAGCGATGCGTCGGTTTCCCAAGGCATCGATAATCATCCGCGCCAAGAACGAGGAGCGGGATATCGGCCTGACCCTTTCGATGGTTTTCCGCCAGCGGATGCGGGACTTTGAAGTGATAATCGTGGATTCGGGGTCGACCGACCGGACTTTAGAGGTCGCCCGGCGGTTTCCGGTGAAAATCATCGAAATCCCGCCGGAAAGGTTCACTTACGGCCGGGCCCTCAACATCGGCATCGCCGCCTCCCGGGGCGAGTACCTGGTCTGCCTGAGCGCCCACGCCATCCCCGCCGACGAGGAGTGGCTGGGCAACCTCCTTTCCGGCTTCGACGACCCGGAGGTTGCCGGGGTCTACGGCATGCAGATCCCCCGGCCCAACTGCAATTTCCTCGAGGTGGTCGGCCTGGCCCTGGAGGGGACGAACAGCCCGTATCCCCGCCTTCAGCGGCGGGGCCGCTCCAACTTCTCCAACGCCAACAGCGCCATCCGAAGGACCCTCTGGGTTCGGGTGCCCTTCGACGAGACCCTTTCGGGGGCCGAGGATTTCGCCTGGGCCAAGCAGGTGCAGGAGCTGGGCTACCTGATAAAATACGAGCCTACCGCCCGGGTCTATCACTCCCACGGGGGGCCGGTTTTCAAGATCATGCGCCGGGCCGTCCGGGACTTTACCACCCGGCTGGCCGTCACCGTCGGGCTTCTGGCGACCAAGCCGCCGGTGCTCTACTACCCGCCCCGGCCGGAGGCCGAGTAGGCCGGGCTACCGGTGGGTGTTGTTGCCGGCCGTACTCGTAGGCTCGGGAACTTCCGAAACGACCTTGAAGGGCGGGTCTGGGATCATGGCCATTACCCAGAGGCACCAGGCGCAGAACTGGCGGCCGTCGTTGAGGCGGAAGAGTCGGCGCGCCCGGCCGCAGGCGTGGCAGACCTCGCTGAACCTACCCGTAGACTCCGCTCCTTTCAAGGTCACCCTCCCGGTGCGAGAAACAGGCCCGGGTGTGTCTCCCGACAGGCCTTAAGGTCATAATAACGGATTTTCGACCGGCGGTTCCGCCGGGGGCCGGTAAGCCGGACCCGGGCCAGAACCGGGACCGCCCCCAGCCCCTCGGCCGCCGCAATCAGCTCCGCCCGCTCGGCCTCCGAAGGCCAGGGCGGGTCGCCCACGGCCGAAACGGCCAGCCATACCAGCCAGATTGTACCATTCGGGAAGCGGGCTTTCAAACCCGCCGCCGTCTCCTCGACCTGGACGCCGTAGCCGGCCAGGTCCCGCCAGACCCGGCGCCGGCCGAGGCGGTCAAGAAGGGACCGCCAGGGTGACATCGGCCCGCTCCGGCTCGGCTCAGCTTTCGGCTTAAGACTTAATGGGTCCAGCTCAGGTCGCCCACCGGGTCCACCTCGAAGTTCTGGGTGAGGGGCCGGATGCTGCCGGCCCGGGGATGGCCCTCGGCGTCGAACTCCAGGCGGACCACCCACAGGTCGAAGGTGCCGCCCCGGGCCGAAATGAAGGCCAGGTAGCGGCCGTCGGGCGACCAGGCCGGACTGCGGCTGACCCCGTCGGTGATGATGGGTTGCATTTCGGAGCCGTCGGGCCGCATCACCCAGATTTCGTGCCGACGCTGGGCCCGCTTAACAAACGCAATCCAGTTGCCGTCGGGCGACCAGGCCGGGTCGTAGGCCCCTTCGGCCTCCGAGGTTACCGGTTTTGCCTGCCCGGTGGCCGGGTCCAGGATGTAAATCTGGGGAACCCGGGACTGCTGGTAGACGGCGAGGGCCACCGCCGTCCCGTCGGGCGACCAGCTGGGGCGGTCCACCCCGCCCCAGGCGTCCCCAAGGACGGCCAGCCGGCGAAGACCCGTCCCGTCGGCGTTGATAACCCAGGGCTGAAGGAAGGCCGAGCCCCGCTCGGAAAGAAAGAGGACCCGCCGGCCGTCGGGCGACCAGGCCGGCCGGAAGGCCCAGGTCAGGGGCCGCCCGTTGCGGGTCAGCTCCTGGAACCTGCCGGTATCCAGGTTAAGAACGACGATATCCGAAAAGCCCTCCTCGTAGCGGCGGCTGAAGGCGATTTTTCGGCCGTCCGGCGACCAGGCCGGCTGAAAATCCAGGTAGCCGTCGGTTAGCCGCCAAACCTTGCCCTTTTCCCAGACCCAGAGGCCGGTGCCCTTGGTAAAGACGACCCGGCCCGGCGGCCAGGGTTCGGCGGGTAGCACCGGCGGGCCGGCCGGGGCGGCCCCGGGCTGGCGGTTGAGGCCCAGGAACTGGCTGAACCGGGCCCAATTCTCGGCCGTGCACCCGGCGGCGAGGACGGCCAGGGCCAGCAGGAGGAGCCCGGGGCGGGGGGGAAGCCTCACGGGGCCGCCGCCTCCCGCCGGGCGGCCCCGATGACCTCCCGGATATCGGCGATGCCGGCGGCCATGAGGTAGGCCGCGATGCCGTCCAGGATCTCGATGGGGGCCCGGGGGTTGGCAAAGCAGGCGGTGCCCACCTGGACGGCGGTGGCCCCGGCCAGGAGAAACTCTAAGGCGTCGGCGGCCGTAGTAATGCCGCCGATGCCGATAACCGGGATTTCAACCGCCCCGGCGACCTCGTAGACCATCCGGAGGGCGACCGGCTTTATCGCCGGCCCCGAAAGGCCCCCGAACCCTGCCCCCAGCACCGGGCGGCGGGTCCGGATGTCGATGGCCATCCCCAGCAGGGTGTTGATAAGGCTTACGGCGTCGGCCCCGGCCGCCTCAACGGCCCGGGCCACGGCCACGATGTCGCCCACGTTGGGCGTAAGCTTGACGATGACGGGCAGGGAGGTGGCCTTCCGGACGGCGGCGGTTACGGCCGCGGCCGCCGCCGGGTCGGTGCCGAACTCCAGGCCGGTCTCCACGTTGGGGCAGGAGATGTTCACCTCAAGGCCGGCCACCCCCGGAACCCCGTCCAGGCGGGCGGCCAGCTCGGCAAACTCGCCGACGGTCTCGCCGGCGATGTTGACGATGACGGGCACGTCCCAGGCGGCCCAGATGGGGGCCTTCTCCCGGATGAGGGCCTCGACGCCGATGTTCTGCAGGCCGATGGAGTTGAGCATTCCCGCCGGCGTCTCGGCGATGCGGGGGGTGGGGTTGCCGGGGCGGGGCTTAAGGGTGGTGCCTTTGCAGACGACGGCCCCAAGCCGGCCGATGGGAACCAGGTCGGCGTACTCGGTGCCGTAGCCGAAGGTCCCCGAGGCCGCCATCACCGGGTTCTTGAGGCGCAGGCCCCGGGGATTTCGGGGGGCTAACTCCACCGAAAGGTTCGCCACGTCAGAAGGTCCTCAGCTTGGCCGGCGACCTTTCGCCGAACGGGTCAAAGAGGCCGATGCCCTGGGCTGAGGCGTCCGGCTCCAGCCCCCGGTAAACGGCCAGGCCGCCGAGGTAGACGAGGCCGGGGCCTTGGACACCCGCGGCCCGGAGGCTTTCGAGGACCTCGGGATTTGAAAACTTGGCCGCCACCTCCCGCACATCCGGCCGCCGAACCCTGCCCCGGACCTCGGCAAGGACCCACAGCTCCGCCCCGGAAGGCTCCCGGGTCAGGGCGACAAGGTCGACCTCCACCCGGTCGGCGGCCAGGGGCGCCGGCGGACTGACGACCTCCAGGCCTCTGGCCTCCAAAAGCCTGAGCAACGCCGGGGCCAGGGTGGCCCCCACCGCCAGCTCTTCCTGCTCCAGGCGGAGGTCCCGGACGCCGGCGGAAAGCTCGTCCAGAAGCCGCAAGAGGCCGTCGGCCCGCCCCTCCAGCCGGCCGAACCGGAGCCCCAGGTCTTCAAGCCGGCCTTCGAGGGCCCGGATTCCGGCCCCGGCATCCTCCTGCCTTCGGAGCAGCTCCTCCAGGAGGGTTATCGTCCGGCCCTGGGCATCGACCGACCGCTCCTGAACCTGAAGAATCCTTTCCAGCAGCCCGATGATTCGGTCAAGGGCGTCGAAGTTTACGGACATCTGCCGGCCTCCGCACAAATTTTACACGCCGGGGGTAGGGCCGGTGGGGCCGGCAAAGCCGCCCGGCGGCCATTAAGCGGCCTCCCTCAAGTCCCCCTTGATGTCTGCCAGGGCAAAAACGGGGCCCTCGACGCAGGCCCGGACCGGTCCCCGCTCGGTCCAGACGGTGCACCCCAGGCAGGCGCCCACCCCGCAGGCCATCGGCGCCTCGACCAGCACCTGGGTCCGGCCGACCACGTCGGCGGGCAGGGTCCGGGCCGCCAGCCGGTAAAGCTCCGGGGGTCCGGCCAGGAAAACCTGGGCGGCCGCCCCCCAGTCGACCCCGGCGAAGGGCCGAAGCTCGAAGCTAAGGTCAGGGGAGGTCGGGTTCGCCGCCGAATCCGGGTGGTCGGAAAGGCCGACCAGGCGGTAGTCGGCCCCCAGCCCGGCGAGGCGGCGGGCGAGGGGGAAGAGGGCGGCCAGGTGGCGGCCGCTCCCGGCCAGGAGAACCGGTCCCCCGGCCCCGACCCGGTAGCCGCGGCCCAGGGGACCCCAGACCGTAAGCCGGTCACCGGGCCGGCGCTCGGCCAGCCACCCCCGGCCCCGCCCCGTCGGGGTGTAGAGCAGGCCGAGGCGGCCGGCCTCGGCCCGAATCGGGGTGAAGGGCCGGGGAAGCAGGGGGTCCAGGCTCCCCGGCGGGGCGCACCGGACCATGATAAACTGCCCCGGCTCGAACTGCCGGGCGATCTCCGGGGCCGAAAGCTCCAGGTAGAAATACCGGCCATCCTGGGGCCGGCTTTCGGTAACGGTCGCCTCGGCGAGCACCGGGGACATTTCAGCGGCGGGGACGCCGGTAGTCGGGGAGGGGCAGAACCGAGTAGCCGGCCGTGCCGGCCTTAAGGGCCTGAACCGCCGCCCGCAGGGTATCCAGGGAGGTATAGCAGGGGATCTGCCGCTCGACGGCGGCGCGGCGGATCTCAAACCCGTCTTTAAGGGGGGTCCGGTTTCCGGTGAGGGTATTGACTACCCCCTTTACCAGCCCCTCCCGGATGACGTCGACGACGTTGGGGTGGCCCTCGCCCAGCTTGTAGACCTGCTGTTTTACCGGAAGGCCGAGCTTACGGATGAACCGGGCCGTCCCTTCGGTGGCGAAAAGGTCGAAGCCCAGGTCGGCCAGGGCCTTTATAAGCGGGGCGGCCTCGGGCTTATCCCGGTCGGCGATGGTGAGCAGAATGGCCCCCTTGCGGGGCAGGGCCAGGCCCGAGGCGATGAGGGCTTTGATGAGGGCGGCCTCAAAGGTGAAGTCGACGCCCATCACCTCGCCCGTGGACTTCATCTCAGGCCCCAGGTAGGTGTCCACCCCGGCCAGCTTCGACATCGAGAAGACCGGGGCCTTCACCGCCACCAGCCGGGACCGGGGCCAGAGGCCCCCGGAGTAGCCCAGGGAGGCCAGGGAATCCCCCAGGGCGATCCTCGTGCCCAGATAGACCATGGGAACCCCGGTCACCTTCGAAATAAAGGGGACCGTCCGGCTGGAGCGGGGATTAACCTCGAGGACGTAGACCTCCGAATCCACCGGCCCGGCCGGGGGCCGGCCCCAGGACGGCCAGCGGTCGCCGTTGGGCCGCATGATGACGAACTGGATGTTAAGCAACCCTTTAAGGCCCAGGGCCCGGCCGATCCGGGTGGTGTAGTCGACGACGGTTTCGACTTCCTGGGGGGTAAGGTGGACGGCCGGGTAGACGGCCATGGAGTCGCCGCTGTGGACGCCGGCCCGCTCGATGTGCTCCATGATGCCCGGAATGAGCACCTGCTCCCCGTCGCAGACGGCGTCCACCTCCACCTCCCGGCCCTCCAGGTATTTGTCGATGAGGATCGGGTGGCGGCCGGCGGCCTCCAGGGCCATCTTGACGTAGCGGATGAGCTCCTCCCGGTCGTGGCAGATCTCCATGGCCCGGCCGCCCAGGACGTAGCTGGGCCGGACCAGGACCGGGTAGCCGATGGCGTCGGCGACCTTGACCGCCTGGGAAACGGTGTTCACGGCCGCCCCGGGGGGCTGGGGGATTCCCAGACGGCTTAAAAAGTCCTCGAACCGGCGGCGGTCCTCGGCCAGGTCGATGGCCTCGGCCGGGGCCCCCAAAAGCTCCACCCCGGCCCGGGCCAGGGGCCAGGCCAGGTTTATGGCCGTCTGGCCCCCGAACTGGACGATGGCCGGGGGCATCCCCTCGTTTTCGAGGACGCTTAAGACCGACTCGGCGTCCAGAGGCTCGAAATAGAGCCGGTCGGAGGTGTCGAAATCCGTCGAGACCGTCTCCGGGTTGGAATTTATAATGAGGGCCTTAACCCCGGCCGAACGGAGGGCCCAGACGCTGTGGACGGAGCAGTAATCAAACTCGATCCCCTGGCCGATGCGGATGGGCCCGCTCCCGATGACCAGGGCCTTTTTGTCGGCTACCGGCTCGGCCTCGTTCTCGGTGCCGGCGTAGGTGCTGTAAAAATAGGGGGTTTCGGCCTCGAACTCGGCCGCGCAGGTATCTACCAGCTTGTAAACCGGCCTTATCCCCCAGCGGGCCCGCAACTCCCGGACCTGGTCCGGCAGCCGGTCGGCCAGCCTGGCGATCTCCTCGTCGGAGAAACCCAGCCGCTTGGCCTCCTTAAGCAGGGCCGGATTTAAAGGCTCCGAGAGAAGCCGGCGCTCCATCCGGACGATGTTGAGCATCCGCTCCAGAAACCAGGGGTCGATGCCGGTGGCCTTAAAGAGCAGTTCGACGCTTACCCCCCGGCGGAGGGCGGCCATCACCGCCCAGAGGCGCAGGTCGTTGGGGTGAAGGGGCAGCACCCGCTTTAAGTCCCCGGGGTCGGTGGGCAGGCCGTTTTTGAGGGCCTCGGCCCAGGCCGGGTCCTCCCACTGGAGGGGGCGGCGGCCGACCTCCAGGCTGCGCACCGCCTTCTGGAGGGCCGCCTCGAAGGTGCGGTCGACGGCCATCACCTCGCCGGTGGCCTTCATCTGGGTGCCCAGCCGGCGGTCGCCGAAGGGGAACTTGTCGAAGGGCCAGCGGGGAATCTTAACCACGCAGTAGTCCAGGGCCGGCTCGAAGGCGGCGACGGTCTTGCCGGTGACGGCGTTGGGGATCTGGTCGAGGGTGAGGCCGATGGCGATCTTGGCCGCAACCCGGGCGATGGGGTAGCCGGTGGCCTTGCTGGCCAGGGCCGAACTGCGGCTCACCCGGGGGTTGACCTCGATGACGTAGTAGGGGGGAAGGCCGTTGGGGCCAACGGGATGGCCCCGGGGGGCCAGGGCGAACTGGATATTGCAGCCCCCTTCGACCCCCAGCGCCCGGATGATCTTGAGGGCCGAGGAGCGGAGCATTTGATACTCTCTGTCGGTCAGGGTCTGGCTGGGGGCGACGACGATGCTGTCGCCGGTGTGGACCCCCATCGGGTCGATGTTTTCCATGTTGCAGACGGTGATACAGTTGTCGGCCGAGTCCCGCATCACCTCGTATTCAATCTCTTTCCAGCCGATGACCGACCTTTCGACCAGGACCTGGTGGGCCGGGCTGATGATGAGGCCCGTCTCGACGATGCGAATCAGCTCCTCCCGGGTGTAGGCGATGCCGCCCCCGGTGCCCCCCAGGGTGTAGGCCGGGCGGATGACCACCGGCAGGCCCAGCTTTGCCACAACCCGCTCGGCCTCGGCCACGCTGGTGACCACCTCGCTTTCGAGGACGGGCTCCCCGATGGAGATAAGCAGCTCCTTAAAGAGGGCCCGGTCCTCGGCCCGCCGAATAGCCTCCAGGGGCGTCCCCAACAGCCGGACCTCGTAGCGCTCCAGCACCCCCAGCTCGGCCAGCTCCACGGCCAGGTTGAGGCCCGTCTGGCCCCCCAGGGTCGGCAGCAGGCCGTCGGGCCGCTCCCGCTCGATGATGCGGGTCAAAACGTCGGCCGTAAGGGGCTCAATATAGACGACGTCGGCGATTTCTTCGTCGGTCATGATGGTGGCCGGGTTCGAGTTGACCAGGACGCAGGTGACCCCCTCCTCCCGGAGGGCCTTGCAGGCCTGGGTGCCGGAGTAGTCGAACTCGGCCGCCTGACCGATGATAATGGGCCCCGAGCCGATGACCAGAACCTTGCGGGGCTTTTCAGCCATCTTTGCGGCCGCTTCCCTCCATCAGCTTGATGAACTCTTCGAAGAGATACATGTTGTCCCAGGGTCCCGGGGAAGCCTCGGCGTGGTACTGGATGCTGAAGATTTTAAGGCCCGGGTGCTCCAAGCCCTCCACGGTGCCGTCGTTGAGGTTGATGTGGGTTACCCGGACGGCCGGGTCCAGGCCCTCGGCCGAGACGGCGTAGCCGTGGTTCTGGGCCGTAATGTATACCCGGCCCGTCCGCAGGTCCTTGACCGGGTGGTTGGCCCCCCGGTGGCCGAATTTAAGCTTGAAAGTCTGGCCGCCGAGGAGCCGGCCCAGCACCTGGTGGCCCAGGCAGATGCCCATGATCGGCCGCCGGCCCACCAGCCCCTCGGCCGTCTTTACCAGGTAGTCCAGGAGGGCCGGGTCGCCCGGCCCCGGCGAGATGAGGATGCCGTCCGGGTCGAAGCTTAAGACTTCCTGGGCCGAAGCCGTGGCCGGGACTACGGTTACCTCGCAGCCGAGGCGGGTGAGGCTGCGCAAAATGTTGAACTTTACGCCGCAGTCGACGACCACCACCCGGAAGCGGGGCCGCCAGTCGGGCCCCGGGGCCGGCCAGCGGTAGGGGGCCGGGGTGGTGACCAGCCGGACGAGGTCCAGCTCGTCGTAGCGGGGGCCGGTCTTAAGGGCCTCCAGCAGTTCCCCGGGGCGGCGGCCGACGCCGACGGCCCCCATCATCACCCCGTGCTGGCGGAGCTTGCGGGTGAGGGCCCGGGTGTCAATGCCGGCCAGGCCCGGGATGTTGTGTTTTACCAGGAGCTCCTTAAGGGTCATCCGGGCCAGGGTGTGGCTGGGGGTCGGCGACGGCTCGTAGACGATGAACCCCTGGACCTGAATCCGTCTGGACTCAAAGTCGAAGTCGTTAATGCCGTAATTGCCCACCAGGGGGTAGGTTAAAACCACGATCTGGCCGGCGTACGAGGGGTCCGAAAGGACCTCCTGGTAGCCGGTCATGCTGGTGTTGAAGACGACTTCGCCGACGGCCGTGGTTTCGGCCCCGAAAGAGTAGCCCTCGAAGACCGTCCCGTCCTCGAGGACGAGGATGGCCGGCGGGCCCTTCTCAAGCCGGGCGCTGGCGTCCATCGAATACAACCTCGCCGTTAAAGATCGTGAGCACCACCCGCCCCCGCAGGGTCACCCCCGCCAGGGGCGTATTCTTGCCCAGGGAAGCGAACTCTTCCGGCCGGACAACCCAGACCGCCTCGGGGTCTAGGACGGCCAGGTCGACGGGCTCGCCCGGCCGGAAGGTATAAGGGACCCGAAAGCCGGCCTGCTCCAGAATCCGGCCCGGCCCGGCGGTAAGCCGGGCGATGAGGGTGGGCAGGTCCAGGAGGCCGGCGTGGACCAGGGTCATGAGCAGGCCGAAGGCCGTCTCCAGGCCGCTGATGCCGAAGGCGGCCTGGCCGTACTCGCAGGCCTTATCCAGCCAGTGGTGGGGGGCGTGGTCGGTGGCGATAACGTCGATGGTGCCGTCCCGCAGGCCCGCAATGAGGGCCAGGCAGTCGGACCAGGCCCGCAGGGGCGGGTTGACCTTGGTCCGGGCGTCGTAAGGGGGCAGGTCGTTGGGGATGGGGAGGGTCCCCACCGGCGGGTAGGCGTTGCCTTCGGCCCCCAGCAGCCAGCGGTCGGTGAGGGTCAGATGGTGGGGGCAGACCTCGGCCGTAACCCGGACCCCCCGGCCTTTTGCCGCCCGCACCAGCTCCACCGAGCCCCGGGTGCTCAGGTGGGCCAGGTGGACCCAGCCGCCGGTGAGTTCGGCCAGGGCGATATTCCGGGCCACCGGCACCTCTTCGGCGGCGGCCGGCATTCCCCGCAGGCCCAGCCGCCCCGCCACCGGGCCCTCGTTGGCCGAAGCCCCCTCGGCCAGGGCCGGCTCCTCGCAGTGGTCGATGACGGGCCGCCCGGTGAGGAGGCCGTACTCCAGGGCCCGGCGCATGAGCCGGCCGTCGTAGACCGGCCGGCCGTCGTCGCTGAAGCCGACGGCCCCGGCCTCGGCCAGCTCCACGAGGTCGGCCAGCTCCCGGCCGGCCTGACCCCGGCTGACGCAGGCGATGGGAAGCACCCGGACGACCCCGGCCTCCCGGGCCCGGTCGTAGACGAAGGCGACCCGCTCGGGGGTATCGATGGGGGGGTCGGTGTTGGGCATGGCGCAGAGGGTCGTAAAGCCCCCCCGGGCGGCGGCCCGGGTGCCGGTGAGGATGGTCTCTTTGTGCTCGTGGCCCGGCTCCCGCAGGTGGGCGTGCAGGTCGATGAAGCCGGGGGTCACCACCAGGCCGGCGGCGTCGATGACCCCAAAACCGGGGGGCGGGGGGACGGTTCCGGGCTCGGCCAGGGCCTTAAGCCGGCCGGCCTCGATGAGCAGGTCCAGGGGGCGGTCGAGGCCGGCGGCCGGGTCGATGACCCGCCCGCCCCGAATGAGGTAGTTGCCCATCAGCCCTCCACCACCGCCCCGGACAGCAGGTATAGCAGGGCCATCCGGACGGCAACCCCGTTGGCGACCTGCCGCTCCACCAGGGACCTGGGCCCGTGGGCAACCTCGGAGGATATCTCCACCCCCTCGTTCATCGGCCCCGGGTGCATAACGACGGCTTCGGGCCGGGCCCGCTCAAGCCGCTTCGGGTTCACCTGGTAGAGCCGGATGTACTCCCGCAGGCTGGGCAGCAGGCCGGCCTGCTGCCGCTCCCGCTGGAGGCGGAGGGGCATCACCACGTGGGCCCCCGCTAGGGCCCGGTCCAGGTCGTATTCGACGGTTACGGCCGGCCACAGTTCGGCCGAAACCAGCGACCGGGGCAGGAGGGTTGGGGGGCCGCAGAGGACCACCTCGGCCCCCAGCTTCGTAAGGCCCCAGACATTCGACCGGGCGACCCGGCTGTGGAGGATGTCGCCGACGATGACCACCTTAAGGCCGGCGATTCGGCCGAAGTGTTCTTTAATGGTGAAAAGGTCTAAGAGGGCCTGGGTCGGGTGGGCATGCCAGCCGTCCCCGGCGTTGATAACCGAGGCCCGGATGTGCCGGGCCACCAGGTAAGGCGCCCCCGACTGGGGGTGGCGGATGACCACGAAGTCGGCCCCAAGGGCCTGGAGGGTGAGCACCGTGTCGACCAAGGACTCGCCCTTGGCCACGCTGCTGCCGGCGGCCGACATGTTGACCACGTCGGCCCCGAGGGCCTTGGCCGCCAGCTCGAAGGAGACCCGGGTGCGGGTGCTCTCTTCGTAGAAGCAGTTGACCACCGTCCGGCCCCGGAGGGCGGCCACCCGGGGGATGGGCCGGCCCAGGATCTCCTTCATCCGGGCGGCGGTGTAAAGGACGTAATCGATCTCCTCGGCCGTAAAGTCGTCCAGGTCGAGGATGTGGCGGCGCCGCACCGGCGCCCCCGGCACCAGGGAGCCGGCATCGGGCGGGCTGAGGGTCTTAAGCTCCAAGGCGAACCCCCTTTACTCTTCGGGTTTAATTAGGAGCACCTCGTCGGTCCCGTCCACCTCCTCCAGCCGGACCTGAACCTCCTCCCGGCGGGAAGTGGGGACGTTCTTGCCGACGTAATCGGCCCGGATGGGCAGTTCCCGGTGGCCCCGGTCGACCAGGACCGCCAGCTGGACCCGGCGGGGGCGGCCGAAGTCCATCAAGGCGTCGAGGGCCGCCCGGACCGTCCGGCCGGTGTAGAGGACGTCGTCCACCAGGACGACGACCTTGCCGGTGATGTCCACGGGGATGTCGGTCTGCTGAAGGGCGGGCCGCAGGCCCCGCATGGGGAGGTCGTCCCGGTAGAGGGTAACGTCCAGTTCGCCCACGGGGACCGGGCGGCCCTCGATTTCGCCGAGGATGCGGGCAAGGCGTCGGGCGAGGGGGACGCCCCGGGTGCGCATGCCGACCAGGACCAGGTCGGCGGTGCCCTGGTTGCGCTCGGCAACCTCGTGGGCGATGCGCGTCAGGGCGCGCCGGATGTCGCTACGGTTAAGTAAAACGACTTCGGCCACCGGAAACAGACCCTCAAAGTTAGGCTTGGGCCGTCCGGGGCCGGCAGGTGGCGCACAGGCTCAACGGGGGGAGGTCGATTCCGTGCCCAGCCTTACCAGCCTCGCCGGACTGATTTAAAGGCGGGCCATTCAGCCCACTCAGGCCCCAGTATACCACAGGCCGGGCCGGAAGGCAAATCCGGCCGGGCGGCCGGCTTGACATCCCGGGGCCGCTTTAATATGATTAGCTAGCGCCCGCGGCCGAGGGCCGGGCGGAAACCAAAAAGCGGAGGGCAAAGTGGTTCAGGTGCAGCTTGAGAACGAAAAGTGGGACCTCACCAATTTTGCCAACAAGGGGCGGCTTCTTGATACGGTCCGGGCCGAGGCCGAAACTTTCTTCGGCCTGTGGTGGACCCCCGAGTACTGGGAAAACCCCACCGCCTCAGGCCACTGGCAGGTCCGGGACCTGGTCGGCCACATGGTGGATGTCATCGAGGGCTACCTGGAGCGGTTCGACCTGGCCCGGCGGGGGCAGGAAGCCCCGCCCCCCCTACGGCCTTAAGGTGATGGCCAGCCGCCTCGACGAGCGGGCCCGGGCCTTCCGGACCACGCCCCGGGAGGAGCTCCTGGCCCGGCTTCGCCGGGACTATGACACCTTGATGGGGATCTTCGAGGGCTTAACCGAGGCCGAGTGGACCGGACTTATGGTCTCCCACCCGTATATGGGGCCCGTGCCGGCCTGCTGTTACCCGATATTCTAGAATAATTACAGCGTGCACAAATGGGATATCCGGGAGCGGCTGGGGGTGCCCCACGGCCTCTCGCCCGACGCGGCCGACTTTCTGGTGCCGTGGATGTTCGTCCTCTGGCAGGCCACCGCGGACCTGGAGCGGGTCGGGCCGGAGCCCATCCGGGTGGGCTTCAGCGTCTCGGGCCGAAACGGCGGGACCTGGCGGGTCCAGGTGGACCGGGAAGGCTCCAAGTATGAGCGGGGGCCCATCGACGACCTGCCGACGGTCTTCGAGTTCGACCCGGCCAGCCTGGTCCTCACCGCTTTCGGCCGGATTCGGGCGGGAACCGCCTACGGCGACCAGGGCATGGCCCAGCGCTACCGGGAGATCTTTTTCTCGATTTAAAGGGGAGGTTGTTGCCGATGGAGGCGCCGGTTCCGGTCACGGGCGTCCACCACATCACCTTGGTCGGGTCCAACCGCCAGGCGGTCATCGACTTCTGGCAGGGCGTCCTCGGCATGCGCCTGGTCTTAGAGCAGCCCAACCTCGACGTGCCCGAGGAGACCCACCTCTTCTTCGACCCGGGCGACGGCCGCCTCATAACCTTTTTCGTCCGGGAGAACCGGCCCAACGACCCCACCCCGGTCCCCGAGGTGGTAGGCAGCGTCCACCACATCGCCTTCGCCGTCTCCCGGGAAACCTTCGACCGGGCGGCCGAGCGCCTCAACGCCCTCGGCTACCCGAATACCGGCCGGGTCGACCGGGGCTTTATGGATTCCCTCTATTTCCGGGACCCCAACGGCTTCAGGATTGAACTTTCGGTTTACAAGTTCACCCCGCCCCCGGGCCACACCACGGCTGAGGTGCTGGCCGAGGCCCACCGCATCCGGGTCGAAGAGGGGGCCCCGGCCATTGGGGAGCGGCACGTAAGGCTGGCCGTCGAACGGCTCCAGGCCCGGCAGGGATAGATGTCCCGGAAGCGGCGTCCCCTTCGCTCCAACATTGCCTGGAGCGCCCCGGACCGGGTTGTCGTCCGGGGCTACGACCTGGCCGGGGAACTGCTGGGCCGGGTCAACCTGGGGGATATGGCGTTCCTGGTGCTGATGGGCCGGCTGCCCACCCCCCAGGAGTCGGCGGTCTTCAACGCGATGCTGGTGGCCCTGGTGGAGCACGGGCTGACGCCGAGCGCCCTGGCCGCCCGCCTCACTTACCTGGGGGCCCCCGAGGCCCTGCGGGGGGCGGTGGCCGCCGGCCTGCTGGGTCTGGGCAACGTCTTCGTCGGGAGCCTGGAAGGGGCGGCCCGGATGCTTCAGGAGGCCCTTAGCGACGTCCCGCCCGGGGCCGACCTGCGGCCGATTGCGGCCCGGGTTGTGGCCGGCTTCGCCGAACGCAAGGAGCTGATTCCGGGCCTGGGCCACCCCATCCACAGGCCCGTGGACCCCCGGACCCCCCGCCTTTTTGCCATCGCCGCCGAAAACGGCTTTGCCGGCCGCTACGTGGGGCTCATCCAGCTTATCGCCGCCGAGGCCGAGGGCCGGTTCGGGCGGAGCCTCCCGGTGAACGCCACCGGGGCGATTGGGGCCCTGGCCAGCGAGCTGGGCATACCGTGGCAGGTCTGCCGGGGGCTCGGGGTGATGGCCCGGGCGGTGGGGCTGGTGGGCCACATCCTCGAGGAGATGCGGCAGCCCCTGGCTGAGGAGGTGTGGTTTCGGGTCGGGGAAAAAGCCACCGCCCACCTCCGGGATTCGGCCGGGCGGTCGGAGTCCTAGCTAACCGGCCCGAACCCGGTAGATGGTTACCGGCCCTGCCCGGTAAGCGACCTCCAGAAGGCCCTGCCGGGCCATCTCCTCAAACTTGGCCAGCCCGGTCGGGTCGTAATAGGCCCGTTCCAGCTCCCCGACGACGACGTACCGGACGCGGTATCTGGCCAGCAGGCGGAGGGCCTGGGCCGGGTCGGGGGTATTATAAATGGCGGCCACGTCCTGGGTCCGCCGCTCGACCAGGGGCTCGGTGTAGATGGCCCGCTGCTGGCGCTCGTGCCAGTTCCAACCGATAACGGCCGGCAGGCCGGTGTAAACCGAGAAGCGGGCGCCCCACCGGTATTCGGGGGTGTGGCCCTCGAGGATAACGGGCGACCCCCGGACGTTATCCAGAAGCCAGTCGATGGCCCCCAGGTCGTGCCTGAGGGTGAGGGGCTGGCGGTCGGCGTAGACGGCCCTTTCCATAAAGGCCCGGCCGTCCAGGGTAAAGCCTTCGGCCCCGGGGAAGCGGTCCCGGATTTTTGCGGCCGTGGCCAGGACCGGGTAGCTTAAGGCCGCCGCCAGGAGCACCCCCAGGACGGCAAACCAGGCTTGCCGGACGGACGGATTCCAGCCGCGAACTGCCCGAAGCAGGTCGGCCAGGCCGACGGCGGCCGAAAGGCCCCAGAGGACCCAGACCTGGACGTAGAACTTAAAGACCGTGTTCATCCGGCCGATGTCGCCCCGCAGAACCACAACCTCCACGGCCAGGGTGAGGGCGGCCCCGGCGCCCGCCAGGGCAAAGGCCAGCCGGCGGAGGCCCGAGACTTCCGGCCGGATAAAGTTGAGCAGGCTCAGCCCCAGAAGGACGGCGGCCGTAAGCTGAGCCCCGGCCCCGGCGGCCAGCGAAACGCCGGCCAGGGCCAGGCCGGCGTAGAAAATCAGCCGCTCGGTAAGGTCGGACCTCGGACGCGGAAGGGGCCAGGCTTCCCCGAGGAGCCAGGAACCTAGGACGAAGATAAAGAGGCCGTGCACCGTAAGGTAGTCTAAGAGCCCGGTTCGGGGGCCCCGCCAGACCTCAAAGGCGGTGTAGGGGACGGCGTAGTGGGCAAAAAACGGCCAGAAAAGAACCCGGCTTAATACCAGAATGGCCGCCGCCTGCCAGCCGCAGGCCAGGGCCCAGTTCAGGTCGAGGCGGCCCAGCCGCCGGTACTCGGCCAGGCCGATGGCCAGCACCCCCAGACCCAGGTAGGTGGGGAAATCCCAGGTGTTGGCCGGCCAGAGGGCCCCGATAACCAGGCCGAGGAGGAGAACCCGCAGCAGGCGGGCCCCGATGCCCTCGGCCTTGGGGGGCGCGGCCACCGCCCCAACCGCCCCGGCCAGGGCCCCCAGGGTGAGGGGCAGGGCCAGCAGGTGGGGGTGGAGGTCGGCGTAAAGGAACGTAAAAAAGGGAAACTCGTTAATGGTATCCGGGATCACCCGGGTCGGGTTCCAGTAGGGCCACTCCGGCCGGAAGGGGAGGGGCTGGCCCTCGGCCAGCACCCGCCCGAGGCCGGCGATTACCCGGAGCAGGCCGCCCAGGCCGGGGACCGTGCTCCGGACGTCCCCGCCGAGGGCGGCCAGGCCCTCCAGATAAAGTTTCGCCTCCCCCAGGTTGCCCAGGACGGCCACAAAGAGGGCCCCCAGCAGGCCGAAGAGCACCGTCCGCCCGGGTCTCGGGTGCCCGACCAGGCCGGCGGCAACCCCAAAGGCCCCGGCCGCCGTCAGGCCGAACCAGGTGGGGACCGCCAGGTTGTAGGCGACCCACGGCAGGATCCCCGTAAGCTTGATAAGGACGGCCGCCAGAACGAAGCCGAAGTAGTAATAGTTGATATACCCGCCGGCAAACCAGGGGTCGTAGGGGGGAAAGTGGGGGCTCCGGAGGACCGCATTAAGAAAAGCCAGGTCCATCGGCTTTTCGCCCCCCATAATCGGGTGCCAGAGGTCGGGGTTGCCCATCCGGATGAGCAAAAAAGCCCCGAAACCGCCCAGAAAGACGGCCTCCCCCGCCCCCACGGCCCACCAGCGCCCCGCAAAGAATTCCCGGAGCTCCCACCGGGTCTTCCAGGCGAACCCCAGGCCCAGCCCGACCAGCCCGGCCAGGCCGGCGGCCACGGCCAGGTTGCCGAAGGCGAAGAGCCGCAGACTTGCCCCAAACCAGACCCCCCAGCCCAGGGCCGTCAGGCCGAAAATTTTCGCCACGGCCCAGCCCCCATCGGGCAGGCCCCCCAGGGCCGCCCGGACGATGGGGAAGGCCGCCAGGCCGATGACCTCCACGGCCAGAAGCCAGGCCAGCACCCCGAGAAGCCCGCCGGCGCTGACGGGGCTTTGCCGGTCGAAGGCCTCCGACCAGGTGAAGGCCTGCTCGTAGACAGCCAGGTCCTCCGGCCGGAGCATCAGGCCGGTGGGGGCGCGGCTCGCCTCCAGGGGGGTCACCCGGCGGACAGCCTCCCAGTCGACACCGCCCAGAATCCGCTCGGCCCGGGCCCGGGAGTAGGCCGGAGTCTTTTTAAAGATATCCACCTGAGGGTGGTCGTAGACGGTAAAGGCCTCTTCGGCCCCCTGGTCGTTGACGGTCAGGCCGAAAAGGCCGGGGAAGGAGTTAAAGGTCCTTACCCGCTCGAAGCCCAGCTCCCCGCCGAAGAGGGCCTGGTAGTAGCGGGTCGTCATCGGGTAGCGCATCGGCAGGCGGGGAATGGACCCGTAAAGCCGGTTGCTGCTCAGGATGATGTAGTCGGCCTGGTCCAGCTTGTCCAGCAGGCCCGACCCCGGCTGATTCGGGTAGCCGTAAAGCTTTTCGGGGGTATCGTCGTTGTAAAGGGGCAGTTCGACCCCCCGGTAAAGCTCGGCCGGGTTCCGACCGTCGATGGGGAGGGGAAGGGGGTCGTCCCAGTGCTCGTAGGCCAGGACCGAACCCGGGGGGATGTTGGCGTAGATCCAGCGGGAGGCTTCGATGCGGGAGTGGGGCTGGCGGTAAACCTGGGTAAAGGCCAGGGCCCACAGGACGGTGGCCCCGACCACGGCCGCCACCAGCCCGGCCGCGGCCGCCGCCCCGACCCGGCCCAACCGGCCCCGGGCTTCCCAGAGGCGGGCCAGCAGATAGGCGGCCAGCAGGACCAGGCTCGGGTAGCTGGGGAAAAGGTAGCGCATGGCGGGGATAAACCCCCCGCCCAGGTAGCCGAAAACCAGCAAGACCCAGGCAAGGGGGAGCAGGTGCTCGGTGCGCCGGCGGAAGAGGGCCTCGTAGGCGGCGAAGGCCACCCCGGCCCAGGCCGTCAGGCCCAGGGGCCAGCCCAGCCCCCACTGCACCATGTTCACCCACGGGAAAACGTAGGGCGTCCGGAAGGCCCACTGGTGGCTTGGGGGGTAGTCGATTTCGCCGGCGATGAGCCGGCCGACCATGTCCATATCCTGGACCCACTGGGGGTTTAAGCCCAGGCCCGCAAACGCGTAGGGCTGGGCCACCCGGAAGGCCAGGAAGGCCGCCGCCAGGGTAAGGCCGAAGCCGGCCGCGGCCCCCAGCAGGGACGCCTGCCCCCCGGCCGGGCGGGCCTGAAGGTAAAATTCCCAGCCGCCGACGCGTCCCGACCAGCCCCGGGGGGCGGTGGGCTGGGGGCCCGGCCGGCCCCGCAGGTGGAGCCAGCGAAGGGCCCAGGCCAGGGCCGCTATTACCCCGAAAAGGCCCAGGTTTATCTTCGTGGCCAGGGCCAGCCCGAAGCTCAAGCCCAGGCCGAGCAGGGCCGGGAAGGCCCGGCCCCCAAAGGCGAGCTCAACGGCAAAGTAAAGGCCCAGGGTCACCAGAAAAGTTCCGGGGGCATCTACGGTCCAGAAGTGGGCCTGCTGGATGTGGAGGACGGTGAAGGCCAGCAGGCCGGCGGCCAGCAGGCCCACCCCCGTCCCGTAAAGCCGGCGCCCGATAAAAAAGACGACCAGGACGGTGCCCAGGTCGAGCAGGGCCGAGAGGGCCCGGCCCACCAGAAAGATGCGGTCGTAGCCGGGCATGTCCAGAAGCTTTTCGGCGACGAACTTGGTGAGAAAGAGGGGAAAGGTTCCGTAGACGTAGGTGCCGAAATTGCGGTTGTATGGGTTGAGGGGGGAGGCCGCCGTGTCGAAATATTCGCCCAGGCTTTGGGGCCACCCGAGGGCGGTGGCCACCATGGTGATAAAGCGCTCGTCGGGGTGCAGGTGGGTGTTCTGGTCCCAGTTAAGGCCCTGAAAGCGTAAAGCCGCCGCGGCCCCCAGGATGAGCAGGAGAAGGGGCAAGGTCCGGCCCGGCGCCGACCAGCGCTTCATCGCTAAAAAGTTAACACAAACGGGTTTGACAAGCCTGGGCAGGCGTCCATATATTGCCGATTGGGATGGGTACGACGGAGCGGGAAGAGCTTCTGGCCGAAATCGAGCGGCTCCGGGCCGAGAACGAGCGGCTTAAGGCCCAGATCGAGGGCGAGCTTATCCGCCGCATCGCCCAGCTGAACGCCCTCCACCGGGTTAATGCCGCCGCCAACAGCTCCCTCAACCTGGACGAGATGCTCCGCCTTACCGTCCACACCGTCAACGAGGTGATGCGCACCGACGCCTGCTCCGTCTACCTGTTCGAGCCCGGCGACCGCCTCGTCCTGCGGGCGACCGTCGGCCTGAACCCGGAGGCGGTGGGCAAGTATTCGATTCGCCTTGGGGCCGGCATCACCGGCCTGGCCGCCGCCCAGGGCCGCCCCATCGCCGTAAGGGACGCCTGGGGCGACCCCCGCTTTATGGTGGCCCCCGGCCTGGGCGAAGAACCTTATAACTCGATGCTTTCCGTCCCCATCATCCTCTTCGCCGGCAACGGCACCAAGCTCGTCGGGGTCCTCAACCTGATGACCCGCCAGCCCCGGGACTTTACCCCCGATGAGCTCAACTTTCTGGAGACCGTTGCGGGCCAGCTGGCCATCGCCATCGAACACGCCCGCCTTTACAGCCACACCGACCAGAAGCTCCAGGAAAAGGTCGCCCAGCTTTCGACCCTTCAGCAGGTCTTCCACCTGATGACCTCCACCCTGGATATCGGCCAGGTGCTTAAGGTTATCGTCGACCAGGCCGTCGCCCTGACCGGCTGCGACGCCGCCGCCATCTTCCAGCTGGACCCCGACTCGGAGCTTTTAACCATCGTCGCCGCCCACGGCCTGCCGGAGAATTTAACCCGCACCTGGCGGGCCCGGCCCGGGGAAACCGCCCCCGGCCTGGTGGTCCGCACCGGCCTGCCCCTGGTCATCCCGGATACGGCCGAGCTGGTGGGCCGGAGGGTGGTTCCCCTGGGGGAAATCACCGATTTCCGGGCCGTCTTCTGCATTCCCCTGGCCACCCACGGCCAGACCTTCGGCGCCCTGGGCATCTACTGCCGCGACCGCCACGACTTCGGCCCCGACGAGGTGATGTTCCTTTCGACTTTTGCCGACCAGGCGGCCGTCGCCCTGACCAACGCCCGGCTTTACTCCGAGGCCCAGCGGAACCTGGCGGCCAAGTCGGCGATGCTGGCCGAGATGCACCACCGGGTCAAGAACAACCTTCAGAACGTGGCCGCCTTGCTTTCCCTCCAGTACCGGCGCAGCCGGACCGAGGAGGCCCGCCGGGTGCTTAAAGAAAGCCTTGGCCGGATCGAGGCCATTGCGGCCGTCCACGACCTGCTTTCCGCGGGCCAGGCCGAGTGCACCACCCTGCAACGGGTCGCCCACCAGATCGCCGACCTGGTTCTGAGCCACCTGGTGCCCCCGCAGCTCCGGGTTGAGTTTGGGGTGGACGGGGACGAGATCCGCCTGCCGGCCCGGGCGGCCACCGTCTTTGCCCTGGTGCTTAATGAGCTTTTAAACAACGCCATCGACCACGGCCGGCCGGCCGAAGGTCCCCTTCGGGTCAAGATAACCGGCCAGTATTCCGAGGAGGAGGTCCGGGTTATCGTCGCCGATAACGGCCCCGGCTTTCCCCCCGACTTCGACGTGGACCGGGATGGGGGGCTGGGCCTGCGGATCGTCCGGACCCTGGTGGAGCAGGACCTGGGGGGTCGTTTGCGTTTCGGAACCGGCGGGGGGGCGGTAGTAACCATCACCTTCCCGCCCCAATGACGGTCCGGGGGCTCAAACCCGAGACGGCGGCCTGGGTCGTCCTCTGGACGGCCTTCGGGGTTTATCTGATGCTGTGCGCCGGGACCGTTCTGGCCGTCCGGTGGTTTATCCGGTCGGCCACGGTAACCCAGGAGGCCCAGCTGACCGTCACCGGCGGCACCGTCGCCATCCGGCCCCTGAGCCAGGGCGGTCCCGACTGGGTTGTGGCCCCGCCCCAGGCAACCCTCGGGGAGTCGGACCAGGTGCGGACCGACGAAGGCTCCACCGCCTTTATCCGGCTGCCCGACGGCTCAACGGTTTCGGTTCTGCCGGCCACCGAGCTTGCCCTGAGCCGGCTTCGGCGGTTTAGATTTGGGGAGCCGGGCTACCTGCTGGACATCACCATCAGGTCCGGTCGGCTGGTCCTGGGGGTGGCCCACCCCACCGGCCGGCCCACCGAATTCCGGGTCCTGGACGGGGGCGCCGAGGTCCGGCTGGCCGAGGGCAATTACGCCGTCCGCAAGGGGGCCGACCGGCTCGAGGTGCGGGTCCGCCAGCTGGGCAGCGCCCTGGTCCGGAGCGGCCCCTTTGAGGTGAGCCTGGGTTCCCTCCAGCGGGCCGTAGCCTACCCCGGCCGGGTGGAGGGGCCCCTGCCCCCGGAAGAGGACCTGATCCGGGCCGGGGATTTCGGCCGGGGGCTCGACGACCGGGCCTGGCAGCCGGTCATCGAGGAGGCCTGCCGGGCCGCCCCCCAGGTTCAGAACCGGCTCGAACTGGGCCGGGTGGACGGGGAGCAGGCGGTCCGGTTCTTCCGGCAGGGGAGCGAGGGCACCCCTTGCCAGATGTTTTTACATCAGGAGATAAACCGGGACGTCTCGGACCTGATCGCTTTGCGGCTTAAGATTGAGTTTCGGATAGACCGCCACAGCCTTTCGGGGGGCGGCTACCTGGGGAGCGAATACCCGGTCCAGGTCCGGATGCTTTACCGGGGGACCGACGGGGGCGAGCGGCTGTGGGTCCGGGGCTTTTACATCCAGAACGTGGAGGGCCGGCGGACCGACCACGGGGTTAAGGTCGACGGCGGCCGCTGGGTGGAATACTGGGTGCCGGATGCGGAGGACCCGAGCCTTTTAAGCTTAGCCGGGGGCGTCCGGTATATTCGGTGGGTCGAGGTTATGGCCAGCGGCCACGACTTTGAGGCTTACGTCCGGCGAATAAGCCTCCTTGGGCAGTAAAAGGGCCCGGGCCGCTTAATAGCGGTTTGAGAGGTCCCGGTAGACCTGGGCGGTATTTTCTTCGAAATAGAGAAAGGCGGCGTCGACCTGCTCCTCGGAAAGTTCGGGGAAGTGGCGGGCGATGGCCGCAAAGGACCCGCCGCTGTTATTGTAGACGAAGATAATGTCGGCCACGGCGATATCGGTTCCGCGCAGGTAGGCGGTCCCGTCGGGGCCGATTTCGATAAAGTCCTCGAAGGTTTTCTCCATTGGGGCGACGACTCCTTCTGGTCTTACCCGGATTTTAACCGCAACCCCACTCCCCCGTCAAAACAGGCGGCCTGATGGCGGCTTGGGCGCCAGGGCCCTAAGTTCCTGAGCATTGAGTTTTAGACTCGGTCCCTTCAAGTAGCCGCACGACTTCACCGACGGCCGCTTTGAGCTCGGCGACCGTCGGGAAAACTAGACATAAATCCCTTGGCGATTTATGTCTAGTTTGGGCATCAAGAACCCTTTTATCCGCCGCCAGATGCGGGCTGTACCGGGGCAGGTATCCGTTCC
>Ga0197143_1000265_pt1 | contig 61722 bp, 69 predicted proteins | sample GBS70_MetaG_FD_148603 | JGI IMG/M metagenome (GOLD analysis project Ga0197143, IMG submission 148603) | Sediment microbial communities from Great Boiling Springs, Gerlach, Nevada, United States - GBS 70_MetaG | ecosystem: Environmental > Aquatic > Thermal springs > Hot (42-90C) > Sediment...
GTTCTTCTTTAAACTCTGGAAATTCTTTTAACTTTTCTTCAATATCATTTTTTAATAAATTTAGTATCTTATCAAAATATTTTGACTTAATCTTCATCAAATTAATGTATCCAGATAAACCCTCTACGCGTTCTCCTATAAAAATATCCTTTAATGATTCAAAAAATCTTTTTTCAGAAGTATATCCTTTTTCCATTCTATCAACCTTTTAAGATTATTAGGTATTTATTAAACTATGTTTTTGAACATCTAATATCTATAATTACATTTTATCCTAAGTTTTTATAAAATTATTATCCGAAAAAACTTTCACGGTCTCCAAAACCCCCTGAGAAAGGCCTTTTAAATTATAGCCTCCCTCTAAAATGAAAGCTACTCCAATACCAAGCATTTGAGCAGTTTCTTTTATGTATTCTGAGATTTTTCTAAATCCTTTTATTGTAATATTCATCTGAGTTAAAGGATCATCTTTATAAATATCATAGCCAGCAGAGATCAGTATCAAATCAGGCTTATATTCTAAAGCAACCTTTCTAAAAATTTTTAGTTTTTTAAGATATTCTTCATCATTTGTATATGGCAATAAAGGAATGTTTAAATTGAAGTTTTTTCCTTTTCCAGCACCTTTTTCATTTTCACTTCCTGTTCCAGGATATGCTGGATATTGATGGAAAGAGATGTAAAAAACTTCGTTTGAGTAATAAAAAATTTCTTGGGTTCCATTACCATGATGAGCATCAATATCTAAAATCAAAATCTTTTTTGCTTTGTTTTTTCTTATAAGATATTCTGCAGCAATTGCAACATTATTAAAAATGCAAAATCCCATCCCTCTATTTCTACATGCATGATGTCCTGGTGGCCTAACAAGAGCAAAAGAATATTTTTTGTTTAAAGCAAAGTTTGCTGCATTTATGCTTGCTTCTACAGCTTTTAATGCAACAAAATAAGTATCTTTTGATGCATAAGTGTCAGGATCAAGCATAATGTCACTTTTAATATTTTTTATAAAATTCACATATTCTTTTGAATGAACCTTTTTTATTTCATTTTCTACATTTTTTATTGGTTTTGGCTGAATTGTTTTGTAACCTTTATCATCAAGAACATTCTTTATAGCAATTAATCTATTTTTATTTTCAGGATGGTTTTCCTTATTATGTTTCAGAAAATCATCACTATAGATTATTATCATAATTATTATTTTCCTTTATTATTTTCATAGCTTTTTTATGATATTCAATTGAAGTTTTGCCTGCTTGAGCAATCGTTTTTCCAAGAGAAACAAAGCCATGATTTTTTAATATAAAGTAATTTATTTTCGGATGTTCTTTTAAAATATTTATAGCTTCATTTGCCAAGCTTATTGAACCATAAGGAGCTTCCTTTTTAGTTACAGGAATTTTTAATTGTTTGTAAAACTTTAATATCAAATCATCATGCCCATGAAATATTGCTTTAATTTCATTTCTTAATTCATAAATTTTATAGTGTAAAAAAGATTCTGAAGAAGGATATTTTAATCCATAAACAAATACTTTTTTATTTTTTATATCAGCTTTAACAATCTCTACAAAATCGAAATCTTTAAGCTCTGATAAATTTGCTCCGGAGGCTGTTATAATAAATCCTTTTTTTGTTCTAAAGCTTAAATTTCCTGAAAAGCCACCTTCAACTTTAGATGCAAGTTTCAATTTCCCAAAAACCTTTCCCCAGAATTTTAATCTTTTAATATTTTTGTTTTCAATTTTTCTTTTTTCAATAAAAATAGTTTTAAACTTCGTTCCAAAATATTTTTCAACTTTCATTTTAAACTTAAATTAATCGCTTATAATTAAAATTTTATATTATTTTCATAACAAAAATCTATGTGATTAAGATGAAAATTCCAGAAATAAAGAAAAGCCTTTTAGAATTTATACAAAGGTGTAAAAGGGTAATTTTAGTTGCAAGTAAGCCAAGTAAGGAAGAATTTAAACAAGCTTGTAAAATAACAGGCATAGGAATAACAATACTAGGTCTTATAGGGTTTATAATATTTCTAATTTTTAATTTATTGATATCAGGAATTTAGGTGGTTAAATGATAATAGCTGTGAGAACAACAAACGGAAGAGAAATGGCAGTTATCTCTTCAATAACATCAAGAATAAAATCAAAGATAATGAAAGAGATTGGGGAAGGAGATATAGCAGAAATAACTTCTGGAGAATATAAAGATAAAAGAGGAGAGGTAATAAAGATTGATAAGGTTAATGAAAGTGCTATAATTAAGATTGATGATAAAGAGGTAAGCATATCACTAGAGGAATTAAAACTAATTGAGAAAAGAAGCATTCCTATCAAGGCTATAATGCATACAGAAGATATAAGAGGCTACATATTTATTGAAGGTGATATAAACGCGATTCAAGAGGCAATAAAAAATATACCTCATGTAAAAGGAATTGTTGGAAAAGATATAACTATAAGCGAAATAGAAAGGTTCATAATTCCTGAAAAACAAGCAATAAAGATTGAGGAAGGAGATATAGTAGAAATAATTTCCGGTCCATTTAAAGGAGAAAAGGCAAAGGTTACTAGGGTTGATGAACTAAAGCAAGAAATTGTTGTTGAGCTTTTAGATGCGGTAATACCTATTCCAGTCACAATTTCAATGAATGTTGTAAGAATCTATGAGAAAAAATCTAAGCAGAAATAAAATAGAAAATCCCGCCTGCCGGATTTTCGATAAGCTTTCGAACCGGCAACACGTCGGTTTCTACAAAAAACTACAGCCGACTGCTCTTTAACTACAATGTTACCGTTGAGCTAAGGCGGGATATTATCAATTTAGATATTTAAAAAATTTATATGTTTTCCTAGTCAGATATTTAAAAAATTTATATGTTTTCCCAAACATCTTTTATTTGAAACCTAAGAGCGTGCTTAAACATGACACAAGAATATGAAGAGAGATTGAAGAAAATAGAAGCTTTAAGGAGCTTAGGTATAGAGCCTTTTGCGTATAAATTTGAAAGAACTCATTCGATAAAAGATATTATAGATAAATATTCTCAGATAAAACCCGATGAAAAACTAGAAAAAGAAAAGGTAAAGATTGCTGGAAGGATTAGAAGCAAAAGAGAGCACGGAAGGATTTTATTTTCTGATATTGAGGATTTTACAGGAAGGATTCAAATTGTTGCAGAAGAAAGCAGTATAGGAAGCAAAAAGTTTGATTTATTTTTAAAATATGTGGATATTGGAGATATAATCGGAGTTAATGGATATATCATGAAAACAAAGAGAGGAGAGCTTTCTGTTTTCTTAGAGGACTTTGAATTTTTAACAAAGGCTCTAAGAGGCTTACCAAAGGAATGGTTTGGTTTGAAAGATGTGGAGGTAAGATATAGAAAAAGATATTTAGATCTTTTAATGAATAGTGAAACAAAAGATGTTCTTATAAAAAGATCTAAGATAATAAATGCGATAAGAGAATTTTTGTTAAATAGAGGATATATAGAGGTAGAAACTCCAATATTGCAGCCAATTTATGGAGGGGCTTTTGCAAGACCATTTAAGACATATCATCATACCTTAGGAATAGAAATGTATCTAAGAATTTCAAATGAGATGTATTTAAAGAGATTAATTGCAGGAGGCTTTGAAAAGATTTTTGAATTTTCTGTTGATTTCAGAAATGAAGGAATAGATAGAAATCATAATCCGGAGTTTTTGCAATTAGAAGCAATGACAGCATATTCTGATTATTATGATGGAATGAAGCTTTTTGAAGAAATAGTTAATTATGCAGCCAAGAAGGTTCTGGGAACAGAAAAAATAAATTATTTAGGCAAAGAGCTTGATTTTTCTTTACCTTGGAAAAGAATGACTATGGTAAATGCAATAAAAGAATATGTTGGATTAGATCCAGAAAAAGAAGATTTGAATAATATGATTAAAAAAATAAAAGTTGATTCGCCAAACGCTGAAATACCAGAGAATCCTACCCGTGGAGAAATAATCAACATAATGTTTGAAGAAATTGTACAACCAAAACTAATTGGTCCTATAATAATTTATGATTACCCAAAAGAGGTTTCTCCTCTTGCAAAAGTTTGTAGAGATAACCCAAATTATACAGAAAGATTTGAGGTTTTTGTTTGCGGAATGGAGATAGGAAATAATTATACAGAGATCAACGATCCAATAATGTTGAGAAACAATTTAATTCATCAATTAAAAAGAGGTACAGAAGAGCATCCATTAGATGAAGATTTTATACTTGCTATGGAATATGGAATGCCTCCAACTTGTGGTATTGGCTTAGGTATTGAGAGATTGGTAATGATATTAACAAATTCAAGAACAATAAGAGATGTTATAGCATTTCCACAATTAAGGCCAGAAACAGATAAGTAAAATTGAAAAAGAATTTAATTTTTCTCTTTCAAAATGATTTTAATGAAAGAGTATATTGAGATCATAAGGCCTTCTATAGTTTTTATGGCCGCTTTAGGTGTTATTATAGGAGCAATAATATCAAAAGCAGAATTTCTTTTTGTCTTAATAGCAGCAATTTCAGCTTTTTTAATTGCAGGTGCTGGTATTGTAGTGAATGATATTTACGATTATGAAACAGACAAAATAAATTTTCCAAATAGACCATTACCAAGCAAAAGAATGAAAAAAAGAAATGCAATTTTTTATAGCGTAATGCTTTTTGCTTCAGGAATCTTTTTAGCATTTCTTGTTAATGTGTATTGTTTTTTACTTGCAATACTCAATAGCTTTCTTGAATTTATGTACGCAAGAAATTTTAAAAGAATTGCATTAATAGGAAACGCTATAGATAGTTGGTTTGTTTCATCTACTTTTATTTTTGGATATTTGGCTTCTTTGAAAACAGTTTTTGTTATTAAAGAAGCTTTTGTTCCAATTCTTTTTGTTTCACTTCTTGCGTTTCTTTCCAATATGGGTAGAGAAATATTTGGAGATATTGGAGATATTGAAGGAGATAAAAAAGCAGGAATGAAAACTCTGCCAATAATCACAACAAAAAAATTTGCAAGAATAGTAGCATCAATTTTTATAATTCTTGCAATAGTTTTATCTCCTCTACCTTTTTTATTAGGATTTTTCAGTTTTGTTTATTTGTTTATAGTTTTTTTTGCAGACATTTTATTTTTATATTCTTTGTTTCAAGACCCAGAAACAAATCAAAAAACAACTAAGATAGCAATGATGTTAGCACTTCTTGCTTTTCTTTTGGGATCGATTTTCTGAATCTTTTATTTTTGATTTCTTCCATAACTTTATCGACAAAATCCCTAATTTCTTTTTTGCTACAGCCTCTTTGTTCAGCTATTTTTTCAGCCTCCTCTATTGTTTTTTCGTAATTATTAAACATTTTATTCAATCTATACCATTTTATCTCTTTTAGCGAATTACTTATCTTTTTGTCAAATGGCAAAACATCTTTGAGCATAAGAACGGCAATAGAAGGATATCCTAAATATCCTTTCCATTTTGATCCATTATCGTCACTTTTTATGAAATTCTTGCTTAAATCAAAAACAACTTTATATTTCCTTGTTCCTTCGCTGCTTGTTACTATCGCTTCATTTTCACTCTTAAATTCTACATGATTATCAGCAATACATCCTAAAGCTTCATAAATTTTAACTTTAGGCGGAATTTTCCAAAAAATTTTTCCATTTTCCTTTTTCATTAAAAAATTATTTCACATAAAATTTAAAGTATTTTTTAAAATTTTAGTTTTCGTTTGATTAAATATATGTATCATGAAAATAATAGATAAGAATTTTAAAGAAATGATGTTTTCTCAAACATTTTCTATTATTGGAGGAGTTATTGCAGGAACATTTCTTGCTATCTACACTGAAAAAATTTTATTGATTCCTGGAATGCTAATAATTCTTCCGGGATTCTTAGAGATGAGAGGAAATATAAGCGGTTCTCTTGCATCAAGATTAAGCTCTGGTTTATTTTTAGGCATAATAAATCCAAATAAGTTTAGAACAAGAATAATCAAATGTAATATTATAGCTTCTTTTTTGTTAGTTGTTATAGTATCATTCTTTCTTGGAACTATAGGTCTCTTAATAAACTATTTGGTTTTTCGCAAACTAATCTTAGAAATATTTTTTATCCCTATTATAGCAGGTATAATTTCAAATGCAATAGAAATACCGCTTACAATATTCTTAACATTTCATCTCTTTAGAAAAGGAGAGGATCCAAACAACATAATGGGGCCTATTATAACTAGTACCGGAGATATTACAAGCATATTTTCTTTATTAATATCTTTGGTGATTGTATGAGATGTAAAAAGAGTTTTAAAAAATTAACAAGAATAAAGAAACAAAAATATCATAAAATATTTTACGAAGTTCATAAAAAGTACGGAATCTCAAAGAAAACCCTTTTCTATATGAAAGAATATGGTCCGCGTACAAACGCTACCAAAACCATAATCAAAGAGAGCGTAAAGATACTTATTTTAGCATCTTTAATCAGCTCTTTAGGAGGATTTTCATTAGAATATATGAAAGCAATTATTTTACATTTAGCGCCAATCTTAATTATGCTCCCGGCTTTTAATGACATGATAGGAGACTTTGGTACAACAATATCCTCAAAATTTTCAACATTTTTACATGAAAGCGAAATAAAAGGAAGATCTTGGTTAAAAAGAGAATTGAAGAAATTGTGGTTGCAAGTTATGATATTATCTTTCATAACATCTTTTTTTACTTATTTATTATCTCTTCTAATTTCAATCATCTCAAATTATTCATTAAGTTTTTCAATTGCCTTAAAAGTTTTTATAATATCTATCTTAGATACACTCATTTTAGTTAATATTTTATTCTTTGTATCAACATTCTTAGGATTTCGTGCTTATAATAAAAAGATAGACCCAAATAATTTTTTAATCCCAATAACAACTTCAATAGTAGATTTTGGTAATATGGTTGTTTTATCTTTTTTAGTTTTTATATTCTTTTAGTTTTTATATTCTTCTTAATTTTTATCTTGGATTTTATTATTAAGATTGTTATTTCTGAAAATATTCTATACAGAAGTGACATTCCAATATGAAGGTATAGAATATGAAAATATTGCAAATTATGCTTTTTTGTCAGATTCTATTCTTATAGTAAATATTTTTAGAGATTGTAAAGAAAGAGAAATAATAAAATGTGAAAAGGAACTCAAGTAGGGTCAAGATTTGAATTTGATAATAAGAATTGTAAATTTTAATTTCAATTTTTTGGATTTATTTAGAAGATCTTGAAATCTTGAACAAGATAAAATAAGATAAATTAATCAAAGTATTAGAAGATTTCTGAAAAAGATTTAAAAATTAACAAAATTTAATATTAAACATGGCAGAAAAGAAAACTTACATGCCAATGTCTACAGCTGGCCTAATAAGATATTTTGAGTCTGAAAAAGAGTTAATAAAATTAAAGCCAGAACATGTTGTTATAGCTTGCATATCCTTCACTCTTCTTGTTATTCTTGCAAGACTACTTTTGTAAAAAACATGAAAAATGAGGAATATGAAAATTAATATTGGCCCAGCAGGTATTCCACTTGGATGCAAAGGCGGAATTCTTGATGCAATAAAATATGTTAAAAAGATTGGATTAAATGCAATAGAAATAGAGTTTGTTAGAGGAGTAAGGATGAATAATGAATTAGCAAAAAAGGTAGGAGAACTCGCTAAAAGCTTGGGTATAAAGCTTTCTATTCATGCTCCATATTTTATAAATCTGTGTAATGAAGAAAAGGTAAAAGCATCTGAAAAAAGAATATTAGATTCTTGTGAAAGGGCTTATTATATGGGTGCTAATATTGTGGTTTTTCATCCAGGATATTATGGAAATAAATCTAAGGAAGAATGTTTTAATATGGTTTTATCCTCATGCAAAGAAATGTCAAAAAAATATTCTGGAGTATTTCTTGGCTTAGAAACAACAGGAAAGAAAAGCCAATTTGGAACTCTTGAAGAGATTATGAAGATTCATTCTAAGGTTAAAGAGTGCTTGCCAGTAATTGATTTTGCTCATATATACGCAAGAAATAATGGAAATATAAATTATGAAGAAATATTTTCAAAAATAAAAGATTTAAAATTCTTACACACACATTTTAGTGGAATAGAGTTTACAGAAAAAGGAGAAAGAAAGCATTTACCAATTTCAAAATCAAAACCAGATTATAAAGAAATAGCAAAAAATATATTAAAACAAAAAATAAAAGAAATTACGCTAATTTCAGAATCTCCACTATTAGAAAAAGATGCTCTAATAATGAAAAATTACATAGAAAGCATAGGATTTAAATTTAAATAAGTTTTGTATATGGATTAAATATAAGTCAAAAAGGTAAAGATCATATGAAAATAATAATAGGAACAAGAGAAGTTATAAAAGGAATAGAAAAGAATTTGGTAAAAAAGGTTATTTTAGCTAGTAATGCTCCAGATTTTATAAAAAATAAAATTACTGAAATTGCGTCAAAAAATTCAATTCCAATTGAATTTGATGGAGATGAAAAAGAGCTTGGTATAAGAGTTGGAAAACCATTTCCAGTAGCATGTGCAGGATATTCGGAGTGATGAAGTAATGAAAGTGATTTTTGATACAAAAACAATAAAATATGTAAAATTGTTTCAAACACTATTTCCAGAAAATGTAATAGCGTGTGCAGAAAATTTTAATACTGTTTATTTTGTTGTAGACTCTGAAGAAAAAAGGACGTATATAAATAAAGAAAAAATAAGAAATCTTGAGAGATTGTTAAAGAAAAGAGTAAGAATAATACTTTTTTCAGAAGACTTGGAAAAATTCATAAAGTCTCTGGTACCACAAGCAAAAGAAATAAAAATTAATGAAAAGGAAGTAAGAATAAGTGTTAATAAATATGATAAACCAAAGGTTATAGGAAAGAACAAATCAAATTTAATGGTTATAGAAGATCTTTTAAAAAAGGTTTTTGATATAAATGAGGTTAAGATTGTTTAGGTGAATAAAATGCCAGGAGAGTTTAGTGCAAGAAAATTGAAAGAAAGAAGGAAAAAGTTTAGATGGAAGAAGGAAAAGTATAGAAGAAGAATGCTTAATTTAAAGAAGAAAGATGTTTCAGAAGGAGCTCCACAAATGAAAGGTATTGTACTTGAAAAAAGAGTTATAGAGCAAAAGCAGCCACACTCAGGATTAATAAAAGCAGTTAGAGTAAAGATTCTAAAAAATGGAAAAGAGGTTACTGCAGTTGTTCCTAAAACAGGGGCTATTAATTATATTTCTGAACACGATGAAGTTTTATTAGAAGGTTTAGGAGGTTCTCAAGGAGGAGCTGTAGGAAGCATGTGGGGAGTAAGGTGGAAAGTGGTTGCTGTTAATGGAATTCCTTTGGAATTATTGAGAACAGGAAAGAAGCAAAAGCCAACAAGATAATTCAATAATAATTTTTTCTCATAATTTCTTTTATAATTCATTTCTATTATGTATTCAGAAATTCAAGAATCTAATAAAACAATTCTAAATATTTTTTATTTTCAGCAAATTTCTTAATAACCATTGTTGGAGTATTCCACTTGCTTTTTGAAATATTTCTGAATAATTAGTTAAACAAAATATTTTCACCAAGAGCTTTCAAGTAAGCACACATACCTTCTTTTTTACCTTCTGATAATCTTTTGAAAAGGTTCGAGAATTAAATAAAAAACCTATATTTCCTAACTAAAAGTTTTAATTATTTATCTAAAAAAGAATTTTAAAATTTTTTAATTCAATTTCTCAATATGTTAAAGCTTTACAATACAATGAGTAGAAGAAAAGAAATTTTTAAGCCATTAGTTGATAATGAAGTAAGAATGTATTCCTGCGGTCCAACAGTTTATTGGTATCAGCATATTGGGAATATGAGGAGTTATATATTTGTTGACACTTTGAAAAGGGTTTTGTTATACAATGGATTTAAAGTAAAGCATGTGATGAATATAACAGATGTAGGCCATTTAACCTCAGATGCAGATGAAGGCGAAGATAAAATAGAGATCGCTGCAAAGAGAGAAAAAAAGACAGCAAAAGAGATTGCAGAATTTTATACAAAAATTTTTTTAGAGGATTTGAAAAAGTTGAATATAATTCTTCCAGACATTTTATGTAAAGCAAGTGAGCATATAAAAGAACAAATAGAATTGATTAAAAAGATTGAAGAAAAGGGTTTTACTTATAGAACAAGCGATGGAATATATTTCGATACATCAAAATTAGAAGATTATGGAAAATTAGCAAGATTAAACAAAAAAGGAATTATTCCTGGAAAAAGAGTTTCTTTAAAAGAAAAGAGAAATCCAACAGATTTTGCCTTATGGAAGTTTTCTGAAAAACCGGGAATAAGACAGCAAGAATGGGATAGCCCTTGGGGAATAGGCTTTCCAGGATGGCATATAGAATGTTCTGCAATGTCAAGTAAATATTTAGGTGAGCAATTTGACATACATACAGGAGGAGAGGATCATATTCATATTCACCATACAAATGAAATAGCTCAATCAGAAGTTGCATTTGGAAAAAAGCCTTGGGTAAAGTATTGGATGCATTGCGCTTTCTTAACATTTAAAGGAGAAAAGGTTAGCAAAAGCAAAGGTGGCTTATATACAATTTCGGAGCTTGAAAAAATGGGTTTCTATCCATTAGCATATAGGTATTTTGTGTTGAATGCGCATTATAGAAAGCCACTAGAATTTTCTTTGGAGCTTTTGAGAGAAGCGCAAGAATCATACTTTAAATTAAAATCTTTAATTCAAGATGAGAAAGATGATTCTAAAATAAATGAAAAATATCTTTCTGAGTTTGAAAGGTATATAAATGACGACCTTAATACACCTAAGGCAATTCAAGTTTTATGGAAGCTTGTGAGAGATAAAGATGCAAAAGGAAAAATAAGAACAATAAAAAAAATGGATGAGGTTTTTGGTTTATATTTGGTCAAAGAAGAAGAAATTCCAAAAGATGTTCTAGAGCTTATGAAAAAAAGAGAAGAGCTTAGAAAAAAAGGAAAATATAAAGATGCAGATAAGATAAGAGAAGAATTAAGAAGAATTGGATACATCTTGGAAGATACAAAAGATGGCACAAAAATAAAAAGAATTATCTGATATTTAAAAGGTGTTTACTTTGGCATACGATATTATAGGAAGCATAGCTATTTATGATCCTAAGGAAAATAAGGAAGATGAAAAAAATCTATTGAAAAAAATTTTAGAGAAGCATAAGAATGTTAAAACAGTATTTAGAAAAGAATCTGGAAGAGAAGGTGAATTTAGATTAAGAAGGTTAAAGCTTGTTGCAGGTGAAAACAAATCTATAACAATTCATAAGGAAAATAATTGTATTTTTAAGCTAAATGTAAGAAAGGTTTATTTTTCTCCGAGAGAAGGGACTGAAAGAATGATCGTAGCTGAAAAGATAAACGAGTATATTAAAAATTTTGGAAATTTTCAAGATTTGGTTTTAGTTTTCTTTGCTGGTATTGGACCATATGCAATACTAATCTCAAAAAGATGTTGTGTGAAAAATATTGTTACAATAGAGAAAAATCCTGTTGCTGTAAAATATTTAAAAGAAAACATAAAGTTAAACAAAATAAAAAATGTTGAGGTAATATGCGATGATGTTAGAAACGTAACAAAAAATTTTTTCAACCAAGCAGACTTTGTTATAATGCCTTTACCAGAAAGCGGGTGGAAATATTTAGAAGATGCAATAAATTGCTTAAAAAATAGAGGAATATGCTTCTTTTATGGAATTTCTGATGAAAGTGATTTATTTACCAAATGGAAAGATTTAATAAAAAGTAAAGCAGAAAAACTTAATAAAAAAATAAAATTTTTAGATGAAAGAAAAGTGCTTCCTTTTGGGGTAAGAAAATTTAAAGTAAGAATAGATTTTTTGGTTTTTTAGATTTTAAGACATTTTAATAATTTTTATAAAAATTGAAAAAAAATTACAAGCCAGAAACACACATTAACAAAAGATTTCTCAATCCAGGAGAAAATCCTAAAATGAATATTGCGAATTTTATGAAGTTCTTTTCTTCAACATTTTTTATATTTTTATCAATGATTATTAGCACTAGCGGAATCACAATAATTTTCATTAAGAAGAAAGACGGCGTCCCAAAGAAAGGAAGCAAAAGATTTGCAAATACATGCTGTTCTAAAAATTTTTCAGAAAATGTTAAAGCAGTAAAAGAAGTTGAAGCATCAAAAATATGAGAAGATATTACAGCAGCATTTATTTTTGATATTTTTTTCTTGTAACACAAAATCAAAAAAGGAAACGATAATAGAAGAGAGATTGGTAATACAATTAATAAGGGCTCAAAAAAAAATTTAGTAAATAGAAATTTTGAAAAATAAAGTAATATTGTTAATGATATTGAGAGCAATAAGTAATGATATTCAATTTTTAGCTTTTTTTCTAAAAATATTGAGATAACAAGAGAAGAAAAGGCTAATAGAAATATTAAAATGTAAATAAAAGGCGAAACAAAAAACTTTGATTCGAAAAACTTAATATCCTCCAAAACCCTTAAAACAGACCCGAGAACAAGAAACGGAAAAAGATAAATGAAAAATTTCTCATCTATTTTTATTTTAAGTTTTTTTAGGATTTTGTAAATTAGGATTGTGCTAGAAGCAAATAAAATACCATATACTATTGTATTTACAATGTTGTATCCATATCCGTAAATTATTGGCTCGATAAAATATTTTTTCAAAATTTCTTGCAAAAACATCAACTTAAATATGAAAAAACAATATTTAATTGTTAATGTAAAAATATTTCAGATAGGGAGGGAGATGAAAAATACAAAAAAGTTTATAATAATTATTTCCATTCTTTTAATCATTCTTGTATCCGGATGCATAGAACCGATGATAAATCTTCAAAATCTTCAGATCACTGAGCAAAAAAAAGAAGAAACCTCTGATATATTGTCAATAGAAAGCATAGAAACAATACCTAAACCACCAATATTTACAGGCGACTCTTTTGTTTTTTATTTCATTATAAAAAATAACGATAACATAAAACAAATAAAAAATATTAAGGTTATAATGTTTGATCCTTCTGTTTTTAAAGGTAGTTTAGAACCCGAAAGATGCAGCGAATATTATCCTTGTTCTCTATTGCCGTTAGATCAGAAAGTGATAAGCTTTAACCTCACTGCTCCTACAAAAGAAGAAATAGGCAATATTGAGATAAATCCAAGAATAAGCTTTAGGGTTATATATACATTGGAAGGAAGTACAACATATGATGTTATTGGGATAAATTTGGATGAGCTTGCTAAATATCAGCAAGCAGGAAAAAGCATTTCACTTACAAGAAATAAAATAATAACATCAGGGCCAATAAAAATAGATGCCGAATTAATAAATGCTGAAGCTGTTATATCAGGAAAGAGCGGTAGGTTAAGATTTATAATAAGAAATCTCGGTACAGGCTCTTTGCTGAATAACGCAATAGGAAAAAATGATCTGAGGATAGATTTCTCTGGTTTGGAAGTAACTAATGAAATGGAAGAATTGTTTTCTTGCTCATCTAGCGTATGCACAAACAAAGAAGAGATAAGACTGATTGGAAAAGAATCTCCTCCTTTACTATTTACAATAAAAATGCCTAGCAATATAGAAATATGGAAAACATTTACAATAAATGCAAAGGTTAATTATACTTATGATACAAGAGGATACAAAGATATTTCTGTGATACCGGCTTAATAAAATTTATTTTCGTTTTTATGTTTTATATACCAAATATTCGTTTCTATTTTTCATAAAACAGAAAATTTTAAAAAATCAAAAATATAAAATTAAATTAGAGAGCAAATAAAGAATTGAGTCGTGCTCGCGTAGAAGCGGGCACGAGGCTCTTTCTTTTATTTTTTTGTAATAATCAAAAATTGAAGAAAAGAAAAAAATAAAAAATAAACTAATTTGAGAATTTTAAGAAAATCTTATTTTTTAAAATCTTCTTCTTTTTGCATAACATTCTCTACAATAAACAGGCCTACCTTCTGTAGGTACAAAAGGAACTTCGCATTCCTTTCCACATTCAGAACAAATAGCCTTATGCATTTCTACAGGCCCGTTTCTTAGTCTAAGTCCTCTCATTCTATTCACCTTTATATTCTATTAACCTTTTTATACCAAAGGTATGAACCAAATTGTAACAAAGAGAAGTAGAAACTTTCTTTGTTATGATTCGGTTCTATTATTATTTGGATGAGAAGATTTATAAGCTTATTTTTATGATTTTTATTGACATTTGATCAGTTTATTTTGCATTGGAACTAGATATTGTAAAGAAGAATAAATCTTGGAATTGGAAACTATTATGGATGTTAATAATTCTTATATTGAATTTTTTTTGGAATAGTTATCTATTTTCTTGTCAGCCTCTTGTCAGCAGAAAACAAAAAGAATAAGAATTTGAAGAAAAATTGATAAAAAAGATAGAAAACATTAAAAAATATTCTCAATAATTTGTAATTTTTCAAAATAGATAAAATTAAACTCTAATAAGATAAGCTCATTTTAAATTCTAATTTACCAAAATCATTCAAAAAAGCTTCTTAATGCAGGATGCATTTCTTCCATGTATCTTATTGATATTTGTTCATATAAATTGTAAATAATCATAACAGTTAATAATATACCGGTCCCGCTTCCTATCGCTCCTGTAAGATCAGCAAAAGACGCTAAAAAACCGACAAAAAAACCACCCATTATTGTTAGAGGAGTAATATATTTTGATAATACTTGCTCTATTATTCTTGGATCTCTTCTAAATCCAGGAATACTCATTCCTATGCTTTGTATTTGTTCTGCAACACTTTTTGCATCCATTCCAGATGTTTGCACCCACAAAAGAGAAAATATTACAGCTCCGGTACACATAAAAAGAATATATCCTAATGCCTGAAGAATCATTTCTGAAGTTAGAGTGCCGTGAATCAATGAAAGAGCAAAATTGGGAGGGGAGGAAATATAATATAGAATACCAGATATAGGTCTATTATTTTCGTCAAATTCTCCAAATATTGGCATGCCTTTAGCAGCAAACATAGAACCAATAAGCATGAAATTTGCAAGTAGAGCAGAAGTTAAAATTATTGGAATGTTAGAGGTATAAATAAATTTCAACGGCCATCTTCTTCCAAAGCCAGATAATGCGCCAAAAGCAAGAGGTATTTCAACCTCTATTCCCTGAGCATAAACCACAACCAAAAATACTAGAATAGTAAATAATACAGGCAGTAGAGCATCAATTGCTACATTAACATCTCCAATACCTAAAGCAACAATTGCCTGAGGTATTGCTCCAGCAGGAAGTTCTGCCCCAAAACTGAATGGGTTGAACATATTTACAAAAATTGTTTTAGATACGCCAGAGGCTATAAACAAAGACACACCACTTCCTATTCCCCATTTTGATACAACTTCATCCATAAGCATTACTAAGATACCACCAATAGCAAGCTGAAGTGTTAATAGAAATATATATTCAAAGCTTGGAACTGCAGGCTGTATAACCCCAAAAATTACATAAGCAGCTCCTTCAAAAAAGCAGAATAAAATTGTTAAAAGCTTTTGAAGCCCTTGGAATTTTTCTCTATCTTCTTTTTTTGTAAGGTCTAACCCTAAAATTTTTGAACCAACTAAAAGCTGCAATATAATAGATGCAGTAACGATTGGCCCTATACCTAAGGTTATCAATGATCCCATTGAAGAACCTAAAATCATCTCGAGTAAAGTAAATCTTTCATAAGTTCTTTGTGAAACACCATATAAAGAAATATAACCCATTATTAAGAATATAAAAAGAATTATACCAGTCCATTTTAATCTTGTTTTGAAGCTTATTACTCCCTTCGGTCCTTCTACTGAAGGTAAAAACTTCGTAATTGTTTCTATCATCTTAATCTCCTTTTGTAAATTTTAGAGTTTAAATTTAAAAATTAAATATTCTTGCTTAAATTGAGCTTTTTCTATATTCTTAGAAAGTATTTAATAAAAGGAAAAAATATATAATAAAGTCAACAAAGTGAATATTATGGGTTTCAGTAAAGGCTCTGCTGTCTTGTCAGAATCTGTTTTAGCAACTATTTCTGTAATAATATCGCTTTTGTTAATAGTTTTGTTTGCAAATTCAACCTTTTCGTATCAATCGAAAGTAGCTTTTAGAGAATCTTTGAATAGTGTGGGGAGAGATATATCAATGATTATTGATAGAGCTTGCGGCCTTGCAGGATCTACAAAAATATTATATGAACATCCAAAAGGCTTGCATACAAATATCTCAATTGAATATAAATATGTATTTGTTAGATCCGGAGAAGATTTTTCTTCGAATTCATTTGCATGCATGAGAGCTATTCCAGCATCATTTAAAGATCCTAAAAAGTTGTGTATAGTAAAAAATAGGGATGATAGGAAAGTAATTATTTTTGAGGGAGAATGTATATGTAAAATAAATGATGGAAAATGTGATCCTGCTTGCGTTGCTGATAATATTTGCGATCCAGACTGTTATAGAAATTCTGAGGATAATGTTTGCAATAAATTTTGTGTAAAGGATAATGATGGAATATGCGATCCAGATTGTTATAGAAATGAAAGCGATAATGTTTGGGATTTAGATTGTAGAAAAGAGGAAAAAGATGGAATATGCGATCCAGACTCTGGAATAGAAGATGGTTTTTGCGATCCGGATTGTTATGTTGAAGGAAGCAAGGTTTGCGATCCGGATTGCAAACCAAAAGATGAAGATAATGATAAAGAAGAAGACCAAAAAGATGGATTTTGTTATGCGGCTTGTGTGAATAAAACAATTAATTTTAATATACAGGAGAAAAGTCGAACACAATCAAAGAAATATAATATAATACAAAATTATAGTTGCACTTCAAGCAGCGATTGGAGAAATGCAAGATGTGCTGACGGCATCTCAATATATTCATGTGGGAATTATATTGGCACTTGTCGAGATAGATGTAGCGATGAAGTGCTTTGCGAAGGAGATGACTGTTTATTACCCGGTGGAGGTTCTAGGAAAGGAGGGTGGTGTCATGCCCAAGTTACAACACCTCTTAATCTTTCAAAAGAAGTTTGTTGTTGTGATTCTTCTGGTAAATGTTGGATAGAAAAAAGTATAGATTGCATTCTTAACTATGGAGGCCAAACTTATAGATTGCCTCATCCATATTGTGAAGGATTGTCAGTAAATGAAAGAGAATCTGAAAGCGGTTCTGCTAAAAGCGAATTAAAAAGCTCAAAAACATTTCTACTTCCTGATGGAATTTGTGATAAGGATTGTGAAGAAGAAAATGGAATTTGTGATCCTGATTGTACAAAAGATAAAGATTGCGAAATGCAATGTGCTAAATTAGGAGAAAATTGTTCTCAATTAGATCCATGTCCAGGGGCAGGAATATGTTGCCCAGGAGATAAAATTGTTAGAGAAAATTGCTGCGGAAATGAAATATGCGAAACAAGAGAAATGTGGGTTCCAGGAAATGAAACTAAATGGGAAAACTTTTATACTTGCAGGCAAGATTGTACTAATTTGAATGATAGTGTTTGTGCAAGAGTGCTGAATACAACACAAAACAATTCTGGCTGTGATTTTGATTGCTTAAATAAGTTTAATAGATTTGGAGCATCTGATTATATGTTTTGCGATCCTGAATGCTCTGGTAGCGAATTTAATGCAAACGGGATTTGTCCAATTATGAACAACAACAATCAAAGCATTCAAGATAACATTTGCTTAGAGATTGAAGATAATGTTTGCGATCCTGATTGTGTAAATTTCACAGATAAATGCGATCCTGATTGCTGTGCTTTCAATTCAAATTCACCATGCCCATCTTCTCCGGGATGTTATTGTCCAGAGAGAGTAAAGAAAGGAAGCTTTACAGGAGCATTTTGGTTTTCTGAGACAAGCAATAATCCAAATTGCAATGAGCATGAACCACAAATGACAAATGGTGTGATAGAAGTATGCTCTCAAGAAGCGATAAACTTTTTGAATAGAAGAGGATGGGATATTAAAGAATTGGCAAGAAGCATTGTTGCTCCAACACCAGAAGGATTTTCATTTGATTTTAGCAGATATATCACTATAACAAGAGAAGGAGTGCAAAAAGCAAGCAAAACATTAAAAGCAAATGATGAATATAATTTAAGTTCAAGCTGCTGTTGCACATCAGATTGTCCTTGTGGAACTTGTGAAGCAACAAATATGTGCTGCGGAATAGGATTTTGCGGAGATCATGCTGTTGGTATACTTTCAGCTTTAAGAACTCTTGGCGTCCCTGCTAAAAATGTTTTTGCAACATTTACAGGTTCAGCACCTGGATGCGGAAGGCATTCTTTTGTTGTTTATAAATGCGATCCTAGTATGCCAGAAAATTTAAAATTAGAAGAATGTGATGGGAATTGGAATGAGTGGCTAATAATAGATGCAACAGCACATGTAATAAAACCTTTGAGAAACTCAGGAGAATGTGAAAATATGTGTATTTGGTTTAATGATTATGGTCCATATCCGACAATTGATCCTTCAGTTCATGGATTTGGTGGAAAGCTTGATTCAAATACAGGCAGACCATTCCCACAAGAAACAGGATGTAGAGTAGGAGGAGCTTGTGCAATGCAAAAGGTTTGTAATTTGTTTGGAATTAATTGTGTTTGAATTGTTTAAAGTGATAAAATGAAAGGTCAATTAAGCTATGTGATAAAACCGATAATGCTAGTAGTAACTATAATATTAGTTATTTTTTTCACATTTTCTCTATATAGCTCAACAATAGAGGAAAAAAGAAAAGAAAAATCTTTAGATTTAACAGCAATGGCAACTAATACTCTACTAATATTAGCAAACTCAGAGGATTGCTTAGCATATCAGTCCAAAACTACACAAGGAGCTTATGCGAACATAATAAGTATTGAAAAGATAGAGGAATTTTCTGAAATATATAAAGAAGAAGAGCCGGAATGTGCAAGAAGCTTTGATTTTGGATGGAGGGTTAATATCAGCGAGATTAGTTTAGATGGAAAAGTTGCAAAGTCATGGAGCTTTGGAGCAAAGGATTTTTCTTATAATAAAAAAGAGGAAATAAATTTTTGGATGCCTGTTGCTATTAGATACGATTCAAAAGATATTAGACTAGGAAAAATGCAGATAAAGATTGTTTATGGTGAATTGGAATCAATAGCAGGATTTTTTGATATGGTTTGTAAAACAAAAACAAGTAAAAAAACGGAAATATCCTTAGAAGACGATGTTAAAATTGAAAATAATAAGATTTGTATAAATAATAGATGTAGAAAATTATATTGTAATGTTACCGGAATAAATGAAATAAAAAGAGGAGAATATATTTTATCAGCTTCATATTCACAAGGAAAGATATTTGTAACAAAGTAAAATGTGATAAAAATGAATAAAAAAGGGCAAGCATTTGAGATGCTTGGTTTTATTATACTTGCAGTAGCTTTTATAATAGTTTTTACTTTGCTTAAAACAGCAAGTACTAAAGGTTATGTGTCAACTATAAAAGAACTTTATGAAATTCAAGAAGGAGAAGGTTTTAGAGCAGGAATAAATGCAATTCTTCAGACAACAGAGAAAAGGACAGGAAAATCTATGATAGAACTTTTGGGAATAGCTGCACAACTAGGTAACGATACTATATATTTTGGACCAACCATAGGAAATATAAATGTTACTTCTGAGCTTAAAAAAAGATTTGATGCAATTTATGGTGAATATCATTGGTACTTTAAAATACCGTTTGAATTACCACCGCAAAAAGATATTCAAATAGTGGTTGTGGCAGATGTTTCTGGTAGTATGTGCGATGATGTATATGAATTCAAGAATGTTCCACAAATAATAGATACTTTGCGTGCTCAAGGAAAATCTGTTTCTATGAGATTATTCTTGCTCCCAGGACAATTGCGCTGCTGTCCACCAATTGGTATAATAACCTGTGCATCCTTTCCGAGCACAGAATACTTTGATTGTGTAACTTTAAATGCAGCAAAATGCAATTTAAAAGGATCTACAGACGAAGATTGGGGGAATGGGTTAGCATGTGCAATTGAAGAGGGTCCAAAAGGCGGATGGAATAACTACTCAATAAAGATTGGAATACCTCTCTCAGATGAGTTGCCTGGTAGTAGTGATAATTGTCCAAAATCTCCTAGTAGCCAGCAATATCAAAGCCTACAAAACGGAATAAATGCAGCAAAAAATATAGGAATGTATGTATTTCCTTTTAAGGCTGTAACAGGAAAGGAATGTTGTCCAAGCTGTAATTGTGGTTATAGTCCTGGTTGTGGAATTTGTTATTCCGGAGGCAATGTTTTTACTAAAGAACAGTGTTTATGCGATGAAACTTTAGAGTATTACATGTCAAAAATAGCAAATGAAACTGGTGGAGAAATGATAAAATTAAAAGATGCTAGTGAGATTGTTGAAAAGATAAGCGGAATAGTCGGTTCTATAAATATTACTGGCATACCCTATTTAGAGGCAGGATATCCTATACCAAATGAAAAAAATATAAGATCAGTAACATTCGCAATACCTACTCCATCAAAAGAATTTTTAGAATTTGATGCATATCAATGGTCTTAATATTTGATGCGAAATACTAAAAAAGAACAGATTTTTAATATTTAAAGATATGAAAAAGATAAAGGTTTTTGTAAGCTCAGAAAATCCCGTGAAAATAGAAGCAACAAAGGAAGCATTTCTAAAATATTTTGAAGATGTTGAAGTAAAAGGTATAAAAGTTGATTCAGGAGTTTCTAACCAGCCAATAAATGACGAAACCTTTATCGGAGCAAAAAACAGAGCATTCAATTTAAAAAAATTTTGCGAGAAAAATAATATGAAAGCAGATTTTTTTGTTGGTATAGAGGGTGGGATAATAAATATTAATTCAAAATGGTTTGGAATCGGTGCTATATGTATAGTTTCTGAGAAAGGAGATATTGGATTTGGAACATCACCGCTATTTCAGCTGCCGAAAAATATTATTGAAAATTTGCTTAAAGGAAAAGAGCTTGGAGAGGTAATGGATGAAATAACAGAAGATAAAAATACAAAACAAAAATATGGAGCAATAGGATTTTTCACAAAAGGCAAGATGAATAGAAAAGATCTTTATGTTGCTGGGTTAACAGTAGCTTTAGTACCATTTTTAAACAAAGAGTTTGAATTCTAAGGTTTTTTAAGAATCTGAATTTTAACAAAAAGATTTAAAAAATTTTATTTCTAAATACAATTCGGTCGACGACCAAAGCGGACCGGGTACACCCGTTCCCATTCCGAACACGGAAGTTAAGCGGTCCAGCGATCTGGAGAGTACTGCTTCAACTGAAGTGGGAAATCCAGGACGTTGTCGACCATTTTCAGAGTTTTTAGTGGTTTATTATTATTTTTTGATTTGATCCACTCCTCTTCCCATCGCTCTATTTCATTTTCTGAAATTTTTTCATTCTCCTTTTTAGTATATTTTTCTTTTCCAAGTTTTTTGTTTTGTTTTTTATAAAAAAATCCAATAAAAAAACCAAAGAATATTCCTGCAAGATGGCTTATATGTGCAATATTTTCAGGGTAAAAAATTCCAATAAAATCTCCTAAAACCCAAATAATAGAAACTACAATCAAGGGAAGAGGGGCACCAACCCATACCATCATTTTTGGTTTTAGTATAGTCAAAACTCCTATTATGCCCATGATTCCACCACTTGCTCCAATGATTGCACTATAAAATAAAGCACCACTTATTCCAGAAATAATAATTGAAGAAAAAAATATCATTAAAAACCTTTTTGTTCCAACAATCTTTTCTAATATAGAGCCAAAAAGAGAAAGAGCAAAAATATTATATAATAAATGGCTTAAGTCATATCTTGAATGAAGAAAAGCATAAGTAAAAATACTCCAAGGCTTTGTTATAATAGAGGAAGAAATTAGAGAAAGCTCTTGATATAAAATCGGAAATAAAAAAGAAAGAATATACATAATTATGAGAAAAAAAGATATTTTTATTGCAATTGCATTAAATCTTTTATAACCAAGATTTTTCATGCTTAGATATTAAATTTCAAATTTAAATTTTATTGAAAAAGATAATTAAGAATATGCCTCGGTGGTGTAGAGGTCTAGCATAGAGCCCTGTCGAGGCTCTGACTCGGGTTCGAAGATAAAAAATAGAAAATCCCGACCGAGGCGTGGGCCCGTAGCTCAGTCTGGTAGAGCACCGGCCTTTTAAGCAAATTGCTTAAAAGGTTTGAGCTAAGCAATGATAAAGAAAGCCGGGAGTCGCGGGTTCGAAATTGTTTTTTAAAACAACAAAAATCCCGTCGGGCCCATTTTTATAAAATTTTAAGTTTAGAATTTCAAGGCGCAACTACAGTTGAAACAGTTTTCATATTTTCTATTATTGAGTTTACAACCACAAAGAATTTCAGAGAAAGATTTTTTAATTCAGTAGTTCTTTCCAAAGGTATTTTGGTTTTTTCATCCTCACAATAAAATTCTATCCTGCTTTCTATGTTGAACAAAAACTCTGCTTCAGCTGAAAATGTTGTCTCGCTTGTAGGAATACAATTATAATATATCGCTTCATAAGATTTTGATATTTTTTTATCTTCTGTTTTGCATCCTATGTGTTTGTATTTCTCACTAATTTCTTTCAAAATATTTTTTATTATTTTTTCTATATTTTTATATTCTGTTAATGCCAGAAGCTCTTCTTGGGTAGGACACGATCCTTCTTTTACAGAAAATGTTTTTGTAGATATTTTTATTCTTCTGTCAAAATCTTCAGCTATCCTATGAACAAAATCCCTTCCGGTTTTAAGAAATTTTGGATATGATGAATTTTTTTTAATTGTTATGGTTTCATTAGAAACATTAAACCTAAAGTAACTTGAATTATAAAAAATAGAAAAATCTTCCAGTATTATTGTTATATTTTCTTCTTCAATCTTAATTTCTTTTATTTTTGGCTGTGTGATGTTATAATTTTTTATATTTTCAGGAAGATCCAACTTCAAATTATTTTTTATTTCTTTTTCATATTTTTTGTTAAGGTCTTCTATATCAGGACAATCTTTTGACCATCTGCATTTTTCTCCACAATCCACTCCTCCGCAATCTTCGCCTAAAAAAAGAGCAGTTGTATCTATAGTTAGCTTCGCTTTTTCTTCTAAAGTGTTTCTTATTAGATAATATAGATTTATTGAATATATTCCATGACCAACCTCATCTATTAGAACCATTTCACTATAGCTCCTCAATGCAATTAACAGACCAAAAAAAGTTCCCACTGCAGATAAAACTAAAACACCTATTACAACAGCAACTATTGATATTCCTTTCATTTTTTTCACCTTTCCTTAACATATAATACGAGATAATAATCTTTTGATAAAGGAACCTGAGCTCTAGTGTTTCCTTTTTTGTCTGAAAACAATTTTTCAGGATTGCTTTTTGAAGATAATATAGTTTTATAATTATGAGTAGAAGAATTATAGAAGAAAAGCCAATAATCATCATATTTGTATATGTAGTCAAGGAATTCTTTTGCAACATCTTTTAAACTATAAACCAGCTCTTTTTCGCCGTTATAAATTTTAGGTTCTAAAGTATTTTCATACAAAGAGTAGATTAATGCTTTCTTAAAAGTTATTCCATCTTTTCTCATTTCAAGAAGAGAAAGAAGAGCGTCCTGTGCATCTGAAGAAAAATAAACCTTTTCTACAATAAGTGTTTTTGTTATATAAAGATGAAAAGAGTACATTATTCCGAGAAAAAAAGAAATGAATATGCCTATTAGAATTGTTGCAATAAAAGAAATTATTGAAAGAGTTAATGTAAATCCTTTCATTTAGCTTTCCACCTGTGCAATAATTGTTATAATAGCAGGAATTGTTGAACCATCCTCTTTTAATAATATTGCAGGTATTGTAAAGCTTTCGCCTTTAGCATCTCCGAATTCCCATGTCATATCATTTGTTTTTATGATAGTTTTTATAGGAATGCTTGTTTTTATGCAAGAGAAGCCATCTTTATCATTTTTATTAGATTTATAATACTCAAACTCTGATTTAATTTTTGTTTCGTTTAGTACATTTTTTCCGTTTGTTAAACAGCTTGCACTTAAAACATTTTCTCCAAAATCTACTATAATTCTTTTTACTGTTGCTAATCTTACATCAGTTCTAAATTTTGTGACCATTAACAAAGAGCCTAAAACAAATAGAGTAAAAATTATTATTGTAAGTATTTCAATAAAGGTTGTTGTTGGCTCTTCATATCCTTTCATTTTTACATCCTATTTTTTAATCTCTTCTTTTTTGATTTTAATAGTATTTTTTGATTTTTCGATAATTATTTTGTTAATATTTTCTCCAGACAAAGCACACCATTTTTCTATACAATCTCCTTCTAAGTTAATATTAGTTTCATACGTATAAGATACTTCAGGATATTCTCTAAACTTTATTTTTGGCATTCGCGAAGTTCCTCCTGAAGACATATTAATAATTGGCGGATCCTTTACTATTTTTATTTCATGGCTCACCTCCGGAAAATTAGCTTCAAAATAGCTATTAGAAGGTGCAAAATTGCTTATAGAAATAAAGCCGGCTATAAATTCTTGAATTATTCTTATGTTTCCTCTTGCAAAATATTCTATATACGCATAACCCAATTCAATCACAAGTCTAAAGATTGATATTATTAGAATTAAACTACATATCATTTTTGCAAGATCATACATCGGATGCATACTATCAACCTAAACCAAACCATGATGTGTTACTGCTCAATTTGGTAAAAAGCAAAATTACAATAGTTATAAATAAAATAAAAACTATCATTCCAATTATTATATTTAGCATATCTCTTTGAATCCCTTTCATTTTTCATCTACCAACAAGTTCCTAAATTTTTACATATTCTTAAACATTCTTCATAATCTTCGCAACCTATTCTGCTTTTATAAATTGAGACCAAAGATTCGCTGCATTTATTTTTTGACCATTCTCTACATGCATTAATTACATCTATCTCTATTCTCGTGTGGTTTATTCCAAAAATTGTTGGCAAAACGATTACAATTAAAACAACAGCTAAAACAATTACAAGCATAACAATAGCAAAAAGATGCCAAGTAGCTATTTCCATAAATAGAATATCTTTGCTTTTATATAAATGGTTTTTTTGTTTTGATTTTTTCTTAATGTTTGTTTTTATATTAAGTATTGAATGCTTATGCTAAGAATATTATTGTGATAAATGAAAAATATGAGAAAAGAAAATAGAAGCTTTGATTAATAAAACTTTTTTTAATCAATTCAGACCTTTTTTATTTTGGATTTAAAAAACACATAGCTTATAATTATTCCATAAAAAAGCCCGATATAATGTATGAAAATATCAATAACTGTATTTCCTTTAACAAATTTTAGTGGAAATAAAATAAGCGGTGCAGTCATGAAGAATATTAGGAAAAATATTGTTAAAAAGCAGAATATTATATTATTTTTGGATTCTTCGTAAATGTTTTTTACAAAGACTTTGAAATCTTTTCTATAAAAATAACAATAAAATAAGAAATAGAAGAAAAACGCCGAAACAAGCAATATATTTTTATGAATTTGATAGTAAATCACAACAATCAATAAATATAAGTATGAGAGAGATAGGTTAAAGAATTTGTCAATCGTGTTGTTTTTCTGCTTCTTTGAGAAGTAATATATCCAAAACATAGGAAAGAAACCGAGCATTGAAGAAATCAAAACAGAACTTCCTTGAGATGTTTTTATACTCGGTATAAATTTAGGATAAATTAAGACTTCAATCAAAGAGCTTATTAATGGTAAAGAAATAAGATTAAATAAAAACAAAGTAAAAAAATTTTTCTTGTTTTTTGTTTTATTAGCGAAGATCAATAAAACAAAGCTTATTATAAAGTATGTTTGAATATTATCAAGTAAATGAATTAAATTTTCATGAATAAAAGAAGAGGTAAAAAACTGCCACCATTGAGGATTATCAACGTGAAGAGATAAAGAATCTCTTATGTTAGGAGGCAAAAACATTAAAATGGTTATAAATATTGGAAATGAAAGAATTACTAATATTTCTTTAAAGGTTATTCCTTCAACCAATTCAATAAAATCTTTTTTAATCTTAGATAATTTCAGTATTCTAAAGAATCTTTTATCCGATTTTTTCATTCATTCACTTCTTTCAGAAATTTCTCCGGCAATATTTTTTAGCATCAGATTTTTAATTTCTTCTTCATTTTTTGTATGACCAAGAATAAACATTAATTTTATATATGCAACCTCTGGAAGCATGTCTTCAGCAAATATTACTCCGAGCTTATAAAGCTTTCTTAAATTTGCATATATTGTTGGATGGACCCTTCCATAAATGCATTGAGATGTAATAACTACAGGAATTTCATTTTCTCTTATTTTTTTTATTTTGTTTAAGACAGAGTTTTTTCCTAATGTAGGAACATGCCCTAAGCCAGTTGCTTCAACAACAAATCCTTTGTATTTTTTATCTAAATAAAAATCAAATATTTCAGGATCTATTCCAGGATATACCTTTACAAAAGCAACCTTTTCTTCTAACTTATCATCTACAAAAACCTTTCCTTCTCTTTTTTTAATATAATTTTTGTTTATTATCTCTATTTCTCCAGAATAGCTTATTCTTGCAATAGGCTTTTCATTTATTGATTTAAAGGCATCTCTTCTGCTTGTGTGCATCTTTCTACATCTACATCCTCTAATAGCTATACAATAATCATCATTCATAGATTCATGCATTACGACAAGTATTTCACCAATATCAGATTTTGTAATGAGATGAGAAGCGCAAATCATATTCATAAAAGAATCGCTTGAACCACGATCAGAGCTTCTTTGCGCACCTACTAAAGCTATGGTTCCATTCAAATTCTTTAGCATAAAGCAAAGGGCAGCAGAAGTAAAATGCATTGTGTCTGTACCATGGGTTATTATTATTCCATTTGAGCCAGAATTTAATTCTTTCACAGCCTCTCTTGCAATTATCTTCCAATATTCTGGTTTCATATCTTCGCTCATTATGTTCATTACTTGTTTTGTTCTAATTTCAGCAATATCTTTTATTTCAGGTATTTGATTTATTATATCAGAAGGAGAAAACGCTGCATATACTCCACCAGTAGAATAATCTATCTTGCTTGCTATTGTTCCTCCTGTACCAAGAATTGATATTATCTTTTCATTTTCCATGTCTATCATTAAATTTTTTCAATTTTTTCTTTAGTTATTTTTATTCCTATATTATAACCATCATCTAATTTTATGATTAGACAATCTTCATCTCCACTTTCTGGTCTAGGCATTATTATTCCTTTAATCTCTTTATTATCTAAAATTATCCTAACCTTATCTCCTATCTTTAATTTATTTTTTTTCAAGATATTCAAAATTTTTTTAGAGTACATAATAACACAAAATTAAATAATCTTACAAAATTAAATTAGTTTTAGTTACTCTTAAAAATTGTTTTTTAATCATTCCTAAATTAATGTCAAGGATTCTGTTTCAACCTCTCCAATTTCTTCTATATTTCTTAACTTTTCTTCTATTTCAGAAGAACCTTTATTATCAGGAATTATAAATAGTGCTTTAATGACCTTTATTCCAAATGCAAGATTTTCTGTTTTTATATCATTAGGGTTTAACTCTCTTATTTTATTAACCAAAAGATTAATATCAACATCAGAAGATTTTGGGAGTATTTTAAATGTTATTGCAACATTTCCCATAGTATCACGCTCATGGACCTTCAAATCCACATTCAGAGCAAGTATATGGTACACTTAACTTTTTACATCTTTCACATCTCACTATCTCCTTTTTTCCGCAATTCGGGCATTCAAATTTAACATAATTCTTTTCTCCTATTACATTTCTTTTACATGATGTGCATTCAATCTTCTTTAGCATATCTTTATTTATTTTGTAAAAGTATAAAAACTATTATCGAACTTTGAATCAAGTAAAATTTTGGCCCCCATAGTCTAATGGACAGGACACGGCCCTGCGGTTTTTGATTTTCGGAAATTAATATAAGAAGGTAAAGCTAAAAGTTAGAAGGCTTTGATTAAAAGGATAAAAAGAAAAAGCAGAAAGGCCGTAATCTGGGTTCGAATCCCAGTGGGGGCATGATTTTTATATTCTTAGCATTAAGAAGATACAGCGTTCTTCAATAAAATCCTATACTAATATTTTTTTATTTTTTTTAAACCAAAATATTAACATGGAAATTGAAAGATATTTCATAAGAGTGAATCCTGAAAAAATGGTTTCAAAGATTCTGGAGGAGAGGGTTCACAGAGCTTATTTTAATCTCTCTTTTGCAGAAAGGCTTATTAGAGAAAAACTACAAGAAGAAGGAGAAAAAATAAATATAAATTTGTGGATTGGAAATTCAACAAAGTCTTTAGAGGAATTGGTAGAGTTTACGAAGCTTTTAAAAAGTAAAGGAATGGAAGAGAAGGATATAAATTTCGTAAAAGAATTAATAGAAGAATCAAGAAATTTGCTTGGGTTTTGTTAGAAGATAAAAATACCTTGAGAAGTATAAGATTTAGATAGATTCATCTCTTTTAACCGGAAATTTTGAAAAGGTTTCTGATCTATGATTTGCTAAAGCTTCATTGTTTTGAAATCTTTCTTCTATCTCTTGCTACAATATTCTTAACCTTTTCCACATCTTTCGGAAATTCTATACCTCTGTTGAAAAAGTTTTTTTCTACTTTTTTAGCTTCAAACTTTTCTATTATATATTTCTCCGCCTTCTCTACATCAAAGCTTTTACAAGAAAATATGTCTACTGAAGCAAATGCTTGCTTTACAAAGGTATGTATTGTTATATGACTCTCTGCTATTAGAACAAATCCTGAAATGCCGCCAGCATCAAAAGAATTTGGATTTCCTGGATATTCTATTACCCAAGGCTCAGAAATTTTGTGCATTCCTATTAGTTCTGGTAGTTCATCTAAAATTTTTAGAATAAACTCCTTGTTTCCAATTTTCTCTTTGTTACATGAATACAAATCCAATGTTAAGTGTGGTCCGAACATTTCTGCAATTTTTTCAAATTAATATTCAATTTATTATCATAATAAGTATTTAAAGTTTTTCTGTTTTTTCAGTTTTTTCTAAACCTTTCTTCTTAGATTTTTCTTTTTTATAATTCAAAATTGAATAATTCTTTAAATTTTTTGAGAGTTAAATAACTTTAAAATTACTGTTTTGATCGTTTTTATATTTCATTAGAAATAGTAAATTGGAATCCTTTGAATTAAAGTATTATTAACCCTTTTCTTTTCAAAAGTATCTAAGCTTGCGATTAAAGCCTTTTCAGGTTCATAAGCCTTTAAAAAACTGTAAAAACCTTTTCCAAGTTTTTCTCCTGATAGCTTAACTTCTATTGGTACAATTTTTTCATTTTTTCCAATCACAAAATCAACCTCTGCCTTTCCTGTTGTTCTCCAAAAATTAATCTTCCAATCATCAAAGTTAGTGATTAGTTCTCTAAGAACAAAATTTTCAGATAATTCTCTTTTGTCAACCCTTTTATCAAACTCCATAAAGTTATCTATAGAGCAGTTTCTTAGTCCAATATCAAGGAAATAAACTTTTGGGCTTTTCCTTATTTCAGTTACTAGGTTTTTATGAAATGGTCTAACTAAATGAATAACATAAGTGTGTTTCAAAATCTCTAAGTATTTTTCTACATTTTCGTAACCAATTTTCAATTCAGATGATAATGATGAGATAGAAAGTATCTTTGAGATATTGAAAGAAAGAGATTTAACCAACTCTTCAAATTTTGATGTGTCTGTTATTCCAAAAAATCCTGTAATGTCTTTTTCTATATAAAGGTTGAAGATGTTTTTTAAGATTGTTATTCTTTCTTCATTATTTTTTGCTTTTACAATTTCAGGATAACCACCAAAAACTACATACTCTTTCCAATATCCTATGATTTCTTCTTGAAATGATGGAGGAGAAATCTCGTCTTCATCTTCTAAAAACCTTCTTAAGGATTCTCTTTTTTCTTTTAGAATTTTTGCTAAGCTTTCATCTCTTGCTAAAAGGAATTCATAAAAATTGAATGTGTAAAGAGAAAAAAGGAAAAGCCTTCCCACCAATTCTGGAAGTATTTTTGTTTTTAATTCTAAGGACGATGATCCAGAGATGAATATCTTAATATCAGAAAAATTATCATAAATAATTTTCAGCTTTTCTCCAGCATCCTTAGCTTTTTGAACCTCATCTAAGAACAAAAAAAGCTTTCCTTCATTCTTAAATCTTTTGACAAAATCTAACGGATTCTCTTCAAAAGTTTTTCTATATTCAGGCAAATAAAGGTCTATGAAAACCTTGTTCCCTTCTATTTGCTCTTCTATCATTTTAAGTAATGTCGTCTTTCCTGTTTGTCTTGCCCCTCTTATACCTATTATTTCTCTTCTTTCAATGAATTTTTTTATTTTATCTTCAAGCTCTCTTTTAATAAGCGTCATATTAGCCTCCAACTATATATTTCTCTTATTTAACTCTATTTTTTTGTAAATAAAAATAAATTAACTCTATTTTTATAGATTTTATATATTTTTTATCTTGATTGAAATTAAAATTTCAAAATTTTCATATTACTGAAAACCTTCCAACTTCTTTTAACCCATTTCCTGTTATTTGAAATTCTATTTTTCTTCCTTCAGGGATTGATCTATGTTTAATTATTGTAGCTCTTCTATGTCCAGAGATATCAAGCTTCTCTAATTTTATTAAAGTTTTTGCCCAATACTTTCCTATTAAGCGAGAAGTTAATTCTATTTTACCTTCAATCACATAAATCTGATTTGTTACTAAGGTTGGAATGTTTCTATTTCTTGAAATATGTGACAAGATTAAATATTGCCTTCCAAGTTCTCTATTAATTTCATGAAAATTTTCTTGAGTTATTTCAAGCCTATAAAGAGAAACAACAGAATCAATTATAATTATTCCAACATTTTCTTTTTCCAAATTCTCCGCAATCTTTTCAACTATTTCACATTGCTCTTTCCAGCTAACAGGAGAAAATAAGATTATCTTTTTAAGATATTCTTCTACATTTTCTTTTACTAATTGGCTGAATCTATCTAAAGAGAATCCACCTTCTGTATCAATGTACATTGCGTTTTTTCCTTCTTTTATTGCAGAGATTGCGCAAAGCATTGCTAAATTTGTTTTTCCTGATCCTGGCTCGCCGTATATATTTGTTATTGTATCCTTTTCTATTCCACCTTCTAAAATTTTATCTAACGGAGAGTTTGTAGGAAGTTTTTCTATCTGCATAAAAATCATTAAGAAGATTCTTCTTCATTTCTTCTATATTTTTCAATTGGATATTTTTTCTCATTCTTTTCGATTTTTTTAACAATAGAATTAGAAAGATCTATATTCAAAGCATCACTTAAACATAAACAATAAATTGCAACATCTGCTAATTCATCTCTTATTTTTTCTAAATATTCTGGATTTTCAATTGACTTATATATTTCATCTAAGCTTTTCCATTGAAATAGCTCTAACAATTCGCTCGCCTCTATTGAAATAGATATTGCCAAATCCTTTGGATTATGATACCTTTTCCAATTCCTTTTATCTCTAAAATCAGTTGCTAATTTTTTCAAATAACCTATAGAAGTAGAATCATCATTCATTTTAGCATACCCTTTCCAAATTTTACACTTGAATAAAATAAACTACATTAAAAATAAACTATTTAAATTATAAAACATTTTTATATAATTGTTGACTTATTATAGGAAGTCGATTGTTATGTCAAAAGAAAATGAAGAAATTAAAGAAATAAAGCTTAGGGTAGGAGAACTTACAGAAAAAGGAGATGTGGGTTTAGGAATAATTAGAATAGATACGAAAAATATGAAAAAGATTGGAATTAAAGAAGGTGATATAGTTGAGCTCATAGGAACAAAAAGCACAGGAGCAATTGCTGTTAGGGCATATCCTGCTGATATTGGCTTAGATGTAGTGAGAATGGACGGACTTGTAAGAAAGAATTGTGGTACTTCCATAGGAGAATTCGTTACAATAAGGAAAGCAGATGTTAAAGATGCTGAAAGCGTTACCTTAGCTCCTGCAAGACCAAATATTATAATGCGCGTTAGCGGAGAAATGTTCCACCAAAATCTACTTTTCAGGCCTGTAAAAACAGGAGATATAATTGTGCCAAAACCAATTGTAAAGAGAATGAGTAGAGAGGATATATTTAGTGAATTTTTTGGCGTGAATATTGAAGATTTGTTCTATTCATTCGGAGAAGAAAAGTTTATTGTAGTTTCTACAAGCCCGAAAGGCATTGTAAAAATAACAGAAGATACAAAGATAGAAGTTCTTGAGCAAATGACAAAACCGATTGAAGAAAAGGTCCCAGAGGTTACCTATGAAGACATAGGCGGATTAAAAGAAGAGATAAAGAAGGTAAGAGAAATGGTAGAACTTCCATTAAAGCATCCAGAGCTTTTTGAAAGATTAGGAATAGAGCCTCCGAAAGGTGTTTTGCTTTATGGACCGCCAGGAACAGGTAAAACGCTACTTGCAAAAGCTGTAGCAAATGAATCAGGAGCAACATTCTTTTCAATTAATGGTCCGGAGATAATGAGCAAATGGTATGGACAATCAGAAGAAAATCTAAGAAAGGTTTTTGAAAGTGCAGAAAAAAGTGCACCATCTATAATATTCATAGATGAAATTGATGCAATAGCTCCTAAAAGGGAAGAAGTAACAGGAGAAGTGGAAAGAAGAGTTGTAAGTCAGTTATTAACATTAATGGATGGCTTAAAATCAAGAGGAAAGGTTATAGTTATTGGAGCAACAAATAGGCAAAATGCAATTGATCCAGCTTTAAGAAGACCAGGAAGATTTGATAGAGAAATTGAGATTGGCGTGCCGGATAAAGAAGGAAGAAAGGAAATATTTATGATACATACAAGAGGAATGCCATTGGATAAGAGTGTTGATATTGATAAGCTTGCAGAAAGGACTTATGGTTATGTCGGTGCTGATATTGCAGCTGTATGTAAAGAAGCGGCGATGCATGCTTTAAGAAGGATATTACCTACCTTAGGAGAAATAAAGGAAGATAAGCCGTTAGATCCAGAAGTTTTGAAAAAGCTTGTTGTTACTGCGGAGGATTTTGAGTATGCATTAAAATTTGTTGAACCTTCTGCAATGAGAGAGGTTCTAATAGAAAAACCAAATGTTACCTGGGACGATATAGGAGATTTAGAAGAGGCTAAAAAAGAATTAAGAGAAGCAATAGAGCTTCCTTTGAAACATAAAGAAGCATTTGAAAGACTTGGAATAAAACCATCAAGAGGAATATTACTTTTTGGCCCTCCTGGATGCGGAAAAACATTATTAGCAAAAGCAGTAGCTCATGAAAGTGATGCAAACTTTATCTTGGTTTCTGGTCCTGAAATTCTTTCAAAATGGGTAGGTGAGAGTGAGAAAAAGATCAGAGAAATCTTCCATAGAGCGAAGCAAGTAGCCCCTGCTATAATTTGTTTCGATGAGATAGATGCCCTAGCTCCTATAAGAGGAAGAAGTATAACCGATGTTACTGAAAGAATTGTATCTCAATTATTAACATTAATGTCTGGATTGGAGGAATTGAAAGATGTTTATGTGTTGGCCACAACAAATAGACCAGATATGCTTGATCCTGCATTGTTAAGACCTGGTAGATTTGATAAACAAATTTTGATTGGAGTGCCTGATACAAACGGAAGAAAAGAAATTTTAAAAGTGCATACAAGAAAAATGCCTTTGGCAAAGGATGTAAATATAGACGAATTAGCAGAAAAAACAGAAGGATTTTCAGGTGCTGATATTGAAGCTTTATGTAGAGAGGCTGCTTTGAATGCTTTGAGAAGAGATATAAATTCAAAAGAGGTAAAAAAAGAAGATTTTGAAAAAGCATTAAAAGTTGTTTCACCTTCTGTAAGTAAGGAGATGAATAAATATTATGAAAAATTATTAGCTGATAGAAAAAAGACTGAAAAGAAAAAGGAAGAAATTGAATATTTGGGTTGATGATTATGGCAAAGTTTTTATATAGAGGGAAAACATTCGAAGAGCTAAAATCAATGGATTTGGCTTCATTAAGAAATTTATTAAATGCAAGAGAGAGAAGAAGCTTAAAAAGAGGATTAACAGAAGAACAAAAAAAGCTTTTAAAGAAAATGAGAAAAAAAGGAAAAGATAAATTAATAAAAACTCATGTAAGAGATATGATAATACTTCCAGAAATGGTGGGATATAAATTTGGGGTATATAATGGTAAAGATTGGGTTGTTGTTGAAATAAAACCAGAAATGATTGGCCATAGGTTAGGGGAATTTGCATTAACAAGAAAAAGGCCAAAGCACTCTGCTCCAGGATTTGGCGCTACGAGAAGCTCAAGTCATGTTCCATTGAAGTAAAAAATTTCTGAAAGTAAGAGAAAATAAGAAAGCAAATTATATTTTTAAAGTTTTAATAACTACTACCACTAATAATTAATATGGTTGTATGTGGTTTGGTGTGATTAAATGGAAGTTGGTAAAAAATATTGTATTGAAGATGTTAAAATTGAAAAACAGGTAATAAAAAGTATAGCAAATAGCTTAGCTGAAGAGATGGCTAAAAAAATGTATTACAAACTACTTTTACTTAAATTTTTGCCAGAAATAAAATATATAGAGAAAGGAAAGCTAAAGGCTTTGAAAGGAAAAGAAATAAACGAGTTCATTAATTCTTTGATTAAATCTAAGTAAATATTTTTTCTAAACCAGTTTCAACAGCTGAAGAAAGTTTATATTTAAGTTCGTTTATTATCTTTTCTTGATTTTCTTTATGCTCCCAGTCAGCAATGTAATATGTATTGGTCTTTTGATCAACTATGACATAAAGTCTATAAGGAGGCTTCATTACTTTCATTTCACATAGCAGATAATAATCTTCAATCTCAAGAATTTTTAGAGCATTTTTGCCCATTCTTTCCAACTTTTTAATTAGTTTACTAATTATTAATGGTGCATTGCTTACCTAAACCAACTTGTAACGATTCTGATGATGGTAAAAATTATGGAACATATGGTGTATGTAGAGAAGGGGGTGTTACAAAAGGCAGAGATGAATGCCTCGACTCAATAACCTTAAAATTTTAGGTGTGCTTTATTTATTCTTTCTAATTTTTATGAAAGAATGAAAGCAAAACTACTGGGAACATTTTTTCACTTGTCTTTTGAATTATAGCTTCATTTATTTTAATTAGCAAAAGAAAGATTTTTATACTATAAACAACAAAGAAATTTATCTCCTCACTTTTTCTTTCATGAAATTTTCTAATTTATTAAAAGCCTCTTCCATTAAACTTATTGGCGGTAATATAACAGATCTAAAATGGTCTTTTCCATAAATTGGATCAAAACCAGAGCCATGAACAAAAACAATTCCGGTATTAATTAAAACATCTTTAACAAATTCTTCATCACTCTTCCATATTCCATTCAAATTTATTTTTGGAAATATGTAATATGCTCCACTTGGTTTTTTTGTTGAAATGTTTGGGATTTGATTAAGCTTTTTATAAGCAAAGTTTGCTCTCTCTTTTAATTTTTTGTTGGCTTCATATAAGTGATATTTGTCTTCAAATGCTTTTACGCAAGCCTTCATTATTGGTGTACAAGCACTAAGCCTTTGTCTTGCCTGAGCTTTTATTGCTTCTTTTATTTCTTTTAGTTCATTATTTTCATCATAAAAATATATGTAGCCACATCTCCATCCTGGAGCTAAATAATTCTTTGAGAATCCATTAAGAATTATTACTGGCACATTATTTGCAAGAGATGCAACATTTCTATATTCTATATCATCAAAAATAAGCTTATCGTATATCTCATCAGAAACAACCGGTATTTCAAATTCTGCTGCAGTATCCAAAATCTCTTTTATTATTTTTTTGTTTGTTACTGAGCCGGTTGGATTATTTGGATTTATAATACATATTAATTTTGTTTTTACATTTATTTTTCTCCTCAAGTCATCTACATCTATTTCCCAATTTCTTTCCTCATCTAACTTATATGTAACAGGTATTCCTCCAGCAAACTCTGTTGCTTGAAGATAAACAGGATAAGTTGGCCCCGGAAGTAATATCTCATCCCCTCTTCCCGGCTCTATAATAGCATTTAAAAGAAAATGTAATCCTTCACTTATACCATTTGTTATAATAACATCTTCATTTGTTATAGAAATATTATTTTTTTTGTTTTCCTCATAAACAATCGCTTCTATCAGTTCTTCGTCACCTTCTGATTCTGAATAATAATTGTGGCTTTCAACAGATTTTTTCAAAGCTTCTTTCATATGTTCAGGAGTGTCAAAATCAAATTTGTTGGGGTCGCCGATATTAAAGAAATATATTTTCTTTCCAGTTTTTTGTACTTCTTTTGCCAAGTAAACAACATCTCTTATAGGAGATTTTAAGTTTTTGCATCTTTCACTTGCTTTTATTTTGCTCGGCATATCTTTAAAGAAAGTATAAAGGTTTAAATATGTTAACTTTTTAGTTAATTTATTGTCGAATAGCTCGTAATATCTAAAGTACAGTAGGTCTTTTATAATATGTTTAAAATAAAAAAGATATCATTCATAATTCCTACAAGAAATGAAGAAAAATATATTGAGGATTGTTTAAAGTCAATAAAAAAACAAACAAAAAAGAATTATGAAGTAATAGTTGTGGATACGCTTAGCAAAGACAATACATTAAAAATAGCAAAAAAATATGGGGCAAAGATTATAAAAGAATCAAGAAGAGGGGTTGCAATTGCAAGAAACAAAGGAGCAAAGTATGCAAAAGGAGATATTCTTGTTTTCGCTGATGCTGATGTAAGATTTGAAAAGGATTTCACAAAAAAGATAGAGGAAAAATTTAAGGATGATATTATCGGAGGAATATTTAATTTGACATTCTTTGATGGAAACGGCTTTGATAAATTTGCCTTCAGGTTCTGGAATTTTGTAATAAAAAATTTAATAAGAGCAGGATTTATAATAACAAATGGTTCCTGCTTTGTTTATGACAAAAAAATTTTTAAAAAGGTTAAAGGATTTGATGAAAGATTATTTACAAATGAGGATAATGATTTAGCAAGAAGGGTTGCAAAATTAAAAAGATTTTGCTTTTTTGATGATATTGTTATTTATACATCAGCAAGAAGGGTAAAAAAGAAAGGTTATTTGAGATATTTAATAATTCATATAAAGTCAACTTTGCTATATTTTTTTAGTAAGCGCTCGCTTAAAGAGTATTGGAATTATTGATTTTTGGTTGTTATTTTTACTAGATTCAATAACAGAATTATAAACATCTATCAAATCTTTTACTATTCTTTTAGGAGAATATTTTTCTAGAATTTTTTTGTTGTCTATTCTTTTAATATTCAAAACCTTTTTTATAGCTTCTGGAAATTCTTTTTCTTTACACACAATACCTAAGTTATTTTCTTTTACAAAATCTCCAATCACAGGAACATCTAAGGTTAAGATAGGTAATCTAAATAATGCAGCTTCAAGTAATACTAATCCTTGGGTTTCTGTTTTAGATGCCATAACAAATGCATCTGAAAGTCTATAATATTCATAAAGTTTTTCTAGTGGAAGAAATCCAGTAAATATAACCCTTTTTTGAATTTTCAATTCATTTACCATTTTTTTCAAACGATTTTTATAAGGGCCGTCTGAAGTTATTATTAATTTTACATTTTCAATTTTAGAAACAGCTCTTAATATGAATTCTATATTTTTTTCCTTTGTTATTCTTCCAACATGAATTATTACCTTTTCGTTTTTAGGAATGTTGTATTTTTTTCTTAGCTCGATTTTAGATTTTTTAATTACTTTTTTTGCTGTTTTATTGAGAGATATGCCTGTTGGTATAACGTATATATCTTTTCTAACTCCATGCCTTTCTAATTCTTTTTTAATTGCATAGCTTGGAGCTATTACAGCATCACAAGAATTATAAAAATGTTTTATAAATTTCCATAAAGCATTTTTTGTTAATTCTTTCGCAATCTTTGTTTTTGTTATGTAATCGCTATACTCAGGTATTAATGTATGGAATGTTGCAACTATTGGTATTTTATTCTTTTTTCCTATTATTAATCCGGCAATTCCAACTGTTGCTGGGGTTTGAAGATGAATGATATCAAAACCCGAGAAATCATAATTAATAAGATAATGAGGCAAACCTATTCTATAACCCGGATATCTCTTAAATTCAATTGATTTTAATGTATGTACAAATTTGTCTTTATTTTCAAACCCAGGAGCTTCTGGACAAAATATGTGAACCTCATGTTTTTTTCTTAATTCATTAACAAAAAAATCTATTGATGTAACTACGCCATTAAATTGTGGATGATAGGTATCAGTAAATATTGCGATTTTCATAATAAACTACTGATAAAAAGAAATTTTTAAACTCTTAAAATTTATTCAATTATCACAGGTATTCTTGCTTGAATTTCATCTATATTTTTCTGAATTTCTGATACTCTATTTTCAAGTTCAGAAACAAGCTTTTCAAATTTTTCAACCTCTCCGGATTTAAAGAACTTTTCTCTTTCTCTTAGAGCTTCTTTTATTTCGCGAGATTGTTTCTCTATAACCTTTCTTTCTTCAGAAATAATATTTTCTATAAATTTGCTAAATTTTCTCATATTTTCGTTCATTTCTTTGTAAACATCGGTTTCTAAATCCTCTTTCATTTTTTCGATTCTTTCTTCAATCATTTTTCTAACATTTTCTTCATTTATAACAGCTTTTTCTTTTTTCACATTTTCTAAATCATTTCTAATTTTTTCAAACATTTTTGTAACATCTTCAAAAATTGTATTTCTAATCTTATCAACATCGCTTCTAATTTTATCAATCTCTTTTATTTTAGTTTCATATAAAGAAAATCTTTCTTCTGTTTTCTGACTTGACTCATTGAAGCTCAAACCCAATGAATCAATTCTTTTTGCTAAATCCAGAACAATTTCATTCCTCACTTTATCAAATTCTTCTTTTATTTTTTCAATCTCCTTAATCCTTGCATCAATTTTTTCAATCTCTTTCGTTTTTGTGTCATAACCATAAAGCCTTTCATTCAAATTTTTCTTAACATCTTCAATCCTCTTTACAAAATCTGCTGAGAACTCACTTTTAATATTTTCTAATTCATCTCTAATCTCACTTTTAAATTTTTCAACATCTTTTATTTTCGCATCATATCCAGAAAGTCTTTCTTCAGCCTTTTTGCTAAAACCATTAAAACTTGAACCTAAGGAGTCAACCCTTTTTACAACATCCAAAATACTTTGGATTATTCTTTCTTTTTCAGAGCTTAATCTCTTTACCTCATCTGATAATGAAGATATAATCTTTTCGTTTTCTTTTCTACTTTTTTCAATATTTTCTAAGTTTTGTTTTATTTTATTCTCAACATTATTATATAATTCTTCAATCATCTTCTTAGCTTTTGTTTCAATTTCAGGGCTTATTTTTATTTGAGATACTTCTTTTTTGATAGTAGCAACTTCTCCAAGCAACTTTTCAATTTCAACATTAGTCATCCTTAACTCTTCTTTTATGTTATCAATATATCTAGCTTTTTCCAGAGCAATACCTGTTTTACCTTCAATATTTTCAACCCTTTTATACAGATTTTCAACATCCTCCAACCTTTTAATTTTTTCATCGAGCTGCGAATTCATATCTTTAATAAATTTCTCAAAATCCTCAATTTTTGTTGACAGATAATTTCTAAGAGATTGTGATTTTTCTGTTTCTGTTTTTATTTCTTTAGAAAATAAACTCATCTTATTTTCCAAACTTTGCTTTATGAACTCTAAATCTCCTATCCTGTTTTTTATTATCGAGTCTACTCTACTTTCAACCTCTTTAACATTCTCTTGAAATCCTTCTTTTATGATTTCAATCTCTTTTACCTTATTTTCAAGCATCTGATTTATTCTTTCTTTTAGTGTTTCTATCTTTTCTATATCTGAGTTTATCTTCTCTTCTTGAGTTTTAAGATTTAGAAGTGCATTATTTATCCTTTCAATATTTATGTCAACCTCTTCAACCTTTCTTATTACATCTTGATTTTCAGCTATTGCTCTTTCTACTCTTTTTTTCGCAAGTTCCAATTCTTCAATCTTTCTATCTATTTCGATCTTTGCTTCATTTATCTTGTCTAGAAAAGCTTTTGCACCTTTTTCTGTTAATACTTTTCCACTTCTTTCTACAACATCCTCAATCCTTAAAATTTTTTTTTCTATTTCATTTTTCATTTCTTTTAAAGAATCCTCAAGCTTCTCAATCCTTTCTAATGCTTTTCCAGTTTCTTCAAACTTTACCTTTTCTAAAAGCTTTTTTACTTCTTCGATATTGCTTATCTTTTCAATCTTTTCAATCCTTTTTAATATATCCTCAGAAACAGCTACAGGTACACCTTTTTTTATCAATTCCTCTATTTGGATCAGCCTTTTTTCTAAATCACCATAAGGAAATTCAATAGGTTCGCCAAATACTCTATATTTTACTTGCATTAACTCTGCTTGAAGAAGCATTTGTAAATCTTCCAATTCAGTTAATCTTTCTTTTAGCTCTTCTATTGCTGATGGAGATGTAGAAGCTTCTATGTTTGCTAATCTTCTCTCGATATCATTTAGAGTATTAATTATTTCTTCATAACCCGAATATTCTTCCATAGGCATTTTAACCCTATAAAATATATATCATTCAGTATATATAACTTTTAAGCAAATCCTTGAGGATATAAAAACTACATTTTATTTAGTAATCTTTCTATAACGGCTGTCATTCCGCTTATTTCAGATTCCATTATAGCTAATTTGTTTAATATATCTTCTTTTTCTTTTTTCGATTCTCTTATTTCAGTTTTTATTTCATCAATAGAGTTTGCTACTTCTTTTATTCTAATTTCAAAATCTTCTGCTAAGTTTTCAAGCCTTTCTGCTGTATTGCTGATAGAAAAAGACGCATTTTCTATACCTTTTCCAATCTTTCCTATCTGATAAATATTCTCAGTAAGAATTTTTATCATATTTTCTATACCTTCAATAATCTTATCTATTCTTGACTCAATATCAAGAATTTTTTCATTAATTTCTTCAAACCTTTTTGTAACATTACTTTCAAAAATAGAAACATCATCTTTTAAGTTACTCACCTTTAACATTAATTCTCCTGCATTAGAATCGATTTTTTCACTGATTTTAGCTTCTTCTAATACATTTTTTACAATTCCCTCTATTTTCTTTATTTCATTTTCACTTATAGTCTCAACTTCTATTGCCTTTATACTTTTATAAGCGTCACTTGGCAATTCTTCTTCAGTATCTACAAAAAGATAAGCTTTTGGCATAATATTACTTATAAGTGATAAATTTTTAAATGTTAATTATACCTTTTATTACCTCCACTTTTCTTATATCAGCAGCACTTACAGGATAAATTTTCTCACACTCTTCTTTTATTTTTTTTCCTAACTCTCCGTTTACTATAATTTTAGCCAGATCTTCGAAACTATTTTTCTCGGCCGATTTTTTAATTATCTCGTCCATTTTTTTTCTTGCTTTTTTGGATATAGAATAAGGAACATTTTTAGAAAATAAAAGAATCCCCTTTATTCTTAATTTTGCACCATCTTTTGTATTTACCACAATATTATTATCAACTCTTGTTATACCTCTCCTCACAATGTTTGAAATATATTCTCTAATAATTTTGCAACCATCAAACTCAGCATAAGCAAAATCCTTTTCTGTTTTAACGATACGAAATATAACTTTTACATAAAATCTTTGGGTATTTTCCATAATTTCTGTGAGGCCAATTTCTATTCTTTTGTTTAACAAATCTTTTGGTTCAGAAGCAAGCGATTCTCCTAAATATATATTATTAAATGTTTTAGTTGCTCTTATTTCATACCAATTTTTTTTGCTTCCTACCGAACCCATTATTTCACCTTTTAATGCAATTGAGTTAACATATGTAATTAAAATTAATAAAGTTTTAATCCTTAAAATAATGTAGCATATTTTAAAGTGGTTTAATGGCAGGAAAATTTTTGTTGGTTAAATGCAAAAAATGTAAGAATGAGCAGGTAATATTTTCATCTTCAAAAAGTATTGTAAAATGCCTCATATGCGGAGAAATATTAGCAGAGCCATCAGGTGGAAAGGCAAATATAAAAACCCAAGTGATAGGATCTTTCAAATCTGTATAGGTAGAGAGTAATGAAAGAAGGAGATCTTGTAATATGTAAAATAGAAAAGATAGATGCACATTCCGCAATAGCAAAAATAATAGATACAAACATATACGGAATAATTCACGCTTCTGAGGTTGCAAGTGGATGGGTAAGAAAAGTTTCTGATCATTTAAAGGAAGGTCAGCTTGTTGTATGCAAGATTCTTTCAGCAAACAAAACTTTGTTTAATTTATCTATAAAAAGAGTTAGTGAAAATGAGAAAAGAGAAATGATGAAAAAATACGAGATGGATAAAAGAGCAGATAAAATAATAAACTTAGTTGCCAAGAAAACAAAAGCAGAGAATGTGGAAGAAATAAAAAAGAGAATAATTGAAAGATTTGGCTCATTATCTTCTTTTATAGATGCTGTAAAAGAAGGTAATGATGAAGTAGAAAAAATAATTGAAAAAAAATGGATAAACCTTATAAAAAAGATTTTAGAAAAAATTGAAAAAAGAAAGGAATATGTATTTAAAGCAAAGATAAAATTAAGAAGCTATGAGCCAAATGGAATAGAAATAATAAAAAGTGTTTTTGAAGATAATTTTGGTTTAGATATAAAATATATTGGAGGTTCGCAATTCCTTTTAAAGTTTAAATCCGAAAATCCGAAGATAGGAGAAAAAGAATTTAAAAATAGAGTAGATAAACTTATAGAGAAATCAAAAAGATTAAATTGCTTTGTAGAAGCAAATATTTTGAGTTGATAAATATGGCAAAACAAAGACCTTGGAGATGTTATAGAGATATAAAAAGACCTTATACTAGGCAATCAATAAGCGTACCTAAAAAAAGTTATATAAAAGGAGTTCCTCCCCCAAGAATAGCCCAATTTGAAATGGGAACAAAAAAAGATTATGAATATAAGCTTTTTTTGGTTTCAAAAAATACGTGTCAAATAAGGCATAGTGCATTAGAAGCTGCAAGAATGGCCTTAGTTAAATCTTTGGAGAAAAAAGGAGCTACGTATTTTGCTAAGCTTAGAGTATATCCTCATCATGTTTATAGAGAAAACCCACTTGCTACAGGAGCAGGAGCAGATAGATATCAACAGGGAATGAGATTAAGTTTTGGAAAACCAATAGGCACAGCAGCCCAAATAAAAACAGGACAAAAAATTTTTGAATTACGTGTAGATAAACAATTCTTAAATGTTGCAAAAGAGGCTTTAAAAAAAGCTATGCATAAACTTCCTTTAAGATATAAAATAGTTGTTGAAGGAAAATAGTTGAGATCGAATTCTATGAAAAGAATTGTTGTTATAGATAAAGAATTATGCCAACCAAAAAAATGTAATTATGCTTGTTCATATGCTTGCCCAAAAAACAGATCTGGAGAAAAATGCATCATAATAAAAAAGGAAGAAAATGCATATCCAAAAATAGATGAAAATAAGTGTATTGGTTGCGGATTATGTGTAAAAAGATGTGACTTTAATGCTCTTAAGGTTATAAACCTTCCAGAAGCTTTAAAAGAAAATCCAATATTTCAATATGGTCCAAATTCTTTTAGACTTTTTCGATTACCTATACCATTTAAAGGAGTAACAGGAATTTTGGGAGAGAACGGAACAGGAAAAACAACATCTCTAAAGCTTTTGAGCGGAGAAATAAAACCAAACCTAGGTAAAGAATTCGCTGAGAAAAAAGAAATTTTAGAAGCTTATAGAGGTACAGAGCTTCAAAACTATCTTAAAGATTTGCTTGAAGGAAAAATAAAAACAGTTTATAAAGAGCAGCAGGTAGATAAAATTCTGAATGTTTTTTCAAGCTTGGATGAAATGGAGATAAAAGAAGAGTTTATAAGAAAATTTAATATTGAGAATAGAAAGCTCAGTGAAATGTCTGGTGGTGAGCTGCAAAAGGTTTGCATTGCATATACATTATCAAAAGAAGCTGATATATATTTTTTAGATGAACCAACAAGCTTTCTTGATATAAAAGAAAGATTGAATGTTGCTAAAATAATAAGGGAATTTAGTGAAAAGGAAGGAAAAAGTGTTATTGTTGTAGAGCATGATTTGGCTGTTTTGGATTATTTGGCTGATAGGATTCATATAATTTATGGAGAACCCGGAGCATATGGAATTGTTTCTAAGCCGTATTCAACAAAACAGGGAATAAACTCTTTTCTAAATGGTTATCTTAAAGAAGAGAACGTTAGAATAAGCGAGCCAATAAAATTTGGTGAATCAGAAGATATAAGAGAGTGGAAAGAGGTTTTAATAAGGTTTAGTAACATTAAAAAATCCTTTGAAAATTTTTGTTTAGAAATAAGTCAAGGAGAAATATTTAAGAATGAAGTTCTAGGAGTCTTTGGAGCAAACTCCTTAGGAAAAACAACATTTGCAAAAATACTCGCTGGCTTATTAGATTTTGAGGGCTATATTGAAAAGAATATTAAAATCTCTTATAAGCCACAATATATTGCAAGTATTCAAGCTGAAATTACTGTGGAAGAATTATTTTCTTCTTTAAAAGATAGCATAAAAGATTTAAAAAAAGACGAACAATCTAAAGAAATTGAAACAATATTTGAAATTATTTTGAGCAAGCTAGATATAAGAAAAATATTTCATAAGAAGATTAGCAATCTTTCTGGAGGAGAACTTCAAAGAGTTGCAATAGCTTCTTGTTTGGTTAGAGATGCAGATTTATATCTTTTGGATGAACCTTCTGCATATTTGGATGTAAAACAGAGGATAAACCTTATAAAGTTAATAAAATATATAAAAAAGACATTTATGGTAATAGATCATGATATTACATTTCTAAGTTCTATATCAAATAGATGTATGCTATTTACAGGTAAACCTAGAGAAAAAGGAAGCGCTAAGATAATGCATTTAAAAAATGGCATAAACGAATTTCTTAAGGGTTTAGACATAACTTTTAGGAGAGATGAAGAAACAAATAGATTGAGAGCAAATAAGCCTGATTCTGTGAAGGACAGAGAACAAAGAAGCAGAAATGAATATTTTATATGATTTTGTCATCGATCGGTTTTCTATAATATTTGATAATCTTCAGAAAATTTATTGTTTATATAATGAGCTAACAGATCTTTCGTTATGCACTCTATCTATAATCTCTTCTAACATATTCACAATAGATACTTGTCTATACCAGTCTGAATTTTCCCCTAAATAATAATCTGATCTTGGAATTGTGTTTGTTGTGACAACCTCTCTTATAGGAGATTTTCTAATTTTGTATTCTGCCGGGGTTACTTTATAAAATCTTTCTTCCCCAGTATCTTTTGCAACAATTTTGTATATCTTTTCATTAAAGAAGTATTCCGACAGCATAACATTTTCAAGATCCTCTTTTAGATCATCTTCATTTTGATTAATTGTTTCTATATATCTTATTTCATCAGGATGTTTTTCTCCGTAATATCTTTCTATTTTCTTGGAGAATAATCCGTGAGTAGAATAAACCAAAACATCCTTTGCTCCTTTATCTATACATAATTCAGCCGCAGATATTATTGAGCCACCTGTATCTATAATATCATCTACTATTATTACTAAGCTGTCTTTCACATCTCCTAAAATGTTTAAGGCATGAGCCTCCCCGGGCTTTGAACGGGTCTTATAAATAATTGCAAAATCTTTTGCACCAACCTCTCTTGAAAAAAGGTTCGCATATTTAGCTCCTCCGAGATCAGGGGCAACAACTACAAAATCTTCATATCCTTTTTCTTTTATATCCTCTTTAAATAAACCTATTGGAAGAAAGGAATCAAAAGGTATTCTAAAGACTCCTTGAATTTGAGGAGAGTGAATGTGAAAGGTAATAACATAATCCCACCCACAATTCTCAAATATTTTTGCTACATTTCTTATATTTATAGAGGTTCTTGATCTAGGTTTCCAGTCTGCTCTTGTAAAGCCAAGATAAGTTGGTATAGAGATCATCCTCTTTGGCATTGAATAGTTTATTGCATCTGCAACAAGTTCTGTTTCTACTAGTCTTATTTCAGGATAAGGATAAAACGGATTTATGTAAAAAACATCAGAACCTCTTATACTCTTTTTTATATCAGCAAGAATTTCTCTGTCATTAAATCTTTCTATGTTAAGTATTTCAGGATCTAGACCAAAATCTTTACAGATCTCTTTTGCTATTAATTTTCCTGTTTTGTTTGATAATATTGCTATTCTTGGTTTTTTTCTTTTTTTGTATATTTGTTTTTTATTATCTTTTTCCATAATATTTTTGCAACAATCAAACCTTTTAAGTTTAAGTTCTTTGTTTTTATTTAAAAAATTTTAAATTTTTATCTATGTAGGATATTTTTCATTTCTCTCGCGTTTTTTAACATTGCATGATCATTATTAAAGAAAACATAAACCTTTTTCGGCTTTTTATTTAAAATCTTTTCAGCAATTTCTTTCAACTCATCTTCATTATAATCATATCTATACCAAGCTTCTCTACCGTGCATTCTTAAATAAACAATTCCGTTTGTATTATATATTTCTCTTGGAAGATAAGGGGCATCTACACTTACCAAAGTCATTTTATTCTTTTTGCAGATTTCTATATATTTTTTGTTGAACAATTCCTTGTTTCTAAACTCTATCGCAAATTTTTCTTTCAATTTAGTCTTTTTTGCAAATTTTTGGATTTTTTTAATAGAACTTGCAGAAAGAGAAGGAGGTAGTTGAAATAGAAAAAAGTCAATATTTTCTTTTAATGAAGAAAAAATTTCTTCAAATCTTTTCCAATCTTCAAACGAATCTTCTTCAAATTTTTTTAAATGCGTTATTATTTTATTTACCTTTATGCTCCACCTAATATCTTTACCTATCTTTGCCCAACCTTTTATTACATTTGGAAAAGGAAATCTGTAAAAGCTCGTGTTAAGCTCAATTGCATTTAGCTTAGAATTTTCTACATACCATTTTAAATTTCTTTCTTTATTCCAACTATAGGCCCAACCAGAAGTTCCGACAAAAATATCCATATTTTTATTTTTGAACTTATTTATTTTAAATAATTCATAGGTGTTTTGTTTGGAAGATAAAACAGAAAATATAATAGAAAAAATTCTTTTGGAGAAAAAAGAAATAATAGACAAAACAATAGAAAAATATTTTCCTAGAAAATTTTCAAGAAAGGATTTGGAATTTATGTGTGGAAGCAACATTCTTAATATTGAAGCATCTAATGAAGCTATTGCAAAGCCCATGTGGGAGTTATTGGACAGAGGAGGAAAGAGATGGAGACCTGTTTTATTTTTGTTGATAATAGAAGCGTTAGGAAAAGATCCTGAAAAGTTTGTTGATTTTTGTATAATACCTGAAATCATTCATAACGGTACATTAATTGTGGATGATGTTGAAGATGATTCTGAATTAAGAAGAGGCAAGCCAACTATCCATAAAATTTTCGGTGAGGATATTGCAATAAATCTAGGAAATGCGATGTATTTCTTGCCATTAATAATTTTTATTAAAAAGAAAAATGAGATTGAAAAAGATAGATTAATAAAAGCATATGAAACTTATATCGAAGAAATGATAAAGCTTAGTTTTGGGCAAGGTAATGATATAGTTTGGCATAGAGGAATTATAAAAGATGAAAAAATAAGAGAAGAAGAATACTTGCAGATGTGTGCATATAAAACAGGAACTTTAGCGAGAATGAGCGCAAAGCTTGCAGCAATTTTAGCTGAAGCTTCAGATGAAATTATAGAAAAGATTGGAAGATTTGCTGAAAGTATTGGAATAGCATTTCAAATTCAAGATGATATCCTAGATGTGACAGCTCCAGAATCAATAGGAAAAACATTTGGAAATGATATAAAAGAAGGAAAGAGAACTTTGATGGTTATATACACATTGCAAAAAGCAAATGAAAAAGATAAGAAAAGATTGATTGAGATTTTGAATAAGCATACTGATGATATTGAAGAAAGAAAAGAGGCAATAGAGATTCTAAAAAAATATAATTCCATTGAATATGCAAAAAACGTAGCAAGAAAAACAGTTGAAGATTCTTGGAAGGAAATTGAAAAAATAATTCCAGATAACCTAGCAAAAGAAAAATTAAGATTATTTGCAGAATATTTGATAGAGAGGAATAGATGAATTAAAATATAACACAAACATAAAATTCAAAAAGGCATTAGAAAATATTTTTAACTTAAAATATTCTGCATTCTAAAGTATGAAATTTTAACTAAAGTTAATCTTAAAACTTTGACTTAACAAAATGGGTCTGCCCGGATTTGAACCGGGGTCTGAACCTTTTTCTCTTCGCTTTTTTCAAAATTTTGACACCAATTTTTACTAAAAAATTCCCGTCCCGAAGGTCCGATGCTAGACCAAGCTACACCACAGACCCAGACAAGCCCCGGACGAGATTTTCGCTAAAATTCGAACTCGTGACCTTTTGCTTACCATGCAAACGCTCTACCAGCTGAGCTACCGGGGCTTCTTTATTTTATTTTTTAAAAAGAACAAATAAATTTTTATTTTGATATTTAAAGTTGTTTAAAAAAGATAAAAATATGGGAAGAAAGGCTAGTGCGATAGCAAATTCAAATATTGCATTAGTAAAATATTGGGGTAAAAGAGATGAAGAATTAATTCTACCATATAATAGCAGTATAAGTGTAACATTAGATAATTTATTTACTCACACCACAGTTGAATTCAGCAAATATTTTTTTGAAGATAAGGTTTTTATTAATGGAAAAGAGATAGAAAAAGGCACGAGCGAATATGAAGAATATATAGGAAGATTTCTTAGAAAATTAAGAGAATTATATCCAGATAAAATAAATGGCATGAAAGCAAAGATCGTTTCAAACAACAACTTTCCTACAGCTGCAGGATTAGCTTCTTCAGCATCAGGGTTTGCTGCATTGGCTTTAGCTTGTAACGAAGCTTTGGATTTAAATTTGAGTAAAAAGAAGTTAAGCATTCTTGCAAGATTAGGATCTGGTTCTGCATGTAGATCTATATATGGTGGATTTGTAGAATGGAAAAAAGGAAATAAGAAAGATGGAAGTGATTCTTTTGCACATCAAATCGCACCTCAAAAACATTGGCCAGATTTTAGGATTATTATTTGTGTTACAAGTATAAAAGAAAAAAAGATTAAAAGCAGGGCAGGAATGAAGCAAACTGTCAAAACATCACCTTTTTATAAGGTTTGGTTAGAAACAATTGAAAATGATTTAAAAGAGGCTAAAAGAGGAATATTGAAAAAAGATTTTTCTTTGGTAGGAAATGTTGCTGAATCAAATTGTCTTAAAATGCATGCTACAATGTTAACAACTAAGCCACCAATAATATATTGGAATGAAGAAACAATTAGTTTGATAAATGCTGTTATGAGCTTAAGAGAAGAAGGAAAAGAATGTTATTTCACAATTGATGCTGGACCTCAAGTTAAAGTTTTGTGTTTAGAAAGAAATGTAAATGTTATAGCAAAAAGATTAAAATGGGCTTTTGAAGGAAAACTTATAATATCAAAACCAGGAGGAGATGCTATACTCACAGAAAAACATTTATTTTAATTTTGAATAGTATTGATTAAATGATAATTTCAGCTCCCGGAAAGCTTTTTTTAGCAGGAGAGTGGGCAATATTAGAGTTAGGAAGCCCAGGAATAGTTGCTGCTATTGATAAAAGAGTTTTTGTTGAAATTGAAAAATCAGAAAAATTCTTATTCACTTTCAAAGATAAGAAAATAAAAAATTTAGAGGCAATTTTTAACGGAAATGAGCTTATTTTTTCTAAATTAACAGAAGAAGAAAAAGAATATATAAAATTTGTTAAAAGTGCTGTAGAAATCACATTGAAATACTTAGGTAGCAAACAACCATTAAAAATAAAAACTTGGAGTAAGGGTATAAGAAAAAATGAAGTTAAAATAGGATTCGGGTCTTCTGCAGCTATTAGTGTTGCTGTGGTAGCAGGAATTCTTAAAATAAATGGATATGATATAAGAAAAGAAAAAACAAAAGAGATTATTTATAAATTATCAACAATTTCACACTTTTTTGCTCAGAAAAAACTTGGCTCGGGTTTTGATATCGCTGCATCAACATATGGAGGAATTATTTTATATTATAGATTTGATTCAGATTGGCTAATCAAGAAAATTGAAAGTTTTGGAATAAGAGAAGCATTAAATGAAAATTGGCCTTATCTTAAAATAGAAAAACTGAGAATTCCAAAAGGGTTTAATCTTATTGTCGGGTGGACTAAAAAAGAAGCAAAAACAAGTGAATTAATAAAAAAGATGAATGATTGGAAAAGAGGTAATAAAGAAATTTATGATAAAATTATGAATAACATAAAAGAAAATGTTGAAAATCTTATTATCGCATGGAAGAAATCTAACAGAAAAAAGATAATAGAAATTTTAAGAAAAAACGAGGAATATTTAAGAGATCTGACAGAAAAATCAGGAATAGAAATAGAAACAGAAAAATTAAGAATTCTTTCAGAAATAGCAAATTCTTATAATGCTGCAGGAAAGCTTAGTGGAGCAGGAGGAGGTGATTGCGGAATAGCAATATCCTTTAATAAAAAAATAGCAGAAAAAATAAAAAAAGAATGGAAAAAGAATGGAATTATTCCTTTAAATGTAAAGATTGATAAGAAAGGAGTTTGTGAAGAGTAAAGACAAGGTATTTTATATGAAATCATTTAATAATAAAAATTTCCTTTAAAAATATTTTTTATTTCATTGGTTTAATTCCATTAATATTTTTCTTTTACCTGCACAAAACCGAAGAACGCGAACTTCAAAGTAAATTTATTGAATATAAAAAATATAATAAAAGAACATCTTTTTTATTTAATTATATAGGAATATTTGAAATCTTAACTTTATTATGGAGAATATATCGGAAAACATACTTTTCTTTTTCATATCTTTTAACAAGTATAAAAAATAAAAGATTTTTTAATCGGTTTCAAGTAATAATGTTAGTTCGTTTTCTTTAATAACTTCGTCGTGAATTTCAGACAATTCTCGCGCTATATAATCAGAGATTGTTTCAATAAACCATTATTTTACAGTTCCTAACTAGGTTTGAATAATATGGATATGAATTTAACGGAAAAATGCACATTGCTCAAAATAATTTGAAGTAGATTTTGGTTCTCTTTTTAAAACTTTTCATAAATTTTTGTTTTTTATTATTAATTTTCTAATTGTGTTTATTAAACATGATTAATAATTCTATGCTCTTAGACCATTAGCCAAAAAGATTTATGAATTGTCATATATGATTTTTAGAATACTAAAATAAACTACTAAAAATTAAAGAACTCATTAATATTTTAAAGTTTTTCGTATTAATTTATATATTTTTTATTATTTTTAGTGTTCGTTATTTTGTTATATATAAAAATCAATTATTCATTAAAAATATAATTTTTAATTTAAGAAAAGAGTATAGGTGAAAGATAATGGTAAAATTCAAAAATTTTTTTCTAGGTTTTTTATTTTATCTTTTATTTTTAGATTTAAGCGTAGTTTTTGCGAACAACAATTTTACTCTAAATTCTACTGATAAAAACATATATGTTGGTTTATATCTTCTTAATATTGGAAAGTTTGATATATCAACGGGTTCATTTACTGCCGATTTTTATCTTTCTTTTAAATGCGATAATGTTTGCCCACACCAAGATTTTGAATTCATGAATGGAAGAGCAGTAACTTTTGAAAAAATTATTGACGAACCAAATGAAAAATTTTATAGAATTCAAGCTAATTTGTTTAGCACCATAGATTTAAAGAAATTCCCTTTTGACAAACAAAAGTTAAAAATTATAATAGAAGATAAAAATAATACGATAGATAAACTTAATTACATTCCTAATTTGAGAGAGAGTGGGATTGATGCGTCAATAATATTCATAGGATGGAATATAGATGAATGGACCGCTTATGCAAGAGAACATGATTATGACCTCTATAATGAAAGTTATTCTCAATATGTATTTGAAATTACAATATCAAGAATAACTCTTAATGCTATTTTTAAGACATTTCTTCCAATAATTTTTATAATTTTGATTGTACTATCCAGTTTTGTTCTAGACCCAGATAAGATAACAAATAGATTGACAATGGTAAGTTCTGCTCTCGTAGCGTCTGTAATGTTTCACGTCTCTTTAGCAAATCAACTTCCTCCTGTCGGCTATTTAACTTTCATTGATAAGTTTATGGTATTGAGTTACTTTGTTATACTTTTGAGTTTTATATTTAACGTTTTATTGTTAGAGCTTCAAGAACAGAAAAAAGAAGAAATTGTTAAGAGATTGCACAGATCAACAGAGTTTACGATGTTTCTTTTGGTTCCTTTGGTTTACATTTTGTTATTTATATTCTTTTTATAGAATTTATTGTTAAATATTCAAAATGTTCTTATATTTTTATCGAGGATAATCTTTTTACATAATAAGGATTTTAATAGAGACTTTTTTTGAAATATATAAAAATACAAATAAATAAAAAGAGATTATTAAAAATGGGAAAATTTCTTTGGATAAATATAAGAAGGCTTAAAGAGAGATGATAGAGGAAGAAAAAGGAACATAATTCATTTGAGTGTTTATGTACTTGTTGACATAATTTTAATAACAATAACTTAATATTCTCCAAATATCATTTAGCTCTTTTATCCTATCATAGGTTGGGCAATAAGATTAGTAGCTCACTATTTTGATGCAATTAAATGGATAGAAGAAGAACTAAAAAAGAAAGAATTTGAGGCATTCTAATATAAGTAAAATTAAATTATCTAATGATAAAGATAAGAGGCTATGTCGCTCTTAAAAATCTCTTACAAAATTATACAAAAATTATTCATATTAGGAATAATCTCTTATATATACTCGAATTAGTTTCAAATATTTATCAAAGCCAAGCAAATCATTTCAAAACATTATCCACAAATTTCGATTTGATAACATTATTTTTTATAGTTCTTCTGCTACAATTTTCAATCTATAAACCTTTTTAGATCCAGAATATAATCTTGTTTCAGTTTCACTTTCATAAATTGTTTCAGGATGAATGACTTCGCTTAATATATATTGTTTTAGAACATTCAAATATTCTTCTGGATTTATTTTACCTGACTTATATCCTATTATGACTTCAATTTTTTTAGTTTGTTCTGACATTTCATCACAATTTTAATAATTATTAGAAAATTATATAAATAATATCAGTTTTTAACTCAATACTCTAAAACTTTTTTGTAGCATATGAAATACACAATAATTTATCAGAAGATTGATTTAAGAATTGATAAAAAATTTGAAAAACTGATCTATAAAAAGAAGATACCATTCTGTTTAGAAATATGGTAATAATAACCCTTAAACCAATCTCAAGTTTAGTAGGATAAATTTATGTCAAAGTAATATTTAAGGGTTTAAATTTATTTGTGTAAGACATAAAAAATAATTTAAAAATTATTAAAAGTTTGCTGTGAAGATGAAACGGAAACAACACTAACAGAAATATTAAAAAAAGCATATTTAAAACCAAAAGCTAAGAAAAGATAAAAAATCAGATAATACCAAAAATTTTGGTTTGTAGTTAAAATTTCTTAAAAAATTTTATTCAATTTCTACAAAATTAAATCAAAAAATGAAATGATACACACTCAAAAAATTTTAATTAAAGACTGCTAAATTTTTTAATTTTGTTTTTGTTCAAAACTTTTCATAGTATTTTTCTATTGTAAATATAATGAAACAAAGCGCTTTTTATCAACATTCCAAATAAAGGCTATTTCATCCCCTTTATTTCTAATGCAAGCTCTATATCCTTTTCTTTTATTGTATTTCTTTCTGCGTGCGATGCTATTTTTTGTGCTGTTATAGCAATTTCTATTGCATATTCTTCTAATATTTCTTTAAGCTCCTCTAAAGCATCTTTTGAAATCCTTTTAATTCCGGCCTTTTTTGCAATATTTTCGCATGCAAGTAATGAAATACTCATTCTAATCACGGCAAATTTATATACTTTATTATATATATAAATAGACAGAAAATTTTAAATATAAAAAAATCCAAACTTATAACTACATAAATTCGGTTTTTATGATTATTTTATGGTGGTAAATTTTCTAAGATTTCGGTAGTTTTTTATGAGAAGGAAAAAACCAATTGAAAAATTTGAAAAAAAAGAAAAAGCAAAGGAAAAGAAGTTCGATAAAAGCTTTTCAGGTCCAATCTGTCCGGAATGCGGATCTTCTGACATATACGAAGATGAAAATAGAGGAGAAATGATATGCTCTAAGTGCGGATCTGTATTAAACGAAGATATGATAGACACAACACAAGAATGGAGAGCATTTGATAGCGAGCAAATGTCAAGAAGAAGCAGAACAGGGGCTCCTTTAACATATAGAAGACATGATAAAGGTCTAACAACAGAAATAGGAAGAGGAGTAACAGAGCTTTTTAAAGTCCCTGCTAAGAAAAGGGGTCAATACTTCAGGTTAAGAAAATGGCAAAAAAGATTAATAACATCAAAGGATAGAAACCTTTCATTTGCCTTAGGTGAATTAGAAAGACTAATATCCTTCTTAGGATTACCGAAAACACTTCATGAAGAGGTTTCTGAACTTTATGAAAAGGCATTACAAAAAGGTTTAGTAAGAGGAAGATCGATAGAATCCATAATAGCTGCTTTAGTTTATGCTTTGTCAAGAGAATATAAAACACCAAGAACATTGGCAGAAATAGCACAAGCTAGCGGAATACCTAAGAGAGAGCTTGGAAGAACTTATAGATATATTTCAAGAAGGCTTAAGATGAGGATAGTGCCAGCAACAGCAGAATCTTATATTCCAAGATTCACATCTCTTTTAAAACTTAAAGATAGTACAGAGGTTAAAGCTATACAAATATTAAGAAAGGCTATGGAAAAAGAGGTAGTTTCTGGTAAAGGTCCATGTGGCTGTGCAGCTGCAGCTATATATATAGCATCTGTTCTTAATGGAGAAAGAAGAACTCAAAGAGAAATAGCAGATATGGTTGGTGTCACTGAAGTTACCATCAGAAATAGATATAAAGAAATAGCACAAGCCCTAGGAATAGAAGAGGAGGTTGAGAAAAAAGCCAAAGAACTTGAGGAAAGTGAAGAAAATAAAAAAGCATAATTTGAATTTCTTAATATTTTCTAAATTATTTATTATTATGGAATCTGAAAATATAGAAAAATTAGACATAAAAGAGGAGTTTGATTTAAACAAGATCGAAAAAAGAGAACCAATAGAAGAGGAAATAATCTCTTATTATTCAAGAAAAGATATTTTGAAAGAGATGCTAAAAATTTCAAATAATAGGGAATTTATAGGAGTTTTTAGAAACGGAGCATATAGCAAAAGACCGTCTATTATACAATATGAAAGCGATATAACAGAAATGGTTAAGGCTGGCATAACATCATTTCATTGCTCTGTTGAAAGATGGAAAAATCCTTTATTGCTTTCTACTGACACAAAAAATTATGATGAACTTAGAATAGGGTTTGATTTCATAATTGATATTGATTCTAAAATAGGTATAGAAGCTGCTGCTATTTGTGCTCAATTGGTTTGCAATCTTCTGAAAGAATATAAAATAAAAAGTTACGGAGTAAAATTTTCTGGTTCGCGAGGCTTTCATATCATTTTGCCTTTTGAAGCATTTCCAAAAGAAATAGATTTTGAAGAGATAAGAAAGCAATATCCCAAGATTCCAAAAATACTTTCAGAATTCATAAGAGAGAAAATTAAAGAGGAATTATTAGAAACACTTGTTGAAAGATATACAATAAAAAATCTTTTAGAAACAACAAAATCCCATACATTAGATCCTTATAATTGGGTTGAGATTGAAAAAGGTTGGGGAGAGAGACATTTGTTTAGAGCTCCCTATTCAATAAATGAAAAGACTTGGTTGATCTCAATACCAATAGAAGAGCCAAAAAACTTTAATTTGAAGATGGCTTTGATGAGCAATGTAAAGATTAATTCAGAATTCTTTAAAATTCCTGATAGTGAAGAAGCAGAAAATCTTTTGTTAGATGCTATTGAGTGGAAAGCATCGATAGAAGATAAAGACAAAATAATTAAGGAAAAGAAAAAAAATATAGAAGAGTATAGAATAAAGACAAAAGTCCCTGAACAATATTTTCCACCTTGCATAAAAAAGATACTTTCTGGCCTATATGATGGTAAAAAGAGAAGCACATTCACATTAATAAGCTTTTTGAGAGAGATGAATTGGTCAAGAGAAGAGATAGAAGAAAGATTAGAAGAATGGAATAAGAAAAATATTCCACCACTTCCAACAAGCTTTCTCCTAGGACAAATAAACTGGAGTTACAGGAGAGAAAAGATTTTTCCAGCTAGTTGCGATAGTGATCTTTTTTACAAAAGTATTGGAATTTGTGAGCCGGATGAGATATGTAAAAATATAAAAAATCCTATGACTTATCCTTTAAAAAAATTAAGATTTAATAAAAAAGAGAATAAAGAAATATTTTTATGTAAAATATGCAAAAAAGGGTTTAAAAATGAAAGAGGTTTGAAAATGCATCAGATAAAGTTTCATAAAGATGAAATTTGATTTTAATGTGATGCAAATGACTCTGACATTTGAAAAAATAAGAGCTCTACAATGGAAAGAAAAAAATGAAAAAAAGTTGCAGGAACTTCAAGAAAATTTTTATTCCGAGATAAAAGAATATATAGAAAAAAGCAGTCAGGAAAATGCAGTTCTTGTTGCTAAAGATCTTATAGATACAAGAAGTAGAAAAATTCTTGATGGAATTTTAAATTATTTTAAGACAAAAGAAATACCTATCAATATGACTAAAGAAGAATCAGAGATGTTTTATAAAGTTTTAGATATAGTTGCAAATTTTAGAGAATCTTTATTTAAAGAACATTCTCAAAAAAAAGAAAAGTTAGAAGAGAAGAAAGAAGAAAAGAAAGAAGGTGAATTTGTGATAATCACAGAAAATTTACCATGTTTTATAGGTCCTGACCTAAAAACCTATGATCTTAAAAAAAATGATAAAGTTTTTTTGCATGAAGATTTAAAGAATTTGTTGCTAAAGTATGGTTATTGCAAAAAGGTTGAATGAATATATGAAAGCACCAAAAGAACAGAAAAGATTTTGTCCATTTTGCAAGAAACATACAATACATAAAGTTGAGATAGCTAAAAAAAGACCGAGAAGCAAGAATTCAAAATCGCAAAGAAGTTTTGAAAGAAAACTTAAAGGATATGGTTCATTTCCTAAACCAAACCCAACCGGAAGAGAAAAGCCCACAAAAAAATTGGACTTAAGATATAAATGCACAGAATGTGGAAAAATGCACCCTATAAGTAAAGGTTTTAGAGTAAAAAAGTTTGAATTAAAATAATTCTGAGGTTTGATTATGAGCTATACGCTTATAATTACAGAGAAACCAACAGCAGCAAAAACAATTGCAAAAGCTTTGGCTGATAGTGAAATTAAGGAATATGAAAAAAATGGAGCAAAGTATTATGAAATAACCAGAGAAGGAAAAAAATTTGTAATTGCTCCTGCTGCAGGTCATCTTTTTATGTTAAAGCAAAAGTCAAAAGGTTGGGATTATCCTAGGTTTGATGTTGAATGGATACCAAGTTATAAATTTCCTTCTTCTAGATTTTCGGAAAAGTTTTATAAGAATATGGAAGAGTTAGCAAAGAATGCTTCTGATTTTATTATAGCTACCGACTATGATGAAGAAGGGGAGGTAATAGGTGCAAATATTTTAAAATTTTTGTGTAATAGAGAGAATGCAAAAAGAATGAAATTCTCTACAATGACAAAAGAAGAGCTTATTGAAAGTTTTAAGAACATGAGTGATAGCCTTGATAAAAATTTGGTGGAAGCTGGATATACAAGGCATATGCTAGATTGGTATTTTGGTATAAATCTTACAAGAGCGTTAACAAACTCTATAAAGTCAGTAGGAAAAAGGTTTAGAATTATATCTACAGGAAGAGTACAAGGACCAACACTTTATTTATTAGCAAAACATGAGAAAAAAATAAGAGAGTTCAAACCAACCCCATATTGGGAAATTAAACTAAAGTTAAATATAAGTGGAAAGGAATTTATCGCCTCTTATGAAAAGGATAAAATATGGATTAAAGAAGATGCTTATAATCTTGAGAAAAAATTGAAAGAGTGTAAGGAAGCAGTTATAAAAAATATTAGTAAAAAGATTATAAAACAAAATCCACCAAAACCATATAATACCACATCATTACTTGCTGATATAAACAGATATTTCGGATATTCTCCTACTCAGGCAATGCAAATAGCAGAATCTTTATACCAGGCAGGATATATAAGCTATCCTAGAACATCAAGCGAAAAATTGCCGGAAGATATAGATTATAAAAAGATTTTAAAAAGCCTTTCTAAGATCCAAAAATATAATAAACTAACTTCTTTTCTTTTAAGTAAGGAAGAATTAAAACCGAATGAAGGAAAGAAAACAGATCCTGCTCATCCAGCAATTTATCCAACACACGAAATTCCAAAAAAGCTAGGAGATAAGCAACAAAAGGTTTATGATCTGATTGTTCATCGCTTCTTTGCTGTTTTCGGAGAGCCTGCAAAAAGAGAAAGCCAAAAAATTTTGTTAAATGTAGAGAATGAAAAATTTATATTAACGGGAATAAAAACAATAGATTTCGGATGGACAGCTTTGTATGGACCATATTCAGAAAGGGAAGAAAATCCGTTGCCAGATTTGGCTTTGGGAGAAAAAATAAAAATAAAAGAGGTTATAAAAGAGGAAAAACAAACACTGCCTCCTCAAAGATTTTCTCAAGGTTCTATATTGAAAGAGATGGAAAAACGCGGCCTAGGAACAAAGGCTACAAGAGCAATAATATTGCAAATATTATACAACAGAGGATATTTAGTAGGAAAATCTATAGAGGTTACAGATTTGGGAATAAAACTTTCAGAGATTTTGGAAAAAAATGTGAAAGACATAGTTTCAGAAAAACTTACAAGACATTTTGAAAATGAGTGTGATTTAGTAGAGAAAGGAAAGAAAAAAAGAGAAGAGGTTTTAAGAGAAGCGAGAGAAACATTAGAAAAGATTTTGAACAAAATGAAAAAGATCGAAAATAAAATAGGAAAAGAGCTTACAGATTCAGTGATAGCTTCACAAGAAAAACAATCTACAATAGGAAAATGTCCAAAGTGTGGAGGAACTTTAAAATCTTTGAAGATATGGAAATCTGGGACAAGATTTGTTGGTTGCTCAAATTATAAGAAGGGATGTAATATTTCTTATCCGCTTCCGAGAGAAGGCACTATAATGCCGACAGGAAAGATATGTGAACAGTGCAACACACCCATAATACAAGTATTAAATCAAGATAAAAAACCTTTTAGAATGTGTCTTGATTTGAATTGTCCAACTAAAAAAGATTGGTTTGATAAAAACAAGATGAATAAAAACAAGAAATAAATTTAAATCAATTCTTTTTGATAATTAAAAAAACATTAATTTAAAAAGTGTTTTAATTAGCGATTAAATATTATGCTATTCGAAATTTACTTTAAAAAGTTTTACCTCACCTCCAAAGTTTTTTACAAATTCAAAATGCTTTAATCCTGCTCCATTTAATAAAAACATTCTTGTAAAAAGAGAATCTAAAAGCTCTTTATTTATATAAATTATAAATTTTTTGTCAGGACTAATCCATACTCCTGCATCTATTTCATATTTTTCATAAATTTTTTCTTTAATAGAGTTTTGGTCAAAATAAAATATTTTCTTTATCCTTGCAACATTTTCATTAATTTGTAAAAATGCTTCTAATTCGTTTTCTTTTTCATAAACCAAAAATACTTCATACCTGCTTACAGGATATACATAAAATGTTTTGTTTTCAATTTTTGTTGTTCCTGCAAAATATATCGGAATATAAAAATATTTTGTCCCTGTCTTTGTTTTTGGAGACCAAGTAGCAAAATAGGTCCACCACTGAGATTTTCCAAGCAAATCTTCGGAAGCTATGTAATACATTGTGTTATTGCAATCAGGAATTAAATACCTCTTTAATATTTTTATTGCCTGTTTTTCATCAGATGTAAATAAAGTAGTGCCTATATCTTGAATTCTAGCAGTTGTTACATTTACATATTCTTTTCCATCTTTTGTAAACCTTTTTATTTTGAAATTTTCTATTCCTATGATATTTTTAATTTCCTCATCTGTTAAATTTCCTTCAATTGTTATAGTTCTTAAAGAGTTTTGAGAAGCTCCATCAAATACAACAGGTCTTTCAGCAATTCCTGTTATGAAATGGCCTGGATCCCAATATGTTGCTATTACTGCACATTTCGGTGTATTCTCCTTTATCCAGTTGAGAGCATCCCACCAATTATTTGATAAAACAGTTTTTGAATATTTTGAAATTATATAACTCTGATATAGAAATATTCCTAAAATTAATACAGAAAAAAACAAAACGATTATAAATATTACTTTATCTTCTTTAATCCTTAAAGATTTTTCTTCTTTCATTCTTGATCACTCAAATCAATTTTTACAAAGTCCCAAATCTTTGATAAAAATATTGAAAATAATAGTGATAGCGGAGTAACCAAAAATATTGAAAATCTTATTGCATATAAACTTGCTATTAAAAATCCACCGCCCCATAAAGCAACATACATCAAGCACTCTAAATGTTTTCTTTTTGTGAAATATTCGTAAAATAAATAAACAAAAGAAAAGATAACTGTCCCAAAAAGAATAAGCGTTAAAATAACACCGAAAACATTTTTGGAATTTTCTTTGATCAAGTAAATCCCTAAACTATTTCCAACATTTTTTATTGTTCCGCCAGTCATCATTTCTGCAACAGAAACATAAACATTCGGAAAATCTCTATCTTCAGATTTTAATTGAAACGATTCAAAAGGTCCGTTAAGAGTAATGAAAATAAATTCTGTACCTATTATTGGTATTGTTAATCCGAAAAATAATAATATTATAATTAGATACGATGTTATTACCTTTTTTGAAAAATTTATAAATTCTTTATTTTTCATCTCTAATAATATTGCCAATATGCAAAATCCTGTTACAAAATAG
>Ga0197143_1000266_pt1 | contig 61494 bp, 60 predicted proteins | sample GBS70_MetaG_FD_148603 | JGI IMG/M metagenome (GOLD analysis project Ga0197143, IMG submission 148603) | Sediment microbial communities from Great Boiling Springs, Gerlach, Nevada, United States - GBS 70_MetaG | ecosystem: Environmental > Aquatic > Thermal springs > Hot (42-90C) > Sediment...
GATGCAAAGCAGTAAGTGCATTTTGAAGCGGCAAAGGTAACTCTTGATTGTGCCAGTTGTTTTCTGTCGGTGGAAAGGGCAATGAACGCATCAGCAAGCCGAAGAAAGCCAATAGTAGCCCTTTCGTTAAACGCTTGTCAAAAGTAGGTTGTGACCTTTCCCTCTCCCACTCGCTGAACAAGTCTGCTAACCTCCGTTCAGCCACGATGAAATGGGCACTTTGATAATGTGCTTTCGGCGTCAGTTTGGAGCGGAGAGCGATAACGCCGAAGGGATGAATTTTGAACCAAAGCCAGTCACAAGGCAAAATTTGCTTGCCGAGCATCAAGTAAGGGGCATACAAAATCCCTTTTGGCAAGTAAAACCCCTGCCTCGCCGTCAGGAATAAGCACTGATTTTCCACCATCATCAGCCCTGTCCCCGCCACCAAATAAACGAACTGAGGCGTGCCGTCCTGGCGGGGAAGAGACCAGTTTTCGCTGACGATAGGGACGATGGAAGCGCTAAGAGGTAGGGGACGAAGCGAGATGTCAAAGAGCCTATCTCCCTGCACTTCTATCTGCGGGAGCAAGTGGGTTTGAATGACGCCCACGATACTATCCCACGACCCATCTTCTCCCACCATCGGCAAGTTCGGCAGATAAATCTTTGCTACCATTGCATGACCCCCTCCCAAAAGCCCTTTCAGCGGCATTTCTGATTACCTTTCAGTGACCGCTTGAAATTATGACTCCAAAGCAGGGAGGTGTTAGCATCCCACTCCTTCGCAGTCAGACTTGTTGACTAAATTAGGATGCCTCACTCCGACAAGACGGGTGGGGCGGGATAGAGGTGGACGATGCCCCAAAGGGTCAGGATGAAGAAAGTCCCAACGATCAGCCCGAGGAGGAGGGTAACTTTTGCCCTGTAAGGAGCAATTCGGAGAAATAAGGCGCTACCGCTTTGGGTCAAGGCGTTGAAGGCAAAAGGGCGAAAGTGGTGGGGAAATGTCTCATTTTGCCCCTTGCGTTTTGTCCGCCGATGCGTCACCCTTTTGCCCGACGCTTTCGGTCGTCGCTGTCGTGGCGGCACCGAACTGAGGAAGTCGGACGCCGCTGACGAAGGCGCACCAGGAAGCGAAATCACCCAAGGAGGTTCGGTGCTGTCATGGCAAAGCACCAAGGGACGGTCAAGTGGTTCAACGAGTCAAAGGGCTACGGTTTCATCGCCTGCGACGATGGGACGGAAGCCTTCGTTCACTACTCCGCTATTGAAGGGCAGAGCGGTTTCCGCACCCTTCGGCAAGGCGACCGCGTGGAGTTGGAAGTGACGCCTTCGCCTAAAGGCTTGCGGGCGGAGAAAGTGCGCGTCCTGAAAAATGGCGACTGGCTGTAAGCAATAGAGACAGCCAACCCATGCCTGCTGACCGCCCCAAACCGTTACCTTTCGGTGACGGTCGTGGGGCGGTCGGTTTTTTTGCGATCGGCAAGAAGGCGTCGGGCGTGCTATCCTTTTGCTCACGCCGAACCTGCAAAGGAGTGGGAAAGACGGCGATGATGCCGATGGGTAAAGGGGGCACGATGAAACGATGTCTGAGCCGACGGTTTTACAACGGTGGCAGGATTTGGCGCCACCCGCCCGCATCCTGATGGGCGCTGGTCCGAGCAATGTAGACCCGCGCGTCCTTCGGGCGATGACCCACCAACCCATTGGGCACTTAGACCCCGCCTTCGTCGCCATCATGGACGAAGTGAAGGACGGGCTGCGCCGCCTCTTTCAGACCCGCAATGGTTTGACTTTCCCCATCTCTGGCACGGGCTCAGCGGGCATGGAAGCGTGCCTCGCCAACTTGATTGAGCCAAGCGACCGCGTGCTCGTTTTGCTCAATGGCTTTTTCGGTGACCGCATGGCGCAAATGGCGCATCGGCTCGGCGGGGAAGTTGTCGTCGTGGAGCAAGAGTGGGGCACCGCTTTTGACCCCGACACCGTTCGCAAGGCTCTTTTGCGTCACCGACCCAAACTCGTCTGCCTCGTCCATGCCGAAACTTCCACGGGTGTCCTTCAACCGGTCGCTGACATCGCCCGCCTTGTTCAGGAACAAGACGCTTTGTTGGTTTTGGACACGGTGACTTCCTTAGGCGGTGTGCCCGTGTTGGTGGACGAGTGGGGCGTGGATGTGGCTTATTCGGCGACCCAAAAATGCCTCGGCGCTCCACCAGGTTTGGCGCCCGTCACTTTCAACGAGCGCGCGATTGTCGCCCTCAAAGCCCGCCAGCGTCCCTGCGTCAGTTGGTATCTGGATGCTTTGCTGGTGCAAAGTTACTGGGGCGACGATCGTGCCTATCACCACACCGCTCCCATCAACATGGTGTTCGCCTTGCGGGAAGCCCTTAGGCTCATTGACGAAGAAGGTTTGAACGCCCGTTGGGCGCGCCACCAAGTCAATGGGATGGCGATGATGGCAGGGTTGCAAGCGTTGGGGTTGACTTTGTTGGTGCGCGAACCGTCCCATCGCTTGCCCGTCCTCATCACGGTGTTGGTGCCCGATGGCATAGACGAAGCGAAAGTGCGGGCGCGATTGCTCCACGAGTTTCATCTGGAAATCAGTGCGGGCTTGGGTCCGCTCAAAGGGCGCATCTTTCGGTTCGGCTTGATGGGCTATTCGTCCCAAAAGCGCCATGTCCTTTTGGCACTGACGGCGTTGGGGACGATTTTGCAGGAAGAAGGGTTTGCCTGCGACCTTGACGCTGCCATCGCCGCCGCCCAAGCCGTTTACCGCCAACACGCTGATGTCAAGGTGGAAGTGTGAAGGGGGTTGTCAAGGGTGCAGGGCACAGCGACGACCCCCCAACGGCAAATCCCTTTCCTCGCCATCGCCTTGCATCGCTTCCTCATTTGGCTTGGTGAACTGTCTTGGCTGAGTGCGGAAAGCCTTCGGTCGCTGCGGGCAGGCAGATGGGTTTGGGCGCTCTCCGTGGAGCAAATCGCTTTGGCGGGTTGGCGTTCCTTGCCCATCGTCCTTTTGACCGTCTCCGCAGCGGGCGCCGTCCTCGCCCTTTACACCGCCCACGAACTTGCCTCGCGGGGTGGTGACCGTTTCGTCGGCTGGCTCATCGCTTACACGATTTTCCGAGAGGTTTCGCCAGTGGCGACAGGCTTGGTCGTCGCCGCTCGCGTCGGCTCCGCCTACGCCGCCGAATTGGGGACGATGAAAGTGACAGAGCAAATTGATGCCTTGAGGGTGATGGGTGTCAGCCCTGTCGCTTTTTTGGTCGTGCCCCGTTTGATCGCTTGTGTCGTCGTGACGCCTGTTTTGTGCCTTTTGGGTGATGTGGCGGGGACGGTGGGCGGTTATTTGGTGGCGACCAACGCAGGCGTTGCGCCTGCCATTTATCTTGCGTCCATCCGCGATTTCATGGACTTCGGCGACTTGTTCTGGGGCATGGTCAAAACCGTTCCCTTTGGGATGCTCATCGCCTTGGTCAGTTGCCGAGAAGGTTTGCGGGTGGAAGGGGGAGCGATGGGCGTCGGACGGGCGACCACTGATGCGGTCGTCATCTCTTTCGTCCTCGTTTACGCCGCCGATTACTTGCTCTCGGCGTTGCTCCCACGATGACTGACCATCGTCTGTGGGAGTGGCTATCAGCCACCACCGCCGTCAGGAGGGATGCGGTCGTGAAGAAAGTGGCGATTGTCACGGGTTCGGCGCGAGGCATCGGAAAAGCCATCGCCACTCGCCTCGCTCATGATGGTTACGCTGTCGTCATCGCCGATATTTTGGAAGAGTTGGCGACGCAAACGGCAGAGGAATTGCGCCGCCAAGGTTTTTCTGCCCTTGCTGTCCCGACGGATGTTCGTCAAGAGCCGCAAGTGCAGCGGATGGTGGAAGAAGCCGTCAAGGCATTTGGAGGCGTGGATGTGTTGGTCAACAACGCTGGCGTTATGTGGCGAGGGAATGTGACCGAAACGCCGACAGACGCCTTTGATTTCGTCCTGTCGGTGAACCTGCGGGGCGCTTTTTTGGGCATCAAACACGCCGCACCCGTCATGCGCCGAAGAGGCGGTGGGGTTATCGTCAACATCGCTTCCATCCACGCCTTCGCCACGCAAGCTGGAATGGCAGCCTATGCCGCCTCCAAGACAGGCTTGATTGGACTCACCCGTGCTGCCGCCTTGGATTTAGGGCAATGGAACATCCGCGTCGTTGCCGTTTGCCCTGGGGCGGTAGATGCTCCGATGCTGCGCAATCAGCGGATGGATGAAGCGGAAGTCGCTGAAACCATTCGCCTTTGGTCGTCGGCATCGCCCCTGAACACTATCTTACAACCCGAAGATGTCGCCAACTGTGTGGCGTGGGTCGTCAGCGATCAGGCGCGGATGTTGACAGGCGTCGCCATCTTGTTGGACGCGGGGGTGGCAACGGATTTGCGCATCCGCTAACTCACCTTCACGGCGCTTCCGCCGTCGGCATCCGCCGATGAACGCCCGTGATGGCGACCAAAAGAGGCGATGCTTCGTCCGATGCCGCATAAAACCGAACTTGCCGCACCGTCGTTTCCTCATCCCCCTTCCCGACCGCCACTTTCAATGCGCTGAGAACGACGAAACCTTTGGGTGTTTCCCACCGCAACGCAGGTGTCGCATCAGGTGCTGTCAGAGGACGGTCATCGGTGAGGGAACGCAAGTGATGTCCGTAGACCAACGGGACGGTGATTTTCCTGCCGTCCTGCAGCGTCAATTCATAGCCGCCGACAGTCGTCCCGTCAGGCACGACGAAGGCGGTGGCGTGAAGGAAGGTCAAAGTGTCTGCTGGCTCATTGATTGTCAAGGTCACTGCCGATGGAGCACCTGAAAGCCAGCAACTTTTTAAGGCAATGGCTTTCAACTGTCCTTGCTCATCGGTCGGCAGCCAAAAGAGTTGGTGGCGCCACCAACGGCGCCCTGAAGTTCGCAACGCCTCCGTCGCTTTCCCCGTCCCGATGAGAGTTGCCAGCGGGATGTTGGTGGCAGGGGTCAAGTCCACGACGAACCCCGATGCGGGCGGAACGCTCGGACCGTCCCAAAGCGCCTCAAAAATTTCCCGACACTCCCTCGGCGACCGAACCGACTGGGTCTCAGGCGACCAAAAATTGTCGGCAGCACACACATACGCTGCGAACTGATCGGGAAACGCTTGCAGGGCACGGCGGTTATAACCGAACCCTGTCCAAGTCGTTTGCACCATCCCCCAAGCCCCTGCTGCCTGCGCCGCTTTCGTGAAACCGACGATGTTTTGGAAGTTTCGCCAAGTTGCCCCGATGACCGAAAAGCCTTCCCGCTGCAAGACGGCGACGCTGGGATAAGAGGGGGCAGGTTGGTAGTGCCAATCCACGATCACGATGTCTTTGGGCAATAATTTGCGAGCGAGCCAAAAGTTGAACGGCTCACCGCCATGGGCGGCGTCAAAGGCTTCGTCAGGGCGCAACAGCATGTCGCCCCACATCATCGTCCCGACGCCCCGCCCCTTCAAAAACTCGTAAAGCCGTCGGACATCAGCGGCGAACAATTGATGTGGTGGCGTCCCTTGACAACGCACGCATTGACCGAACCGCCCTTGATTGGTCACTTCGTCATGCCCGATGTGCACCCAACGGGATTGAAAAAGTGTCAGCACCTCGTCCAGCAACTCAAAGACGAGCCGATAAGTTTTCTCCAAGTTCGGGCAGTAAAGGTAGGCGCTTTCGGGGTCTTCGGCGATGTCGGCGTTGACTTTCGGCTTCTCGCCCCCTTGCACCCCGAAAAGATACTCGCAATGGCTCAGCGTCGGCAACAGCGGGATGATTTCCAACCCGTTTGCTTGGGCGATTTCCCGCAACCGTTGCGCCCCTTCCTTCGGCAAAGACCAAGGCTGCCAAAGTTCGGGATGACGCTCCCACTTCAGGTGATCCAGTTGGACGATAAGCCGATTGAACTTCAACGGCGCCAACACCCGCTCTATCAACCGACCGTGAATGTCAGGCGAATCAACATCGGCAACGACATGGACGCCCCGAAAGGCAAAATCGGGCGCATCCCAGACGAAAATGCCAGGCACGAACAGCGAACCGTTATCCGTCAGCCGAAGGAGTTGTCGCAAGGTCTGAACGCCCCAAAATGCCCCCGCCTCATCTGCCGCCAAAATCCAGATGCCTTTCGGCGTGACGGATAAGGCATAACCTTCAGGCGCTAACTCGTGGCGCAAAATCGGCTCCCACTTCGCCACCTCTTCCCGCAAGGGGCTGCGATGGGGTGCAAGGACGATCCCATGCTCCACCATCGTTTCGGGTGTCCAGGGTCGGACGATGACCTCCCGCTGCCATCCCTCTCTCAGCCAACGGCTCACCGCTTCCGCCGCCGATACGAAATTAGGCGATGCCCAAAGACGCACCTGCCGCCCCAACCGAAAAGCGCTGTCACCCCATCGCCACCATCTCGGGCGCGGGACGAGGGGCAGCGACCAAACCTCCCCTTGGGCGACATCTACGGGGTGAACGACTGCCTCGCCTTTCATCCCTTCCGCCGTCAGCCACTGGGAAGGCACTTGCGCTTCCAATTGGACGCTCGCTCGTTCCCCACCCGCACCTATCAAGATGGCGACGACGCTTTCAGGCGACCGACGCCATCGCACCGCCACTTTCGTCCCGCTAACGCTCAAGCGGGCGAACCCAAAGGGCGTCCATCCCTGCCAACCGCTCTCTTGCAGCACCGACCCCCGAAGCCAGTTGGGATTGACTCGCAGCCATTCCCATTGACCGCTTGACGGCAAGGGAAAGGAAGCGACCAAAGTGAAGCGATTAGCCACCATCCCGCAAAGCCAAAGGATTTCGCCTGCCGATGACTGCCAGCGCAACGCTAAAACGCTCCGCTCCAATCGCCCATCTCGCAAAGTCAAATCAGGCGGTGACGAAACAGCGAAAAGGGGCGCACCACGATAACGAACTTGCAGATTGCCCGACGACCAACGAATTTGCCAGTTGCCTTGTTGCCATTCCGTCGGCGTGGCGGAGAGCGCCGAACTCATCGCCAGCAACCACACAAAAATCCACTGACGCACCGTTGCCCTCACCCCTCAGACACTTCGGCAAGGATGGCGGCGGCGCTGGAAGTGCCCAAGCGGGTTGCGCCCGCTTCCAGCAATGCTTTCGCCTGCGCAAAAGTGCGGATGCCCCCTGCCGCTTTAACGCCTACCCGCTCCGAAACGCTCGCCCGCAAAAGGCGAACATCTTCCACCGTCGCACCCCGCGGACCAAACCCTGTGCTCGTCTTGACAAAATCCGCCCCTGCTTCTTCCGCCAGTTGCGCCGCCTGTCGCTTCTCTTCATCGGTCAAAAAGCCCGTCTCCAAGATGACCTTGACAATCGCATCGCTTTTAACGCTTTTGGCGGCATCCACAACGGCAGCGATGTCGCGCCGCACATAATCGGCGTCGCCTGATTTGAATTTGCCGATCGCCATCACCATGTCCAACTCCTGCGCCCCGACTTGCACCGCCCATTTTGCTGACGCCGCTTTCGTCTCCGTCGTCTCAGCGCCGAACGGGAAGGCGATGACGCAAGACGGCAAAACGCCGCTGCCCTCCAATTCCCGCACGATCAACTCCAGCCAGCAAGGCAAGACGACGAGCGACTTGACTTGCCATGCTTTCGCTTGCTCGCAGCCCTTGAGCACATCGTCTCGCGTCGCTTCGGGCTTTAGCACCGCCAAATCAATTCGCTGCGCCACTTCCCGCCGCGTCATCGTCGCTCACCTCCAACGATGGACGCCTTGCAATGCTTCAACAATGGTCAACTTGCTCACCCCACTGTTGAGAGCGATGCTTATCGCTTTCGCGTCGCCCTTGAGAAATCCAAGTTTGGGCATCCATCCTCTTTTCCCGTCCCTCGTCCCGCGTCCCTCGTCCCGCTCCTGTTCGGTTGGACAGACTTTTGCTACTTGCCGTTTACCTCTGTTCTGTCCCTCGTCCTGCGTCCCTCGTCCCGTTTCCGCCGTCCTGCCTCTTTCAGTGCCTGAACGAAGGCAGCGACCCGCTCAAAGTCGCCGTGACGGTTTTCGCCGAACTCTTCGTGCAGCAACCGCACGAAGGCGCTGCCGACGACGACGCCATCGGCGCCTTCCATGTGGGCGACGGCAGCGACATGCTCAGGTTTGCTGATGCCAAAGCCGACGACGATGGGTTTGTCGGTGTGGGAGCGGATGCGACAAATCAGTTCGGGCAAATCTTCGGGCAACCGTTCCCGTTCGCCCGTGACGCCCGTTCGGGAGACGCAGTAGATGAAGCCCGTCCCGATTTCGGCGACCAAACGGATGCGCTCGTCGGTGCTCGTTGGCGCCAGCAGGAAAATCGTCGCCAATCCCGCTCGGCGAGCGACTGCCAGCCACTCGTCCGCTTCCTCTGGCGGCACATCGGTCAGCAACACACCATCAGCACCCGCTTGCGCAGCATTCAAAGCGAACCGCTCCAAGCCGTAACGCAGCACAGGGTTGAAGTAAGTCATCAGCACCAACGGCACTTCGCTTTTTTGGCGGATAGTCCGCACCATCTCCAACACCGTCGCCACCCGCACCCCTCGCTTTAACGCTCGGTCAATGGCGGCTTGAATGGTCGGACCGTCAGCGATGGGGTCGGAAAACGGGATGCCTAACTCCAACACATCGGCGCCTGTTTCGGCGCTGCGCCACGCCGCTTCAACGGTTTGCTCTGGCGATGGGTCACCTGCCGTCAAGTAAAGCACCAACGCCAGTTCGTTGCGTTCCCGCAACCGGTCAAAGCAACGCTGCAATCGCTCCATCCGTTTGCGCTCCTTCCCGATGTTCGTCGCTAATCACTTGTTACCAGTCGCTGTCGCATCCAGATGACCAACGCACCGACCGCCAATCCCAACAACGCCCCGCCGACGCTATCGGCAGGGAAGTGAACGCCCAAGTAAACCCGCGACAGGGCGATGGCAATTGCCAGCAGCCACCAAAGCCATCTCGGTGGCGCCGAAGCGCTCAACACCCGCGCCGCCGCGAAAGCGTTGGCGGCGTGGGATGATGGGAAGCCCAATGAACTCCCAACACCTTCGGGCAACCGCACACCCTTGACAAGATGTGGCGGTCGCTCCCGATGCACCAACCCTTTGGCGACATGGCTGGAAAGCCCATCGGCGCACCCGATGGCAATCGCCAGCATCAAAACCGTTTTGAGCCAATTTGTCCATCCTTTTCGCCGACCGCTTTTTCGCACGGCAAAAATCAGCAGCCAACCCAGCAACGAAAGCCAAAGGAGCGGCATTTTGCCCATGTCGGAAAAAAACGCCATCAACTTGTCCAGCCAACTTGCCGTCCAACCTTGATTGACCCAACGCAGCAACGCTTTATCGGCTGCCATCAGCGGCGCCCATCGGACTGCGGCGGCTGTCGCCAGCAAAGCGAAAAGGCTTAGCCAAAGAGCGGTTTCCGTCAGCGGGGAAAGGCGAGCAGCAAATAAAGCGAGCCGATGACCAAGCCGATGAAGCCCAAAGTCAAAACGATGGCGCCCAGACGCCAACCCCATGAGCGTTCCTCCTGCCAGCGTTCGGCGAAAGTCCAGACGACATCCCGCATCATGCCGTAAAGCAAGATGAGCACGACGATGAGCGTGATGACAGCGCCGATGCGCGTTAGCCAAACCCACACGACCGTTCACCACCGAAGGCGAAAGTCGGGGAACTCACCCGTCGGTTGATCCCAATTCACTTCCACGCCTTCCACGACGGCGCCGCTGGGACCTTGCCGAAGGTGCGTCAGCAACCGTTCTAATCGTTCCTTTTCGCCTTCAGCGACGACTTCCACGCTGCCGTCCCGCAAGTTGCGGACATAGCCCGTGATGCCGCCAATGTGATGGGCGTGATGGACGACGAAATAGCGAAAGCCGACACCTTGCACGATGCCCCGAATGATCGCCCGCAAGCGAACGACTTTTTCGGCGTTCCCCGTCCCTCGTCCCGCGTCCCACATAAGCCATCACTCCTTCGGCGTCGCTCTGGCGGCGAGATAAAAGTTGGCGCCACGAGCGGCGATGAGCGATGCCAAGTAACCCAGCACGAAGAGCAATGCCACCCGCACCAGCCATCGGGCAAGCCAATCCCACACGGCGGCACGATCATTGGGGTTGCCTTGCGTGAGCATCTCTTTGCCCACGCCCAACTCGTTGAACAATCGCGCCGCCCAAACGAACACCGTCAGCATCAAACCGATGCCCAGCAAAAAGACGAGTAAGCCCATCCATCGGGCAACGGCATCGCTGTTGCGTTTCGCTCGCTCCATCCGTCACTCACCTTGAAAAAGCGCCAACGCCGTCCGTTATTCGTCACCGAGAACGGTTGCTCCCTCTTTGTCCAACGGGACGATGCGAAAAGCGCCAGAGAGACCGAAGGCGTTCAAAGATTGCCACATCGCTTCGGCGACAGCCGTCGCCGTTTCGGGGTCAGCGCACCACGCCGCAACGCTCGGACCTGCCCCGCTCAAGTGAACGCCCAACGCCCCTGCGTCCATCCCCGCTGCGAACACTTTCGGCAGCCAAGGCATCAAGGCTTGGCGGTAAGGCTGATGTAGTCGGTCGTCCATCGCCTCCTGCAACTGGTGGAAGTTGCCCGTTGCCAACGCCGCCACGAGCAAAGCAACTCGGCTGACATTGAACACGGCGTCTTGCAAGGGAACTTGTGACGGCAAAACTTGCCTTGCCTTTTCCGTCGCCAACTCAAAGTCAGGGATGAGCAACGCCAAATGCAACTCGGCGGTGGGGATAAGTCGCACCCATCGGACTTTTTGGCTCGCCATCACTGCCACGACGACGCCACCTAAAAGCGCTGCCGCCACATTGTCAGCATGCCCTTCCAGTTGCGCCGCTATCGCCAGCAATTCTTCGGTTGTCAAGGGCGCACCCAGCAAGTGATTGGCAGCAACCAACGCTCCGACCCGCGCCGCCGCCGAACTGCCCAAGCCCCGCGTCAGCGGGAAGCAGTTGTCCAACCGCAACACAAAGCCCGAACGCAACGGCGCCGCTCGCTCTGCGCCGATGGGGGCAATCAGCGCCTTGATGGCTTGCACGGCGATGTTGCGCTCATCGTGCGGGACATGTTCAGCGCCCTCACCCGTCACCTCCACGACGATGCCCTCGTGGGGTGCGGAAAGGGTGACGAAACTGTGCCAAGCAAGCGCAGCCCCCAACGCATCAAAGCCGCTGCCCAAATTCGCTGTCGTCGCAGGCACGCGCACTGTCACTGTCGCCATCTGTTGCCACCTCGCCAAAATTTTGCGGGGCATTTTGCCCACGCTAACCTGACGGGGAGCGTTGCGAATGCGGTGGACTTTCATCGCCCTCTCGCTCGCCGTTCTCATCGGCTATTTGCCTGTCGCCTTGCTCGTGGCAGACCCGCCACCGCTGATGGGCGACGAAGCCTACTATGCCCGCGTGCCCATTGAGATGCACCAGCGGGGTGATTGGCTCGTCCCTTACTTCAACGGTGAGCCTCGCTACAAAAAACCGCCCCTGCTTTATTGGCTCGTCGGCATTAGTTACGCCCTTTTCGGCATCAGCGAAGCGTCCGCCCGATTGCCCTCGCTCCTCGCCATTTTTGTGACGGCAGCGTCGCTTGTCTGGTTCGGAAAGCAGGTGGGGGCAGCGATGACGGGTTGGTTCGCTGCCACTATTTTCCTGCTCAACCCGATGACGGCATTGTTGGGCAATTGGGGTGCGCCCGAAGCGATGCTCACTTTCGCCATCACGGCTTCTGCCCTTACGGCGTTCATCAGCATAGAGCAAAAGTCAAAGGCGTGGGTGATTGTCAGCGGCATCATGGCAGGTTTGGCGGTGATGACGAAGGGCGTAATTGGCGCAGCCATCCCGATGCTCCTTTGCCTGCCGCTCCTTCGTCGCCTTGCGCCGTCAACGGGGATGCTTCGTCAGGCGGGGCAATTCGTCGTCCTTTGGCTTTTCGCCACTTTGCTCGTCGCTGTGCCTTGGTTTCTCGCCATCAGCCTTCGGGAAGGCAGCGCTTTTTGGCAAGTCTTTTTGCTGCGCGAGCATGTTCAGCGGGTGGCGACGCCGATGGAAGGGCATCGCGGTCCGATATGGTTCTACTTGCCCGTCACCTTCCTCGCCCTTTTTCCTTGGAGCCTTCGCCTGCCTTTCGCCTTCCTCAACGCCTTTTCCGCTTTTACCTCTCGCCACTCATCCCTCGTCCCTCGTCCCTTCTGTGAAATTTGGATGGCATGGTGGGGGCTAAGCGTCATCGGGTTGTTTTCGCTGGTGGCGACGAAACTTCCGCATTACCTTTTTCCCGCCTTGCCCGCCCTTGCGTGGCTGCTCGCCCGTCAGTGGCAAACGCCCGCATCGCGGGGCGAATGGGTGTTGGCAGTGCTTTTGGGTTTGCCCATCGGCGCAGCGATGCTTTTCCTCGTCGCCATCACACTGCCCGATGCCTTCATGGCGTTTTTGGGGCGTTATGGCTCTGCGCCATCCATCGGCGAATTTGACGAGTTCCAATCCGTCCTGACGCTCATCGGTTACGCCTTTGCGGTCACGGGGGTAGCGGCGGTGTTGCTTGTCAGCGTTGCCCGTTGGCGGCAGGGCGAAAGTTGGATGGCATCCCTTCGGCAATTGTCAGCGGCGAACGCTGCCGTCTTGGTGCTCCTTTGGCTGATGTCCCTTTGGGTGTTGGCGCATTTTTCAGGGGCGCATCGGGCGGCACGGGTTTGGCGGCACGCCAAAGCGATGGCAACTTTCGGCAGCGACACGGAATGGGCGGTTTTCTACGCGGGCAAAAAAGTGCCGATGTTCGGCGACGAAAAAAGACTGCGCAACTTTTTGCAATCGCATCCTAACGCCGCCGTCTTGGCGCGAGTGGACGAAGCCGATGCGTTGCGCCGCTGTGGGTTGATGGTGCATCGCTTTGGCATTTGGTGTGTCGGGCGACGATAGCGAAAGGGGTGATGGCGATGGATTGGTCGGTTTTTGACGGCGTGACAGTGGGGCATGTGACGGACGCAGAAAATGCGACGGGCGTGACGGTTTTGCTCTTTGAACGGGGGGCAGTGGCGGGCGTGGAGTTGCGGGGCGGGGCGACAAGCACTTTCAACACTGATCCCACTTCGCCCCTGCACCTCGTCTCCAACATCCATGCCGTCGTCCTGACAGGCGGAAGCGCTTTCGGGTTGGAAAGTGTCTTTGGGGTGATGCAGTGGCTTTCGGAGCGCGATATCGGCTTTGACACGGGTATCGTGAAAGTGCCCATCGTCGTCGGTGCTGTCATCTTTGACTTGCGTGTCGGTTCGGCGACGGTGCGACCGACGAAGGAATGGGGCTATGGCGCTTGTCAAAACGCATCGGCTGACGAAATGCGGCAGGGCAACATCGGGGCGGGGACGGGCGCAACGGTTGGGAAAGTGCGAGGCTTGGATTTTGCGATGAAAGGCGGGTTGGGCATCGCTTTTGCGAGCATCGGCGACACCGTTTGGGTGGCGGCGATCGCCGTCGTCAATGCGTGGGGCGACATCGTGGACTTTCGGACGGGGCAACTGGTGGCAGGCGCTTATGACCGAGCGACAGGCGAATGGTTGGACACGGCGAAGGTGATGCTAAGCGGCGAAGTGGGTTGGGGCTTTCAGCCGATGCTCGTCGGGGAGAACACGACCCTCGTTTGCGTCGTCACCGATGCGGGCTTGACGAAAGTGCAGGCGACGAAGGCAGCGCAATGGGCGCAAAACGGTTTGGCACTTGCCATCCGACCCGCCCACACGATGTATGACGGCGACTTCGCCCTTGTCGCTTCCGTCGGGACAAAGCGGTGCGATTTTCATGCCCTTTGCATCGCCATCCAACACGCCGTCGCCGATGCCGTCGTCAACGCCGTCCGCTTCGCCGAACCCCTTCACGGCATCCCTGCCGTCCGTTCGCGGCAGTAGGCGCCCTATGTCACGAACGGGGATGGGCTTTTTCGTAGATGCGGCGCAAGTGGGAGCGGGAGAGGCGGGTGTAAATTTGCGTCGCCGCTAAGGAAGCATGACCGAGCAACTCTTGGATGGCGCGCAAATCGGCGCCGCCTTCCAAAAGGTGCGTGGCGAAACTGTGGCGAAGGGTGTGGGGTGAAACTTTTAAGCCCAACGCTTTGCGGGCGTAACCTGTGACGAGGCGGTGAATTTGCCGAACGGTCAGGGGCGTGCCCTTTTGACCGAGGAACAAAGCGTCGGTGACTTTTTTGGCGCGCCGCAAAAATTGCGGTCGGCTCTCTTGCAAGTAACGGTGCAGCCAATGCAAGGCTTCGTCGTGCAGTGGGACGAAGCGTTCCTTTTCGCCTTTCCCTTTAACCCGCACCAATCCTTCGGCGAAGTCCACATCCCGCACGGTCAAATTCGCCAACTCGGAGACCCGCAATCCCGCCGCGTAAAGCAACTCCAACAATGCCCGATCCCGAAGACCACGCGGTGTTTTGGGGTCGGGGGCTGAAAGCAAAGCGTCCGCTTGCGTTTCGTCCAACACCGTCGGCAGTTTTTGGGGCAAGCGAGGTTGGCGCAATTCGGCGGCAGGGTTGGCAGCAATGCGCCCTGTTTGAGCGAGGAAACGGAAGAGGGCACGAACCGCCGATAACTTTCGGGCAATCGTCCGTCGTTCGTAACCTTGCGCAAACAAGTTGTTGAGGAATCGTCGCAGCGTTATCACCGTCACTTGCTGCCAGTCGCTGATGCCTTCCATGCCCAGAAAGCCGAGGAAGTCCTCAAGGTCGCGGGCGTAAGCGCGCAAAGTGTTCGGTGACGCATAGCGGACGATGTGAAGTTGCCGCAAAAACTCGTCCACTGCTTCCGTCAAGGATTTGCCTTCCATCGTTCCGTCCCTCGTCCCGCGTCCCTCGTCCCGCATGTCACGGGGCAACAAGGCGAGCATTCACCTCCGTCGTCTGGTTGACGAACACCGTCCGTTGGACGAACTGAAAACCGTCCCAAATTTCGCTCTCCTTCGTGTAGCCCAGCGTCACAGTGATGCGGCGTTGGCGGACGATGCCGAAGTCGGGGTCAAACCAGTAAGTCCCTTCCATGCGGGCGCCGCCTGTGACGGTGACGCTGCTGCCCCGAAATCGCCAAAACAATCGGACGGGCGTTCGCATTTGCACGGTGATGCGCAGGCAATCAACCGTTCCGTCCCTCGTCCCTTGTCCCTCGTCCCGTCCGTTGATTTGCTCGCGCCCGTCCAACCGATAGGTGACGGTGATCCGTCGGGGTTCGCTGGGTGGCTTCAAACCGATGATGATGTCGCGAGCCCAACTTTGACCGATACGCACAGCCTCTTTCGGGAAAGCCAAGGTGATGCCGCCGACCAACTCGTTCAGCCAATCGTCCAAAGTCGCTTCCGTGGGGGGCGGCAAGGGAGGCAGGGAAACGGGCAAACCTAACGGCGTGATTTCCGCAACCGTTTTTCCCAAAGCGTTGGTGGGCAACGGTTCGCCGTTGACGACGCCCCGAACGATTTCCGATACCCAAATCAAGTTTCCGTTGGGGCGAATGGCTTCCACGCGCTCGCGGACGATCAACTCCGTCTTTTCCGTTTCCGCCCGCCCATCTTCCAAGCGACGGGAAGTCATCTGGATAAGCCATTGCAAAGTCAAGCCAACTTTCGGGTTGAAGCGCAGCGTCCAACTGTCCTGAGCGGCGCCGCTTATCGCAAATGCCAACAACGCTGCCCATCCCCAAAGGTGTGCCTTCATGCCCACGCCTCCTTGCCATATCGCCACCAAAAAAGCAGTCCGCCCAAAAGGACGCCCATCAAGGCTTCCATCCCGATGACGGCGCCGTTGCTTATCAGGGGGGCGAGACTTCGTTCGGCAAGGCAAAGCAACGCCCCTTGACAAAGTTCGCCCAGCAAAACGGAGGCGCCGACACAAAAGGCGGCAGCAGGTGCGCTTACCCAAAGCCAATGTGACCGCAGCCAACCAGCAAAGCCGCCCGCGATGGCACGGGAGAGGACAAACGCCGCAAAGGCGCTTCCATGCAGCCACCCTTGCAACCCGCCACAAAGCGCCCCGACAAGGAACGCCCGCCCATCGGGGGCGACGAACCCGATCAACGCCGTCGCTATCAGTAACAAATCGGGGCGCCACAGCGGTAGCAGCAACGACGGCAACAACATCGTTTGTGCCCAAAGCAATGCAAGCGTCCCCACAGCGATGGTCAGCCATCGGCGCATTTTGCTCACCCTTCAGGCACTTCCACTTCCCGCAAAAATTGCGCATTCTCTTCGGGCAAGGCGACATTGATGAACATGCCCGTCCCCATCTCAAAGCCGGCGGGTGTCGTCAGGCGGGGCAGGATGCGCAAATGCCAATGGAAATGGGGCTCACATTGCTGGTAGTGGGGGGCAGTGATGATGGCGAAGTTGTAGTCGGGATTTTTCAGCCCGAAGTAGAGTTTGCGCAAGACCGTCCGCAGCGTCGCCGCAAAATCGCCCAATTGCTCGTCGGGCAATTCGCCGAAAGACGCCTGATGAACTTTTGGCAAGATGTGGACTTCAAAGGGACCGCGCGCTGCGTAGGGGACGAAGGCAACGAAGTGGGTGTTGTCCACGACAATCCGCTCGCCCGCTTCCAACTCGTGGGTGAGGATGTCGCAATAGACACAGCGCCCCATCGCATCGTAGTGGCGTTCGGCTTCGTAAAGTTGCCGACGAATGGGCACGGGCACGAAAGGCGTGGCGACAATTTGGGAGTGGGGATGCACCAACGAAGTGCCCGCCCGCTCACCGTGGTTGCGAAAAATCAGCACCAATTCGTTGGCGGGGTTCTCATTGAGGGCTTGATAGCGTGCCCGATACGCCCGCACGACATCTGCCACTTGTTCCACCGTCATCAGCGCCAGCGTTTTGTTATGCTCTGGCGTTTCAATGACGACTTCGTGTTGACCGATGCCGTCCATGCGCAAGTAAAGCCCACGCCGTGACCGTTGTGGTCGTCCGTCGGGCACCAAAGCGGGAAACTTATTGGGCACAACGCGCACCCGCCATTGTCCTGTCGGGGAAGCGCCGTCCCGCAACGCAAACAGTTCGCCCGGCGTCAAATGCTCGTTGCCGGGGCAGAAGGGGCAATGGGGGTCGTGGTCGGGCAAGGGAAGCGGGTCGCTGCGCCCCTTGACTAATTCGTGGGGGCGCTTTGCCCGCTCCGTTGCGATGATGACCCACTCCTTCGTCGCATAGTCCTGCCGCAACTCTGGCATCACTACTCACGCTCCTTCGCCAATCAAAATTCGTTCCCGCAAGTCCGCCACTCCTTTCAAGCAAGGATGTCATAAGTCGCCCAATCAATCGCCCCGTCGGGGCGAACGCCCCGCTCAAAGAAATCCACAAGCGCCCGAAAAGTCATCTCGCCGATTTGCAGGTAGCCATAAACGCCTGCGCCTGCGATGTGGGGCGTGATGTAGCAGTTGGGCAAAAAGCGCAAGGGATGGTCGGTCGGAAGGGGTTCGGGGTCGGTGACATCCAAAACGGCAAAGATGGGGCGGGTTTGCAGCACCCGAACCAAAGCGTCGGTGTCCACCAGTTTGCCTCGCGCCGTGTTGATGAAAATGGCGCCGTCTTTCATCAGTCGCAAATGCCGTTCGCCAATCATCCCAACGGTCGCGGGTGTCAAGGGGGCGTGGAGTGAGATGAAATCGCTTTCGGCGAAGAGCGACTCCAAATCGGTCAAGGTCGCGCCCAACTCATTGGCTTGCTCCGCTGTGACGAAGGGGTCGTGAAGGAGCAAGCGGACATCGCGGAAAGTTCGGAGCAACCGAAGGACTTCCCGCCCGACGCGGCTGGCGCCGATGATGCCGACGGTGCTGCCGTTGATGGTCGGGAAATTGGTCGGCAGTGATGGGTCACGCCAAAGACCTTTCGCTCGGTAGGCAGCGATGTGATCAAAGAGGCGTCGTGCCGCCAGCACCATCAATGCGATTGTCATCTCCGCCACATTGACCGCCAACGCTTGAGCACAACTGACGACGGTGATGTTGCGAGGGATGCAAAAGCGCTGAACGGTGTCGTCGGGAAAAAGGAGCTTGACCGAACCTGCCATGTGAACGATCAGGCGCAATCGGTTTGCCTGCTTCCAAATGGCTTCTGTGAAGGGTGGGGTGCTCCAACCTGTCAAAACGGCGTGGACATCGCCGATGCGTTCCGCCAACTCGTCACTCGTCCAATTGCGGTCTGTCTCGTTGGCGATGACATGAAAACGCTCGCACAGCGCCCGCCAAGTTTGTGGGCGCATTTTCATCACCCGCTGGCTTTTCGGGACGACACAAAGCACCCTCACCGATTTGCCCATCGGGTTCGTCACCCTTTTCTACACCTTTCCAACCATTCCCGACTTTTCAACAATTGTAGGGCAAACTTTCGGGTTGATTTCGTCAATTTGTTAGACCTTTTTCCTGCCTCCCTACATGTGTGTTCGCACAGCAAGCCGCAAGCGCTCTAACTCCTTTCGGATTTCGCCAACTACTTCCCTGTTAAAAACTCGCTTCACGCCACCTTTCTCGGTAACCGAAAACACGATGAACACCTTGCCACCACGCTCCCGCTCAAACCTTTCGTGTGACTTTCGCATCCACTTTCGCCATTTATGCACTTCTGACGTCTGCGTGTAGGTGATAGGTTTGATTTGGATACCGATCGCTTTGTTGCCGACCTGGGATGTAGAAGTCCACATTGTATCTGCGGTCCCACTCGTCAGGTGCTGGGTGCAATTTGACCCCTAATGCACGCTCCAGTTGTCCGTAGACCGTTTGTTTTTCGGTGACATAGCCTTCGTAGGTTCGGCAAATAACGACCTTACGCACATAAGCGATGCAATCGTCTGCAAATAAGTGATGGCTTGCTGGCGGCGCTCTGGTGGAACGGAAATGCCGAGCAACTGGATGACCAAGCCGTTATCCATCTGCAATGTTCGCTCGTCAACGATGGCACCAACTTTGTATGTCACTTCCTCTCCGAACTTTAACCGCTTAGGGTCAACAAGCGGTTTGGCGTCTTTCACTCGCGGCATATAGCCAGCAGGTGGCTCAACGGGCGGTAAAGGTTTCTCACGACGCATGACGGTCACTGGCAACGGAATCAAAGCGTCTTCCGAAACACCAAGTTTCTGTCGGATGAGTGGCTCAAATTCGGGTTGGATTTCGTAGCCTATGGCACTACGCCCTAACTCTAAAGCAACCTTGACCGTTGTCCCGCTACCGAGAAACGGGTCAAGAACCGTTTCACCGACGAAGGAGAACATGCGTATAAGCCTTCGTGGCAACTCTTCAGGGAACATCGCTTCGTGCAGCGCCTGCCGCTCACCCGCAAATTCCCAATGACCGCTGAAAAACTCTTTCCACTCATCACGGGTCAGTTTTGATGCTTCTTTGGCTACCTGCGGCACCGCGTCCCTCGTCCCCCCTCCCGCGTCCCGCTCTGGCTTTTTGAACAACAGGATGAACTCGTAATTCAACTCAACGATGCCGTTCGGTGGATACGGGAATGAGCCCATGACGACGGCTCCGCCTGTCGTCCTCATTGTCGTCTTCTCCTGCCAAATGATTGCGCCCATGTAATCAAAGCCGATGCTTTCACACTGGGCAATGATTTCAGCATGGATCGGGATGACCTTGTAGCGACCATAGACGACCGCACGGGCAAATTGGTCGCCGATATTGATGCAGAGCCGCCGTCCCGGCTTCAGCACTCGCCAGCACTCACGCCAAACCCGACTCAAATCCAGCAAGTATTCGTGAAGCGTCTGCCCGTAGCCGATTTGCCCTTCCACCCCGTAGTCCTTGATGTGCCAGTAGGGTGGCGAGGTTACGATGAGGTGCACACTTTCGTCGGCGATTTCCGACATGTTACGGCTATCGGCGATGTAAACAATGGCGGTCGGCTCCATGGTATTTGCCTCCAACCCATTGCGGCTCTTTCGTTCAAAAATTTCAAAGCAACTCATAGCGTCCCTGAACGCCTTTGACCTCCGTAGGAGGGCGGCGAAACCAAAGGCGTCCGAACTGGCGGGCGAGGCGGCGGGCTTCTTCAGGATGCTCGTCAATGAGGTTGCGCGTCTCCTTCGGGTCATCGGCGAGGTTGTAAAGTTCGTCAGGTTGACCGTCGGGACGGACGATGTAACTCCAAGTCTCGTCACGAAGGCAGCGGTCAACGGCTTCGTGGTAGCCACAGATGACAGCGCGCCGATGAGTGTCCGTCTCGCCCCGCAGCACCGCCGCAAAAGATTTGCCCGTGCAAAGGTCCGCCAAGTTCGCCATGCCCAGCAACTCCAACAGCGTCGGCAACAAGTCGGGGAATTGCACTAACGCTTTCGTGCGCCTTGGTGTCAAGTCGGGGGCGTAAATCAGGAAGGGCACTTTGAGCAACTCGGAGTAGAGGCGGTCAGTGCCTTTGAGGAACTTGCCATGATCGGCGAGGGGATGACCGTGATCGGCAAGCAGGACAACGATGCTATCGTCCATGTAGCCCAAATCCTTCAAGGCATCAAAGAGCCAACCGAGGCAGTGGTCTACGAAGGCGCATTCGCCCGCATACAAGCCACGAATGAGGCGAATTTGTTCGGGCGTCGCCCAATCGGCAGCGTTGCCGCCCATCGGTAAAATCAGGCGCGGACCTTTGTAGGCGGGGTCGGTGTAGGTGTCAAAGCGGGGCGGCGGGTCCCAAGGTTCGTGCGGGTCAAAACTGTCCACCCACAGAAAAACCTTGCGATGGGTGCGGTTCTTTTTGAGCCAATCAATCGCCAACTCCACGACTTGGGCGGGGAAGTAGTGGCGCTCGTCGGTGAAATCGTCGGTGTTCGCCAAAAACTGGGCGACCCGCTCGCGCCATTCGGGCGGATAATGCTCGTTCACATAGTCGTCCACTTTTCGGCGAGGCAGGTTTGAGGCGTAAGCGTCATACTCCTGCCCGCGAACCCAAAGGTAACTGTGGAAGCCCCGATGGTAGTTCATGCCGGCGGTGCGCCAGTAGGGGCGAAAGTAGTGGTAGTTGTCGCTGACGATGCCGCAAATGTAACCTTCCGACCGAAGGAATTCGGCAAGGGATTTATCGGAAGGGTTGAGGGGCTCCCAGCCCCGATAGGGCAAGCCAAACATGCCCGTCATCAATTCGTAACGGACGGGAATGGTCGGCAACCCGCACGGATAAGCGTTCTCAAAGACGACGCAACTTCGGGCGAAGGCGTCAATGTTGGGCGTCTGACATGGGGGCACATCGTCAAAAACAGGTTGCCCGCCGTGATAGCAACTCACATGGTCTTGCCGAAAAGTGTCCAAGCAAATGACGATCAGGTTCACCCACCATCTCTCCTTTCCGCCATCTTTGCACGGCATCACCGCGTCGGTCGGTTTTCACCCATCACTTCCCGCACTTCATCACCTTCGCTGATGGTGTCCGGTGAGCCGTCCACGACATCGCAGACGGCGTTGGTGTCGTTGACGACGAGGACGCGCAACTGGGCACAGGCAGGCAAAGTCACCCGCTCGCCACCGACAATGCGGACGGGATGGACGGCAAACCGCATCCCTTCCCGAACGCCGTCCAACCGCCCCAAGTTGATGGCGATGAAGGTCGTCGTGACGCCTGCCACCTTGCCCAAGACTTTGCCCTTGAGCGGGTCGCGTTCGGTCATCTTGACTTTCAGCAATCGGCTCAAGTAGCCCATCGCAGCGCGCAAAGCGTTCAAGTCGCGTTGGCGTTGGTTGTCACGGCTTAGCATGATGGCGCCGAAGGGCGTGCCTGTTAGGGCGAAGGTTTGGTCTTTGTCGGAGGCGAAACTAACCAGTTGAGCGGTTGTCGTTTGGGTGGCGTTGTCTATGAACTCGGCGAAAAGGACGGCGCCCGTCTCTTTGTTGCGGATGAGGAAGCCGCCGATGTTGATGCGCCGTCGGCGCAATTCGCCCAAAAGCGCTGCCCATTCCTTCGCCGAGCGAACAAGGTGGACGGTCACCTTTAACTCCACACTTTCCCGCAGAATCGTTCCCTTAGGTGGGAGCGAACCTTTGTGGATTTCGTCAGAGTTTCGCTCCAACTGCCGCTCTTCCACTTCCCGCCGCACTTCCTGCGGTGTCGCCACCACCGTCAAACCCGCTTCCGTCAAGGCGTTTTTGAGGAGCGGTTCTACGAAAGCACGCAACGATGGGTCAGGAACACCGTCAGAGAAGACAACGATGTCGCGGAGAAGCACCCGTGCCCCTTGTGGGATGCCCAGTTTCACCCCCGCGTTGGCGTCAGCAAGGGGTTTAGGAAGTTGGGCTGACGAGTTCGTTTGCCCTGAGCCGTGACACATCAGCCCAAGGATGACCGCCAGCGTGATTGCCCATCCCTTTCTCATCATCGCTCACCGGCGGGCGTCGTTGAAGGGTTCACTGCCCACCGCCGATAAGTTTGACAGGTTGCTTGGCTCTTCGGCGCACCAACAAAACAGTTCGTCGGTCACGATAAATCGTTTGCCAATCTTCTGGGCACAACCGCAACAAGTTGACGATGGGCGCATCGGGTGGGGCTAAGACGAGGGTGACGCCGTAGCGGTTGAGCACCGTTCGCCATCGGGCAGCACCGCTATACGCTGCAATGAAATCCCGCATCACCGGGAGCGGGTAAAAATCCGCCCGCCCGTCCACGAAGACTTTCACGCGCCCCTTCGTTTTCCACGCCACATAACCGCCCCAGTCGTAGCGAGTCAGGCAATTGCCCTTGACGGCGTGACGGTTCATCCAAATGACGGCATCGTGCGGGTAGGTTTTCCGCTCTTCGCGCACAAAGGCACTGGGCGAAAACTTGCCGACAAGGATGGCAAGCGCCAGCACGATGCTCATCGCAGCGACTGCGTTGGGCAGCCAGCGGGGTGGCGAATGGGAGGGAGCAGGCAACGACGAGGCGATATGGCGGGCGACAAAGGGCGCCATCAGCAAGCACCAAAGGGCAATCATCCGAACGCCCGAAAGAGCATTCACGGTCAGGAAGGCACCCCAGAGAAACTCCAGCGCGTCCATCCGCTTCGGCGACCACGCCACCATCGCCACCCACAAAAGCAGCAAGCCCGCCCAAAGGTAAACGACGGGATGGCGCATCGCAGTGGCGGGCTTCCACTCTTCAATCGGCAGTTGACTGCTCTGGGCGATGTTGACGATGACTTGTTTGACGCTATGCCAACCGAAAGGCGTGAGATTGACGGCAACGAGGCAAAGCGCCAACGCTATCAGCATTTGCCGTCGCCAATTTCGCCCCAAAGCGGGTTGCCATCCCTTCCACTCGTTCCACGCATCGGCAACGACCGCAAGCAGGAGCAAAGCGAAGGCAATCGGGTAGAACGAATGCAAGTTCGCCCAGAGGGCAAAGAGGCAAGGAAGCCAGAAAGGGAATGGAAAACGAGGCGATAGGTCAGGGGAAGGCGATGGCTGGGAAGCATCCATCCTACGCCCTGCGTCCCGTGTCCCATCCGTTTGTTGACGGCGACGATGCAGCCAACTTGCCAACGCTGCGATGAGCAAGTAACTGAAAAGTTGCGGGCGAACGCCGCCCATCGTCGGGAAAGCGCCGAGGGCAAAAAGGAGCGTCACCCAAATGCGGGTGAGGGGTGGGGCATCCATCGCTGAAAAGACGGGCAAAAAGGCGGCTGTCTTCAGCAACACCGCCAAAAACTCCAAACCCATCACGCCCACCCATCGGTGCAAGGTGGCGAAAAAGAGTTCCGAAAACCATTGGGCGTTGACCCAAAGGGCGGGATGGGTGAAAGAAAACGGGTCAGGGAAGTGGACGGAGCGACGGCACACGATTTCGTCGCCGACGGCTAAATGCCACCACATGTCGGGGTCTAAGTTGGGGTGCGCCGCCGCAAAAAGCGCCACCAAAACTGCCGTCACTGTCACCCATGCCGTCCGCCGATCCATGCGCCATCGCTCCCATCAGGGCGCAAAAATGCGGGCATGCAAGTGTGTGACCGTTGCGTGCCTTTCGGACAAGCGCCCTTGCCTGCTTGAGGGTGAGGGCACTAAACTTTGGGACGCCAAACGCCCTTTTGGCAAGAAATTGGCACAGTCCTTTTGGCGCTGATAGGAGGCAGGCAATCATGGCGAAGTTGCTGGCATCTTTGAACTTGCCTCAAGACTTGAAACGCTTGACGCCTGACGAGCGAAAGCAACTGGCGCAGGAAATCCGCGAGACCATCGTCCACACCGTCTGCAAAAACACGGGGCACTTGGCGTCAGGGTTGGGTTCGGTGGAAATCTTTCTCGCCGTCCACACCCTCTTTGACAGCCCCAGAGACAAGATTGTCTTGGACACGGGGCATCAAGGCTACCCGCACAAACTCTTGACAGGGCGTTACCATCGCTTCCACACCCTGCGGCAACTGGGTGGGCTTTCGGGCTTCCCAAAGCGCGATGAAAGCGAACACGACTGCTGGGGTGTCGGGCATGGTGGGACGGGGCTGTCGGCGGCGATGGGGTTTGCGATGGCGCGCAAGCATTGGTTGAAGGCGGGCGTCCCGCCTGATGACCCCCGTGTCAACTATCGCGTCGTTTGCGTCGTCGGCGATGCGGCGTTGGAGGAAGGGATGGCGTGGGAGGCGCTCCATAACATCGGTCACCACAAACCCGATTTGGTCATCATCCTGAACGATAACGGCATGTCCATCGCCCCCTCCGTCGGCGCCATTGAAAACTACCTGCGCAAGCACCGCCAGTTGCCCGCCGATTGGCTGCGCAAGTTGCGCTCTGAACCGCATTACTTGCAACTGAAGCGGATGGTGGAAGAGGCGCTGTCCAAGATGGGGACGGCAGGCGAGATGACGCTGGAAATCATCCGCCACATCAAAAACAACATCAAGGAGTGGCTCATCCCGCCGGGCATGCTCTTTGAGGAACTGGGCTTCACTTACCTCGGACCTGTGGATGGGCACAACACGGAAGTGCTGATAGAGTGCCTTCAGGAAGCCTTGCGCATCGGCGGTCCCGTCATCATCCACGCCGTCACGAAGAAGGGCAAAGGCATCCCTTACGCCGAGGCTGACCCGTGGAAATATCACACGCCGCCAACACCCTTTGACCCTGAGACGGGGGAAATCTTGGCGCCGAAGGAAACCGTCCCGACTTACACCGCCATCTTCTCGCAAACGCTCATCCAACTGGCGGAGCAAGACAAGCGCATCGTCGCCATGACGGCGGCGATGCCCGACGGGACGGGCTTGGACAAATTCGGTCAACGCTTTCCCGACCGCTACTACGATGTCGGGATGGCGGAACAACATGCCGTCGGTTTTGCGGCGGCATTGGCGTTTGCGGGGTTGCGTCCCGTTTGCGCCATCTACTCCACTTTCCTGCAACGCGCCTTTGACCAAATCATCCACGATGTCTGCCTGCAAAAAGCGCCTGTCGTCTTTGCCATTGACCGAGGTGGCATCGTCGGCAACGATGGGCACACCCATCACGGCATCTTTGACATGGCTTACCTTCGCTTGATGCCCCACATGGTGCTGATGATGCCCAAAGACGAAAACGAACTGCGGCACATGCTTTACACAGCCCTTCGCTACGAAGATGGACCGATTGCCGTGCGCTACCCGCGTGGGAAAGGCGTCGGCGTGCCGATGGATGACGAATTGCGGGAACTGCCCATCGGCAAAGGTGAATGGCTGCGGGACGGCACTGATGCCGTGATCGTCGGCATCGGTCCCATCGTCTATGCGGCGTTGGAAGCGGCGCAACGATTGGAACGGGACGGTTTCTCTGTCGGCGTCATCAACGCCCGTTTCGTCAAGCCGATTGATGCCGAGTTGCTCGCTGACGCCGTGCAGCGGGCGGGACGGTTGATTCTCGCCGAAGAGCACACCCTTTGCGGCGGGTTTTCCAGTGCCGTCTTGGAAGCGCTTTGCGATTTAGGGTTGCACTATGTCCCTGTCCTGCGCATCGGCATCCGCGACCACTTTGTGGAACATGGGAAGATTGAGGAACTGCGAGCGTTGCTGAAATTGGACGCCGACGGCATTTACGAGCAGGCAAAAGCATGGCTGGAAGGTGGGATGAAGGGCGAGGGAGGAGGGACGGAAAGGACGGTTGAAAAATTGCCAACGAGGCAAAAGTGAGAAGGCATCGCCTTTTCTCGCATCGCCTTGAGGTGAGCCGAGATGCCTTCACCCTTCCCTGGCATGGACCCGTTCATTGAAGGGCAGCGATGGGAGCATTTTCACGGTGAGTTCATTTACGAAATCCATCGGTCGCTCATGCCCCAACTGGCGCCCCGCTACATCTCTGTCGTCGGCGAACGGGTTTATGTGGAGTGGGTGGCAGAGTCGCCAGAGCGAGAGATGGGAGAAGGGGTTCGGTGGAGGCAACCCGATGTCGCCATCGTGGAAGTCACTCCCACCGCCACCGCCGTCGCCACCCAAACTGTCACCGAAGTGCTCCTTGATTCCGAACTGGCAAGGGATGCCGTTGAGGTGGAACTCTTTGAGCCGATGGGCATGGAGTATCGGGAGCGGTTTGTGGAAATTCGCCTTCGGGAGACGGGGGAGTTGGTGACGGTCATTGAACTCCTTTCGCCCACCAACAAACGAAAGGGTGGCGTCGGTTGGCACGAATATTTGAGCAAGCGACACGAAGTTTTGTTCAGTCAAGTGCACTTGGTGGAGATAGACTTGCTTCGCGGGGGCGAACGGATGGCGATGAGGGAGCGGAAGGGAACGATGGGAGGGGATTATCGGGTTTTGGTGAGCCGATGGGAATGGCGACCGAGGGGCTTAGTTTGGTCATGGGGATGGCGAGAACCTTTGCCGACCATTCCCATTCCGCTGAAGGGGCGGGACGAGTGGGTGAAGTTGGAGTTGCAGGAAATTTTCACGACGGTTTACGATCGGGGCGGTTACCGCTACTTGCTGGACTACAACCGCCCTGTTGAGCCACCCTTGAGCGAAGATGAGCAAAGTTGGGTGCAGGAACGGCTGAAGGAATTTTTGGCGGCAGCGCCGTCATGAGTTCGCTGATCGCATTAGCGGGGCAAAGGATGCCGTGAAGAACCTTTCGGCGAAGGAGGGAAGGGCGATGTGGAAGCGTCGGGACTTTTTGAAGTGGCTGAGCGGAGCGGCGATGGCGACGGTGACCGCTGAGGCGGTGAGCGCCCCACCATCAGAACCATTGCCGACCCGCCTTCTCGGACGGACAGGCGTCAAAGTGCCGATGTTGGGTTTGGGGTTCGGACCCGTCGGGATGGGGTTGAGCGAAAAAGAAGCGATGGAGTTGATGGAAGCGGCGGTAGATTTGGGCGTGACTTACTGGGATGCGGCGCCAACTTATGGGCGAGCGCAAGAGTTCATCGGCAAGGTGCTGCCGAAATGGCGTGAGCGGATTTTTCTCGTGACGAAGACGGCGACTGATAATGGGCGACGCGCCCTTGCCATCTTGGAAAACTCCCTTCGGCAACTGCGGACGGACTATGTGGACTTGGTGCATGTCCACAACATCGGCGATTACGACCCTGAAAAAGTGTTGGGCAAAGGTGGCGTGTTGGAGGGATTGCGGGAGGCGCAGAAGCGGGGTTGGGTTCGGTTTGTCGGGTTGAGCGGGCACTTGCGCCCATCGGTCATGGCGAAGGTGCTAAACAGCGGCGAGTTTGATGTCGTCATGCCGGCGATGAATTTCGCCGACCGCTTCACCTACGACTTTGAGGGCAAGGTGTTGCCCATCGCCCAAAAGCAAAAAGTGGGTGTCGTGGCGATGAAGGTGATGGCGGCGCCCCAGTTCGGCTATCACAAACCCAACCCCGGCAAACTTGCCGACCACGCTGACCTTGCCATCCGCTATGTGCTGAGTTTGCCTTTTGTGGCGTGCGCCGTCGTCGGGATGTTCAAATTGGACGAACTGAAGCGGAATGCGGAAATCGTCCGCCATTTCCGTCCCTTGACGGATGAGGAGCAAAAGCGCCTTGAGGTCATCGGTAGGCAGTTGGCGCAACGGTGGGGAACGCATTACGGCGACCCGACTTGAAACGAGGCGAAAAAAGGATGAAGGCGACGCTGATCGCTTTTACTGTCGTCGGGTTGGTGCTTTTGGCGGTGTTGCTGATTCGGTCGTTGCGCAGGGTGCGAAGGGTTCCGACCGATGATGCCGACCCATTTTCCATTCCCAAACCGCAGCGGATAGAAACCGCCATCGCCACTTTGGAGCAACTTTTGGAAGAGACCGACGATCCCGTTATCCGCGAGGCGCTGCAAAATCGCTTGGAGCAATTGAGGGCGGAGCGACAGAGATGGCAGCACGGAGGGCGAAAAGTCTGAAAGGAGCGTGACAGTGATGAGGCGGGCAATTTGGATGTTCGTCTGTTTGGCGATGATGTTGGGGGCTGGCAGCCTTTTGACGGCGCAAATCCGTTCGCCTTATGAGGCACACCCGCACTATGTCTGGGCGATTTCGCCATCCTTTTTCGTGCCCCACACCCGCCATGACGAGGCGGAAGTTTTGGAAAACGCCATCGGCATCTTGATGGGCATCGGCGATTTCTGCTGGCACGAGGGTTTCCACTTCCAACTCATCCGCATCCAGAAGGCAGCGATTGAACTGGACCCGACCTTCGGTGACGCCTACGAAAATGCGGCGTGGCTTTTGGTCAGTTACAACCGCAAGGATGAGGCGCTGGTGTTGCTGAAGCGCTACCTGCAAAACTGCCCCGACCGTTACGAGCCTTATTGGGAGTTGGGTTGGTTTTACTTCCACTGGCAGAAGGATGCCGAGGCAGCCATCCCGTGGCTGGAGAAGGCGGTGAAGTTTCCCCATCCGCCGCAGATTGAACACACCCTTGCCCATGCTTACGAACGGGCGGGGCGACTAAAAGATGCCCTGCGAGTTTGGGCGAACAAGTTGAAGCGCTATCCCAACGACCCCGTGGCAAAGCGCCACCATGAGCGGTTAAGGCAGCGGTTGGAGCAAGAGAAGGCGCAAAAGCAACTTTGAAAGGGCGGGCAAGGGTGCAAGCGGGAAGGTGTTGGGGGCTGTCAGTCACGACGAAAATGAAGGCGTGAAAGGGTGCCAAGCGTGAAAGTGTGAAGGGGAGCAAAAAGGCATGGCGGAAACGCAATGGGATGTCATCGTTGTTGGAGGCGGACCTGCTGGCTACACGGCTGCCATCCGCCTTTGCCAGCGGGGCTTGCGGACGCTTTTGATAGAGCGGGGCGAGTTGGGCGGTGTCTGTCTCAATCGCGGGTGTATCCCGTCCAAAGCCCTAATCCACTGCGCGCATTTGTGGGCGCAACTGAAACGGGCGGAGCAATTCGGCATCCATATCGGTGAAGCGCAATTTGATTGGCGGCGGATGCGAGCGTGGGCGGATCGGACGGTGACGACGCTGCGGCGGGGTTTGCAAACCTTGTTGCGCCATCACGGCGTGGAAGTGTTGCGAGGTGAGGCACAACCTGAAGAGCCAACGGTTATCCGCTGTGTGACGGCAGACGGCGGAGAGCGACAATTTTCCGCCCGCGCCGTCCTTTGGGCGACGGGTTCATCGCCGATAATGCTACCCCACGCCGAAGGCGCTTGTGTCTTCACCGAAGAGGAGGCACTCTTTTGGGATGCCTTGCCTGACCGCCTTGTCATCATCGGAGGTGGCGCATCGGGCGTGGAGTTGGCGTGGCTGTTCAATGCGTTGGGGGTGACGGTGACGCTGGTAGAAATGCTCCCGCACCTGTTGCCGATAATAGATGAGGAAGTGGCGAAGGCGCTTCAGGTGGCGTTAGAGAGGCAGGGCGTCACCGTTCGGACAGGGACGAAAGTGGTGGGCATTGAAAAAAGCCCGACGGGGGCGACGGTCGTGAGTGAAGAGGGCAGCCGATGGGAAGCGGATGCCGTCGTTTGTGCTGTCGGGCGGCGTCCCAACAGTGCGCCCTTGCAAAGGCTTGGTGTCGCCATTGACAACGGTGGTGCTGTCATGGTCAACGAGTGGCAGCAAACGCATTTGCCGACGGTGTTTGCCGTCGGGGATGTGGTGCATGGGGGTTGGACGGCGCATGGCGGGATGGCGGAAGGGGAGCGAGCCGCCGAGGCGATCGCAAGTTGGTTAGCGGAGGGTCGTTTGCCGCCGATGCCGTCTGCTTTCGTCCTGCCTTTCGCCTGCTTTTGTGAGCCGCAAGTTTTGCGGGTGGGGTTGACAGAAAGGGAAGCGCAAGAGCAAGGTTACGCCGTGAAGGTTAGTCGTTTTTCGTGGCGGGCGTGTGGGGCTGCTGTCGCCATGGATGAAACGGAAGGGTTCGTGAAAGTGGTTGCGGATGAGGTGACGGGGCGAGTTTTGGGCGTTCACCTTTTGGGGGCAGGTGTGGCAAACTTAAGCGGCGAAGCCGTTGCCATCGTCGCTCAGGGGTTGACAGCAGCGCAAGCCGCTGCTCTCCTTCGGCAACATCCGACCCTGAGCGAAGGGATTGGGGAGGCTCTCTGGGCACTTTTAGGCTTACCGTTGCACAGCACCCATCGGGCAACTGGGAGGCGAGCCTGATGCCCGGTTACATCTTGGTCGTGGACGATGAGGAAGCCGTTCGGTCGGTCATCGCTGAAGCGTTGCGATTGGATGGCTTTGAGGTGCGGGAAGCCCAGAGCGGGCAGGAAGCCTTAGAGCAAGTCATCCTTGACCCGCCCGACTTGTTGGTCGTGGATGTGCTTATGCCTGAGATGGACGGCTTCACCCTTTGCCAAAAAATTCGGGCGATGCCCGAACCGCTCAATCGCTTGCCTATCATCTTGCTGACGGCGCTGGACACGACTTTGGGCAGGCAAGTCGGTCAGGAGGCAGGTGCAGACCTTTACCTGACCAAGCCCTTCAGCCCTCGGCAGTTGCGGGGGAAGGTGCGTCAAGTGCTGGCAGCGCCGAAGGCGCAAAAGTAGGTCCGTCGTCCGTCGCCACTATCCCTGCGACGGAGGGGAAGGGGCGATGAAGAAGCGGATTTTGGTCGTGGATGATGAGGTTGCCATCGTGCGGATGTTGAAGGACCGATTGGAGTCGGCGGGGTTTGAGGTGCTAACGGCATATGACGGCGTCCAAGCCATAGAAGTGGCGCGTCAGGAGCGCCCTGATTTGATCATCATGGATGTGACGATGCCGCGCATGGACGGGCTGACCACAGCGAAGCAACTTCGCTCCGACCCGACGACGGCACACATCCCCATCGTCATGCTGACGGCACGGGGACAGGAAAGCGACGAACATGCGGGTTACGCCGCTGGCGCCGTCCGCTACTTCACCAAGCCTTTTAGCCCCCGCCAATTGGTGCAGGAGTTGCGGAGTTTGTTGGGTGAAAGCCCTTCTGAATCGGCATCGTAACTTGCAGGGTAAGAGCGGAGGAGGTGGCAAGGGCAATGCCTTTTCCCCAGCGACCCCGTTATTTGCTCGTCGTCACCCAAGATGGGCACGCCAAGCGGACACCCATAGACGAAATCAAACCCCGTCGCCGAGGGACGAAAGGGGTGATGGTGGTTCAACAGGGGCGTCGCTTGGGAGGCGTGGCATTGGTCGGGGACGATGGCGATGTGTTGGTTGTCACGCAAAAGGGGCGTGTCGTGCGGGTGGCGGTGAAAGAAATCGCCGTCCTTTCGCGGGCGGGACGAGGCGGGCGAGTTGTCTTGCTAGAAAAAGGTGACCAAGTTGTCGCCGTCCTGACCTTGACGCCGTGACAGGAGGGCAGCCTTCATGGAACGCCGTTGGACACTCACATGGCAATCTACGCCTTCCCCCATCCCCCGTTTGCTCTTTGTCGGGTTGGGCACGATTGGGTTGATAGCAGCGCGCTTAGCCTTACAACGCACCGATGTCCAAGTCGTCGGGGCAGTGGACACAGACCCACAGAAAGTCGGACAAGACTTGGGCTTCTTGACAGGTTGGGGACGAACGCATGTCCTTGTCAGTGGCTCCTTGGCGGATGCCTTAGCAGCGGGGCAGCCGACCGTCGCTATCGTTGCGACAGTTTCTCACCTTTCGGAAGTCCTTCCCACTTTGCGCACCTTAGTGGAAGCGGGCGTCCATATCGTCGCTTCGTCGGAAGAGTTGTTTTTCCCTTGGCTGACGGGCGACGAAGAAGTTTTGGCGTTGCATGAGTTGGCGAGGGAGCGAGGCGTGGCAGTTGTGGGGACGGGCGTCAACCCTGGGTTCGTCATGGACCGATTGCCCGCTTTCCTCGCTCAAACCTGCGTCAACTTGCACAGCCTTGTCGTTCGGCGCATCGTGGACTTGGCGACGCGCCGACCCCAGTTGCAGCAGAAAGTTGGGGTCGGCTTGACGCCTGACGAGTTTGAGCGCTTGGCATCGGTAGGGAAGGTAGGGCATGTCGGGTTGCCCCAATCGGTCGCTTTTTTGGCGGTTGCCCTGAACATCTCCATCTCCCATCTGACCGAAACCCTCCGACCCTTGACAGATGAGGCAGGCACGGTGCGGGGGATGGAGCAAGTCGCTTCGGGATGGGAAGGGAACTATGAGCGGGTTCGGTTGGAATTGCAGATGGTCATGGGGGCTGCCAATCCCCGCGACGAAATAGAGATTGATGCCGACCCGCCGATGCATCTGGTCATTCACGGCGGCATCGCTGGTGATGAAGCGACGGCGGCTATTCTGGTCAACACTGCCACTTGGGTTGATCAGTTGCCGTCGGGTTTGCATAGCGGCGCCGCGTGGTTTCCCCGCTTGTCCGCTTTTCCGACACTGGCGGGGCAGGAAGTTCCGTAGCCAAGCGGAAGTCGTTTTAGAAGCCGATTTGAGTGGCTGCCTGCTTGAGGATTTCAGCGCTTCGGCGCAAAGCGGCGTGTTCGTCGTCGCTGAGACTCGGTTGCAAAGTTGCCAAGACACCCGTTTGACCGACAAGGCGGGGCAGCGACAATGCCACTTCTTGGACGCCTTCCACTTCTTCGTTGAGGATGGAGACGGTGAAAAGGGCTCGCTCGTCGTGCAAGATGGCAAGCGTCAAGCGAGCCAACGCTGCGCCGATGCCAAAGTAAGTCGCCCCTTTGCCTTCAATGATGCGATAAGCCGCCTGACGCACTCCCTTGTCAATGCGTTGGCGCATTTCGTCCGTCAAGGGGCGACCGATTTGCTCAGCGAAATGGAGCAAAGGGACGCCACCGACCGTCGCATTGGACCAGCAAAGAACTTCCGAATCGCCGTGCTCGCCGACGACATAAGCGTGGATGGAGTGAGGCGAGACGCCCAGATACTCACTCAACAAAGTGCGGAAGCGGGCGGTGTCCAAAATCGTCCCCGACCCGATGACCCGTTCAGGGGGCAAGCCTGAAAGGCGGGTCGCCACTTGCGTCATCACATCCACAGGATTGGTGGCGATGAATAGGACGGCGTTAGGCGCATGGTGGGTGATGGGTGGGATGATGTCGCGAAAGACTTGGGCGTTGCGGTCCAAAAGTTGCAGCCGCGTTTCGCCGGGGCGTTGGGCGACGCCTGCGGCGATGATGACGACGGCTGCCCCGTGCAAATCGGGATAGTCGCCCATCCGAACGGTGACGGGATGGGAAAAAGGCGTGGCGTGGAGGATGTCTTGGGCGTGGGCATCGGCGAGGCGTCGGTCAATGTCAATGAGCACCAAGTCACTTGCCACACCCATCAGGGTTATGGCGTAAGCCGTCGTGCTGCCGACGAACCCACTGCCGACAATCCCAACCTTCATCGCCATCATCTCCTTTCTGAGCCAACGCCTCATCGCACGGCGACGGCAGAGAGCAAGGATTGCCAAAGCAACAGACCATCCGTTGAACCGAGTAACGCTTCGGACGCCCGTTCAGGGTGAGGCATCATGCCCAACACATTGCCCCGTCGGTTGACGATGCCCGCGATGTTAGCGACGGAGCCGTTGGGGTTGGCGTCGTCGGAGATTTGACCGTCAGGTGTGCAGTAGCGAAAGACAATTTGCCCGTTGCCTTCCAACTTTGTCAGCGTCTCTTCGTCGCAGTAGTAACGCCCGTCGCCATGGGCTATCGGGATGCGGATGACCTGCCCTTTGCGGTAGCGATGGGTGAAGGGCGTTTCGGCATTTTCCACGCGCAGATGGACAAACTTGCAGATGAAATGCAGGGAGCGATTGGGCAGCAAGGCGCCTGGCAGCAAACCCGCTTCCACGAGGATTTGAAAACCGTTGCAAATGCCGATGACCAAACCGCCCTTTTCGGCGAATTCCATAACGGCGTCCATGACAGGCGAGAAGCGGGCGATAGCGCCGACCCGAAGGTAGTCGCCATAAGAGAAGCCGCCTGGCAAAATCACGGCATCAAAACCGCTCAGGTCGCTCCTTTCGTGCCAGACAAATTCGGCGTCGCAACCCAACACGCGGGTGACGACATGGTAGCAATCGCGGTCGCAGTTGCTGCCAGGGAAGACGACGACGCCAAACCGCATCGCCCTTGCCTCCTTCGTCAGGTCATTGGGCATTGCGCCATCGGACATTTCTCGGTTGTCCAACATTTTGGCGTTTGAGGGATGGGGCGTCCAGAGTTGACGCATTGGGCGAGGTGCAAAAGGCTGATGTTAGAGACGCAAGAACCGACCATTGACGCCGAAGGGTTGCGGGCATTGGCGCAAGAAGTGTTCCGACTGGAAGCCGCTGCCATCTTGCGCCTGACGGAGCGATTGGGTGATGCCTTTGAAAGGGCTGCTCGGTTGCTCCTGCAATGTCAAGGGCATGTCGTCGTCACGGGGATGGGCAAGTCAGGTGCTATCGGCAAAAAAATTGCCGCTACGCTCTCCAGCACGGGCACACCCGCTTTGTTTTTGCACCCTGCCGAAGGCGTTCACGGCGATTTGGGGGCGGTGACGGGGCGGGATGTCGTTTTGATGCTCAGTTACAGCGGGGAGACGGACGAACTGCTGACCATCTTGCCCGCCTTGAAGCGGTTGGGCGTGCCCCTCATCGTGATGACGGGCAACTTGCAATCCACCTTGGCGAAGGCTGCCGATGTCGTTTTGGATGTTTCGGTGGAGCGGGAAGCGTGTCCGCTGAATTTGGCGCCGACGGCGAGTGCGGCGGCGATGCTGGCGATGGGCGATGCCTTGGCGTTGGCGGTGATGACCCTTCGCCGCTTCACGCCCGACGATTTCGCCCGCCTGCACCCTGGCGGGACTTTGGGGCGGCGGTTGCTGTTGCGGGTGCGGGATGTCATGCGGACGGGCGAACGGTTGGCGGTCATCCATGTGAGGGAGCCGACGAAATCTGCCTTCGCCGCCATCACTAAAGCGCGGGCAGGCGCTTGCGTCGTCGTGGACGATGACGGCAAATTATGTGGCATCGTCACCGATGGCGACTTGCGTCGGGCACTTTTGCGGGATGTGAACCTTTTCCATGCCCCCGTCACGGAAGTGATGACCAAAACGCCCAAAGTCATTCATCCCGACGCTCTCGCAGCGGAAGCCTTGCGATTGATGCAAGCCCACCAAATTGATGACCTGCCCGTCGTGGACGAAGGGCGTCGTCCCGTCGGGATGGTGGATGTGCAAGACCTTTTGCGTGTCGGCATCGTTTAGGCAAGGAGAAGTTTTTTGCCCCTGCGACAGCGCTGAAATCGGCGTCAGCGCCCGATGGTTAGTGCTGCCACTTTGTCGGGTTCACCGACAATGACCAAAGTGTCGCCCGCTTTGATAGGTTCGGTCGGGGTGGGATGAAAGACGACCCTGCCATCCGACCGACGGAGCAAAACGATAGAGAGGGCTCGTCGCTCCAAATCGCCGACCGTCCGTTCCATCCATCGGCTTCCTTCGTCCACAGTGATTTCGGCGACATGAAAAAGGTGCTCGCCGACATAGAAGGCGTGGGCGACGAAACGACGGACGGCAGCCGCCACCAACGCGGGTGCTGCGATGGCGGAAGTGGACACCGCTACCTGCACACCCAGAAATTTTTCCGCCCGATCCGCTAAGGCATCGTTGAAAAGGCGCAAGGCGATGCGCCCCTGCGGGTTCAACTTGCGGGCGGCTAAAGCGATTTCCAAAGATGACGGCTTCGGTGAAGATGCCGACGCCGACGATGGGCACGACGAAAAAGACGGGGCGCACCAGCGCCGAAGGGGGAAACTCTAAGGTCGGGTTGAGGAAGATGAGCATGAGGGTGGCGTAAAGGGCTTCGGCGAAGTCCAAGCGTTTGGGGCGATAAAAGAGCCAAAGCCAAAGGGCACCCCAAAGGGTCAGGGCAAAAAACGCCAACAGCGACAGCCGAAACTGCCGCAAAAGCAACAAGGTGTCGCGAAAGTAGGCGCGGATTTGATGCCATCGTTGGCGTGCCGAAACCCTCATCCCTTGCCACCGACCCAAAGGAATGACCGAATGTCCGATGAGGCAATGAGCATTATGCCATCGCCCCGAAGCGGGGCGTTTTGGCGTGGCATCCTTTGGGGGCGGAGGGCGAGGTCGGATGCAGCCTCCTCAACGGAGTGGGCGCTTGTTTGTCGTCTCAGGACCTTCGGGGGTCGGCAAAGGGACGCTGGTGGCGGAAATCCTGAAGCGATTGCCCAACCTGCGGCGGGTCGTCACTTACACGACCCGACCGCCCCGACCCAATGAAGCGTCGGGGCACGATTATCACTTCGTCTCGCCCGAAGAGTTTGAGCGGTTGAAGGCACAAGGGGCTTTTTTGGAATGGGCGGAAGTTTACGGCAACTTTTACGGTTCGCCCCGAAAGGAAGTGGAACGGCTGCGCCAGCAAGGTTACGATGTCGTCTTAGTGCTGGATGTGCAGGGGGCGTTGTCGGTCAAGCGCCAGTGTCCCGATGCCATCCTGATTTTCATAGAGCCGCCTTCGTTGGAGGAATTGCGGTGGCGCATGGAACGGCGGGGCACAGACCCGCCCGAAGTCATCGCCCGCCGATGGGCGAAGGCAAAGTGGGAATGGCAGCAAGTTGTCCACTTTGACCATCGCATCTTGAACGATGATTTGGAACGAGCCGTCCAAGAACTTGTCGCATTGATGCGTTAGTGAAGCGCCCAAGGGAACAAGGTGATGCACTTTTGGGCGCTGACATCCTTTCACGCCTGAGAAAGGAGAGACGGGAACGATGCCATCCATCCCACATGGGGGCATTTTGATCAATCGGACGCTTCCTGACGAAGTGGCTGATGAAGAGCGGCGGCGGGCGAAAGGGTTGCCGTCCCTGCCCGCCGACCGAGACACCCTTTGGGACGCCGAAAAAATTGCCATCGGCGCTTTCAGCCCGTTGATAGGCTTTATGACCTTAGAGCAAGTGAAAAGCGTCGTGGACGAATTTCGGTTGCCATCGGGCGAAGTTTGGTCTATGCCCATCTTGTGCCCTGTGCCCGATGAGTTCGTGGACAAGGTGAAATCTGCCAAAGAGGTGGCGTTGACCGACCAACACGGTCAACCCATCGCAACAGTCCAAGTGCAAGATGTCTTTCGCCCTGACAAACGATGGTTGGTCAAGGGCGTTTTCGGCACCGACGACGAAAAGCATCCCGGCGTCGCAAAGGTGTTGGGCGAACCCGACTGGTATTTGGGCGGCGAGGTGACGCTGTTGCAACCGCCGGAAAACCCTTATCGTCAATGGGAGAGGACGCCAAGCCAGACAAGGGCGTATTTTGAGCGGATGGGTTGGCAAACGGTGGTCGGATTTCAGACGCGCAATGCGCCCCATCGCGCCCACGAATACTTGCAGCGGTGCGCTTTGGAGTTTTGCGATGGCTTGCTCATTCAGCCCATCATGGGCACGAAAAAGGGCGATGACTTCCCGACGGAAGCGATCATGGCGGCTTACGAGGTTTTGGTGCGCCAGTTTTATCCTGCCGACCGCGTGTTGCTGTCGGGCATCACGACTTGGATGCGGTATGGCGGACCGAGGGAGGCTGTCTTCCACGCCCTCTTCCGCAAAAACTATGGCTGCACCCATTTCATCGTCGGGCGCGACCATGCGGGCGTCGGCAACTTCTACGACCCTTATGCTGCCCATCGCATCTTTGACGAATTGCCCGATTTAGGCATCACCATCCTGAAGGTGACGGCGGCGTTTTATTGTGAGCGGTGCGGTTGCTTGGCGACGGAAAAAACCTGCGGGCATCCAAAAGAGCGCCGCAACATCAGCATGACGGCGCTGCGGACGATGCTGCGCAACGGCGAAATGCCGCCATCCGAACTCATCCGACCCGAAATCGCTGAGACCCTGCGACAGTTCGTCGCAAATTGAGGGGGAAAAAACCGAATGGGAGCGACGCCGATGGGCGATCGGTTGTGGCAATTCCTCAAGGAGACCTTGCCCAAATTGGGGCGGGTGGAAGTGACGGCGCGCCGCGCCGTGGAAGGGACGCTGACGGGACGGCACAAAAGCCCCTTTCGCGGCTTTTCAGTGGAGTTCGCCGAACATCGCCCCTATTTCCCCGGCGACGACCCGCGCTACTTGGACTGGAAGGCGCTGGCGAAACTGGACCGTTTGTTCGTCCGCCAGTTTGAGCAAGAGACGAACTTGCGCTGCTACCTCCTTTTGGACGCCAGCGGCTCCATGGCATATGCGGGCAACGGTATCAGCAAGTTAGATTACGCCGTGCGGTTAGCGGCGCTGTTGGCTTATCTCGTTTTGCGGCAGGGCGATGCAGTCGGGTTGGCGATTTTTGCCGATGGGTTGCGCGCCTTCGTCCCCGCCCGACGGGCGACACATCACTTGTCGGTCATCTTGGAAGCGTTGAGGCGAGCGGAATCAAAAGGGCAAACGCATTTGCGACGGGTGACGGAAGAACTGGCGGCGCGATTGAAGCGTCGGTCTTTGCTCGTTTTTCTCTCCGATTTGCTGGATGAAGATGGGGCATTGGTGAGGGCGCTGCACTACCTTCAGCGGAAAGGGCACGATGTCCTTGTCTTCCATCTCCTTGACCCCGACGAACTCCAGTTTCCCTTCCACCTGCCGACGACTTTCGCCGACATGGAAGAACCTCATCAGTTGCCCGTTGACCCTGAAGCGGTTCGGCGAGCCTATCAAAATCGTCTGACAGTGTTCCTTCGGTATTGTCAAGGGGCGTGTGGGCAAGCGGGGGCGCATTACCTTCGCTTGACGACGGACACCGATATCCCGACGGCGTTGGGGCTTTATCTTGTCTGGCGGATGCGCCAACGAAGGTTGCGTTAACGCACCTTGATTTGCCACCGACGGGACGGGAAGAAGAAAACCCGATAAACCGTCGGCTGGGGGGTCGTGTTCAAGTAACCGAAGGCATCAAAAGTCAGTTGGTAAGTGCGTTGATGCGTTTCCCGAAGGTTAAACACCAACTCCACTGTCGTTTGCCCGCCTGGGGGCGAGCCATTGAAAAAGAAGCGGAGGCGACGCCCGACCCGCTCAGGGGGAGCGATGGGAGGGGGCGTCACCTGAGGCGGCTCGGACTCTTCTACCAGTTCGCTTTCCAACACCAGCAACCACTGATTAACCGCCACCGCTTCGTAGTTGGAGAAGGTGAGGGTCAAGCGGATGGCTTCCCCTGTCGCCACTTGCGTGGGGGCATTCAGTTGGGCAGTCAATTGGACGGCTTCAGGCACTTCGGGTCCCCTCATCCAGGGCAAAATGACGAAGCGAAAGAGAAGCAACAATCCGACGGCAACCCCTGCGCCCCAACCAAGCGCCCGCAGCAGCGGGTTGGCGACGAAAAGTTGCCAAGGGTTGGGGGCAAGGGCGGGACGGTTTTCTGGACACGCCCAAACATGGTCGGGTTCAGGGATGTGGAAGCGCCCCAATTCATCGCCGTAGGTGTAACGGATGCGGGCATTGGTGCATTCCCAAGTGGCGGTGTCAGCGAATTGACAATAGCGACACTTACGCAAGTTCTCGCCACATCGGGGGCAACGGATGGTGTTGGGTTGGGGGGTGAAGATGTGACCGCATTCAGGACAACGCCAAAGGGTCGTTGTGGGTTTGACTGGTGTGCCCGTCGGTTGAGCCATCGGCGTCCACCTCCCTTTACTTGCGAACGCCGATGGCTATTATGTCACATCACCAGACGAATTGCACCACGCCGACCCCATAAGGCGGCAATGGAACCCGCACGAGGGAGTCAGGTTTTTGCTCGGCGTAAGTGGGGGCATCCCGTTCCCGAAGGAGGCGCACCCGCACGGAACGAGCCTTTCCGACCCCAATGGCTTCCAACCCCACTTCTATGCTCACGGGGGCGGTGTTGACTAACAGGACATTCCCTGCCGTTGCCGTCTTGCCTGCCAACAGCAGGCAAGGGGCATAGTTGCTGGCGGCGGCGACCAAAGTCGTGCCGGGCGGGAAGTAGGTGTTGCACGCCCAAACCGACCAATAGGCGGGTTGGGGTTCTCCCCGCTCATCCAGCAAGCCCCATCCTTCCCCTGCCAAGCGATAATGGACGAGGCTTTCCCCTTTCCCCGCCAACGAGCAAAAGAGAAGGGAAAGCCACGCCATTTGGAAAGGCGTCCCGACCCGTCCATCGGCAGGACGCCCTTCCTTCGTTTTAGCCGCATTGAGGGCGCACTCGCTCACCTGCAAAGGGATGCCAGAAGGCGGATACAATCGCCGCAGCCATTCATCCAACCGATGGAGGGGCACTTGGTCGGGCAAATCAGCGCTGACGGTTTCCCGTGCCGCCCGCATCAATTCTTCGTCGCTGGTGCTGGCGGTGTGCGAACCGTAAAAATGCAGGGTCAAAAAATCGGGGCGAGGCGACTGGGCGAACAAAGTTGTCAAGCGCGACCGCCACGCCGCTCCCTCGCCCCATCCACCGATTTGGGCGTTAGGCACGATGCGTTTGATGGCTTCTTGCAAGGAGGCGAAGTAAACGGCGATGACTTCGGGACGCAAATTCAGCGGCGGATCGGACGGACGATGAAACACTTCAAAGAGGCGCACTTGCTCCGAAAGGCGTTGGGCAAAGACAAGGGCTTGCTGCTGAAACGCCCCTGTCGGCAAGTCTTCAGGTTTTGCAGGTGTCAAGGTGACCAGCGGCACCATCCCCAAGCGCCGCACTTGTTGCGCCCAAGAAAGCACTTCATGGATCGCCGATTCAAAATCCCGTTGTTGCCATTCATTAGTCACGATGCGGGCGATGCCCAATCGCAGGTCGGCGAGGCGTTTGCGGGCGGTGCCATCCCGCAGCAAGGCAAGTGCCGCCGCGTCCCAATGGGCACCCCAGCGCAGCAAAGTCGTCCCTTGCTCTTGCCCGAAATCCACGACAGCGCGGACTGTGATCGCCGAAGCGATGGGCGTGGGCGTCTCCGCCGCCAAATCGTCCAAGAGGAAAAAGAAGGGCGGGAAAGGTCCGTCGCGCTCTATCCGCAAGGCGGTCAAGTAGCGGACGAAGACCGTTGCGGGCGTCCCGTCATCGTCTCGGAAGGCATCCCAACGGAGTCGCTCCGTTTTCCATTCGTTGGGCAGGGGCAAGGTAAGCCGAAATAGCCGCTCGCTTCCCTGTCGCTCGGCGACAAGGGTCAAAGTGACGGTCGCCGAACTGCCGTCACCCATCCAGACAAAAGTCAAGCCCATTGCCTTGCGGGCGCTCAAGGCTGCCCCATCCAACGAGAAGACGAAGCGGGCAGTATCGCCTTCCTGCCCTTGACGCCACAAAAACAGTCCCGCATAGCGTCCTGTTTCGGAAGGTGTCAAACGGGAAAGTTCCAATTGCGCCAGCGGGATGAGGGTGTCGCCCTTTTGCCGTCGGCTTTCCACAAACCATTTGCCCGTCCCTTGCTCAAAATCGTCCAGCACCCATCGGTCGGTTGCCGAAAGTTGTTGGGGGCGCTTTTCCTGCGCCATCCCTGTCAAGGTGACGAACCCCAAGACAAACAGCAGCCAAGCCCAACGCATCAACCGTCCCTTCCCCCTTGAGTTGCCGACGAAATTGTGAGGCTAAACGGTCATCCCTTCGGCGGGATGATGAAGGGAGTTTTTGTTCGGGTCGGCAAAGTTCGCCCCGACAATTCTGCCAACACACCCATCACTTGCCAAGCGAAATCTTCCAAAGCGTCTCGTCGTCCATCGCCCGCAAAACGCAAGGGTTTTCCGACCCGCACGCGCAAGGGAGTTGGGCGAGGCACATAGCACCCTTTAGGCATCAATCGCTCGCTGCCAATGATGGCGACAGGCACGACAGGACTTTGACTCCACGCCGCCAACATCGCCACGCCCAATTCAGGTGGGCGCAAAATCGGTGTCGGGTTGCGCGTGCCTTCGGGAAAGATGACGACGCAGCGACCACTGCGCAGCAAATGGAGTGCCCACCGCAGCGCCCGTCGGTCTGGCGCGCCCCGTCGGACAGGAAAAGCGCCCAATGCCCGAAGGAGAGCGGCAATGGGCGGAAAGCGAAACAACTCCTCTTTCGCCATGAAAGTCAAGGGGCGGGAAAAGGCGCAACCCAAAATCGCAGGGTCTAAAGTTGCCGTGTGGGTGGACGCAATCAAAACGCCCCCCACCGACGGCAAGTGCTCGGCACCGTCCACCCGAAGGTCGCACAGTGCCCTTGCCCAAAACCGACAGAGGTGCCAACCCAGCCAGTAAAGGGCATTCATCCGCTCCATCGTTTCTTCGCCCTTTGTCGCCATGTGTCAAGCCGACGGTTTTCCGAGTTTTTGAGCGAGAAGCCGTTCCGCTTCAAAAAGCAGCCGCATCGTTTGCAAATTGTCCTCACCGCCACACAAAGGTTTTCGTCCTTGCTCGGCGGCTTCCAACAAATCACATAGCGCCCATAAAAAAGCGTCGGGCACATAGCGGTAAGCACCCCGCAACACAACTTCCCCCTGCTCGCTGACCCAATGCAACTTTGCTGACTCCATCGTCACGGCGCCTTCGTAGCGTTCCGTCCCGATCAAACTGCCCTCTGTTCCGTGCAATTCACATCGCCAACCTGTCGCAAAAGGCGTGCAGGTAGTGTCAATGGCTGTCGCAACAGCACCGCTGGGATAGCGGGCGAGGAAGGTGACGCACCATCGGAAATGGTCATCGTGCTGCGCCATCGCCGCTTCTATCGTCGGCGTTTCGCCCATTAGCCATCGCAGCAAGTCCATCGTGTGGACACAAAAATCGTGCACTATCGCAGGATAGCGGTTGGGAAAATCGGAACGAAGCAGCAAAGCGAAAGGCTTGCCGATTGCCCCCGCTTCCATGAGGCGGCGGGCAGCAAAGAAAGTCGGGGCAAAGCGGGCGTTTTGATTGACCGCCAACAAAACACCCGCCCCCTTCGCCGCTTCCACCATCGCTATGCACTGCTCCCAAGTTGCCGCCATCGGCTTTTGCAAAAGGATGTGGCAACCATATTCAGCGGCGGCTTGGACGGCAGCCAGTTTGGCATCAGCGTGGCGCTCCCAGTGCAAAGTGATGTCCACGACATCGGGACGCTCCCTTTCCAGCATCTGGCGAAAGTCGTCATAAACGGCAGGAATGCCCCAAAGTCGGCGGGCTTGCTCGCGCCGTTGTTCGTCCACATCGGCAGCGGCGATGACTTCTATCGGCAAACCTATTTGTTGCCCCTTGCGGTAAGCGGGTAAGTGGGCGCTTTGGGCGATGCCCCCGACGCCAATCAGCCCCAACCGCCAACGCCGATGCAACGAAAAGCGGGGCATTCGGTCTATCCGCAACACTTCGTCCGCTGTCATTTCTCCCCGCTCCCTTCACCCCCTCGCCACAGCCGCACCGTTTTGTCACGGCTGCCCGATGCCAGCAAAGTGCCGTCGGGCGAAAAGGCAATGGCTTGCACGCCGTCCGTGTGCCCTGTCAGGACTTTCGGGAAGGGACGCTCCCCCATCAATTTGCGCAGCCATCCAACCATGCAAATACGCCCTCGCTTGGGTTCGCCCCTGCGTCATTTCTGTCGCGCCTGATAGCCCTCGGAAGAGAACACCGACCTCATGGCTTTGGCTTTTCGCTTTCCCTTTGCAACTCCTTCAGCCGCTTGAGGAGGTCCTGCCCATGCGTGCGGACATTGACTTTCTCGTCAATGGCACGGACGATGCCCTTCGGGTCAATGAGGAAAGTGACGCGCTTAGACAGTTTGCGCTCTTCGTTGAACACGCCAAACAACTTGGCGATTTTACCGTCAGCATCCGCCAAGAGGTGGAAGGGCAATTTTTGCTCGGCGCAAAACTCCTTTTGCGTCTGGACGGTGTCCACGCTGATGCCCAAGATGACGGCGTTCAGTTTCGCCAGTTCGTTCGCCGCGTCCCGCAGCGATTGCATTTGGAGCGTTCAGCCAGGCGTCTTGGCTTTGACGAAAAACGCCAAGATGACCCACTTACCTTTGAAGTCGCTCAACTTGACGGGCTTGCCATCTTGGTTGACGGTTTCAAAGGCGGGAGCGGGTTCGCCCACTTTGGGCGGGCAGGGCGATGGCGTTTCCCCTGCGTTGCCCATCAAGGCGAAAGATGCCAGTATCAGCCACCAGACCATCTGGGTCACCTCACATATGTGCCATCGGTTGAGACGCCCAAAACTTTAGCGCGGTCGTGACGAAAACAGTGACGAAGATGCGCAGGCAGTGGTAAAGTGTCTTACACGCCGTCGGTCGGAGGGTTGCGTTGCCTTGACGGAACGGGAAAAATTTCGGCTCTATCGTGAAACCCGAGACGAGCGATTGCGGGAGGAACTCATCAACGCTTACCGCCCGCTGGCAGAGCATATCGCCCGCCAGTTTTTGCACACGGGCGAGCCATTGGAAGACCTTGTCCAGTGGGCACTCATCGGACTGATCAAGGCGGTGGATAATTACGACCCCGATGTGGGCGTCAAATTCGTCACTTACGCTTGGCACCACATCAAGGGCGAAATCAGCCATTACCTGCGCGACCAGGGCAAACTCATCGCCGAACCCGCATGGCTGCAAGAAGCCCGCATCAAGGTGGAGCGCGCCCGCAATGAGTTGCACCAGCAACTCCGCCGTGAACCGACGGCGGACGAACTGGTGGAAGCGACCGGCTTGAAACCCGAAGTCGTCCAGCGGGTTTTAGAAACGGAGCAAACTTTCCGCACCTTGTCACTGGACGAAACCATTAGCGACGAAGCCGACGAAGAAGGGACGATAGAGTTGGAGCGTTTGGCGGTGGATGAAAGCCTTGTGGACGCCGAGCAGCGCTATCTGATCCGCAGTGCCTTAGGCAAATTGCCCGAACTGCAGCGCAAAGTTATTGAGTTGCTTTTCTGGGAAGACATGAGCCTGACGGAAATCGCAAGGCTGTTGGGCTATTCGGTCACCTACATCAGTTACTTGCGCGAGCAAGCCATCGCGGCGCTTCGGAGGATGTTCGGGGTGGCGCCGAAAGGACAACCCAAACGCTCCCGCCATCGGAAAGGCAAAAAGGGGGAAACGCAATGAAGGAGGTCGGCAAAGGGATGGGCACGCCACTGCGCCTTTACAACACCCGAACCCGCCAAAAAGAGCCGTTGCAAACCCGCGAGGCGGGCGTCGTGCACCTTTATGTCTGCGGCTTGACGCCTTACGATAGCATGCATGTCGGGCACGCCCGCACCTTCGTCGCCTTTGATGTCTTGCGCCGTTACTTGGAGCACAAGGGTTGGCAAGTCGTCCATGTCCAAAACTGGACGGACATTGACGACAAAATCATCCGCCGAGCCAACGAATTGGGCATTTCGGCGAAGGAGGTCGCCGAACGCTTCATCGCCGAAGCGAGCGAGGATTGCCAATCGTTGGGTCTGCTCCGCCCCCACCTGATGCCCCGCGTCACCGAACACATTCCCGACATCATCCGCGCCATCCAAACTTTGCTGGACAAAGGCTTCGCTTACGCAAGGGGCGGCGATGTCTACTTTGATGTTAGCCGCTATGATAGCGAGTTCCACGATTACGGCTTGCTTTCAGGTCAGACGCGGGACGAATTGATCGCAGGTGCCCGCGTAGAGCCCGACGAGGACAAGGACGACCCGATGGATTTCGCCCTCTGGAAATCCGCCAAACCTGACGAACCCTTCTGGGAAAGCCCATGGGGGGCGGGGCGACCGGGTTGGCATATGGAGTGCTCCGTCATGTCGCTGAAGTATCTCGGTGCGCCCTTTGACCTGCACGGGGGCGCCAACGATTTGGTCTTCCCCCACCACGAAAACGAGATCGCCCAATCTCAAGCCCTAACGGGCATCAAACCGATCGTGACCCATTGGATGCATTCGGGCGTTGTAACCGTCGGTGGCGAGAAGATGAGCAAGAGTTTGGGCAACTTCGTGACCTTGCGGGACGCCTTGAAACGGCACGGCAAAAACGCTTTGCGGTTGCTCTTTTTGTCCACGCACTACCGCTCGCCGTTGGACTACACCGAAGAGCGAGCCGAAGGGGCAAAAGCCAGCCTCGGTCGCATCCGAATGGCTCTGGAGACCATCCGAAACCGACTGGCATTGCCGACGGGCGAAGCGACGGACGCAGCCCAGAAACGAACCGAGCAACTTTGGGAGGTCGTCCGTGAAGGGACGCGCCTTTTTTACGAGGCGATGGACGATGACTTGAACACTGCCGAAGCCATCGGCTATCTCTTCCGCATGGTCGGCGCTGCGTTGGTCACGGGCGTGACGGTCAAAGAGACGCCATCTGCCTCCGAAAAGGAAGCGTTGCTCGCTTTGCGGGAGCGGTTGATGAGTTTGCTCGGTGTGCTGGGCTTTGACCTTGCCGATTTAGAAGCGCCCCAGCGGTTGGACGATGCCCTCAGCGAAAACTTGCTGCAGTTGCTCATAGAAGTTCGCCACCAGTTGCGCCTGCGAAAACTTTTTGACCTCGCCGATTTCATCCGCTCCCGATTGGGCGATTTCGGCATCGCTTTGGAAGACACCCCGCAAGGGACGCGATGGCGCCGCTCGTGACGGCAAGCGGATGGGCAGGTCGGCAAATCGGCAGTTCGGCAAGTTGGGTTGTCTAACGGAGCGGTGAAGGTCATGAGACGCTCGTGGCTGTCTTGGTTTGCCGTCGGAAGTTTTGTCGGCATCCTCGTCAGTTTATTGGTGGCGGGAGGGCTTTTCTGGGCGTGGCAGCGGTCGGACCGATTGGCTTCGGGCGTTATCGTTGATGGCGTGCCCATCGGCAACTTGCCCATTCCCCTTGCCCGCCAGCGCCTGCAAAGCGCGTTGACAAAATGGCAACAACTTCCCGTCACCCTTGTCGTCGGCGAAGAACCAATCCAAACTTTCTGCGCCCAGCAATTGGGCATTGCCCCCGATGTGGACGCCACCTTGCAGGATGCCTACCAAATCGGTCGGCGTCCCTCGCCCCTTGACAGTTGGCGAGAACTTTTGGACGCCTCTCGCCACGGGCGAACGGTCAATTGGCGATGGCAACTCAGCGAACGGATGGCGGTAGAAACGCTCCGTCGCCTTGCCGACCGTTTGAACCGACCTTCTCAACGGGCGTGGGTTGAGTGGGAAAATGGGCAAGTCCGAATCATCCCGTCGCAGGACGGTCAACAGTTAGACATCCCTGCCACGCTGGAAAGTTGGCGACAACGCCTTGCGGAAGGGCGATGGCGCACCTTGCCCCTTGTCGTGAGGAAAGAACGCCCCGAAGTGACGACGGAGGATGTCGCTGCCATTGATGGCGTCGTCGGGGAGGCAACGACTTTTTTCAAAGCGTGGGAACGAAACCGAAGCCACAACATCCGCCTCGCCGCTCAGCGCCTTGACCATGTGTTCATCCCGCCTGGCGAGACGATTTCCTTCAACGAACTCGTCGGTCCGCGAACGCGTCGTCGTGGCTTTCGCATTGCCCGCGTGTTGGTGCGGGGGCGCTTCACCCAAGATTTCGGGGGTGGTGTTTGTCAAGTTTCAGGGACACTTTACAACGCCGCGCTGAAGGCAGGGATGAAAGTCGTCCAGCGCCATCGCCACAGCCGTCCCATCGGTTATTTGCCGGCAGGCTTGGATGCGACGGTGGATTTCGGCAAATTGGACTTGCGCCTTCAAAATCCCTTCCCGACGCCCCTTTACCTTCGCACCTTCGTTCGGGGTGGACGACTGACCATCCTCATCTTGGGCAAGCGGCAAGACGGCGTCACCTATCGCCTCGTTCGGCAAGTCACCCGATTTGGGACGAAAAGGGAAAGGCAAATCCCCGACCCAACTCTGCCGCCAGGACGCACGCAAATCGTGGACGAAGGCAGCATCGGCTATCGTGTGACGGTCTGGCGATGGCGGTTGGAAAACGGCGTCGTCACCGAGCGAGAACTTATCAGCCACGACATTTATGCCCCGCAACCCCATCTCCTTCGGGTCGGCACCTCGCGGGGGATGAACCATCAGCCAGCCCCCGAACCAAAACCGTCAGAGCAAATTTTCCAACCCGTAAGTGACGCCGGGCGGTAAACTCCGCACCCGCTCAATGGCGATGAGGACGCCGGGCACGAAGGCTTCTCGGCTGAGGGCATCGTGGCGGATGGTGAGCACTTGCCCTGCCATCCCCAGCAACACTTCCTGATGGGCTACTAAGCCTGGCAGTCGGACGCTGTGGATGCGAATGCCGTCCGTCTCCCCGCCCAATACGCCACCGATGAGCACTTCGGGTTGAGCGACCTTCGGTGGCGGGAACGGTTCACGGCGCGCCTGCCGAATCAACTCCGCCGTCCGAAGTGCCGTCCCTGAAGGCGCATCCGCCTTGCCATCGTGGTGCAACTCAATGATTTCCACCCGCTCAAAATAGCGGGCGGCTTCGGCGGCGAACTTCATCATCAGGACAGCGCCAATGGCGAAGTTGGGGGCGATGACGACAGGGATTTGGCGGCGTTTCGCTAATCGGTCTACTTCGGCAATTTTCTCCGCCGTCCATCCTGTCGTCCCGACGACGGCAGAAACGCCCACCTTCAGGCAAGTCCGCACATTGCCAAGGACGACGGAAGGATGAGTGAAGTCAACGGCGACTTGTGCCCCGCTTTCCTGAAGGGCTTTCGCCAAATCGTCCCGCACTGTCACGCCGACAGGTTGCCCCAACAGCAACGCCCCGACATCTTCACCGACATGGCGGACATCCACGCCCGCCACCAACTGAAGGCGGGGATGGCGCAAGATGGCTTTCGCCACCTCTTGTCCCATCCGCCCACAACATCCGACGACGCAGACGCGGATGGGCGATGCCGAAGATGAATGACCAATGCCCGATGCGCCAATGGCGGTGGATGCACCCTTCGTTGCCCGCCCAACTCGTCGCGCCAAATGCTATCCCCCCTGTGAATGACCGAGCGTCCCGCTGCTACTTTGTCAGCGGGATTTTCTCCGTTCGCTCGTTGCCCGCCCCGTCCCGCACCCGCACCTCTATCGCTTTGGCGTTGGCGGGCAACTTGCTCAAGTCCACGACGACGAGTTCGTAAGGCTCGTCAAAGACGCCATCTTCGCAGATGGCAGCCACCCATTCGCCCCCTTCGGCACGGTATTCGGCGCTGGCGACGAAGGTGTTGTCGTAGCAGGGCACCAGCAACCGATTGCTGTCTCGCTTCACTGCAGACACGGAAATCATCGGCGGTGTGTTGTCCACGAGGATGGGACCGACGATTTGCTCCGCCGTTTGTGGGTCGTCGGGGTTGGCGAGGCGGTCGCTGGCGATGACTTTGAGCCAATAAGTGCCGTCGGGCAATTTCGTCGTGTCCCAAGTCTGGCTGGATGCCGTCGTGCCCGCTGGCGATGGAGGAGATGGTTGCGGTTGTTGCGATGGTGGTTGTTGGGAAGTTGGCTGAGAGGCGGGTTGTAGTGTCGGTTTTTCAGGCGGTTGGGGTTCATCGTCATCGGACGAATCGGTCTTGGTAGGTTCGCCCTTGGGCGGTTCAGCGGGTTTAGTGGGCGTCGGTGTTGCCCCATCCGATAATCGCTCCCAAGTCTTTCCGCCGTCCCGTGACAGGAAGACTTCGTAAGTCAGTCGGTCTCGGTCGGGGTCTTCGCCCCGCCAGCGGATGGTCACTTTGCCTGAGACGATTGCACCACTGGTCGGCTCTTGCACCGTCACCTTGGGCGGCTGGTTTTTCGGGAGGTAGACGAGGGCGACACGCTTGACGACAGGCGCTTTGCCGTCATCGCTGGCGCGCAAGAGAAAACGCAATTGCAAGTAGCGGGCGGGTGGGCTGTCCACGACTTGCCCTGAAGCGACAAAACCGGGCGTCCAGTCGCTCCAAGTGTCATCGGGATAAGCGGTGTTGCCCGACCTTGACTGGACAATCAACTGCGCCCCTTCAGGGATGTCGGCATGAAAGCGCAAGACGCCCCATCGGGCGATTTGCTGGGCATCCAAGATGGGCGACTGGTAAATCCCTTCGCGATTGCGCTCCAACGCCACAACTTCGCCCGAACCTGATAGGATGGCGCAAATCAATGACCGATGATCAGAAGGTTGTTGATGGCAGGCGACTGAAAGCAGGTGGGATTGCTCGCTGTCATAAAGCCAAGTCGCAATGCCGTCAGCGGTCAAGCGGTAAAGTTTGCCTGGCGAACCCGTCGCCACCAAAATGCCGTCGCCATCGGGAAACATCGCCATGATGTGGCGTTCGGGGTTGAAGCGGCGCACCTCCCGCCATCGCCCATCGGGCTGGACAAGGTAAACGATTGCCGAACCACTGGTGCCGATGAACAAGTTGCCTTTGCTATCCACCGCCAGCGCTTGGACAGGATTTTGGGGGGCTTCAAAGATGGGCGTGACCGACCCGTCAGGACTGAGCCGATAGACTTTCCCGCGCGGGTTCGTCCCGATGTAAAGCGAGCCATTGGGGGCTTTGGCGAGGGCGATGGCGTGGCGTTCGGGCAAGGCAAGGAGCAAGCGGGGTTCAGGTTTTTCGGCGGTCAATGACCACACCTTGCCTTCTGGTCCTGTCGCCAAAACCGCCGTGATCTCTTGTGCCTTGTCCCTTGCCCCTTGTCCCTTGCCCCCCATAAAGGCAATCGCCCAAACGGTCGCCGAAAGTTGGGCGAGGCGTTGGGGTTTGTCGGCGTCTTTGGGCAACCGAAAGACCAACCCTTTGGGGGCTGTCGCAAACCACAAAGCGCCGTCGGGCGCCCATGCCAACGCCGTCACGACGGCTTCTTCAGGCACTTCTGCCAAGACAGTGCGTTTGCCTTGTCCATCCACTCGCAGCACTTGCGCAGGTCCAATCGTCCCGACGATGACCGCTCCATCGGGTGCGGGCAGAAGGCAAAAAGCGCCGATGGTTTCGTCGGGGTCAAAGAGGGTGCGACGACGATAGCCGAGGGTGACCGTGCCATCCGTTGCAACGATGGTGCCGTCCAATTTGCCCTTCAGCCAATCGTCGCCCTTTTCCAACACCCAAACTTTGGGCTGGCGGGCGAGGGGTTGAGTGCGTTGCCCTGTCGGCGCCGGTTGACTGGGCGGTTGAGAAGGCGGTTGCCCTTTTTGCTCGGTGGCTTCGGGAGATAAGCGGCGCACTTCCTCCCAATCGGGCGGTTGGGGCGGTTGCTCCTTGTCCATTTTCTCTTCCCGCTGCAACGCTCGGATGGTGCGCCACCAATCGGGCAAGGACTCTTCTTCCTGCCACTTCCAGCGCGCCAGTTGGATTTCCCACCACGCCCGCTCTATCGGGTCTTGCCATTGACGGGCGATAGGAAGCAACGCCAATCTCCCTTGCCATCGGTTCAGCCATTGGGCAACCCCTTCTTCGTCGCTTTTCCCTGGGTTAGCGGGGGACGGCTCTGCGCCACCAGGAGCGGGAGGCATGGGTGGTGTGGGCTCCATCATGGGTGGGCGGGCAGGCGCTTCTTTTTCCCGCTCGTCCGTTTCAACGGTCAGGGAGATGGACACCAAACCCGTCAAGATGCGGTCAAAGGCGAAGCGTTTCTCCCGATAATCGCGGATGGGCACGATGTCGCTGGAGCCCATGTTCATCAAGGCTTCCATCGTCGCTGCGGGCAAACTCTCCCACCGCTTGCCCGCAATTTCCACGCCCGAAGTGAGCGGGTTGGTGGCGATAAGGACTTCATTGTTGGCGTAGACATCTTGCAGTTGCTGCCACAACTCCGACAGGGAGCGGGGGCGGGGACGACGGTAGCCTGATTGCTGGCGCACCATCTCGCCCATCAGCCCGCCACCGACCAAAAACCTCATCCTGCCGGGTCGGGCGTTAGCGGGCACTTCCAACTCCACCGTCATCGTCCGCTCAAACCCGCCCCATCCCTTCAACCGAAGGGAGACAGGCACTTTCTCGCCCGGCTTGACGCGCGTTTTTCGGGCGGTCACGCGGTCAATCCATGCCGTCCGCCGCTGCGGGTAGAAGGCTAACTCGGCGGAAAGATGGGTGAACTTCACCTCGCCGAAACGGTTATTAGTCGTCGCTTCCAAGATGTCCGCCAACTCCGCCAATGGGGAAGTTCGGGCGCCGCCCAAAACGATGAACAGCAAGCCGCCTATCAACCCGCCACCTTCGTTGGCAAACCAGTTTTCCCGCAGGATAGGCGGGAAGCCCTTTGCTTCCACCCGCAATCGCATGTAAGTGCAACCCTCTTCCATCGGGCTGACATTGGTGAAGAGGGCACCCAAAAGGCTAATGTAAGCCCCCAAGGGCAACAACTCCCGATGCTGCACCAACTTCAACTGATACGCCCGCTGCAATCGTTGGGCGTAGTTCTCCATCCGCACTTGCATCGGCACCGTCTCCGCCAACTTGCCCAAATCGCCCGCGACGGCGAAGGTGCGGTCTTGGGTCAATCGCCCCCGCTCTTTCAGCCCGACGCCCAACTTGAACGAGAAAGAGTAGCGAGGGAAGATGTCCAAGATGTAAGCGCTGGTGACGGGTAACTCCGCCTTGCCCAAACTCATCATCGGATGCCCGAACGCCCAGAAGCGGTCACCTTCCACCCAAGTGACCGTCCCGATGGCAGTGAAGTCCACATCACCCCCGACTAATTGCACACCCAAAGCGCTGCCAGGGCGAATCGGCGCATCTTTGACGGGCAAGTTGGACGAACCACCCGCACCCTCCAGCACGACGAAGTTGTAAGGCTCTAACAGCCGCTGCACGAACGGGAGCAAAGGGCGGGGCAAGCCCCGAACCAGCAAAGGTGTGGCGACAGGGACAAGCAACCCCTCATCGGGACGAAGATGCTGACGAAATTGCTCTGCCTCCCGCAAGTTTGTCGCCAACCAAACCCGATGAACGCTGCGACCGTTGACGACAATGGGCGAACCCTTCGGGCGCAACACACCACTGGTCAAACGGGGCGATGGAAACTTGTGTGGGTCGGTGCACGCCAGCATCGCCGTGATGGGCGTGACGCCACAAATCGGCTCTTTCGGAAAGCCCCAACCGAAGGCAATCGCACCGACTAATTTGCCGTTGATGAAGATGGGGCTACCACTCATCCCCGCAATCACGCCCGACTTGCGCCGAACGACTGTCCCGCCATCTATGCGGATCAAGATGGCGTCAAAATCAAAATCCGCCCGCTCCAAAACGCCCAAGACGGTGACGGGAAAGCGCTCAATCTCTGTGCCCCGAAAGACACTCAACCCATAACCCTTCATGCCTGGTCGGATTTTGCTGGGCGGCAGGATGTCACTTTGACTGATGGCTTTCGCCCATCCCCCAAAAAGCGTTAGCAAGGCAAGCAACCAAAAGCCACGCCATCGCATAAGTCGTCCCCTCCTAAGGCGCAATGGGTCGTGCAACATTATGCCAACGGGTAAGCCCATTGTCACAAACCGCTCCCGCTTTTTCCCGCCCTCCGCCCAAAAACAAACGGCGCAGGCATTTCATGCGCCTGCGCCATCGGAAAGCCTCTGGCAGACAACACCTGCTCTTTTTGTCGTCATCATGAAACGGCTTCGCCTGCCGCAACGGTCTCCGCCGCTTGCTTTGCCCTTTGCGTCTGCACCAGCGGCAGCACCTCCTCAATCTCGTCCTGATTGACCATCACGATGCAATCCCAAGGGCAAATCTCCCAGCACAACCGACAACCTGTGCACCGCGTCACATCAATGACGCACACCTTCTCGTTATACCAAGGCGGGGCGATGGGGCGTTGAACTGTCAAGATGCAGTCAACGGGACAAATGTCCACGCACGCCTCGCAACCCGAACAGTAGTCCGCCTCAATCCATGCCTTTTCGCCTTTCTTTTTATCCTGCCGTGCCGCTTTGGCGGAAGTCGTCGGAACGGTTGGCATTCTTTCGTCCCTCCTTTGCGTCGTCGGCACAAAGGATAGCACGCTACCACCGTCGGCGTTGGGCATCAACCTCTTGTCGTCAAACCCAATTCCTCCCGCAACGCTTCTTTGACCCGTTGGACGATGGCATCGGCTTCCTCACTGCTCAAAGTTCGCCCGTGAGCGCGCAAAGTCAAGGTGAAGCCGACGCTGCGGAAACCTTCAGGCACAGGTGCCCCGCGATACTCGTCAAAGACCGTCACTTGCTCCAACAAATCGCCGCCCACTCGTCGGATGAGTTCCAGCACCTGTCCTGCTTCCATCTCCTCAGGCATCACGACAGCGATGTCCCGTTGCGTTGCGGGGAACTGAGGCAAGGGTTGGTAAGTGCGTTGCCATCTTGCCCTCGCCATCAACACCTCAAAATCCAACTCGGCGGCGAAAACGGGTTGCGGCAAGTCGTTGACCTCCCGCCAATGCGGATGGACTTCGCCCAAAATGCCGACGATTTCATCGCCTACCTTGACAATGGCGGTGCGGTAGGGATGAAGGGTCGGATGCTCGCCCCGCTCAAAGTGCGCCTCTATGCCCAGCCAATCCAAAAGGCGCTCTATGATGCCCTTTAGGGCGTAAAAGTCCGCTTGCCCCGTTTCTGTCGGCAAGTTCCATCGGACGGGAAAGGCGTTGCCCGTGATGGCGATAGCAAGCCGACGCGGTTCGGTGCTCGCCATATCGCCGACTTTGCCCTGCCGATACACTTTGCCCAACTCAAAGACCCAAACATCCCGCACGCCGTTGCGAAGGTTGTGGGCGACGACGGAAAGAAGCGACGGCAGCAACGCCGTGCGGGCGATGGTATGGTCTTGCGTCAGTGGGTTGCGCAACCGCAGGGCGTCGTCACGGGACGAGGGGCGTGGGACGAGGGACGATGAGGTGGCGTTGATGCCCCACGCCTCTTGCGCCGACGGGTTCGTCAAACTGAGCGTCACCACTTCCCGCAAGCAAAGCCGCGTCAGGAACTCTTTGACGGCATTCTCCGTTTTGCGTCGCTCGCTTTCGCCTGCCTTAGGCGCAACGCCTTTCGGCAGCGTCATCGGGATGCGGTCGTAACCGTAAAGGCGCGCCACTTCTTCAATCAAGTCGGCTTCGCGGCGAATATCATTGCGGAAAGTCGGCACGAGACAATGAACAGTGTCACCATCCACGACAACTTCCAACTGAAGCCGCCGCAGCAATGCCGCTATTTCCTCAACGCTCAACTCAACGCCCAAAAGTTTTCGGACGCGCCCTGCACGCACCGAAACTTGAGTGGGTGTGAACCGAAGGGGATAGACATCAATGACGCCCCGACACACCGTCCCGCCTGCGATCTCCGCCATCAACGCAGCGGCTCGGTCGGCAGCCCGCACCGTCCCGTTGGGGTCAACCCAACGCTCAAAGCGATAGGACGACTCCGTTTTAAGCCCCAAGCGCTTGGAGGTGCGTCGGATGTTGGTCGGGTTAAAGTGAGCCGACTCAATCAGGACATTTTGGGTGAAGGGAGAAATCGCCGTCTCCAACCCGCCCATGATGCCCGCCAAGGCGACGGGACGCTCAGCATCGGCGATGACCAGCATCTCACTGTCCAGTTGACGCCGAACTTCATCCAGCGTGTCCATCACTTCGCCAGGTTTTGCCCGCCGCACGACGATGCGTCGCCCCTTCAGGGTGTCAAAGTCAAAGGCATGCAAAGGTTGACCCAGTTCCAAAAGGACGAAGTTGGTGATGTCCACGATGTTGTTGATCGGGCGAATGCCGCACGACTCCAACTTGCGCTTCAGCCATGACGGGCTTTCGTCCACCTTCACGCCCAACACCAACCGCGCCGAATAGCGGGGGCACAAATCGGGCGCTTCCACCGTGACGGAAGTTAGCGCCGTGATGGGCGGGTCGCTTTCAGGAACGGAAAACTCCAATGGCTTTAAGGGCAAGCCCAACATCGCCGAAAGTTCACGGGCAACTCCGTAGACCGAAAGCCAATCGCCCCGATTGGGCGTGACCTCCAAATCCAACACGACATCACCGTCCACTGCCTCAACGCCTTCCACGCCCAAGCCCGCCATCTCCAGCATGTGGGCGATTTCAGCGACATCGGCTTCCGTCGGCACGAATTCTTTGAGCCAAGACAACGGCACCCGCATGGACGAACCCCCTCAACGGTGACTTTGAGCCGACAAAAAGTTTGGCAGCATGAAACGGGATGCGAAGCGAGGGAAGGTGAGGAGTCGGGCGATTTTAAACATTCGCCATTTCGCCGTCTCGGCTCTCCAAGTCAATCCGCCAAAGATGTTCGGGCACCAAGCCCTGCTGCTTTTGGAAGGCGTCCATCGCTTCCTTGCTGGCTGCCTCAAAGATGCAGATGAGTTGTCCCGCTGTCGTGCTGGCGTAAGCCTTCTCGCAACGCACCTCGCCCTCGGCTGCCAATAGTTGTCGCACCAAGTTCTCTAACTGCTTGCGCGTTAAGCACGCCGTCGTGTAAACGCCGATGTATTTGGGCACGCAAATCACCCCCGAAAAAACGAACCGCCAGCGAAGCTGAAGGAAGCGTCGCTGGCGGCGGAGTCAATTTGCTCCAGAAATGTCGTGCAGCGTCAGAAATTGTGCTGCACGAAGGCGTTGAGGCGGTGGTCAGTGCCTGTCGCTTGCCCTTGCCACTTCGTCGTCCAGAACAGGTAGTTGACGCCGACTTCCACATTGCCGCTGAGCCTCCAACGGTGGTGCAGATACCAAGCGAAGTTTTTCGTCCGACCGCCTGCAGGCACATTGGCATCCTTCGGGTCATCAATTGTGTAGCCAAAGGCAAGGCGTTGCTTGGGCGAATATTGCCAACCCAACTCCAGCCAGCCACCTTTGCTGCGGATTTCTGCGCCAGTGGCTGCATTGACGTCTTGCCCAATCCCGCCCCGAAAATCGCTCAAGTTGCGCCCCGTCCAAAGTTCGCCACGCAAGTTCCACTTCGGTGACAGTTGCCATTGCCAATCCAAACCGATGCTGTAACTGGTGAAGCGGGTTTGCCCGGCGACGACAGGGGTAGTCACTCTCTCCCAAGCATGGTGCGCCCACAAGCCAATTTCGCCGTTGCGAAACTTCCACGCCAACCTCCCTTGCACATTGGGAAGACCACTGTCTTCGCCATCCCGAACGCCGTTGTTGTCCAAGTCCTTGCCATCCACCGCACCTGTCAAGCCCAAAGCCAGCGCCCAACGCAACGGTTTGTCTTTGGGTTCGTAACTGAACCGAATTTGAGCCCGTCGGTCACCCAAGTTGCCCGCATTCCACATCAGCGTGTCGTCGTTGGGGGACGGAAAGAGGGGCGAAATCAAGTCCCAAGTTTGACCGAGTAGCAAATTGTAACTGCCCCGTTGAAGTTGCAAGTAAGCGTGACGGATGCGTGGCAAAGGTCGCGATTCGAACGTGACGCCTTGTGCATTCTGCCAGTCCATCTCAAACTTGCCCGTCACATCCCAACCCTTGACTAAGTTAGGTGGTGCGACGAAGTTGATGCCAATGCGTGTCAGGCGGGGATGAATCGTCAGTTGCTGGTTACCCGTCCGACGCTTGTTAGCGTCGCTGGGTGAAAGCACCCAGAAAGGTGTTTGGGCATTGTTTGTCAGCCCACTGTCAAAGATGCTGTCCAGCCGAAGGAAGCCGTAGAAGTTAAGCCGTTCGCCCGACGGTGCGGTGACAGTGACTTGGGGAGTTGGCGGGGCTGCCTGTTGTTTGAGTTGCGCCCGCAACCTTTCAATTTCCTTTTGCTGCTCCTTGACAATCTTGCGCAACTCGTCAATTTGCCGCTGCAAGTCTTGAAGCGATGGGTCTGCCTTTGCGCTCCCTGCAATCAAAGCCACCAGCGACACAATCACCATCCCGCACCACCAACGCATCGTCTCTCGTCCCTCCTTCGCCCATCGTTTGCTTCGCTTGCCACTTCGCGGCATTTCGCCTTACGGCAGCAACTGGTAGGTCAACTCCCAGTTGACCTTGACCGATTGCCCGTCCGCTTCGGCGTAGGGGTAGATGAAGTAGTTGAGGGGCTTGCCTTTTTGTGGAGGGTTCAAAACGATGTCGCGCCCACGACTGACGGTGACGGCGCTGCGCTCCAAAACTAAGTTGCCGAACAAAAAGTCCTTGATTTCGGGTCGGTTGGCGTCCAGCCATCGGCGGGCATCGGAAGCATCAACGGGAAACCAACCGACTTGTTCGTCGTAAACCCAAGTCCAACAGTGGTAACCGCTGATCTTGCCCTCTTTCGGCAAAGGCTCAGGCAACGGGATGCCTGCAAGGGCAAAACCATACTCAAGGTAGGCAGGAATGCCCAAACTTCGTGCCAGCGAAATCAGGTAGGAATGCAGGTCGGAGCAATTGCCCTTGCGGAAGTCGCAGACGAAGGCGACATCGCCCTCGCCCAGTTTGGGCGACTCGCGCTTGTAGTCGTATTGCATGGTGGCGACGACATGTTCAAAGAGTACCCGCACCTTGTCCAACTTCGCCTGCTTATCCCGCGTCACCTCCATCGCTATCGTCAGGAAGCGTCCGCCGACGGGAACGAGGGTTTCAGGTTGCAGCGAAAGTTGGCGAAGGGCTTTATCAGCGCGACAATGAGGGCAATTGCATTGTTCTGAGCAGTTGCAATCTTTCCCTTGCCCACCGTTCGCCAACACTTTCACTTCCTTCCGCTCCACGACGAAACTGACGGTGACTGTCACGGGCGCTTGTGGGTTATCAGCGTGAACATAGACCATGCGGTTGCCGAACTTTTGCTCCTGCGTGATGCGATGGGGATAAGGGCTGGTCACTTGGACATCCCGAACCGTTTGCCATCGGTCGTCTGAGGGAATAGGCAACCACAAATCCAACGCTTTCGTGCCCGCAGGCAATTCGGGCACAACTGCTTTGTAAGTGAAGCGAGTAGTCAGCGTCCTTATTGTTGCGCCCTTGTCAGACTTTTGACCTCCACAATGGCAAGAATCACCCGCCAATACGCCGACGGCGAAAAGAGATAAAACCGAAAGCGAAGCAACGCCCAAAACGAACCGATACATCACCATCGCCTCCTTTTATGGCAAGTTCTTCCACATGTTTCTTGGCTGCAAAGTCGTCTCGTAGCGAAGCCATTTGGCGTGCCCGTCAAAGAAGGCGTAGTTCGCCCCGCCCAAATGCCGTTGGTGGTCAACGGGGCGAGCCCAAAAGTGCATGTGCAAGACGGGAGTATGGGTGTGTTCCAAAGGACATGCCCTACAACCTGCAAGGGGTATTTCAGCGAACTGAATCATTTGCGCTGGGTAGTGGATTTGGGAGAGCGTTCCAAACCAAGGAAAGCCAGCAAAGTTTGGGTCGTTGGGATCGTTGGATGTGCCAGAGCAGACATAGCCGTAACTTCCGGGAACGCCTTTGTAGCCCGCACCTCCGCCGTGAGAAAGGCATCGGATCAAGTCGTAGTTGTTGACATAAGGTTGGACGAGTTGAAACCAAAGCGCCAAAGCAGGTCTGGTTGCGTCCATGTTGGGATGCAAACAGGCAGGCAGATACCAGTCATCCCAATCTTGAGCATACATCACTGCACCCATGCCCAACTGCCTCATGTTGCTGAGACATGTTGATTGGCGAGCCTTCTCCCTCGCTGCTGAGAAGACGGGAAACAGCAAGGCAGCGAGGATAGCGACGATAGCGATGACGACCAGCAACTCAATGAGTGTAAAGGCAGCGTGTCTCATCGGATTCACCTCACAAACAAAAAACGGGGCGCTTTAAGAACGCCCCGCATAGGTGTTTCAACTGACAGCAGCAAGGCGCTGTTCAATGGCTTGCTTGATGTCATCGGCTGTTGGCATCCTTTGGGCTTCATGGCGGGAGAAAACCTTCTCGCCGTTGACGAAAACATCAAACTCGCCCTTGTCCACGGGCACAAGGGTCAGTTCCATGTCCCTGTTGAACCTCATGCCATAATCGCCCAAAAGTTGGTTTGCCAGTTGAATGGCGTGAGGTTGATGCCCGCAAGGTTGGCAGTATGTGATACGAATGCTGAGTTTTGGCACGGTTACGCACCTCCTTGTTTTGGATTGGTCTTTACCTCAGGCGGGGCTGGGAATTGAACCCAGTCGGAACGACTTGCGTTCCGCCGTCGGGTTTGCAGCCCGAGGGGCGCACCAGCACCGTCCCCGCCAAAATCGCTTTGCAATTTTCGGGGCATTACGGCAGCAGGTCAAATAGTTGTCGGCGATAAATGGGGAACGCTTTGATAGCCACAAACGAGGGGCAAACATAGGGGGCAAATGTGCTTCGTTTCAGGTGGGCTTCATTTGCGTCGCGCTTAAATAAGCGCTTTGGCAAAGGTCACCAAAGGGCGACGAAGCGGCGCCAGCGGTAGTCCAGCCGCCAAAGCCCAAACTCGCGGGCGTCCGCAAGGGCGCGCTCATACTCTTCGGGCGTGATGCGGCGGTTGATTTCGGGATAGCGGTCTTTGCTGACCAAGCCAGCGGGGTAGTATTGGTCCATCAGGTTGACATAAGTGTTGCGTCCCAACCCCGTCGCGATCCAGCGCAAAATTTCTCGCGTGTCGTCCAAAGCGCCGGGCATAATCAGGTGGCGCACCAGTAAACCCCGTAGTGCCAACCCGTTTTCGTCAAAGACCAAATCGCCTACTTGCCGATGCATTTCCTTGATCGTTCGCCGCGCCACTTCGGGATAGTCTTCTGCCTTCAGGTAACGCTTCGCTTTGGCAGCGTCCCAATACTTGAAGTCGGGCATGTAAATGTCCACGATGCCCTCCATCAACTGAAGGCTCTCAAGGCTGTCGTAGGCGCTGGTGTTGTAGACGATGGGCAGGCGCAAGCCTTTTTCAATGGCGATGGGGATGGCTTCCATGATTTGGGGGACGACATGTTCGGGGGTAACGAAGTTGATGTTGTGACAGCCGAGGTCTTGCAGGTAAAGCATGATGTCCGCCAACTCTTCGGGTGTGACGGGACGCCCGCCGATGCCCATGCGGGAGATGTCAAAGTTTTGGCAAAAGACACACTTGAGGTTGCAATGGGTGAAGAAAATCGTCCCGCTGCCCCGCCAGCCACGAAGGCAATCTTCCTCGCCGAAGTGGGGGAAGTAACTGGCGACTTCGGCGTAACGCCCTGAAGCGCAAGTGCCCAGTTCGCCCTGCCATCGGTTGACATCGCAGTTGCGGGGGCAAACGCGGCACCGCTTCAGCATCTCGTGGGCGATTTCCACCTTCTCCCAAATGCGCCCACTGCGGTAGGTTTCCATGTAGGCGGGTTCAAATTCCCGCCGAGGAAGGATGAAGCCCTCGCAAAACTTGGGCAACGCCAGCGTCATCGCCCCTCACCTCGCCGACAGCAATTTGTCACTCGTCGCCATATTCCGCCCACTTACGGACGCCCTCATAGACCCGCACCGTCACCTTGAAGTCGGGCAACACCTTTT
>Ga0197143_1000267_pt1 | contig 61449 bp, 65 predicted proteins | sample GBS70_MetaG_FD_148603 | JGI IMG/M metagenome (GOLD analysis project Ga0197143, IMG submission 148603) | Sediment microbial communities from Great Boiling Springs, Gerlach, Nevada, United States - GBS 70_MetaG | ecosystem: Environmental > Aquatic > Thermal springs > Hot (42-90C) > Sediment...
ACGTCCCAGCAGAGCCAGAGACCCCCCATGGTCATGAGGCCTCCAGCAGCCACCAGCAACGCCCCCAGAACATCAAACAACATGTAATGGGTTTTACGCATCATTTTTTATGGTTTTATCCAACCCATGGGAGAGGGTTTCTGATGTTTGTAGAGGATATTAAGCTCGGTAAGGACATGGGGGTGGCTGAGCTTGTTGATATGATGGGCAGAATGGGGGGTTTCATGGGCCCTCATCTGGCTAAGGCGTTTGAGCTGCTTGAGGAGGCTGTAAGAGACCGTGAATGTTTAAAGGCCGTATCTTTCACAGGCAACCTTGTCGCCACGGGACTAAGGGGTGTGCTGAACGAACTGCTGAGGAGGAAGTTATTCGACCTCGTGATAACTACCTGCGGAGCACTTGACCACGACATAGCCCGGACACGCTCAGTATACAGGCAGGGAAGCTTCGACGCCGACGACATAGAGTTAAGTGAGAAAGGCGTTCACCGTCTCGGGAACGTCTACATAGAGGTCGAGAGCTACGGCCCCACGATAGAGAGAGAGGTTAGGCGTCTCCTCGATTCATACAAGGACGGAGAGTCTATTCCCTCGCATAAGCTGTGCTGGGACTTGGGAAAACAGCTTGACTCCGAGGACTCCTTCCTCCACATCTGCTGGATGAACAGGATTCCCGTGTTTGTGCCCGGACTCATCGACGGGGCCGTCGGCTACCAGCTATGGCTACAGGGTAGGTCTAGAAATATACGTGTAGATTTTGGGAAGGACATGGATTTGATGAATGAGTTGATGTGGGGGGCGAAGAAAAAAGCAGGGCTGATACTGGGGGGCGGTATATCCAAGCACCATCTTCTCTGGTGGGCTCAGTTCGGCGGCGCGGGGCTTGACACAGCAATATACATTTCAACAGCGGACGAGTACGACGGAAGCCTCAGCGGTGCCAGGCCCCGGGAGGCGATAACATGGCATAAGGTTTCCCCCAAATCTAGACATGTTTTCGTAAAAACCGATGCGACAATAGCTCTGCCGCTACTCGCGCTAGCCCTCATCGAACGCCTTGAGACCTAACCTGCTCCCCCAAGTATTCGCGCAGGCTTTCACGGATAAGTTTTACAGATTTCTCAACATCCCTCGTTGAGACGAAAACTCTTATCGAAGAGCTTATCGTCAGGACGCCGAAGACGTTTATCGAGTTTGATGCGAGAGGCTGTAGGATTTTATGCATGACGCCGGGAACGGTCTCCAGCATGGAGCCGTAGACACGTATGAGGCTGAGGTGGGGAAAGTGGCTGACCGCCTTGCCCAGCCGGTGGCCCACAAAATAGTCGTGGAGCTTTTCAACAACCTCCCCGTCCCCATCTAGGTAGAGTATTAGAGAGCTCTCCTCAACCGAGAAGGCGATAACCTTCGCACTAGCCGCCTCCAAGGCCTTAACCACCCCTGAAAGCTTTGAGACATCACCCATCGAGCCGGCGACCAACGTGACCATGGTTACGTTTGTGTTGTCTACCTTAACGTCCAGAGACGGTATCTCGCTTCCGAAGATAACTGTCCCGCCGGCCTCCAACGACTCGAGTGTTCCGACCCTGATTTTGCTCTTGGGACTTAGGAATTGAAGCGCCTTCGCGTGGATGACCTTGGCCCCGCCCCTGCTCAGCGTTAAGACCTCCTCGGCTGAGAGCACGTCTATCACGTTTGCCTCGGCGGTTTTCTTCGGGTCGGCGGAGTAAACTCCTGAAACATCCTTAACCAATATGACCTCGTCGGCGTCCAGGCAGTTCGCCAGCAAAACAGCTGTCGTGTCACTTCCACCCCTACCCATCGTGGTTATACCCCCGTCCTTCGACACCCCGATGAACCCGCAGACAACCGGCACCACCCCTTTCTCCAGCAGTCTCTCCAAACCCTGTTTAGTAAGCGCCCTGCACTCCTCGAGCAAGGGGTTGGCGTCGAGATGTCTCCCGTCTGTTACGACAGGCCATATGTCGGTGCAGGGGTCCACGACCGCCGCCTGAACCCCTAGCCTGTGTAAGGCGAGTGCGAAATACCTAGAGCTCATCATCTCCCCTATCGCCAGCGTGTTGTCGACCATGTCCGGCGGAGGGGCTGGGTGTAGTGTGTTGACGGTTTTTAGGAGCTCGTCTGTCACACCCTTCAACGCCGAGACAACGACGACAACTCTGTTACCCCTCTCTACGAGTTTATGGATGTAGGCTGCCGCTCTCTCGACGCCGGCCAAGTCCGATAGAACTGAACCCCCAAGCTTTACCACAAACCTGGCCAAAAACAACACCCCGGGAAAGAAGAAGAGCCAGGCCTAGGTGTAGCGGATGACGCGGAAATACGTAAAGGTCGCCGCGCCCTCTACCAACCTGGCTCAGACGGTAGGGCTTGTGACGGTATTTAAATTCTTCGCTTAATCAGCCAGTAGACCTTTTCAGGCGTCATCGGTAACGCTAGAGGCCTTACACCCACCGCGTCATAGACAGCGTTCGCTATCGCGGGTGCTACAGGGATGAAGCCTATTTCACCTATTCCTTTAGCCCCCAAGGGCCCTGCTTCCTCATGGTCCTCTACGGGCACAGCCTCGATAACGCCCACGTCCTTGATGCTGGGTATAAGGTACGTGGAGAGGTTTGTCGTTTTCAGTATTCCGTCCTCTATCTTTGCGTCCTCGAACAAGGCGTATCCAGCTGCCTGGGCTGCGGCCCCCTCCAGCTGCCCCGTAAGAGTCTGCGGGTTCACAACTTTTCCAACGTCAGCTATGTTCACGATGTGTGTTACGTTCACAGCGCCCGTCATGGTGTTGACCTCGACAGCGGCCAGCGCCACCCCAAACATATAGAAGAGATGAGGTATCTCAAGAGAGCCGGGAATAGGGTCGACACGGGGTACATCAAACTCCCCCACAACCTCTCTACCAAGACCCGACTCCTCCAAAACCCTTGCAACAACCCGGTAATCAAGCATCTCCCCCTTGTCGACGACTACATGTTCCTCTGAGAGCGTGAGTGATTCGACTTCGCGGCGTAGGAGGATTTTTGCCGCACTCTTAATTCTCTCCCCCATCTTGGCCACGGCGTCTTTTAGAGCGTTTCCCGCCAGAAACAGTTGACGAGAGGCTGATGTCACGCTTGTGTCAGGTGTCTTCCCCGTATCTGCGAAAACAACTTCTATTTTGTCTAGGCTGGTGTGTAGCAGTTCTGCGGCAAGCTGCGCTATGGCCTGTACAACGCCCTGGCCTATCTCCGTAAAGCTGCCCTTCACCGTGAAGCCCCCGTCCATCCTGAGCTCGATGGCCACTCTCCCCTTGTCAGGCAGAGCGCCGAGGGTGTAGCCCTTTATGGCCGCCGCAACACCCACCCCCCTCCTAATCCACGGCAGCGTTTTCTCCTGCTTAGCGGCCTGCCTCTCCCTCCACAGCGGGTGTTGCCGGGCTTTCTCCAGACACTGTACAATGCCAACACTTGTCTCGAGCTTGTTTCCGAAGACTGCCACGTCACCTCTCCGGAGGGCGTTGCGGAGCCGGAACTCGATTGGGTCGAGGCCGAGCTTTTCAGCAAGCTGGTCCATCTGCTGCTCCATCGCGAACATCACCTGTGGTGCTCCAAACCCTCTGAAAGCTGATGCGAAATGGTTGTTTGTGTAGACAAGCCACGCCTTGATGTCTATGTTGGGAATTTTGTAGGGCCCGTTGCAGTTCTCAATCGCCACATCCAACACAGCGGGGCCAAGTCCCGCATAGGCACCCGTGTCGTAAATTATCTCGACATCGTTTGCGAGAAGCACTCCATCCTTAGAGGCCCCGGTCCTCATCTTCACGATGGAGGGGTGTCGCTTTGTCCCAGCGATCGTTGATTCCTCCCGCGTCCACACAAGCCTTGCAGGCCTCCCCGTCTTCATAGTAACAAGAGCCAGGTGTATCTGGACCGAGATATCATCTTTGCCGCCGAAGGCCCCGCCTACATGCGGTATGATGACCCTCACTTTCTCGGGGGGCAGGTTGAGGGTTGAGACGATTTCGTGGTGGTCTCTGTAGGGGGACTGCCCTCCCGCGACAACAGTTATCCGGCCCTGCTCGTCTATGTAGGATATGCCGGCCTCGGTCTCAAGGTAGGCATGTATCTGGGCGGGTGTGCGGTAAGTGTTCTCGACCACCGTGTCGGATTTGCTTAAACCGTCCTCTACGTCGCCGCGGGTTATGCGTGTCTGTCTGCATATGTTGCCGTGGTCGTGTATCTTGATGGTGGAGGGGCCCATGGCCTCTACGGGGTCTGTTACCACGGGGAGAGGCTCGTAGACAACCTCAATTGCGTTGAGCGCTTCCTGCCCCTCCTCCCTCGACTCTGCGGCGACAAGTGCTACGGGGTCTCCGATGTATCTGACTCTGTCGTCACAGAGCACGGGTCTGTCTTTGTGGAAAACGCCGAACCTGTTGTTGGGGATGTCGCGGTGGGTGTAAACACCTACGACGCCCGGCATCTTCTCAGCCTTGGATACATCAATCCGACGTATGATTGCGTGTGGATATCTGCTCCTGAGTGTGAAGACGTAGAGGAGGTTTTCGGGGAACATGTCGGAGGCGAACTTCGCGGAACCCGTCGCCTTCTCGAAGGCGTCCCGCCGCGCAATATTTTTACCGACCCACCTAAGCTCGGCGGTCACATCCCCAGCCTCCTAGCCAGACTCCATAGGGTCATGTAGACGTAGTTAACGCACATCTCGCGTCTGTAGGCCGCCGACCCCCTTACATCGTCTATAGGCGAGATAGATGTCAGAACAGCTTCAGAGCATTCTCTTATTGTCTTTTCGTCTAGGCGGCTTCCTCTCAGCATCTTCTCACACTCCACGGCCCTAACAACCGTAGGTGCTACGGCTCCCAACGCCACACGAGCGTCCTCTACAACCCCATCGACACTATTCCATTTTAGGAGGACGGCGCCGTTTACAACAGCTATTGCATCGCCTCGGCGAAGACCATGCTTAAAGAACTCCCCAACCCACCCGTCTCCCAGCGCCCTGTATGAAACCTCTGTTAAAAGCTCGTCAGACCTCATGTCGAGCATCTTATAACCCTTGTAGAACTCCTTTACCGGAACAGTTCTGAAGCCGTCTAGGGTTTCCAGCTTGAGAACCGCCTCCAACACATATAGGGCTGGGAGGGAGTCTGCGGCCGGCGATGCGTTTACTATGTTTCCGCCTATGGATGCCTTGTTCATAATCTGGTAGGAGCCTATCTCAAAGGCTGCTTGGGCTAGGACGGGGGCTGTGGACTTAACTATGGGGGATTCATGTATTGTGGTGAAGTCTGTCAGGGCGCCGATTTTCACCTCCCCGTCCACGTATTTGATGTAGCGGAGCTCGTCCAGACCGTAGATGTTGAGGAGCTCACGCCATCTCGCGGCCCCTGTTTTAAGCTGCACAACCAGGTCTGTCCCGCCAGCTATGACCCTTAAGCTGCCCGCTCGGCGGCGGAGTATCTCGAGGGCCTCTCCAACTGTTCGCGGCGAATATACTTCAACATCCCCTAGCGCAAGCATCTAAACGTCACCGGAGGCCCGTTGAACGGCTTTGATTATTTTGACGTAGCCTGTGCAGCGGCAGAGGTTGCCGCGCAAAGCTTCCTTTATCTCGTCAACCGTGGGTTTTGGGTTCTGCTTCAGCAAGGCCGCCGACGCCGTGACCAGACCGGGGGTGCAGTATCCACACTGTACCGCGCCCTCCTCCGCATAAGCGGCCGGTATATTTTCACCCACACCTTCAACAGTGATTACTTCCCTTCCCTCAACCTGCGCGATAAGCGTGAGGCAGGAGTGCACCGCCCTCCCGTCCAATAAGACGGTACAGGCACCGCAATCTCCGGTACTGCAGCCGTCCTTTGTCCCCGTTAGATGCATTACATACCGGAGCGCTTCCAGCAGTGTGTATGCGGGTGGAGCCTTTACAGACACCTCTTCACCGTTAAGCCTAAACCTGAATTCACGCAATATACGGGTTCCGCCCATGCAGGCAGTTACGCGTGTCCTGCTAATATGTTTATTGAAAATTACCTATTCGGTTGTCATCCCCCTGTCTTTCGCGCAAACTCTTCCGCCACTTCATCCCTCGGCGTTGTGAAGAGCCTCTTGCAGAACTCTATATTGCTTAACGCTATTTCCGCCGAGTCGACGACCTCGGCGTACTGGTCCTGTAAAGCCTTCTCCAAGTCCTCTACACACTCTTCCCGCCCAATGACACCTAGGGCTATCGCGGACTCGTGTCTAACAATCGGATGTGGGTCGTTTCTCAGAGACTGGACAAGATATGGTATGGCTTCACGGTAGCCGAGCTGTCCAAGGCTGTAGGCCGCCTCATGCCTGACTATTGGGTTCGGGTCGTTCAGCAGGACATCAGCCAAGTCCCCTATGGATTCACGTCCACCGATTTCAGCAAGTATGCATGTAGCCCGCGCCCTCACAACTAGGTCGGGATGCTTCAGCAAACCCCTGAAATACTCCACATCCCTCTCACGGTATTTCTCCTCCATCGTGAAGAAAATCCTAATCCGTTCCTCGGGTATCTCCATGACGGGTCGGGTGTTGAAAGTTTTTAAAAATCTTTCCAGCGGGTCGCAGCTATTGCCAGACAGACTGCCAACACAGTTGTTGCCAAGACTATTGCAAGAGAGGCTGCTGCGGGTTCTGGGTTTGACATGATTAGTGAGAAGCGGAGTGCGTTATGGAAGTGGTAGAGTGGGACTAGTTGTGCAACCTGCTGCATGAAGGATGGCATAAGCTCGATTGGCCAGAAGGCGCCGGAGAGAAACATCTGTGGAAAGGAGAGTAGGTTGCCGAGGGCGGAGACCGCGTCAGCCTCCTTAACCACACCCCCGATCAAAATTCCTAGCCCAGTGAAGGCAGCAGCACCCATAACTATGATTCCTAGGCTCAACAGGTCTGGCAGGGCTCTTATTCCGAACACGGCCCATCCTACTGCAACCATCACAGCAGTCAACATAATCGCTGCAGCCGTCTGAGCAATCATGAGGGATGCAATCCAGACAGATTTTCCTATGTTTGTCGACGCAAGCAGCTTAACCACCCCGTTGCGTCGGAAATCTGAGACGACGGAGGACACGCCGATCAAGCCGTTTGTCATGATGAAGGCCGCGATGTATCCGGGGAGGTAGTAGTCTACGGCCTTTAGCTGCCGGACGTTAACCGTTATCGTCTCAAGCTCGATGGCCTTGGAGGCGTTAAGAAGCCTTAGCTCAAACTCGGCTGAGATATTCCTTATTATCCCGTCTATTGGCTGTAGAAGCCTATCATCCGCGCTTCCCTCTAGAACAACTTTAACCGATGAAGTGTTTAACTGCTGCTTGAAACTCTCCAGCCCCTTCAATCCGCGCTCGATGTTTTCCCGGGCATCGGCTGTTATGTTTCCATCCCCCATCTCAAGAAACCTCTTTATCGTGTCAACCATTATGTCAACCCTGTTGGCCACCGTCTTATTCAGCAACCCCGCTGTGAACCCCTTAGGTATGGTTAGTATTCTCACCGCTGCAAAGCCCGACTGCCTCGGCGTCTCACCCGGCGACAAAACCTTAACCTCAAAAACCGTCGAGTTCAAAACCTTTACGAAAACATCTGAAAGCAGGGATGGACTCCCATCGGAATCGATGTCTAGGTTTCTTACGTATAGTGTGTAGGAGGGGGGTGAGGGCCCGCCGAAAATCGAGCCAAACACCAAGAAGAGCATGATGGGGAAGAGGATGCCGAAGAAGATTGCAACTCTGCTTCTCATCCAGTTTTTGAATAGGAGGACTGTGAGGGTTTTCAGCGTGTTCATGCTAGGTCGCCTGTCTCGGTTAGCTTAGACCCTACAGTTGCTAGGAAGACCTCTTCAAGCCCAGCGGAGCGGACCTCGTAAACACCCCTAAAGCCTCTCACCTCGAGCGTGGTAAGCAGCTTGAGCAGCTCTTCACGGCTTGTAAGATTTATTACAGCTCTGTCGTTTGAGGAAAAAATAACAGCATAACCCGTTGCACGCAGCTCCGCTGCAAGACTTTCGGTGAGTCCTTCTAAAGAGACCTTCAGAACTCTACCGCCTTGGGAAACCAGCTCCTGGGTTTTACCAATCGCGGCTATCTTGCCCTTGACCATGATGGCTAAGCGGTCGCTGAGGCGTTCAGCCTCTTCCATGTAATGTGTGGTTAACAGGATTGCACGCCCCTCTTTCTTCATGGCGAGGATGTATCTCCATGTCTCTCTCCTCGCTTCGGGGTCCAACCCTGTCGTTGGTTCGTCTAGAAAGACGACCTCAGGCTCGCCGACTAGGGCCATAGCTATCCCGACTTTTCTCTTCATGCCCCCAGAAAGTTTGCTGAAACGTCTGTCTTTCACATCCCAGAGTCCGAGTCCTTCAAGAATCTCCTTTAATCCTGTAGCGTTTTTCTTCGCGGCGGCTGCAAGCAAGACGTTCTCATACACCGTTAGATTGTCGACTGCGTGAAACTCCTGAGGCAGCACACCTATTATCTTCCTAATCTTTCCAGCCTCGGACCTGTTTCGGATACTGTATCCCATTATGTAGGCGTCGCCTGATGTCGGGGTTCTGAGGCATTCAAGCATTTCAACGGTCGTGGTCTTACCTGCCCCATTAGGCCCGAGAAGTGAAAAGACCTCGCCAGCCTCTACACCGAATGAAACACCGTCGACGGCTCTAACCCCTCCATATACCTTCGTCAACCCTACTGCGGATACTGCAGGTTCCCCCATTTCCGCGGAAAACCTCGAAAATCCCTATATATATACGGAGTGGGCTATGCATTGGTGAAGGTCGAGCTTTTCGGCCCTTTGAGGGCTTTGACGGGGCTGAGGGAGGTTGTGCTAGATCTTGGAGCTAGAGTTAGGCTGGGCGAGTTGCTGAAGAGGTTGCCGGATGAGGTGCGGCGCTATGTTCTGGATGAAGGCTGTAGGCCCCTGCCCGGCGTGCTGATACTGGTCAACGGTACAGACGTAAGATACCTGTCATGGCTTGACACCGATGTGGGTGATGATGACGTGGTTACGTTAATCCCCTCGATACATGGTGGGCTTGATGAGGGTTATTAAAGCAGGGGGCTTCTACTTCGCTGCGGGCGTGGTTAAGCTCATCGGGGTTAGCGGCAGGGAGCTTCTAACAAAAGTGCTTGAGAGATATAGCGAGGCCCAACTAGTCAACCCCCAGAAGGTCCTAGACTGGGATATCTTCGAAGCCGCCCTTGTTAACGCCGTGATGGCACAGGAGGCGGGGACTTTGAAAGCCAGAACAATAACCAACGAGGTTGTCCTAAGGCTTGCGGCAACAACGCAGTTCGACGACGCTGTAAAAATAGTCGGGGTCGGGGACGAGGACAGCTCAGCGCTATACTTCACAGCATCCGCGGAAATGGAGTCAGCAGTTAAAACAGGCTCCGAAATAGTCTTAATGGCCGGCGGTGTCGAGACCGACCTTCCACCGCCTTCGGGTGACAAACTCAGAGCGGCGATGCAGGTTTACGGGTTGAGCGCGGCGCAGGTTGAAGCGGCCCAAGCCAAAAGCCTCGAGGAGGCCGTAAAGCTTCTGATAATGCAGAAGATGGCTACGTTGATGATTTAGCTTAAGTCCCGCCGCATCTAACACGGCTCCCCCGAAAACCTTGCCTCGAAGCTCCGCCAGACTAATCTGTTACTAGCGCAATCTTCGTTAAATGATTTAGGTGGCAGGGTGGTCCGTCCTCCAGCCAGCGGTAGTATGGGTAGGCGCAGGGCCCGGCGGGGCCTACGTGGAGACATTTGACACGCACACCCCTAGCCACCGGCTTGTATGAAGTGTTGCCGCAGACAGGACAGCCGGTGTCCAACTCTTTCCTCAGGTAAACATGCCTCTCCGACGGATTTTCACAGGCAACCCAGACACCGAGTTCATGGCCCCTCGAACATCTAGGCAACTCCATCCTCAGCAACAGGTATGGAACAGATTCGCCGCAAACATCACAAGTTACCATAAAATGCTCCCACGCGTTCAGCGACGATATACAGGTGTAAGCCAGCCCATGTAGCGCGGCTCAAGCCCCCGGACCACCCTGTGGTATTTCTCGGACAACGCGGTTGTCACAGGACCGGCCGCGCCGTCTCCAATTATTCGCCCGTCGACCTCCACAACTGGCATCACCTCCACAGCGGTCCCGGTGAAGAAGATTTCGTCAGCAGTGTATAGCTCAGTCCTAGATATCAGCCTCTCGACCACGCGGTACCCCATGTCCGACGCCAAGGTCATTATCGTGTCCCGGGTAATCCCCTCCAGTATGGCTGAGGAGGCTGGCGGCGTGCTGATGGCGCCGTTCTTGACGATGAAAATGTTCTCTCCGGAGCCCTCGCTTACGTAGCCTGCCTGGTCTAGGAGGATGGCCTCGTCGTAGCCCGCCTTCTTCGCCTCTGTCGAAGCAAGTATAGAGTTTAGGTAGTTGGCTGTCGCCTTAGCCCTCGGAGGCATAGATGTGTCTGGTAGCCTACGCCAAGACGAAACACATGTCCTGAGCCCCTTTGACGTGAAGAATTTGTCGAACGGGAAGACGAGGACTAATGCATGTACCGGCAGGACAGATGCGTCAAGGCTCATTATGTTTTCGCCGCCGTATATCAACGGCCTTATGTAGACGTTTGACCTGTAGTTGTTTTCCCTAACAGTTCTTACAATCGCCTGCTCAAGCTCCTCCACAGTATACCTGTTGTTGAGCATGATTATTTTCGCGGAATCGACGAGCCTCCGCACATGTTCCCGCAGCCTGAAGATGTAAAGCTCGCCGTCATGGTAGTAACCTCTTATGCCCTCGAAGACGGCTGAACCGTAGTGTAAAGCATTTGTCGTTACAGGTATTTTTGCTTGTTCGTACGGTACTAGTTCTCCGTCCATCCAAACGATGTTCAATCCGACCTGTCGTGTATCAGCTTGCTTTTAACGATTTTCGACGGCCAGCAACACGTGTTCCAGAAAATGGGCCTCCGGTAAAGCGCCCTCGAAGGATACCCTATCGTTTATCACTACCTTGGGCACGGCCATGACGTCGTATTTGTTGGCTAGGTGGGGGAACTCTATCGCCTCAACCATGTCCGCTGTGATGGCTGGGTTCTCTATCGCCATTTGGTGCGCTAGTCTAACGGCTCGGGGGCAGTAGGGGCATGTCGGGGTCACAAACACCTGTATGTGCACGGGCTCCTTTATCGTCCTAAGCTTTGCCTTGGTGCTCTCCGATAACCGCGTGCTCCCTCTGCTGACGTCAATAATGTCTTCAAGTAGTGTTGAAAACTCGTATCCTGCCGGTATGCCGAAAAATCTTACACCATACTCTTTTTCCCCGTGGAGGAGGAGAGCGGGTATCTTGTCGACGCGGTAACGGTCAGCCACCTCGCTGTCCTTCTCAAAGTCGTAAACCGTCAGCTTCAGCCTGCCGTCAGCAAGCTCCGCAAGCTCCTCCGCCAACATCCTCGTATCGGCACAATACTGGCACTCAAACTCCTGTGTGAAAACAACCATTTTAACGGGGTTTACAAATCCCGCCAACAGCTTATCCCTGACAACCTTCCTGTCACGCTCATGAAGTAGCGGCATGTGAACATATTCTAGAGCATGGGATATAAGTTTTAGGCATCCAGAAGAATCATACATAACACATAAAGCCTGCGTATAGATGCCAGCATGCATGAATTTGAGGGCTCTCGCCGCGGTCTTAGTGGTTATAGCGGCGGCTGGCTTGGCTGTGTTCACGCTGCTCAGCCCCCAGCCTAGGCAGTCAGAGGATTCCCAGAACTTTCAACAAACTACACAGACGATTACAGCGACCACACAACCACCCACCACGACCCAGAGGATTGTTGCGTTAACGCTCTACCTTAACGACTACGGCTACAACGCCTCAAAAGGCGGGCCACACATAATTGCACACGTCGGAGACCTAATCAGAATAAGGCTAGTAGGAAACGGGTCAGGGCCCATCGTCCACGACTTCGTCCTCGACCAAGACAGCCCCTCACCATACTCTGTAAAATCAGAGAGGCTCAGGAGGGGCCAGGAACAAGTCATTGAGTTTGTGGCAAACTTTGAAGGTGTTTACAAGTACTACTGCAGCGTTAGAGGTATTGCGGGACCAAGCCACAGGGAAAGGGGCCAGGAAGGCACCATAGAGATACTCAGACGGTCATGAGATACCGGTTAACTGTCGCCGCGTTTTCTGCGTCTCTCCTCTTCTCAGCTGTGCTGCTGCTAACTGATGCCGAGCTCTGGACTGTGGCACCTTCACATGCCTACGTTTTACTCGGTTTAACAATAACGGACTTTGCCATGCTGTCGGCGGCTGTTTTCGGTAAAAAGTTTGTAGTAAATTACGGTCTCCTATACGGAATCGGAAAGTTCGCACTATACCTTGGTGATATTTTGACAGCCCCTGAGTTTGGAATAACTTACTATGAGTTTGCGTCTTATCTGTTCGGCCTGTGGGCTTACGACGGGCTTCTCGCAGCCCAGCTGGCGATAGCGTTATGCTCCTATCTTGAGAGAGGCCGTTAGACTAGGCCTGCCCAGAAACCTTTGAAATAAACGTGCTGACACCCTCGTTAAGCTCTACCCCCAACTCCCTAAAGGTGTCTTGCAGGGCTGCGAGGGTTGGAACGATGTAGCGGGTGCTGGCGGTAACGCACATGTGTCCTACCCTGATTATTTTCCCATGAAGCCTGCCTAATCCGCCGCCTATCATTATTCTATGCTTTTTCAGCATTATTTGGTTTATTTTCCCGGCATCCTTCCAGAGGGCGCTGGGTATCCACACGGCTGTTACAGTTGGTGATGCCACCTTTTCTCCTGGAAGGGTTTCCAGCCCCATGGCCCTAATGCTCTGTCTGAAAGCCGCAGAAACCAGGATATGCCTTCTATACCTGTTCTCCAGCCCCTCCTCCAGAGCTGCTTCCGCCGCGGCCTTGAAACATAGTACGGCGTGCGGGCTTATTGTTGTTGGGTAGGGGTGGCCAATACCCTTCCATTCGTCGATGTAATGCCTCCATACACCGAGGTTTGTGAAGAAAGACTTTGGCTTAGTCATTCTTTTTCTGAAGGCATCCCATGCTGCCTCGCTTACCGCTACAGGGACAGTTCCAGGGATGCTTCCAAGGCCTTTGTTTGCGTAGCCAACGCAGAAATCGACGCCCCAGCCGTCGAAATCCAGCTCCACAGCACCATAGGATGATATCGCGTCAAGTATGAATAGAGCACCTCTCTCCTTCGCCACCTTCGCATACTCCTTGACGGGGTTCAGAACTCCTGTGGAGGTCTCGTTCTGGACCGCCAAAACGGCTTTCACTCTGGAGTTGTTTTTCAAAACGTCGTCGAGCTTCGCGGGATCTACGGCCGTTCCAAGCTCCGCCTCTATCCTTGTGACCTCGGCCCCGACATATTCAGCTATGTCAGCGAGCCTTTCGCTGAAAAACCCGTTCACAAGAGCGACAACCTTCTCCCCAGGCTCCACGAGGCTTATAACACCGGTCTCGAGGGCCACTGTCCCCGGCGTTGGCATCATGAAGACCTCTGATTTGGTCCTGAATATGGCGGCCGCGAGCTTCAACGTCTCCTCGTAAACAGGAAGCCATTCAGGGCCGTAATGTGCCACGATCGGCTTGGACAAGACGCTCTGGACGGCTGGGTGGAGCTCAGTCGGCCCCGGGATCATCAGCACAGTTCTCTCGCCGAAAAAGTTTGTGTTATCTGGCATAATTTTACGGCTAAGCTCTGCGTAAAAAAGATAAACGCCAACACATGAAGCGAGTAAGCACGTATTTTTCCCACTTTAGCGGTTTGATAAATGTTTTTACCCACTGTGGCCAGTTATGTTGTGGTGGCCATGGTTCCTGAAAGGCTTTCTACGGGCGTTGATGGGCTTGATGCCTTGATTGAGGGGGGCATACCACGCGGGTTCTTCGTGGCTGTGACGGGTGAGCCTGGATGCGGCAAAACAATCCTCTCAATTCACTTCACAGCCAAAGGAGTTGAAGAAGGCGACCGATGCGTCTATGTCACAACAGAAGAATCCCGCAACTCCATTCTAACACAGGCAGATATGCTGGGCATGGATCTCAAAGGGGCTGTCGAAAACAAGAAGCTTATCATAATAGATGCTTTGATGGGGCTTGAGGACCGCTGGTCTCTCAGCAGCCTCGATGTAGAGCACCTTCTTGAAAAGGTGATTGAGGCGAAGAAGGAGTTAGGCTATGGTAGGGCCAGGCTTGTGATAGACTCTATGTCCGCGTTTTGGCTTGACAAGCCTGTGATGGCCCGTAGGCACAGCTACACGGTTAAGAAGGTGTTGTCGAAGTGGGACTTTACAACCCTCGCCGTCAGCCAGTACGCCATCACGACCTCGGAGGCATTCGGCTGGGGTATTGAACACGTTTCGGACGGAATAATCAGGTTTAGACGCGCGATAAGAAATGGGGTTCTACAGCGGTATGTTCTGGTGGAGAAGATGAGGCAGACGAACCACAGCACAGTGATGCACACTATCATGATACTTCCCGGAAAGGGCTTAGTGATCGAGAAGCCGGCCGCTGTCTCAAGGGAGGACTTTGCGCTTCCCACCAAGGTGACTAGGAGGGTCTTACGGTCAAGGATGAAATCCGAGCAGGGGATACCCTAGATATGGGTGACATTATTGACGACCACTATGGTACTGCGGATGTTGCCGGGGAGATAGCACGGTTTTCCCAGGGCAGGTGGGCCGCCGTATTTGTAAAAGGAGTAATGAAGCGGTACGACAACAATGTATTTCTCCAAATCGACTCAGTTGAGGATTTTGGAAAAATCTACGCAAAGCTCCGACCACGCTCTTTCTACGCAACGATACACAGATACCGCTGGGAAAACGGCAAACCGGTCAAGGCAGTATCATCTATGCCTTCATGGGACATCGACCTCACCGGGGGGAAGTGGGAGCAAGCATTAGGAGTTGCGTGGGATATTGTGTCGCAGCTTGAGAAGCTTGGTGTTGTTAAATCCCTTATCGTGAAGTGGAGCGGTAACGGCTTCCACGTACATGTAAACGACCGAGCTGTTAGCGGAGAAATCTACGAGACAATATTCCCGCTTGACGCAGCATACTCCCTCACCGAATATGTGAAAAGGCGTGTCAGGAATGTGGACGGCGTGGTGGTCGAGAACAAGGTTGACCCGGCGAGAGTTTTCACAGCACCGCTTTCACTCCACAGAGAGAGGGACATGGTCTGCGTCTGCATAGATCCGGACAAGCTTTACGACTTTACACCCGAAATCGCCCTGCCGGGTAGGTTCAAACACTTCACGGGATGGGACTGCTATGTCGAGGGCGAGGCAGACGACGCCGTCAGGAAAGCCTTTCGATTGGTCGGCCCTTACCCAGCCACCTTCCGAAGAGCTAGGAGAAAACATCCACCCTACGACCTGCAGATCAGGAAGCTTTTCGAAAGGCTTGGCCCCGGCGACGCCCCTACGGGTTAAGCCTCATGTTTATGTAGTCTGCCATCACATGGTTTCTGACATCTACCAAAACCTGTTTAACACCTTCACACTTCAAAGCAATAGATTTGGCCGCCTCGGCCAACGAAACCATGCTGGCCGAGTAAGGGTTTCTGGAGACGATCACCATATGTATGACGCCTTGACCCAAATTCCTGACATCTATGCTTGCTTCTAGGAAGAGCAGGGGCGCTCCTGAGACAGGGTCTTTAAGCTTTTTCAGCTCCTGCAGAACCCTTTCCTCTAAGCTCTGCATCGTGTAGAATTCGCCGGGGCCTAAAATAAGGTTATAAAAAGGACCTACCCCCAAACATCGTGCCATTAGGCCTGGAGGAGGTTGTCGAGCATCTTAGGAAGGTGGAGGAGAGGCTTGACGGGCTTTACAACGACGCCGCCCGCTACAGGAGGGAGCTTCTGGAGTTTGCGGAGAGGGAGGCTGGCCGGCTCAAGGCAGAGCTTATAGAACAGGTAAGAGCTCTTCAGACCAGGCTCTTGGCCGAGGAGACGGCGAGGGCTGAGGAGGCGGCCAAGGAGATACTTTCCCGTGGAGTATGGGAGGCGGACCAGGTCCGTAAACGGGCTCAAGGGCTGAGGGGGCAGGCCGTCGAACTTGTCGTAAAAGCTGTGCTTGGAGGGTGAAAAATGGTCACGCTGAAGGGCGACCCAGTCTACGCTCTCACAAAGGCCTATGCGTTGAAATCTCTCCTTATGCCCTTTAGCATGTTAGAGGAGCTTGCATACTCGAGGGATTTGGCGGATTTTGTCGAAAGGCTTAGAGCCTCGCCCTACGGACCGTTTCTAGCCCAGCTCCAGAAACCCTACAGAGCATCGGATGTGGAAAAAGCGTTTTGGAGAGGGCTGATCTCAACACATTACAGCTTCGTCACAACCGCGTTGAGGCCCGGCCTCCTCGAAGCATTATTCATGCGGTACATCTACTTCAACATGAAAACCGTCCTCAAGGCCAAGGCAATGGGCAAAACCGTCGACGAAATCTTGCAGACAGTTGACCTTTATCCAGAAACACTGTTGAAGGCGCGGGACCAGACCCTGAGAGCTGCAGCCGCAAAAGATTTGTCTGAGGCTTTAAAAGACCTTGCCAAAACCCCTCTTGCAGCAACCGCTTCCGCAGCTGTCTCTGCATGGTCGGCGACAGGGGATTTCTCTGCCGTTGAGGCGGTCATCGACAAACTCTATGTTGATGAATTGCTGAAGGCATATCGTAAACTCCCGCGTTCTGAGAGAAAGCTACATAGGCAGTTCGTCGCTGTTGACGTGGATTCCTATGCTTTGGCAGCAGCCCTTAGGTCGAGGCTTTGGAGGCTTACTGCTCCACAAGTTAGCAGCTTCCTGCCCACGGAGACAATTGACATACCTGTGGAGATGCTGGTGTCCCTCGCAACCTCAGACGACTGGAGAAAGATGTTTGAACAAATTCCCAAAACATCTTTCTTGGAGAAAGTTGAGGTTGTGGAGGACCCTTCAAAGATGGCGGCGGAAATAGAGGATAAAGCGGCTCTGGAGAAAATCAGATATGCGGCCCGCAGCTTCTACAAAACACCTTTCAGGCAGGTCAACATACAGGCATTTCTAGTTCTTAAAGAGGCCGAGGTCCGCAACCTCTCGACAATAGGAAAAAACATTGAGGAGGGGGTTACTGACGTCGCATTCATACGGAGCCTGCTCATACCCTACTAGGTTGTTTTCCGCGCAAGTATTTTCCAGACACCCGGCGAATGGACTTCGGTGCCCATGTATTCTTGTTTGTTGTTTTTTATTGAGCGGGGAAGTGTGTCGAGTGAGGGAGGGTTGTCGGTCAGCACTTCGACCACTGAGTTTTTCTCCACACTCTTCAAGGCCTTCGCGAGGAAAAGCTGGGGGTACGGGCATGTGTAGCCCCTCACGTCCAGTACGTACCTGTCGTCGGCGACTTTTTTCAATAGGTTCTGGAGCTCTTGTGTCATGGGTTTTGCTGGTCGTCGATGTATTTAGGCATTTCTTTGTTATAATACCTATATTAGTATAAACATATATTGGACCGATAAATCACAAAAGCGAGCCAGTATGTCGAAAAGATTATACGTCTCAGCCATCCTGATAGGTCTCGTCTCGACGCTGCTGGGCTACGGAGTGTACACTTTGACTGGGAGGGGAAGTCTCTGGGGCATAACGGGTGGCGAGTCAAAGCTAGGGGGCCATCTTTACCGACTGCTAGGGCTGCCGGTTGAACAAACCGTCTACTACCAACAGTTTAAACTGATACATCCCTTAAACGACCCTCCGCAGGCTATTGTCATCGCTATACTTGTGGGAGGGGCCATACCCGCCCTGCTGTCCGGACGTTTCCTGCTCCGCCATCTACCCGGCAGGTGGTTAGCCCTTCAGGCGGTTCTAGGCGGTTTCCTGCTCGGATACGGCTCGCGTCTTGCGCTTGGCTGCAACATCGGGCATTTCCTCTCCGGATGGACGGCGGCGGGCATAAACGCCGTAACATTCACGGCAGCCCTGCTGGTCGGGGTTTTCGCAGGTCTTAAGGTGACTGAGCGGTTCTTTATCCACAGAGCTCTGCCGAAAAAATGGTCCTTCCTGCCGCCTCAAAAGCTCCAGCGTTTCTCCGGTCTGGGTCTTGCGGCGCTCTCACTCATAGCCATACCGTTTCTACCTCCGTTAGTTGCGTTGTTCTGGGCCGCGGGGATTGTCTTCGGCGTTCTAGGCGGGTTTTCAGGAATATGCTTCGGGACCTGCTACAGAGACCTCGTCTCAAGGACCCACGCCAGCGGAGTGATGGTCAGGGCCGTCGGGCTCGCCCTTCTCACATTTTCAACAGGTATATGGGTTCTTCAACAGCTTGGCATACCCTACAACTTCGCAGCCGTAATTCCACAAATAAGCCAGCTCCAGATAGCCTTGGGAGGCATTATCTTCGGCCTCGGCATCTCTCTGGCAGGCTCATGCATATTCAGCACAGAGTGGAGAGCTGGAGGTGGCAGCATATACAGTATGATTGTTCTAGCGTCAACCATCTTCCTCGGGATGCCCGCCCTAGCACTCCACTACGAGTGGTGGCTGACATCAATACCTATGGTGCTTCCCTCGTTCAGCCTCTACACCATAAACCCCTCACTGGCATACCTTCTACCTCTGACGTTCGCCTCCACCCTCATAGCCTACGGTTTTCTAGTCGACGCAACAACACGACAGACAATAACAAAGCTACCACTGATATTCAGGGCTAAACAATAAAACACCCTCCACCTACTTTTTTATTGTGCTTGAAATGTTGGGTTAACCTACTGAGATGTGACTGATACTGTTGCGCCCCTGTTTTGAGGTAGCGCGGTGAAGACCTTCCACTCCTCGCTAAGCCTTTCGGCCAGCTGGCGTGCAGCAACCTCAGCCTCCCTATGGGTTGGGTAAAGCCCGTAGACTGCAGGCCCCCACGAGCTCTGGCCCACACCCCTTGCACCCAGCCTCTGCAAAAGTTCAACAACCTCATCCGAGTAGAACACACTCCCCTGGACCTCGGAGAAGTAGCTCCCCAAAATCCGCTGGATATCTGTCAACGCCTCTCCGAACCCGGCCACGTCTTCGCAAACCAAGCTCGGAAGAAGTTTACACAACACGAGGTAGCTAATCCTTTGGGAAAACTCCAGCTCCATGGGTTTCAGCTTGGCGAAGAAGGCTTTCTCAGACTTTTCATCCGGGCCGTGCGCTTTCTCGGGATATGCTACTACGAAGGCCCAGTTTTCGGGAAAGGGTCTCTGTTGGAAAACCGTGTAGGCGTCCGTCCCGCTTTTCCGCGGCAGGTCAAGGACAAAGCCCCCCGCTTTGAAGACGGCTGTTCCTACATTAGATATTCTACGTCTCCCCAGCTGACTCGCCAGCTTCTCTACCGATGTCTCCAAACCGTATAGCTTCGAGAGGGCCGTCGCAACCGCGAGTGTCAGCTGGGTTGTGGAGCCGAACCCCCTATGGGCTGGAATCGCCTCCCATACTTTTATGCAGGCCCTAATGTCTAGGTTAAAAAGCAGAAACATCCTCGCTGCGATTTCTCTGACGGCCTCGGCATAGGGGCCTACGACCTCCAGCTCCTCAGACTTTTCCACAGATATTTTTAATGTGGGCGGCTTTATTGCGACACCAATTCCGCCATAGAGTGTGCCGAGGTGGCCTCCTAGCTCGATTATGCCCATGTGAAGCCGTGCAGGCGTCTCAACCTCAACCCTCATGTGTCTCAACAAGCCTTTCGACCTCTTTGACAACGTGGCCCATCATTTCTGCGTAGCGGGTGCGTGGGGCAACCCTCTCAACCACCTTCGAGTAGTGAAACACCAGCTCGGCCAAGCGGACAGCTTCCTGATGGTTTTCCGTATTTGCGAACACTTTAATCCGCGTATAGTGTATCAGCGACTCCATCAACGCGTGTGCAGCTCTCGTGTAAGGGGCGGGGTTGGTTCCACCTCCCTCCACACGCACCACCTTGCATAAAACCGCTTCTCTCAAGTGTCCGATTGGTTGGAAATTCTCAGCCATCACCTCAATCCAACCCCATGCATCCGCCAGTGCAGGCGCCTCGACAACCAGCGCCTCCCTGTACATCAGCCCTGAAGAGAAAACGGCGCCGTAGAAGTGCTCCGGGTCCGATGTAAGGTTTATGACCGCCTGCTTGCGAAGCGCTATGTTACGATATGTCTGGGATGTCTTGAAGGGGCGCAGAACCAATCTAGACGATGAGTCTAGCTGCAGTCCCATGGCTGCGGCATGCGGCTTTCTATCCGGAGTATATGTCGTCACTATGGCCTCGTAAACGATGTCTGGCTGAAGCCCTAGCTTCTGTAGATTGCTCAAGCCCCGGCCAATGTCTGCCTTATGTTTTCGAGGTGTTTCTTAAGGGCGTTGACGAATGCGGCCATTGTCCCCCCGTCTACAGCCCTGTGGTCGAATGTAACCGCAATCTGCATTACGTTACCGACAGTTATCTGGCCGTCTCTGACGACAGGTTTTTTCTCAACACGGCCCACACCCACAATAGCTATCTCGGGGTAGTTCACTATCGGTGTGCCTGAGAGGGAGTTGAGTGCGCCGTAGTTTGAAATGCTTATGGTTCCGCCCCTAACATCTTCAAGGCTGAGCTTACCCTGACGCGCTTTTTCAGCCAGCTCCTCAACCTCCCGGGCCAGCGTCCAAACATCCTTTTTCTCCACGTTCTTCAAAATGGGGACAAGCAGGCCTGAGGGAGTGTCAACCGCGAACCCTATGTTAACCTCCCGCGATAAGACAATTTCTTCACGGTCGTCGTCTAACCAGCCGTTAACCGAAGGCACCTCACCTACCGCCGCGACGATGGCTTTCATGATTAGAGGCATGTATGTAATTTTAAGGTCCTGCCGCTGTTGCCGCAACTCGTTCCGAACCTCCACAATCTGCCCTGCGTCAACCTCCTCGAAGACGGTGACCAGGGCCGCCCTGCTTTTAGCTTGGACAAGCCTCTCGGCTATCATCCTTCGCAGCCCCTTCATCGGGATGCGTGTTTCCGCAGACGCCGCAGCCCTCCTAACGTCCTCTTCGAGAACCCTGCCGCCCGGCCCCGTGCCGACAACCTTAGACAAGTCAACCCCCAACTCCTTTGCCAGCTTCCTCACAGCGGGCGTGGCCAGAACCTCTCCTGCATGCGGCATGCTCTCCGGCTTCGAAGCGGTTGCGGCGACCTGAACAGTCTCAGCAGGTTTCTCTTCGACGGCTTCCTGCGTCTCTATTTCGATAAATGGTTCACCAACCTTCAAGACCTGGCCCGGCTCGGCGAGAAGCTTGACAACACGGCCCTGCACCGGGGAGGGAATCTCGACGTTAACCTTAACCGTCATAACCTCGGCCAAGGGCTGGTACTTCTCCACAATATCACCGACTTTCACTAGAAAACGGATAACCTCCCCCTCCGCAATCCCTTCACCTATGTCAGGCAGTTTCACAACAACCAAAGAAATGCACCTTCAGGTGAAGCAGAAAGCCATAAAATATATTTTTACAGTCTTCTAACATTTAGCAAAAGCGTAACCAAGCCCACCCCAGCCAAAACCAAGGGGTAGGAGAGGGCGGCCGTATAGCCTAGGTTCTCGGCTAGGAAGCCCGCCAGAATCGGTGTTGTCGTCGGCCCCACGATGCCCGCCACAGACATTATTCTCCCAAGTGACTTTGACGCTGCCGGACCCTGCAGTCTGACGATGTAGCTGTACAGTATGGGGAAGTACATGGCTGTGGCGGTTGCCTGAAGCGTCATCGCTAGAGGGTAGGCTATCGTGTATGGTGCGAAGGCTAGGTAGGCGTTTGACGCGAAGTTTAAAGCGGTGACTGTGATGGCTACTTTTGTGAAGCCGTATTTGTCGTGTAAGATGCCTCCGACAGGCTGTCCCACAATACCCAGAGCCCTGCTTAAACCGACCAGGAAGGCTACGTAGGCTTTGTCAAGCCCGAAGGAATCGACCAGATGTAGCGGTATGATGGCTACAACACCTAGGTTGCCGACAAGGTTCGCCACCGTCACCGCTGTCAGAAGTGCGACCGGTGCTCTCTTGGCAACTAACGTGCCTCCGTCGCTTCTCTCAACCGTTAGGATGGCCGTCTCCCGCGATACAAGAATCAGGGCCATGCCGGCGACTAGCGGTATTACAGCCCATGCGGCAAGCGAGTAGGTATGTGAAAGGGCTACGTAGAGCAGTGATAGGATAACGGGCCCAAGCGTCTGTCCCGACGGCGCTGCTGACTCGTGGACACCTATGTAGAATCCCTGTCTAGCGCCCTTATAGAGCTGGCCGAGCCAAGGGATTGCTGAGGGCAGGTGAAGAGAGAGAAACAGACCAGTTAACGCCATGGAGATGTAGAGAAGCCAGATGTTGTCGGCGAAGCTCGCCAGCATCAACGCCCCCCCGCTGCCAACAGCCGCCAGCACCACCACATTTCTGAAACCGACCCTAGCTGGTAGGAGGCCGGAGAAGAAGGTGGAGACGTAGAAACCCGTGTTGAGGAGGCCGGGCACAGCGGCTGTCTCAGCCGTCGATGCCGAGAAGTGCTGTCGTATGAAGGGTGTTAGGGCTGGCACCCCTACACGGGTCCCGTGGCTCCAGAACCATGAGACCCATGTCAAGCTGAGAACCCAGCCCCTGCGCAATAAACTCACCTAAGAATTCTCTTAAGCTCCTCAACTGATGTGGCCGGCATCCTGCAGGTGTAGTTTTCGCATACGTAGACAGCGGCTGACCCGTTTACAGGTGTTTTGTCCTTGACAAGCTCTGTAATCTTCTCCAGCTCCTGCCGGTTTTCATCTGTCACAACCACAACAGTCTTCAACGGCATGTGGCGTTTGTTTATCAACTGGAGGAAGGGCTTAGATTCCTCAAGCGCCCCGCACGCTATGATTATCTCCGTTCTCGGCTTGACGGTGTATGCGAGAGTCTGCAGAAGGCCTGTGTATTCAGCTGGGTGGTTGGAGATGTTTGCCGCAAACGCTCTTAACAGTGAATAGACCTTCTCCAGAAAGTCCTGTTTCGCCGTCAGCTCATACAGCCTGAGCAAGGCCCAGGCCGCCGACGAGTTGCCCGAGGGGGTTACTCCGTCGTAGGCTTCCTTTATCCTTGAAATTCCTGCAACGTCGCCACGGCTGTAGAAGAACCCGCCCGAAACACCGTCCCAGAAAACCTCTATCATTTCTTCGGCAAGCTCCACGGCTTTCTCCAGGTAAAATGGTTTAAACGTTGTTTGAAAGATGTCGAGCAGTCCGTTAACCAGGTAGGCGTAATCGTCGAGGAATGCCTCACCATGCCACCCGTCTCTGAAGTACCTCCTTAGCTCTCCGCCGCTCAGCAGCATATGTGTTGTTTCTTTAGCGGCAGCCAGATACCTGTGGTCTCCAACGACCTGGTATGCTTGACAGAGAGCCGAAATAGCTAAACCATTCCATCCCGTGATTATTTTGTCGTCAACAGCTGGTGCGGGTCTTTTTGACCTTGTTTCGTAAAGCTTTCTCCGTGCCTGCTCAAGCCTTGACTTAACCGTAGTGAGCTCAAGACCCGTTTCAGCCGCGAGGGCCTCAGCTGTTTTCGCCATGGTGGGTATGGACCTCCCGTGTTCGAAGTTCCCTGCATCTGTTATTCCGTAGGCCTTGCAGGCTAGCTCGGCCAACTCCACGCCGAGGGCCTCATAGACCTCCTTCTTTCTCCACACATAGAAAGCTCCCTCGCCTTCGGGGCTGTCTGCGTCGACCGCGGAGTAGAACCCACCGCCAGAGCGATACATTTCACTCAGCAACCAGTCAAGCGTGGAGACTGCGACATCTTTGAAAAACTCGTTATAGGTTAGGAGATATGCTTGGAGGTAGACGCGCGATAGGAGGACGTTGTCGTACAGCATCTTCTCGAAGTGAGGGACAAGCCAGACCCTGTCCGTCGAGTACCTGAAAAATCCTCCGCCAACATGGTCCCGCAAACCACCCATCGCCATCTTCTCCAACGTGTGAGCAGCCATCTTCAACGCAGCCCTCTCACCCTCCAAGACATGATATGTGTGCAGAAACTCGATGTATGTCGGCATGGGAAACTTCGGGGCGGTTCCAAATCCTCCGTGCAGTTCGTCATAGGAGGTGACTAACGTATCATATGCAAGAGTTACCGCGCTGTAGCCAACTTCACCGTCCGTCGGGCCCGGTGTGTACAAGGACTTGAGAATGGATATTGTCTGCTCGGCGGCATTCCTGACACCTTCAGGGTCTTTCCGCCAAATCTCAGCCACGGCTTTCAAGATCTCGTCAAGACCTCTTAAGCCGCCTCTTCTTCTGGGGGGGAAATAGGTTCCGCCGAAGAAGGGTTTGAGGTCGGGGGTTAGTATGACGGTGAGAGGCCATCCGCCGTGGCCCGTCATCACCATCACCGCCTTCATGTAAACCTCGTCGACATCTGGTCTTTCCTCCCGGTCGACTTTAACGGGGACAAAAAATGTGTTGAGAAGCTGGGCTATCTGCTTGTCGTTGAAAGACTCATGCTCCATAACATGGCACCAGTGGCATGAGGAGTATCCTATGCTTAGAAAGATAGGCTTGTTCTCCTCTCTAGCCTTCCTGAAGGCCTCCTCTCCCCAGGGATACCAGTCAACCGGGTTGTATGCATGTTGGAGGAGATAGGGACTCTTCTCCCCGGCCAGCCTGTTCGGCCTCTGCATGCAACCTCTCCAAGCCATGCACCTTATGAGCATATCCCAGCAACCCCTGAAAGGAATATTCATAAGAACCGTCTCACAACAACAGTGAGCTGGCATGGACGTTGAAACAAGGCTTAAGCTTATCACACAGCCTCCAACCGAGGAGGTCATAACCTATGAGGAGCTAAGGCAGCTGCTTGAGGTTGAAAACCATCCGATAGCATATGACGGGTTTGAACCCAGCGGCCTCGCGCACATCCCCTTTGCGTTGCTGAGGGCGATAAAGCTGAGGCAGATGCTTGAGGCGGGCTGCAGGTTTAAGCTACTGCTGGCCGACTGGCATGCCGCAATAAACAGGAAGATGGGGGGAGACCTTGAGAAGATAAGGCGTGTTGGAGAATACTTTATAGAGGTTTGGAAGGCGTCCGGTATTGATGTTGGGCGTGTGGAGATTGTGTGGGCCAGCGACCTTGCAGCGGATAGGGATTACTGGAAGCTGGTTATAGATGTTTTAAGAAATACTACACTGAGACGTGTGTTGAGATGCCTGCCGATAATGGGGAGAAAGGAAGGTGAGCTGCAGGAGGCCGCACAGCTCCTCTACCCCGGGATGCAGGTTGCTGACATCTTCACACTGGGGGCCAAGATATGTCAGCTGGGCCTTGACCAGCGCCGTGCAAACATCTTGGCGAGAGAGCTGGGCCCTAGGCTGGGTTACTGGAAACCCGTAGCAGTCCACCACCATATGTTGATGGGGCTGGCAGGACCAACTGGCCCTACGGGGCTTGAGGAGGAGGAGAGCATGGATGTCCAGATAAGCTCGAAGATGAGCAAAAGCATCCCCGAGTCCAGCATATTCGTCCACGACGACGCCGAAACAATAAAGAGAAAAATACATAACGCATACTGTCCGCCAAAGCAGGTTAACGGAAACCCTGTGCTCGAATACTGCAATTTCGTGATATTCCCCCTAAGGAAAAGCCTTTACGTCGAACGGCCCGCGAAATACGGCGGTGCGGTAGAGTACGGCAGCTACGACGATGTTGAAAAAGACTTCAAAGCGGGCGCGTTGCATCCGCTGGACCTGAAAAACGCCGTGGCGGCCGCGCTTGACGAGCTGCTGGCACCCATAAGAATGTGGTTTGAGAAAGACTCTAGGGCAAGAGAGCTTTACGAGTTTGTACGTATGCAGGAAGTTACGCGTTAAGATTTTAAGAAAAGCTAGGCTTGGAAAACATCTAATGCTCAAGTAGAGGCCGCAGCCGATTTTGTGAACAGAAAGAGTTTATAATCTTCTAGAGCAGTGAGTTGTAGCATGTTTGTTGCAGAGCAGGAGAGAAGGGGTGTTAAAGGGCTTCGCATCAACCGTTTCTACACAGACGGGAGGGATGTCTTCTCCTACTTCAAGTGGGAGAGGAGGACTTCCCAGATAAAGGACTTGGCTGGAAACGTCATCTTCGAGATGAAAGATGTTGAGGTGCCTAACTTCTGGTCGCAGGTTGCGACGGACATTCTAGCTCAGAAATATTTCCGCAAGACAGGCGTCCCACAATACGACGAATACGGCAACCCGATTCTCGACTCTGAAGGTAAGCCGGTGCTTGGCTCAGAGAGGTCTCTCAAACAAGTTGTCCGGAGGCTTGCAGGCTGCTGGAGGTATTGGGGAGAGAAGCTCGGATACTTTGCGTCAAAAGATGATGCACAGGCCTTCCAAGACGAAATCGAATACATGCTGATAGCCCAGATGGCGGCCCCAAACTCGCCTCAATGGTTCAACACAGGGCTTCACTGGGCTTACGGCATAACAGGCCCACCGCAGGGCCACTACTACTTTGATGAGGAGGCCGGCGAGGTCGTCCCCTCGAAAGACGCCTACTCCAGACCACAGGCCCACGCCTGCTTCATCCTAAGTATAAAAGACGACCTAGTCAACCCAGGCGGCATTATGGACACATGGGTTAAGCAGGCCCGCATATACAAGTACGGGAGCGGGGAGGGATGCAATTACTCAACCTTAAGGGCTAAGGGCGAGCCGTTGTCCGGCGGGGGTTTCTCCAGCGGAGTTATGTCCTTCCTAAAAGTAGGCGACGCCGTCGCAGGCTCGATAAAATCAGGCGGGACAACACGCCGCGCGGCGAAAATGGTCGTCCTAAACATAGACCACCCAGAGATAGAGGATTTCATTGATTGGAAGATGAAGGAGGAGCAGAAGGTTGCGGCGCTTGTTGCGGCCGGATATCCCGCTGATTTTGAAGGTGAGGCATACCAGACTGTCTCTGGGCAGAACTCAAACAACTCTGTCAGGGTTACGAACGAGTTTATGCGTGCCGTGTTGAACGATGGGGACTGGGCGCTCACATGGAGAACCGATGGAAAGGTCGCTAAACGTGTAAAGGCCCGATACCTCTGGGAGAAGATCGCGAAAGCGGCTTGGGCCTGCGCCGACCCCGGAATACAGTTCGACACGACCGTAAACCAGTGGAATACGTGTCCGGAAACCGGCCGAATTAACGCCACAAACCCATGCTCTGAGTTCAACTTCCTCGACAACACTGCCTGCAACCTTGCCTCACTCAACCTGGTCAAGTTCTACGACGAAGAAAAGGGAGAATTTCAGGTAGAGGCCTTCAAACACGCAGTTAGGCTCTGGACCATTGTTCTCGAGATATCCGTGGCAATGGCCCAGTATCCAAGCCCGGAGATAGCTGAGATGAGCTACAGGACGCGGAGCCTGGGACTCGGTTATGCAAACCTAGGCGGTCTCTTGATGCGCATGGGGCTTCCGTACGACAGCGATGCGGGGAGAGCTGTAGCCGCTGCCATAACAGCCCTCATGACCGCCGTGGTCTACGAGACATCTTCAGAGATAGCTGCCTTTAAGGGCCCCTTCGCAGAGTTTGAGAAGAACCGCCAGCACGTTCTCAGAGTTTTAAGAAACCATAGGAGAGCGATCTACGGAGTTAGTCCGTCGGAGTATGAGGGCTTGGAGATAAAGCCGTACGTCCCACCCCTGGACCTCTGCCCGAAGTATATTCTTGAGGAGGCGCGGAATGCTTGGGACAGGGCTTTGGAGGCCGCTGAGAGATATGGTGTTAGAAATGCGCAGGCCACTTTGATAGCGCCGACTGGCACAATAGGCCTGCTCATGGACTGCGACACGTTAGGTATTGAACCCGACTTCGCGTTAGTCAAGATGAAGAAGCTGGTGGGCGGCGGATACTTCAAGCTAGTCAACCGGTCGGTTGAACCAGCACTGCGTAAGCTGGGCTACACACCCCAGCAGATTCGTGAAATAATACAGTACGTAATTGGGACAAACACGCTATACGGCCCGCAGCCCGTCAATGCTGAACGCCTGAAAGCCCGCGGACTCACGGAAGCAGAGTTACAGAAGGTTGAGCAGTTACTAGTTTCAGCGACAAATCTAGCCACTGTCTTCAACGCACACGTCCTCGGCAGGGAATGCACGGCGCGGCTTGGAATACCCGAGCAAGTATACAGCAGCCCGGGTTTCAATTTACTGAAATACCTCGGTTTTTCAGACCGTGAGATCGAAGACTCCGAGGAGGTTGTGTGCGGAGCGATGACGGTTGAGGGCGCCCCCCATCTAAAACCCGAGCACTACGCTGTCTTCGACTGCGCTGTTCCTTCGGGTAAGAAGGGGAGGAGGTTCATACACTACAGGGCGCATCTACTGATGATGGCGTCCATCCAGCCCTTCCTGAGCGGCGCCATAAGCAAAACAGTTAACATGCCTAACGAGGCGACAGTTGAGGATGTTGCGACAGCATACATGGATGCGTGGAGGCTTGGGCTGAAATGCCTAGCCATCTACAGGGACGGGAGCAAACTCTCACAGCCGTTGACAGCGAAGAAAGAGGAGCAGGCCGCAAGGCCTGTTAGGAGAAGGCTTCCAGCCGAGAGGACTGCCGTCACCCATAAATTCCGTGTAGGGGAGCAGGAGGGCTACATCACCGTCGGGCTCTACGAGGACGGCAGCCCCGGCGAGGTTTTCATAAAAATGGCGAAAGAGGGAAGCACGCTGGCCGGGCTGATGGATAGCTTCGCGATAGTAACATCCATAGCCCTACAGTACGGCGTCCCCTTAAAGGTCCTGGTGGACAAATTCATTCACACAAGGTTTGAGCCTTCAGGCTACACCGACAACCCGAAGATAAGGTTCGCGTCCTCCGTCGTGGACTATGTTTTCAAATGGCTGGCTTTAAGGTTCCTGCCGGAAAGTGATCTGAAGGAGTTGGGTCTCGCCAACGGGGTTGGGGATGTTAGAAAACCAGAAACCGAGACGGTTGCGCAGGTAAAGGCACACGCCCCAGAGGCGCCGCCGTGCCCGGAGTGCGGCAGCATAATGGCCCGTAGCGGAACCTGCTACGTATGCGTAAACTGCGGAGCTACAACAGGCTGCTCCTAAAACATAAAAACTGCTTAATACCCATGTTTGCGAGGCTTAATGGTGGACTTTACCCCAACCCTTAACACTTTAATCATCCTGACCGTCCTCGCCCCCATCTTCTCCATCATATCGAGACGTCTAAACAGCCCTACAGTGATTGAGGCCTACTCTATCGCGGCCCTGACGCTTTCACTTTATATGGCGTGGATGCAGGCTGGAGAGGTCTTTGCGGGAAAGACTTACAGAGTTGCCGGAGAGCCTCCGACGGCGGTAATCTACGTAGACCAGCTTTCAGCCTTCCTCTCACTTGTATTTATCTCAGTCGGACTTCTTTCAAGCATCTTCTCAGTCGGATATCTTGAGGGGAGAAAGCAGGAGTTCCACCCCCTGCTCCTCGCCATGGTTACGGGGATGGTCGGGGTTGTCTTCGCCGGGGACCTATTCACCTTCTTCATTTTCTGGGAGATGATGTCGATAGCGTCGTACCTGCTTGTAGCCTTCAGGTACAGGGCATGGGAAGCCGTCGAAGCATCCTTCAAGTACTTGATAATGAGCGCCGCGGGAGCCGCGGCCATATTGTTCGGGATGTCGCTCCTCTACGGGCTTGCGGGCACTCTGGAGATCAGCCAGCTGGCCGCCTATCTAGGCAATTCTAAGGTCGCGGACATCACCTGGACCTATGTCGCCATAGCGTTTCTCGTCACAGGCTTCGGGGTTAACGCCGCCATGGCCCCCTTCCATTCATGGCTCCCCGACGCACACCCGGCGGCGCCCAGCCCCATCAGCGCCATGCTATCCGGCGTAGTCATCAAAACAGGCATATACGCTATGTACCGTGTTGTTTTCGGGGTCTTCCCACCGTCGTTATTTGACTGGAACATCGTGTTGGCTGTTTTCGCGGTGCTGACGATGACGGTGGGAAACCTCCTCGCACTCATGCAGGAGGACATAAAGAGACTTCTGGCCTTCAGCTCAATAGCCCACATAGGATACATCGTTTTCGGTCTCAGCATAGCAAACGTGAATGGCCTAGCCGGCGGCATCTTCCACGTCCTCAACCACGCCCTCGTCAAGGCCCTCCTCTTCTTAGGGGCCGGGGTCTTCATCCACGCAGCCTCAACAAGGACGATAGATGATTTGGCGGGCATAGGAAAGAAACTCCCCCTTCCGGCTGTCTGCTTCGGGATAGGCGCGTTCGCTCTGGCCGGCATACCTGGGCTAAACGTTTTCTGGAGCGAGTTCACGATAGTCACCGCGGCCTTGGGTGTTGGTAGTCTTTACACCTTCCTCGCCGCAATCATGGTTGTCAACATACTGGTCAGCGTCGCCTACTACATTCGCTTGATTCAGGCGATTTTCTTCAAAGAGCCCTCGCCCAGGCTTGACCGCCTAGAAAAGGTTGGTATGAGTATGAAGGCGCCGCTGGTTGTGCTGGCTGCTGCCGCGATAATTATAGGCGTATACCCCTCACCCGTGCTGGACGCAGCCCTCTCTATAGCCGCTAACCTATAAAGAGGCCGTGAAACACCACTAGGTGGTGAAAAAGGGTAGGAGCTCTCAGAAAAAAAGGGTGCAGACAACCGATCAAGAGACTGTTTTAGATCGTATCAGGAAGATTGCGGCCTCCGTTGTCGGGTTTCTTGAGAAAGGTGAGTTCCCGCAGCTGGAGATACCCTCACGTACAACCACAAACATAGAGTACAGCCCTGAGCTGAGGCAGTACGTTTTAGGACCCAAACATGTCTTGAGGACGGCCCGAAACATCAAGCACCTGAGACCTATGGCCCAGCTTTGCTGGATGGCCATGTTCGCAACCCAGCTTATAACATCGCGTAAGACCAGCACTCTTAGGGACGCCTTCTACAACGCACTCGGCTACGAAGTCGATTTTGAGGACCAGCAGGAGAGCGATGAGGCTGTGACAGAGCTTGAAACCCTTGTCGGCTCCGTCCGGGAGGACTTCAACATATATCCTGAGGAGAGGTCGAGTGTTTTCGGCCCCCTCGTCATCGAGTACAACGTGCCGGGCTATGAGGGGAGGAGGCTTGACTTAACCACTATACCTGACGGAGCGATGATAGGGCCTGCGATGACCACGGCATCTTTCGTAAGATGTCAGGCGGAGCAGGTGTTCGTTGTGGAGAAGGGCGCCATATACCAGAGGTTTTTGGAGGAGAATGTGCCGCAGAAGTATAAGGCTGTTGTAGTCCATACGGCTGGGCAGGCCCCTAGGGCGACACGTAAATTCGTCAGAAGGCTTAACCAGGAACTGAACTTGCCTGTGTACATCTTCACCGACGCAGACCCTTGGGGCATGCACATAGCCAGCGTCATCATCTTCGGCAGCGCCCTCTCCGCCCATGTGAGGGAGCTGAACGTACCGGACGGAGTCTGGGCCGGCCTGTATGCATCCGACATAACAAAGTATAGGCTTCCAGCTATGAGGTTTAACGAGGAGGATGTCAGGCGTGTCGCGGAGCTGGAAAAGGACCCGAGATATGTGGCAGACCCGTGGAAGCGTGAGATAAACATCTTCAAGAAAACGCAGAGGAAGGCTGAGCTTGAGGCCTTAAGTAGATACGGGCTGGAGTACATAGTTACGGATTATCTGCCGGAGAAGCTTGCTGAGGTAACGAGGAGGTAGTGCGTGTTTTTTGAGGCTTGTGGATAACCAGCCAGCACTTCTCCTCGGAGATGAAGTCAGGACTCTTGTCGTCGCAGACCTGCATCTAGGGTTTGAGGAGGAGCTTCGTGGAAAAGGTATACGTGTACCGCTTCAGAGCCATCGGTTGGTTGACGAACTTTGCGCCCTCGGCCGTGAGACAGGTGCTCGCAGGCTTGTTGTGGTAGGTGACTTTAAGCACAACGTAACGGGGCCCTCAAGCCTCGAGACAGAGCTCATACCCAGACAGCTGCGAAGGATTAAGGAGGTTTTCGAAGATGTCGTCATAATCCCCGGAAACCATGACGGCAGGCTGGAGGACCTAATTAAGGAATTCGCATCTGTCGCACCCGCCAGGGGACTGGTTTTTGAAGAGGAGGGAGTGGGGCTGACCCACGGACACGTCAAGCCAGACGAATCACTCCTGAAAACCAGGTTTCTTGTCACCGGCCACCTCCACCCCGTGCTTAGAATAGGCTCAGGTGAGTCAGGTCTACGTGTGAGGGTATGGCTTAGGATGAGGGGTGAGCGTAGGAAGCTGTATAGGGCGCTCTACGGCTGCAACAGGTCCGGCCCGGCCGGTAAAATAACGCTGCTGATAATGCCTAGCTTCAACAACGCGTTACAGGGCCGTTCGATAACAGATTTGGCGATGTCCAAGCTTGTAAGGGGCCCGATACTCAACTCGGGTGCTTTCAACCTTGAAGCAGCCGATGTGATCTCCTTGGATGGAACGGTTTTAGGTAGCTTGGGTGGGTTGAGGGAGCTGGTTTGAACGAGGAGCTTGCGAGGCTTGAGAGGGAGAACCCCACTCTCTTCGCAGAGGCGTATGACTGCGTGAAGGAGAAACGGGTCAAGAAATACATCTTCAAACCAAGCAACAGAGTTAGGTGGATAGTTGTTGGTAGAACGCGGGACTACATAGTTCTGCCTTCCGTAGGCTACTGCTCATGCGAAGATTTTTTCTTCCGTGTAATGAGCCATGAGAAACCGATGTGCTACCATATACTAGCCGTCAAAATATCTCTGGAAACAGAGCTTTACGAAGTCATCGAAGAATCCGACGAATGGCACTGGCGGCTGATGCGTGAGTGGATACCCTAGCGTCGGAGGTAAGCGTCGTCTCCCCGCAGCCAGTCCTCCCTTGGTGGTGAGAAGACATCTATTACCTGAGTGTCTTCAAGTACCTCCGCCGCATGGCCCACATTGGACGGTATTACGAACACCTCGCCGGCCCCGACTTCGTGGACTGAGCCGTCCTCCATCGTAAACCTCACCAACCCCTTCAAGACCATCGATACCTGTTCACTTGCGTGTTTGTGGAGAGGCACGGCGGCACCCTTCTTGAAGCTGAACATCGCCAGCATGACCTTCTCCCCCGTAACAATCCTCCTCATCCCCTTCTCATTCAAAACATCCCAGCGGACATCATCCCACCTTACCTTTCTAATACCCGTCATGCACAGACCTTACCCCCGGTGTTTAAAAGATTTATCCTTAAAACTTCACCCAGTAATCCCGGTTTCGGGGTTGAGCAAAATAAGAGAGTATCTTAGCCTGAGGACTGGACATTCCAGCCTATACATTAGGTTCAGCTCTCTCGACCTGCTTTCTGATGTAGGAGGCGTAATCTTTGACTGCGACGGCGTGTTGATAGATGAGAAGACCTCCTACGACGTGGCAATTAGGGACGTTGTCTCCTATGTTGCGTCTTATCTTACCGGGTTAAGGCTTGCTCCACAGATGGTGCCGGAGGAAACCATCTACGCCGTCAGAAGAGTGGGCAGTTTTAACAACGACTGCGACACAGTCTACATTCTTGTGGCATGGTTTCTGCACAAAGCAGCAGAAGAGCTTAAGGTTGATCTCGGCGAGAGGTTCGGCGCGATCAGGTCGTTGACCGTTGAGGAGTTCGCCGCATCGGCATCTGGCTACGCCGGGTTTAGGGATGTTGATGAAGGCAGTGTTGTCGCGGTCTTCAGAGATCTTGAAAAATTTGTAGCCCCCCTCGCGGCTACGGCCATGTCGCTCGAAGATGTTGAGAAAAGCTTGGGGTTTGCCGGTGAATTCAGCAGTCGGCTTAGGGCCCTGCTGAAGTACCCAGGGGTCTTCGGCGAAAGCATTCTCGCCACAGTCTTCGACGAAGTGTTCTTCGGCTCAGACACCATAACACATGTCAGGGGGAAGGGCCCGTTTTTCAACTTCGAGGGGACCCTCAAACATGAAAAGCCCATGGTTGTGCGGGATACGCTTGAAGCACTTAAAGGACTAGGGTTAAGGATGGGTATGAGCACCGGTCGGGGTTCTTGGGAGACATGGAAGACCCTCTCAGATTTCACGGACTACTTTATCAGGGATGCATGCGTCTTCATATCAGACATAGTTAACAGGGAGCCGGGCTTGAAGCAGGAGGTGGAGAAGCCCTCCCCTTGGTCGCTCAGGCTGGCGGCTGAAAAGCTGTCGGCTGAAGGTAACATAGCCTACATCGGTAATTCGGCTGAAGATTTCTTGATGTGGAGGAGGGCGCGTGAAACAGACCCACGAATGCTTTTCATCGGCGTCTTCGGAAAATCCGAGGACTTGGCTGATTTCTTCATAGAGAACGGTGTCGACGCAGCCATACCTACAGTGAACCAGCTCCCCAAAGTATTCGAGGTCGTTAAATCCTAGGCTGGAAGCAGCGACCCTACCCCGAAGTAGGCTCCCAAAAGCTTTCCGAGAAAGAATGTTCCAAAAGCGACAACCAATAGTATCGAGACGTTCAGCAAATACTCGTTGCGGAAGTTTCTTTCCTGTATAACCGATGTGTAGAAGGTTAGAAAGGCTAGGAGTAGGAGTGCAAGCGTTATGGCCGATGCGAAGGCCGTGAAAATATCCCTGATGATAAAGTAGGGTGAGGCTAGGGCTAAAACTGTTAACATGTAGAGAGCTCCCGTCACGGCTCCAGAGATTATAGGTTTTTGCGACATTCCCTGCCTTGCTTGGAGATATGCGGCAGCCCCCATCGATATGGCCGCCGCAACCCCCACAATGAGGCCGGCTATCCCCGCAATGATGGGTGAGTCGGTTACACCGAGGAACCCGGCCTGTACACCCGTAAGCTCAACTATGGCGTCCGCAACACCCAGCATCATAAACCCGAGATACCTCACAACCGCCTCGTCGATGCTAGAAACAAGCCTCTTCTCAATCTCTCCCTCCTCCTCGATTATTTTGTTCAAAGCATCCCTCGAATTGTTGTCGAAGGCCCCGTCGTAAACAAGTTGCTTGTACTGCTCAAGAGTCTTCTTCTCATGGTTTTCCAAAAGCTTGACTACGAAGGTGACTCCGAGAAGCATCCTCAGCAGAACCATTGACCTGATGTATATGCTGGATACGCCTGGTTTATGCCCGGGTATGTGGAGGAGCCAGAACCTGTAATGCCTACCCTCAACGTCAGCCAGCTTCTCAAGCGTCCTGCGCCGCGGCCCATTCCTCTCAACCTCCGCCAACGCCATGTAAACCCTGAAGTCCTTATACTCGTTGTCTACATACCGTCTGTAGTCAGGGTTCATCAGTCGAAGGCCACCTGCACAGCTGGATTAAAAAGTATTTCCGAACCTGCCCATGACGACTATATCTGTGTACAGCCGTGGAAATCGGCGACGGTTTCAAAAACCTCCAAAACCCTGCCGCCTCCAGCCTCCAACCTATTCAAAACCTCTTGAAGGGCCTCGTCCACAGGTCTTCTCCCGAAATCTCCCCTATTCTCAGATTTCTTGTATAGGAGAAGCCGTGACGGCCCCGCCCCGCTAATCACCTCAGCTACATGGTAGAGCTTGAATAGTCGTTGTTTCTCCTCCAGTAGTTTCTCCCCGTCAAGCCATGGGCCGTAAACGCCGGCCTTGGCCCGCGCAACCTCCACAAACGGGTCGAGATGCACCGCTTTGAGGAAAAGGTCCAGATCCGACAGAGTTAGGGCGGCGGCGGCAACAGCCGTCCTTGAAGCCACCGCAACATGGCTCCCAACGTCCAACATGTTGGGGAGAGCCTGTCTCGCAGCCGCAGTAGACTCCTTTTCAAAATCGGGGACTATTATGGTCATTCCAAGGTCTTCCGGCGGTGTTATCCGCACGGCTTCGGGGCCGCCGTTGGTTTGGAGAAGTATTACAAAACCGCCCAGAAGGGATGCGGACACGTTGTCGGCGTGGCCGCCGGGCTCCGCCGACGCAGCAAACTTGACAAGCTCGGCTTTTGTAAATTTTAGGCCCAGCAACGTGCTCAATCCATAGACTGTTGCGGCGGCCTCCGCGCCGCTTGCACCCAAGCCTTTTCGCGGAGGTATGTTGGCCTCGAAGATGAGCTCAACCCTCTTCTCCAGCCCAAGATGTTTCAGAAAGTTTGAGGCCGCCACAGCCCCAGCGTGTTTGCCGGGGTCCTCGGGAAGCATAGCCCCATACTTCCCCCTGTTCTTGACATGTATCCCGGACCCATCTCCCACAGCCAACTCAAGCCTGAGATATGGGTGGGAAAGGGCGAGTGAGAATATGTCATAGCCGGGGCCTATGTTCGCTGAGCTTGCCGGAGCTTTGAAGACGCCTCTCAACATCCCGTTAAAGGAGAGCAGCCATCCTGCTTTTAACCGCTTCAACAAACATATCGCATGTAGCACCGCCACCTAGGTCTGGTGTGAGAACCTTTCCATCTGACAGTACGGCTTCGACTGACCTCTCCAAGATGTTTGCAGCCCTCACCAGTTTGGAATCATTCTTAACTTTGCCCAGCCATTCAAGCATCATCTTCGCCGCCAGAAGCTGGGCCGTGGGATTTGCCTGCTCGGGGTTGAGGCCGGGGGCGGAGCCGTGCACGGGCTCAAACAGCCCGAAGCGGTCACCGATGTTGGCCGACCCCGCTATACCTATTGTCCCCACAATGCCAGCCGCCTGATCGCTTAATATGTCGCCGAACATGTTGGGGGTGAGCAAAACATCAAAGCTCTGAGGGTTGACCACGAGCTGGTATGCGGCGTTATCGACATACATCTCTGACGCCTCAACCTCAGGGTAGCCTGAGGCAACCTCCATGCATACGTCGCGGAAATATTTGTAGGCTCTGACAACATTCCCCTTATGCACAACCGTGAGCTTCCTCCTTCTTCCCGCGGCCATCTCAAAACCAACACGGGCAATTCTCTCCGTCGAACGACGCGTTATGACAAGCATTGCGACAGCGTGGTCCACCCCCACGTCCTCCACAGACTTATACAAGTCCTCAGTGTTTTCCCTGACGATAACTAGGTCGACGCCCTCCCACTTACTCCTGACCCCGGGGAGGTTTTTGAACGGTCTGATGTTTGCGTAAAGGTCCAGCCTCTGTCTCAGGAAGACGATTACGTCGCGGGCTGACTCACCCACGGGGCCTTTAAGACAGGCATCGCTGGCCGCGATTTTTCTGAAGGAATCGTCGGGCAGGGCCTGCCCAGTTTCATCAAGCACCCTGTCGCCTGCAAGTGTTTCGACAAACTCCATCTTAAACCCCGCTACATCACCCAGCCAGGTCAGAAGCCCGAGAGCCTTGCCCACAATGTACGGCCCGATACCGTCGCCGTGTATGACGCTGACCCTGTACATGTCTCACAAAGCTTTAGGTGCTGGATAAAAAGGCTAAGGCCTAAACCCCCTAAGGCTTCTCTCGAAAGTTATCTCCCCGAAGTTTAGCCCAAGGCGCTCCGCGTATCTGTAGGCTTCGAGGATCTCTTCACGGGTTGGATATCTGGCCATGTCCACGTATCTTTTGTCGAAGCGTGGGTCTGATGGGTTGCAGTAGGCGTCGGGGTGGTACTGGTCCATTATGTTCACTAGCACCTCGGGCATGTTTTCCGAAATCCATTTCAAAACGGGCTTCGTGCAGCACTCCACATGTCCAGGCATTATTAGGTGGCGTATAACTATGTCTTCGCCCCAGCTGTAGATCAGCCTGTGGTTTTCCGCGACCGTCTCAAAATACCACGGGGTCCTGGAGAGCTTTATGGCGCATTTGTTGTTTCCGAACTTGAAGTCAGGCAGCCAGATATCCACGAGCTCCCTCAAAATGTTCAAAGTCTCAGGGCTCATGTACATGTTGCTGTTCCAGAGAATCGGTGTGTTGAACTCGCCTCTGTAGCTTGCGTTTCGTGGGTCCAGCCTATAGGGCACGTATGCGTCGGCTTTCGCAGACCATGCCCCAGCATCGAACTCTTTGAAGAACTTCAGCATGTCTATCGCCTGTACAATCGTGTGCAGATGTATGGTCGGTTCGCCGCCCACCAAGTTGATGTTATGGCAGCCCTCCATCCTAAGCTGCCACATGGCCCAAGCAAGCCTCTGAGGCGTGAAAATAACGCCGTTATCCTTGTCATGGGAGATGTCGCTGTTCTGACAGTTTCCCACCGCAAGGAGGTTGGCGGTATAAGTATGACTTTCGTCTTCAACCTCCAGGTTATAGACAGGCCCCGAGTAGCTTACCTGCTCTATCTTGCGGATTGGGACCGCTGCGTAGCCGTCGGCTATTACATCCTCTGCCGAACTCCACGTTCTTGCAGCAGCACGCGCTTTGAGATAACGCAACACCTGCCGTTTCACCCCCCTTTCCTGCAAATTTTTCTCAGACAAGAGGAGAGCCTGAATCTGTTGATTGTGGTTTACATTTACTGTGTATTGAGTGTTCTCGGCGACCGGGGTAAAAACCACGTTTGCTGCAACGTTTTTCTCGACCCTTGGAATCGGGGTCACCAGTTTATGCGTCAGGGAAAGGTCTTTAGCCTGAATCTTCACAGCCCTTCCTCGATGGGCATAGACAACCATTTCATGTGACGGAGTCACCATTATTGGCGGAGCATATGAAGCCGTGATTTTGACCAAGACACTGTTGTAATAGTGTTTGAATACTTTCACCACTCTTACTTTTCTCCCGTCGTAGCTGAACGTGTGTAAATCATTTGGGAACCTGACAAATCCCACACCGTACTGAATCTCATCACCTGCAGCCTCGAAAATCTCCTCAATCGTGTATAGACCCCTATCTGTCAGTATGACGGTGTCTGGGTGGACGCAAAACACGCAGCGCATGTTACATGATGTGAAGAATATTGTTCCGCTTCCTTGGGTGCCTCTAATGGGTAGTTCCTCGCCTCGGTGGTGGAAGTATGTTGAGACCCTTGAGGTTGTGTCGAGTTGGCATGTGCCCAGCTTGGTGGGGTTTGACCTGTCTACCCTGCAGTTCCATCTGCAGAAGTTGCAGTGTCTGACCATCCGCTTAACCAGCTCCACCTTAACGCTTAGAAAGCTGTCCGTGAAGGCCGGAAGCTCAGCCAGCTCAAGGGACCCATTCTTTACCTGTTCCAACAGTTTGTGGAAGCCTTCCGAGAGCTTTTCATGTAAACGCCAAAGCTCATCCTCACCCATCTCACGAAAGTCCGGCGGAGCCTCAACCCTCCTACAGACCAGATACTTTGCAGGCATCTCGTTAGTAGCCACTCTAAAATACCAGTCAAGCCTACCCCTAACCTCGGGGACACGCCAAACATCCAGTGACTGAAAACCCATCCAGCTTTAAGATCACAACAGCCTTTGATAAACTTTATGAACTTGAATTTACATTGCCGTGGATGAATTTATACATCTGCATACATTTATATCCCTAACGGGGTTTGTATTTGCATGGTTCGGGCTTCTTTGGCGGTCGACGCCGAGATAGCGGAGGCGCTTTCAAAACTTGCTGAAGAAAGGCATATGACTCTTTACTCCCTCACAAACCAGATACTTAAAACAGCTCTGGAGCTTCTCGGGGAAAACCTCGAGATACAGGACCTCAAAAACCTGCTTACAGCCTATCTGATTCTACGGGACTTGGACGCCGTCGTCCTCCCATCAGACTTCATGGACACCTTAATAGCGGAGCTTTACGCTCGTGACAGTGAGCTTGTCCTGAAAAAGTTCAAGCACCTGGGCAGGGATGTCGCCAAATACCTCAAAGTCCACACAGAGAGCTTTGAAGAACTGCTCCAGCTAGCCCGCACAGTAGGCCGCTTCTTCCCGCTGAAAAAGCTTGAAGCCCGCTACATCGCAGGAAAACAATACGAACTCGTCCTCGTAGGCGCCGGCAGCAGAGTAGAGTCAACCCAATGCGTTTACGAGGCGATGAAAGGCATATTAGAGGAATACGGTGTCAAGATCTTGGAGGACGAGGTAGCCAAAGGAATAATTAAGGCGAAAGTCTCGACAGAGAAGTAATCCAGAGATGAGTCAACGATGCTTCAAAGCGACATCTTATTTGTCCGGCCGCCGGACGAAAAGGATGCCGCCTCCTCCACTTTCGCACCACTCTCTATGCGTATGCGTGTCCCGGCAAGTGGATAAATTTAGGGCTTAACAGGCGTTTACGGATGAGGCTGGCGGCGCTTTTCTCAGGCGGGAAGGACTCGACATACGCCATATACTCGGCGGGGCGCATGGGCCATAGTGTTGAGATTCTTCTGACATTTATCCCCGAGTCTATTGAGAGCTACCTCTTCCACTACCCCAACATACATCTAACCCCTCTTCAAGCCGAGTCAATGGGTTTGAGGCAGTTGCTTGTGCCTGTGAAGGGGGGTGAGGAGGAGACTTTGGACAGGGCCTTGGATGAGGTCGCTGGAATGGTTGACGGGCTTTTGACAGGCGCGCTTGCCAGCAGCTACCAGCGCAGCAGAATGGAGAGAGCTGCTGAGAAACACGGGCTCAAGCTTATCACGCCGCTCTGGAGTATTGAACCGGGTCAGCTGCTCAAAAAATTGGTCTCGGAGGGCTTCAAAGCCATAGTTGTAGCCGTTGCGGCGGAAGGGCTAGGCGAGGAATGGCTTGGGCGGTTGATCGATGATAGGGCGGCGGACGAACTTGCCGCACTCCAACAAAAATACGGTGTTCACCCAGCTGGCGAGGGCGGGGAGATGGAAACCCTTGTCCTCGACTGTCCGCTTTTTAGAAAACGTCTCCAACCGAAACGTGTGGAGAAGGTTTGGAGGGGACACTACGGGTACCTCATAGTGCATGAAACGGAGCTCGTGGAGAAACATCCCCAAGGTTCCGCGTCTATACCTTAGTGTATACCTCTATCTCCAGCTTTTTCGAAGCCTCCACCGCTCTGTCTTCTATGTATGGTGTGACCATTAACAGCCTGTCCGGCTTCTTCCCCGTCTTCTCCGAGTATAGCTCTGCCTTTTTCCTGAATACGCTGATGTCCGAGGGCCTCACATGTGAGGATACCTCAACCAATATCAGTTTTCCATCGCTGATTGTGACGTCGACGTCAACCATGCTCGGGTAGCCGTAGACCTTGCCCGCCTCATCATATACAGTCCATTTCTCAACCCTTAACCCTAACTCCTTCTCCAGCAAACCCCTCAAACTCTCCCTGAAAGCGCTCTCCGCCATAATGCCCCACCGGGCTCCCAGAGCACCAATATGCCTCTCAACTAGCTCAAAACCCCTGTTCATATCCTCCCTAAGCCTGGCTAGCTCTATATCGTGTCTCTTAAAGCCCTCAACCATGTCCTGCCGAAGCTTGTTCATGTCCTCCCTCAGTCTGACGAGTTCGGCCTCATGCCTGTCAAGCCTCCTGAGTATCTCCTCCAAGCCCAGCAGGCCTGCGACGGCGTACCTGAACTCCTCATCCTCCCTCAAAAGCTTCAGAATCATTGACTTCAGCTCCCTCCTAGCCATCGCAGGCTCCCGCTATCTACCTGCCTTACCAGCATTTTAGCATGTTGCCACGGTTTAAAAACTCATGTGGTCGGTTTTGACAGCTGAAGCGTTGAATTATGTCATGGAAATCTTCCTGTGACAACCCTTCCATATATACGAGATTAACATTCGCGTCCAAGAATTCGAGTGCAAGCATCATATCTTATCTTTCTTCAACCCATGTTAGGTTCACTGGGACATGTAATTGAAAAGAGGCCTTTTACACTAATTTGTGCGAATATGCTCTCTAGCCGAATCTCTTTAATCACAGCAACCTTGCTGTTAAATTTCATGAGCAGCTTACGTTCAAGGTTTTTATATAAGGGTGTAGGCGATTCTATGCTGGGGTGGTTGAATCGATTACGTTGAGGTTCTTGACACGACCCTCCGCGACGGCGCCCAGACCAGAGGCGTAACCTTCACCCTGCACGATAAGCTTACGATAGCGCAGAAGCTTGACGAAGTTGGTGTCGATATTATTGAGGGGGGCTGGCCTGGCTCCAACCCGAAGGACGAGGAGTTTTTCAAAGCTGTTAAGAAGCTTTCGTTTACCCACAGCAGGCTGGGCGCTTTCGGGAGCACGCGGCGGGTCGGTGTGAGGCCTTCGCAGGACCCGTCGTTGAACGCCATACTGGAAGCTGACGTCCCCGTCGCCATTATCTTCGGAAAGTCGTGGACGCTTCATGTGCGGGAGGTTCTCCGCTGCAGCCTCGAGGAAAACCTCGACATGGTTTCTGATACCGTGGAGTTTTTCAGGGAGCACGGAGTTGAGGTCGTGTTCGACGCGGAGCACTTCTTCGACGGCTTCAAGGAAGACCCCGGATATGCTCTGGAGGTTTTAAGAAGGGCCCGACAGGCAGGTGCGGAGACAATAGTTCTGTGCGACACAAACGGCGGAACACTTCCCAGCCAGGTTACCGAGATAGTTAGGACTGTTAGACGTGAGGTCGACGGCCGTCTCGGGATACATACACACAACGACTGCGGCCTGGCCGTTGCCAACAGCCTTGCAGCCGTCTTGGAGGGTGTTCGTCATGTTCAGGGGACGATGGTGGGGCTGGGGGAGAGATGCGGCAACGCTGACCTAACACAGATAATACCCAACCTAGCCCTCAAAATGAATTTCAAAGTCCTGAGGAACCCTGAAGGCTTGAAAAAGCTCAAGGAGCTCGCCTACTACGTCTCCGAGGTATCCGGTATACCGTTGAGCCCGGGCTACCCGTTTTTCGGGGTGAACGCATTCGCACACAAGGGGGGTGTGCACATTGATGCGATGCTGAAGAACCCTAGGACCTATGAACATGTTGACCCGTCGCTGCTGGGGATGGATAGGGCTCTCTCTGTCTCTGAGCTGGCGGGGAGGGCGGCGCTCGTAAACCAGGCCGCGAAGCTTGGTTTGTCGCTGACTAAAGAGCAGGCCTCCAGCATATTGGATGAGATAAAACGGCTTGAGGCTCAGGGTTACCACTTTGAGCCCGCCGACGCCACAGTCTCTCTCCTAATCCTCAATGCTGTGGGTGTTGATGTTGAGAGGATTAAGGTTAGGACTTGGTGGGTGGAGGTTTTGGACGCTGGCCACGTAACCTCTAGAGCTGTTGTTTCGATGGACATAGACAATGAGGCTGTGACCGAAACCGCTGAAGGTGTTGGCCCGGTTCACGCCCTTGATTCGGCCGTTAGGGCTGCAGTGCTTAAGAAATATCCGCAGCTTTCTTCTACACAGCTAATCAACTACAAGGTGTCTGTCATTGATGCGAAAGACGCGACGGCGGCCGCTGTACGTGTTTTCATCGAGTTTGCGGACGATGGAAACAGGTGGGCTACTACGGGGGTTTCACGCAACATAGTCGAGGCAAGCCTAAAGGCGGTGATAGACGGCTATCTCTATAAGCTGCTGGTCCTAGACCGCTCTAGGACTTCACGTTGACTAGCATATAGCGGCCCATTATGCTCCAGTATTCGACCGACACACCGGGCTCTATCTTTGCTTTTAAGCCCTCATCCTTGGGCAGAGGGACCTCGACTATCTGGAGGTTTTCATTGTCCATCACCGAGACTGTATCGGAGGAGATTGCGACGACCTGCCCACTCCTCTTATCCACGATTGGGACCTCGACCCTGTTGTCGGCGGGCCCGACAAGGCTGCGCTTCACCTCGTCGAAAATGCCTATAGCAACCAGCCTAACTTTCGCCGAGCCATGCTTACCTGGCTTGCTTTTCTCAACTTCCACAATTCTACAGGGCTCGCCGTCGATGACGATGTTGTGCCCCTCCTTAAGTGACCCTAGTTCAGCAGGTTTTGTGCTCAAGTCATGAGAACCCCGTAATCCCTTCTTTTAAAGATGGCGTGCATCCCATAATGGTTTTCCCCAGATTCTTAGATATCTTAACGTAAAAAAATGTTAGGCCCACAACCATGGCCGCTAATAATACAACCATCAAAGTGTTAAGCAGGACTATTACGTCATTGCCTTGCTGTGTTGCAGTGTTTTTGTGGATGTCTAAAGGTTGTTGTTGAAGGTTAACGATGCATGCGGAGTAAATCTTCACCTTGTTTTCGGATGTATCATGTTGTGGAGCGCTCAGCTTTTTCATACTTAACACAAGGTAGAAGTCTTTACCAGATACTATGAGGTAATCATGGCTGGCCACCAAAATATCGTTTACAAAAAACCTAACCAACCCCTCTCCTTCAACCTCAGAGTACACCGCCTTCAACACATAGCTTTTTGACACGCCGGGTTCTAAACTGTCTAGCCTAAACTCCTTAAAATATTCCCGTGTTCGAGGTGACTGTACATAGCCGTTTAAAACCATGGATCCCTGCCTTATGACGAAGCCGAACTCATCACCTGTAAAAACTTTTGTGTCATCTGTGACGAAAACAGCGAACTCGTCCCTGTCTGTGGGGGCCCTCGTGCTGAAAGACGCTTCAAGCCTAACCGAGAGGGCGAAAGCCGAACCTACCTTAATTGATTTTCTAGAGACAGCGTCTTGATATGCGTTTGCTGTTTTTCCGCCGGAAAATACATAGTGGTCGCCATGATATTCGGGTAGGCTACCGTTTGTGTTATACCATTTGAAATTTTGGTCGTAGGGTGTGGATAAATCTATGCAGGAATCTTCGACACTCTGACCGGCTGTAACGGCGAGTGAGAGAAGCGTCAGTAGTGTCAAGGTTAGTATGGTATGTTTTTTCAAAACTAGACCACTACTCCTCTTTCTTTATAACTTCGAATCCTTTGCTTCTACTGAATAAAGCGTACCAGGTCGAGAGGCTGTCGAGGAACATGCCCACAGCGATGGATGCAGCCAAATGAAGTCTTGGGCCAACACCGCCACCTTCTAACTCGATATAGCGCCTGTTTAGCGAATACCCGTTTGAGACATATTTGTACATCGAAAACCATGTAAAACCAGTTATGAAACCAGACCATTGAAACAGCCCTCCGGTTGGATGTGCGATAGACAACGTGAAAGCTAGGAGGGAGGGTAGTGCCGACAGCCAGCTTATGATGCCATATAGTGCCGCCAGCCTATATCTCAGTTTAATGTCTTTGCGGAAAACAACCTGCCCTGCACCAACCAACCATCTACGTCTTTGCTTAAGCAGGTCTGAGGCTGTGAAGGGAGGTTTTTCGTATGCAAAACCTTTTAAGACCGACCCATTTGGTCTGTATTTTTGCCAGAGCATCAGGCCAAAAATCCAGTCCTCGGCTTTTATGTTCCCGAAATCCCAGCCAATTCCGTATTCTACATCGCTTCGAACTAGCAGGTGTGAGCCATGGTGGCCGAAGGCCAGCAAACCGCGTGTTTTTGTGGTGTAGATGAGTCTTAGGTCGTCATAGCTCCTAGAGCATTCCTGTGCTCTGACGGGTGTGCCTTTCCAGCTGTTGGGGTAAAGAATTATGCCGACGGCGTAGAGGTTATCCGGCTGGGCTGCTGAGACATAATCCATCACACCGAGTACTGTGTCCTCACCAACCATGGTCTCATCATCTTGATGGTATATCCAAGTGCTTGACTCAACTAGACCCTCATTCTTCATCAGCTCTAATGTGTATTGGAGAGCCCTGGCCTTGTATGGCGTATTGTTTGACGTGGAGTAGTTTGCCGGTACTACTATAATTCTGGAGCCCTGACTCTCTATCTGTCTGTATCTGTCGGTCTGGTGCAAATAGTCCTTTTCCTCGCATACAACCCACTGCTCTATATGGCAGGCGAGACCATACATGTTTTTTACAAGTTGTGTCCAGTTTAGAACCGAGTTGGCTGACTGTTTAACAGTATCGATGTTTTTACCACTTGTCAGTAGGACGAAAATAACGCTTTTGTGGGCCAGGTTTTCTTTGCTGATTTCAGAGGGTGTGATGTTAAAGTCCTTTTTGGACATGCTTAACAAGCCCACGTTCTGCAGCACTAAATGTGGTAGGCTGACCACCCAACTAACTTTTAAGCCGTGTAGGGCGAGCTCATAAGTAGAAAATATTGCTGGGGCCGCGGGTATAGCAATAAAGGTTAATGCTGCTATGCCTAAAAGGTCAACCACATGCTTTGCCCGAGTTGAGGCTAATCCGATCAAGGCATCGTTGTAGTTTTCATACGTAAAATTGTTTAACGATTTCTCGGAATAACTAGTGTAACCGTTAATTTCTAAGTAGTTATTTTGTAATCTTACTAAACTGTTGTTGATTGAATAAAATCCGATTGCCACTAGAGTAAGCATGAAGTTTATGGCAAGAATTGACGTGAAAAACTGATTAGAGCTCAACATGTGAATCACAGCGTCTGACTTTGCGGTGATTTCCGGCCCTACACCTAGAAAATACGACCAGTTAGTCTGAACAAGCACAACAACGATGATGAGGGTAAACCAAACAACACCCCTAGCTAATGCTTTTGAAAATAAGTCCAATATCTGTTCCTCACAGCACTTCTCTCGGCGGCATCTATTAAGGGTTCAAAACATGGTTTCAGAAAGCGCTAGGTATCGCCATTTTGCGCCGCCTCCGTAAGGTGATTTGACCATGTCTATCGTCTCCTTAGCCACTACCCTTTCTCGCTAATTTCCGGCTGAATGTTTCCATATCCTTCTCTGAAATGCAGGAGAAACACCTTCATTGAACTAGGCAAGAAGATTTGAAATGCGGGTAGGTGGTTGGGTAGGGTTTATTTGATGAATGTGTTTTGGTGTTTTCGTTGGATGCGGCGGTTTTTGAGAAGGTCCTCCAGATACTTTTCGACCGCTATCCCGGGACGTTGAAGCCTCTACATGTCTCGGACGAGAGCCCGTTCAAAGTTCTGGTGGGGGCCCTTCTCTCGCATAGGACCAGAGACGAGAACACCGACAGGGCCTTCAGCCGGCTTTTCAGCCGCTACCGTGGCGCCGAAGACCTCGCCAAAGCAAGCGTCAGAGACATCCAGAGACTTATCAGGCCGGTCGGGTTCTACAGGCAGAAGGCCCGCCGCATAAAGGAAATCGCCCGCATAATCGTTGAGGAATATCGTGGAAAGGTTCCGGAAAGCCGTGAGGAGTTGATGAAGCTTCCGGGCATCGGCCCAAAGTCAGCCGATATAGTTCTCTCGGTAGTGTTTGGGCGTCCTGAGGTAGCGGTTGACACTCATGTGGAAACTGTTGCCAAGAGACTGGGTCTTGCAGCTGAAGATGCTGGCTATGAGGAGGTCAAAGCGGGGATAACGTCGCTGGCCCCGCGTGAAGCCCTACCCTACATAAACATGCTATTCGTCAGATTCGGCCGCGAGATATGCCGCAAACCGCGGCCAAAATGCGGCATATGCCCCGTGAAGGGATACTGCCGCTACTACAGGGAAGAGTTCAGAGACCGAGCTCCTCCAGCTTAGCTAAAACCTCTCCGTCATGCCCCTCGGCGTGAACCTTGTGGTAGGCCGCCCTGATGACTCCGTGTCCGTCTATGATGAATGTTTTACGCAGTGCCCTGCCTTTTTCCTCGCTGTATGCGTTGTAGAGAGACGCAACCTTACCGCCGACATCGGAGAGCAGCGTGAAGTTCAGGTTATATTTCTTGATGAATTTTCTATGCGACTCCGGCCCGTCGACGCTGACGCCGACCACGTTAACCCCGCGCGCCTTCAGCTTAGGCAGCGAGTCCCTGAACCCGCAAGCCTCGGTTGTGCAGCCCGGTGTGTCGTCTTTGGGGTAGAAGTAGAGGACGAGTGCCTTATGTCCCGCCAGGAGGTCTTTGAGGCTGTGTTTCCGCCCATCTGCGTCGGGGAGCACGAAGTCAGGGGCCCTGTCGCCGGCCTCCGGCTTCATCTCAGCATCTTTTTGCTGAAAAAGAGTGCCCGCATCCACAGGTTGAGGATACGTTGGGGTTGTTTATCGAAAACCCTGAGCCCATAACATCCTCGACGTAGTCGATCTCGCTGCCTTCAAGGAAGGGTGCGCTGAAAGAGTCCACCACAACCTTGACGCCGTGGGCCTCAACAACAACGTCATCCTCGTAGACGTTATCGTCAAGCGCCATCCCATACCTGTAGCCCGCGCAGCCGCCGCCCGTAATGTATATCCTGAGGGCTAGGTTGCTGTTCTCCTCCGACTTGATAAGCTCGGCAATCTTCTTGGCAGCCCTTTCCGTCAGCTTTAGGTCAAACGTCTTGGAAACCGTCTCCATGCCAACACTCAAACCTCTGTCTGTAATAAGGTTTTCCAACCTACATCTCAATCACACGCCTTACCGGGGGTGAGTTTTTACGCGAAACCCATGGACTCCCGTAGATGTAGAACCTCAGCAGCCTGTTCACATCCCTAGTCACACCAATACGCCGTGTGACCGCAACCCTCCCAACCCTGTAGCAGTCGTCCTCAAACCAGACGCGGTCGGAGCTGCAGAGGTCGAGGCCGTCATATGACCTATCTATTCCCAGAGTTTTGCAGAGCCTGCCGGGGCCGTCAAGCCTGCCGTCAACCGGCTGTAACGGCTCCAGCGCCCTTATGAGAACCGCCTCACCCCCGCCCCTTACCACGTTCATGCAGAAATGGTTGTGCACCATGTAGACGTAGAGCGTTCCAGGAGGGCCGAACATGCTGCGGTTACGCGGCGTCATACCTCTGTAGGCGTGGTTGGCCCTGTCGTTTTTCACATACGCTTCATCCTCAACGACCCTGTAACGCCTCCCTCCGACGACAAGCACCTTCCCCAGCAGGGCAATAGCAAGCTCAACCGTATCACGGTCATAAAACGGCCGCTGGAGCCTCATGACACCCACAGCCTCTCTCAGAACCCGTCCAAAGTCTTCTGCCTCGGAAAACCTCTGAGACTTTCAGCCAGCTCCCTCGCCGCCGAAACATCCTTGAAGAAAACAGGCTTGTTGCCGGGGTTGTAGAGTGCGGCTGCGGGGTGAAATGTGCAGAAGAACACGCGCCCGCCCTTAGTGAATGCTCTACCCCTTACGGCTGTAATGGAGCCTATTCCCAGCAGGGTTTTGACGGCGACCGCACCGAGAAGCAGCACAACCCTGGGGTTAACGGCCTCCATCTGCCTGCGGAGGTATTTCTCGACACATATCTTGCTCTCCTCAGGTGTCGGCTCCCTGTTGCCCGGCGGCCTGCACTTGACTATGTTTGTTATGTATACATCCTCACGTCTAAGCCCTGCGTTGGCCAAGGCTTCGGTCAACAGCCTGCCCGCCCTGCCCACAAAAGGCCTACCCTGCAAGTCCTCCTCCTCACCCGGGCCCTCGCCCACAACCATTATCTCCGCCGCCGGGTTACCCTCGCCTGGGACAGCGTTACGCCTCCTCTCCCAGAGAGGACACAGCCTACACGCATGGACTTCCTCAGCAACCTCCTCCAACACTTCAGCAGAACCCATAGCAGGCCCCCACATATAACCTACCGGCTAAAAGGCTTCTCCCAGATGTGTGCTAAACAACCGGAGACATCAGCAGCCAGGTGCTCTAACCCACACATCGCCAACGCAGAGAAGATAAACCCATGCCGCCTTGCCCTCATCTCCCCGTCAAACAGTTTATGCTAGAATAATAAACAGTTCCTTCAACACTCTACCCCAGCTAGGGTTTATGCAAACCGGCCACACTTACGCCGTCAATCATGTTAGAGGCTGGTCGCCGTCGCCTTTGACTGTTGGCGATAGATGCTCCGGAACGGTCTTGGACATTTACCGGTTAGATATAAGCGTTTCAGCCGGAACTCAAATCGAATTTCCCGAATGTTATTAGTTTATATCATCTGTCGTTATCCCAGAGAGCATGGAGATCAGTGAACGGCTGTCGACGGGAAACCCCAAGCTCGACGAGATGCTGGGCGGGGGGTTCATCAAGGGACGCACGTACCTCGTCACAGGGGAGACGGGTGTTGGTAAGACAATCCTCTCACTCCAGTTCCTGCTTAACGGCTTGACGCGTAACGAGACATGCGTCTACGTAACCATCGACGAGCGTATAGAAGGTGTTTTGAGGGGCGCCGAGTCGCTGGGCTGGAATTTCTGGGCCTTCATGGAGGCGGGGCGTTTCATTCCCCTCGAGCTGAGGCTTTACGCATCGGAGGCGCGTAAATACGGTAAGGAGAGCAGGGCCTTCGTCGACGCAATCTACAACGCCACCAGAGGGAGGAGGTTCTCAAGGCTTGTCCTCGACCCCGTCTCAGCCCTAGCCCAAGGAGCTAAAGACGAGTTCTACGTTCGTGAATACCTCCGCGAAATTATCACGATGATCGAGGAGAGGTTCGGTGTAACGACTTTGATGACGACCGACATACCCACAGGCTCCAAGAGGATGAGCAGGTTTATGCTTGAGGAGTTTCTGGCCTCGGGCGTCATCGTCCTTGGGGTCAGGCAGGTGGGCGGCAGGCTTGTCAGAACAATCTACGTGAGGAAGATGAGGTGGTCAAGCATGGACTCGACTATGTATGTCTTCGTGATAGAGCCTGAGAAAGGCATAGTCATCGCCGAACCCTTCGACGAATTCGTACAGAGAATCAACACAGCACAGTACAACGTCACGCAGAGAAACATCTAACAAAAAAAGAAGCACTCATAGTGTTCGACAAACCTTTAAACGTAGGTCGGCGTTTTAATTCCTGCTGTGTAGATTTGGATTCAGAAGAGTTCAGGCGGTGGTTTGAAAGCTCCGTTAAGACGTTAGGGTCTGCCGAGAGAGATATTGCCGCGGGGGACTTTAGCTGGGCCTGCTTCAAAGCTCATCAGGCTGTTGAAAAGGCTTTGAAAGCATTTCTGTGGGGTATTGGGAAACCCACCTTTGGCCACAGCCTCATAAAACTCGTGGAAAAGATGTTTGAGGTTAGCGGGGGACGTGTTGAATGGGTCGCGGATAACTGCATGAGGCTTGACAAATACTACACAGCCACGCGATACCCTGATGTGTGGGAGTCAGGTTTCCCCGAAGAGTATTTTTCAAAGGGGGAGGCTGAGGAGGCTGTGGAGAGAGCAGCCAAGATCGTTAAATGGGTGAAAGCTGTTTGGATGTCGTTGAGCGGAGGCGTTTAATGCGTGAGGAGGTTCTCCGGACAGCCCGCGGGTTCGCTGAGAGGGTTAAAGCATGTTTTGGGAAAGCATCCGTGGTCCTAATAGGCTCCTACGCCCGCGGGGACTTCAACGAATGGAGCGACGTGGACCTGCTCATCGTGGTTGAAAAAGCTCTAGGCAACCCCTTAGAGAGGATGGACTATCTGCTGGAAAGATGTCCACCGCCCTCCGGGGTTGAGCCGATACTACTTAGCCTTGCTGAGTTCATGAGACAAAAACAGCTAGGTTCGCCCCTGTCCAAAGAGGCTTATAGCCAAGGTGTAGTTCTTGTCGACGAGCTCGGGCTTTTCCACTAGGTTGTGCATAAATCCAACCGATGTATTATGCACATGTGCTTGAGCCGGGGCTGGATGAGTATCGTTCGAGTCTTGTGAAAGAGGTGGAGCGGGTTTACGGTGTTGCCTCCGAGTATAGGAGGCGGACTAACGAACCGCTGCCCTATGTGGAGACGGTTTTCGCGGACAGGATTGAGGAGAGGGTTGAGCTGCTCGTCGGCCCTCCCGGGATTGCTGAGAAGATAAAGGGGCTTAGAGGTAGGCTTTCCGGCATAGGCCTCGCCTTCAAGCTCAGCGAGGAGATAATCTACTCCAACATCGGCGCGGAGCCTGAGGAGGTTCTTAAGCAGGCGATATGCACATCCCTGGCCATCCTAACCCCTCCATGCATCACCGCAGCCCCCTCCGAAGGCATCTCACACGTCAGGGTCAAGGATAACGACGACGGCAGCAAGTATCTCGCGGTATACTTTGCAGGCCCGATAAGGGCCGCTGGGGGGACGGAGCTGGCCACCGTGGTTGTGCTGGCCGACTATGTGAGGAGGCTTTATGGCCTGGACAGGTTCAAGCCGCGGGAGGAGGAGGTTAGACGCTTCGTCGAAGAGTTGAGAACATACATAAGACAGGTCGGAAGGTTCCAGTACAACGTACCCGACCGCCTCGTAGCCTACGCATACAGGATGACGCCAGTCGAGATCACTGGCGTCGCAACAGACGATATACTTGTTTCATCACACCGCGACCTTGAGAGGGTTGAGACAAACTACCTCAGGGGTGGAGCGCTCAGGGTTGTGAACGACGGGATAGTTGGGCGGGCTAAGAAGGTGCTGAACATCGTGAGGTCTCTGGGAATGTCTGGCTGGGACTGGATTGAGGAGCTTGCCGCAGCATCCTTAACACAGGACGAGGAGGAGGAAGAGCAGACTCTGGAGGTTATAGGAGGACGGCCGGTCTTCTCCCTCTCAAACACCTTCGGCGGCTTCAGGATAAGGTATGGGAGAGCATTCGCCACCGGGATGGCGGCATTCGGCCTCCACCCCATGAGCATGAAAGTCCTCAAAGGCTACGTGGTTACGGGGACACAGCTTAAGACAGACTTCCCGGGGAAGGGAGGCATAGTTACGCCCGTGGACACCATCGAGCCTCCGGTCGTAAAAACGGTGGACGGAGACGTATACAAAATTTCGTCAGAAGACGTCTACAAAGCCGTTGCGGACAAGATTGACCAAGTGCTGTTTCTAGGAGACATACTTGTCTCCGTAGGCGACTGTGTCGAGAACAACGTAACGCTCAGACCCGCTGGGTACTGTGAGGAGTGGTGGAGGAACGACCTGGCTTCAAGGGTTTCGGAGACAGGGTTGGAGAGGCTTGCCGGGGAGACGGGCGTACCTGCCAGAATGATTGTCAAACTCCTTGAAGACCCGTTGAGAACAATACCCACTGTCGATGAAGCCTTGAGGCTAAGCCGTAAAGCCCGCATCCCCCTACACCCGCGATACCTACACTTCTGGCGGAATATCAAGCCGGAAGACATTCAGCTGCTGAGGGATTGGATGTCTCAGGAACCGGCCCATCTAGACGGCTGGGCTGCTATGCCGTTAACACAACCCGTGAAAGAAAAGCTTGAAGCATTACTCGTTGAGCACGTGGTGCGGCGGGACAGAATTCTCCTCAGCTATGAAAACTACCTGGTGTTACGTGAGCTGCTTAGACCGGATGAGCCGTTCGAGCCAGCCCCATCCGTCGATACTTTGGAGAACCTCAGGAGGCTTTCGGGGCTTGATGTCAGGGATAAGGTTGGGTCGAGCTTGACGGCCCGTATGGGGCGGCCTGAGAAGGCTGGGCCTAGACGTATGAGCCCGTCTGTGCATTTCCTCTTCCCGGTAGGGCTTGCGGGCGGGTCTCTCAGAGACCTCTCTGATCTTGATGTGGTGGCGGCTGAGTTGGTTAGGAGACGCTGCTTGGGCTGCGGGTATGAGGGCTGGGAAGTAGTTTGCCGAAGATGCGGCTCCCACACCGTCCTGTATGGGGTTTGTGAAAGATGTAGAGCAGAATACCAGGACAAAGTCGTCGAGACATGCGGCAGATGCGGCGGCCGCGTCTCATACTCATCAACACAGCGGGCCGACATTAAGGAGGAGGTTTCGAAAGCCTTGCGTAAAATAGGTGAGGCCGCTCCGCCGAGGCTGAGCGGGGTCAAGGGTTTGACAAGCTATACAAAGACACCTGAAACAGTCTTGAAAGGTATTTTGCGGGCTAGGTATGGGCTGACGGTTTACAAGGACGGCACAGTTCGTTTCGACGCAACAAACGCCCCCCTAACACATTTCACCCCCTCGATGATAGGCATGACAGTAGAACGCCTCAGAGCCCTCGGATACACACACGACGTCAAAGGAAACCCACTTGTATCGGAAAACCAAGTATGTGAGCTGAGGCTGCAGGACATAATCTTATCCAGAAAGGCTGCCGAACACCTTCTGAAAGTCGCCCGCTTCGTCGACGACCTGCTCCAGCACGGAGCCGGGATGGAGAGGCTTTACAAGCTGGAGAGGCCCGAGGACCTTATAGGACACCTCGTCGTAGGGCTCTCGCCCCACACATACGTAGGTGTTGTGGGACGGGTTATCGGGTTCGTCGACGCAGAGGTAAACTTCGCGCATCCAGCTTTCCATGCTGCAAAGAGGAGGGACTGCGACGGGGACGAGGACAGCATCATGCTGCTCGCCGACGTGTTGATGAATTTTTCAAGGCTCTACATACCTGACAGAATAGGTGGAAAAATGGACACACCCCTGCTCATCACACGCATCGTTTACCCTGAAGAGGTTGACGAGCAGGCCCACAACGTCGACGTATGGTGGACTATACCGGCGGAGTTCTACAGAGAGGCCCTACAAGGCTCGAAAATAGGTGCCGTTAAAGGCCTTGTCAGGACATTGGGGAACGACCTATCCGCCGGCACACAGGGCGTCGGAGCGGGCTACACGCATCCACAGAGATCGCTAACCGTTGCAGGCATAGTCTCCGCATACAAATCCCTCGAGACCATGATGGACAAGATATACGGGCAGCTGGACCTGATGGACAGGCTGGCCGGCGTAAGAAACTCGGCCTTGGTCGACAGCATCGTCTCCTCACACATACTGCCCGACATAATTGGAAACGTGAGGGCCTTCATGGTTCAGAACTTCAGATGTAAGAAGTGTAACAGGAAATTCAGGAGGCTGCCGCTGAGCGGGAGATGTCCAAGCTGCCAGCAAGAGCTCTCACTAACGGTCTTCCGCGGCGCCGTCGAGAAATATCTCGAACTCGCTAGGGAGATTGCCGTCCAACGCCTCCGCAACCCATACCTTAAAGAGAGGACGATGGCGGCCGTTGAAACTGTACTAGACCTTTTCACACCATCGAAGAAGACGGGGCCGCAGACCGTTCAGACAAGGCTTGACGCCTTTACGTCGGATGCGGCATGATAAACCCGAAAGCATATCTGACCCGTGTTAAGAACGTCAGGCGTGGTTTGGAGGCGCGGTCGAAGCTTGTAGAGGCGCTGTCTGCTAGGGGGTTAACAACCCAAGAACTCTGCAAGGCCGTGAACATGCGGCCGGGGAAGGCGCGCTACCATCTGCAAAACATGGTGAAAGACGGCGTTGTGAAGAAGAGACGGAGCGGTAGGAGGATTATCTGGGAGCTGACGGGGACTGGTCAAGCCTCCATAGAGGAAGTCGTCTAGACCGGCGCCAAGGCCCTCAGAATTGTTACAACAGCTATCAAGGCGGCGGACAGACCGATAACAATTTCAGGCCTCACCTTGATACCTTTCGACTCTTCCTCGAAAAACCTCAGAAGCCCCGCTCCACTAGCCGGCATAGGGGCCTCCTTACGCTTCTTTGCACTCATCTCCGGAATTTCTAAAAAGTTCCCTGTAATAAGTCTTGCACAGCAACGTCTTCTAGAGGTTTGGCGTCGAAGCCACGCCTCCTTAGGAAGGATGTGAAAACCCTGCTGTATCCGTGGACTGCGAAAACTTTCTTCGGCCTGACCTCCTCAACAAATGATAGGAGTTGCTTAAAGTCGGCGTGGCCGCTGAGTGGGAAGGCTGCGTCAAAGCCTCGGTAACCGTATTTTAGCGACCACCCCGTCGCCACGGCCCATTTAACCCTCCTATGTGTCGGGACGGTTCTCACCTGGCTGTCGATATACACACATTTACCTGAGGCGAGCAAACGCCTCCCATCGGCCGAGCGGGTTGTGTGAAACTCAAGCTTCTCACCCTGCTCTACATATGTTTTCGAGGCTTTTGAAACCATGGGGCCCGTGACCACCGGTAAAGTGGTGTAAGTGTTGAATAGCTTGACCAGTTCCTGGGATTTTCCGATGCTGTATGCTTTGAACGCAGGTATAGCGCCGGAGGAGACTGTGGAGGTTGCCCAGCGTAGTATTTCAGCGTAGATACGGCTGCGCGTTGGAAAGATGAAATCGGGGTGACCGTACGTGCATTCGATGACGAGTACCTCGGCCTCCACAGGCTCGGCGGGCTTCGTCGTCAAAGTCTCAGCCGTGTTGATGTCCCCCGTATAAAGCAGGTCGAGCCCATCAGCTTCAACATGGAACATGGATGAGCCGAGGACGTGTCCAGCGTTGTGAGGCGTGATCTCGATTCCGTGATGTTTAAGCGGCTCGCCATATTCTAGTGTTTTAAAACGTGCCTCCATGTCCCAGACACCGCGCATCAAGGCCGCCGTCCCCGCTGTCGAGACAACCAAGCCTCCACAGGAGACATGGTCGGAGTGTGCATGGGAAACACAGCGCATACCACGTTTCGAGTCCGGTAACGCCGAATCAAACAGGATTGCGGTGCCTCCGTAAGATAGCTTAATCATCCACACTGCTTTGACGGCGGTGGTTTATAAGAATGAAGTTATTGAGAGTTGAGTCAGAGTTCATGCCCGTTATCTCGCCAAATTTCACAGCGTTTTCGTATAGAATTTCCGCCAAAAAAGATTAATTATTGGCTAATTAACAGAATTGGGCTTAGGCGTTGAGGTTTAGAGCGGGTGAAAAGACGGAGAAGCACTCGAGTGAGATGCAACACGTAGCTAGACAACCTGGAAAGCGAGGGCTAGAAACCGGATTATGAAGGCTATCAACCCTATTATCGCAAGCCCCAGCAACGTTATCCTCAAAGTGATGGAGTACTCCCTACCGGAAGGCTTCCTAGCCATCTTCAGCAGAGTTACCGTGTTTTTGAGAAAGCTAACCAAGCCCATACCCTTAGTAACTGTTGTAATGAAGTATTTAGCTGTGCCTACTTCAAACTCTTTTTACCCGCTAGGAGAAATGCTAGCAGCGCTGCCTCCGTGTGCATCCTGTTCTCCGCCTGGTCGTAGATGACGGACTGCGGCCCGTAGGCAACCTCCTGAGTAACCTCCACGTTGAGCTGCATCGGCATGCAGTGCATGAACTTGGCGGTCGGCTTGGCCTTGGACATCAACTTGGCGTTCACTTGGTATTTGGGTAGAAAGGCTTCAAGCCTTCTCGCACGCTCCTCCTCCATGCCCATCGAGACAAACACATCTGTGTAGACGAAGTCAGCGTCCTTTACAGCCTCCTCGGGCTCGGTCGTCAGCGAAACCAATCCGCCTACATCGGCCGCAACACGTTGGGCCTTCTCCACCTCCTCCGCGGAGGGTCTGTACTCTTCCGGTGTTGCGACAGCTATGTTGACGCCCAACGCCGCACAGGCCTGCATGAGAGAGACGCAGACGTTGTTTCCGTCTCCTACGTATGCGACCTTCGCCTTCGACGGGTTCTTGTGGTGCTGGTATATCGTCATGACGTCTGCTAGGGACTGGCATGGATGGTGTTTGTTGCTGAGTGCGTTTATGACCGGGACCCTGCCGTTTTTCGCCAGCTCCAAGAGGTCTTGGTGGCTGAAAACCCTTGCCACAACCGCGTCAACATACCGGCCTAAAACCTTCCCCGTATCCTCAACAGACTCACCTCGACCCAGCTGAAGCTCGGAGGAAGACAGGTAGAAGGAATCGCCTCCAAGCCTTGACACCGCAGCCTGAAACGAAACCCTCGTACGCGTGGAGGGTTTCTGGAAAATCATGGCCACAAGCTTCCCCGCAAGTGGTTTTGACCTAGGGTATCCTTGTCTCCGCCATCTCAAAGCAGCCGAAACAACCGCCTTTAGCTCCGCAGGCTTAAGGTCGTAGACCTCCAGAAAATGACGGACCGGGCCCACAGCCTTACGGGAAACGCCTGTTATTTATTCATATTTCGCTGATGTGTTTGAAGTATTTCTGTTGTTTTTATTTTTCATGAAATTTAATATGCCGCCCCCGAGGTTTATCGTTGGTTTATGAGTGCTAGGGACAGTTGGGAGAGTAGGGTGTTTAGGGCTCTTGCTTCACCGACGAGGTTGGCGGTCCTCCGCAGCCTTGAGAAACAGCCCCTAAACTACACAGAGCTTCTTCAAGCAACTGGTATGGATAGAAAAACAGGCTCAGGAAGATTCGCCCACCACATGCGAATCCTTCTCTCCGCAGGCCTCGTAGGCCTGGACGAAAAAACCAAGAAATACGGGCTCACCCCCAAAGGTGCCCGAGTAGTCCAGTCGCTTGGTGTGATTCACTCGGCCATCGCCGAAGCCGAGAGGATTAAGGTCAGGAAGTCGGGCCTTTTTATGGAGCAATTTGACCGTAACAGGATTGCGCAGGTCTTGGTTGAGGAGGCGGGGGTTCCGCCCAAGGTTGCCGACAGGCTTGCCAAGCTTGCTGAGGAAAAGCTTGAAGCGCTGAAGATACAGTATCTAACGGCGCCCCTCATAAGAGAGCTCGTCAACGTTCTGCTAATCGACCAGGGCCTTGAAGAGTACAGGCACAGGCTCTCACGGCTTGGAATGCCTGTCTACGATGTGGAGAAGCTGTTGAAGAAGGCGGCTGAGCATAGAGACTTGCATACGCTTGTGAAGGAGACAAGTAGGGCTGTCTTTAAGGAATACATGCTGCATACAGCCCTGCCTAGGACATCCGTTGACCTGCATCTTTCAGGCGACATCGACCTTACTGGTTTTGAGACATGGGCTTTCAGCATCCACGCAAAACTCTACACATCCAACCCCGAGGCGGTCCTCCACGAGGCTGACGCCATAGAGGATGAAGTGGTCTTCACAGCTGAAGCCCTTGAAGACAGCCGTCTCGCGGAAAGCATTCACCACGTATTGTCGAGTAAAGGGTTGAGGGTAAGCATTTACTGTGAAGACTGTGTAAGGGACTACGGTAAGGCGGCGGTAATTACGTCGCAGATGCCGAGCCGCGGGCTGCACGACAAGGTCGAGGTTATATTTTCGCACAGGCCTGCAACAGCGGCGGGACACCCATTTTCCGCATCAGGGGTTGTGGATGGGGAGGCGGCCATAAACCTCGCAGGCATCTTTCTCGGCTCCGGCGGGCGTGAAAAACGGTTCTGGGACGGCGTCCGCTCCGCTGTCGACTCCATGTTTAAGGCTTTTTCCAAGAAGGCTGAAATGGCTTCAAGATTCTGGGATGGGGTTGGAGGACATTTCATCGTCTCCATGGTCGGTGTTTCGGAGCTGGTCAAGTCTGGGTTCAGCCTATTCGAGCTGGTGGAGGCCGTGTGGAGGGAGTGTAGGGATGTTTCAACCAGCGATGTCAGGCTGCATCTAAGCGGCTGCTCCGCAGAAAAAGTTGCTGCACGGCTTTACGCACTTGACGTAAACAGGTATGGGGCCAGGGCAGTAGGCGAACTGGCTGGAGGAGGGGTTTATTCTCAAACCCTCCCCGTGCAGGATTTACGTCAAGTACCCAAGCTTGCGCGCATGCTCCCCGGCGGGTTAAAGCTAGGCGTGGACGCTGCAGAGCTCGCCTACCTTGTTGACCTGCAGCCCCTGCTTGTGCTACCGCCTGCTACGCAGAGATAGAATGGCTTTGGCAAGGTCTCCACCCGCCTCAACCAAGGCCTGACGGGCTTCCTCCTCCGAAACGCCTGCCTGCGACGCGACAAGCAGGACGTCCTCCTCGACAGGTGTGTAGGCTGAAGCCTCCTCAACCGCCTTCTCCTCCACAACCTCGCCCCCCACCAGCTGGACAACCTTCTCACCGCCGGTCTTCAGAACGAAAACAGACGGCCCCCTAATGGTAAGCGTTTTTCCAGGAAACTTTATGACGGCTTCTTCCGCAGACCCCATCTCCTCGACGTCAAGCCCGAGGTTCTTCAGCATCCTCTCCTGGGCCCTCCTCAACTCTCTCGGGCTAAGCCTCTTCAAACCAGCCATACGACTCCAGCGCCTTTTTAAAGGTTTGATGGGGTTTTGTGCCGAACTTTAACAGCCGTACCCCTCTCCAGCTCCAGCATCTCAACACCTGAGAGTACGGCTTTTCCGACGGCCAACAGCTTTCCGTCAACACCGTAAACCAGCACCTCCATCCCGGGTACTATTCCAAGGTCTGCCTCAACTATGTTTGCGGGTGATACGTCGAAGCCTTCTAGAACCCTGCGCACACCCACCTCATCCACAATGACGTGCATACGCCTGCTGTTTAGCAGCCCTGAAAGCCGCTGCGCCCCTTCAAAGGTTAGCGAGAGAAAGCCGTCAGAAGGCCTCACAGTCGCAACCACCCGCCCGCCGAGCCATACACGCCTAACCTTACCCGTGGCGGGTGATACCTCAATTTCACATCCGTCGGGGAAAAGCAGCTCACCGTCAACACCGAACTGAAAGGATGCCAGCTGCCTCACGGCCCGCAGCCTAAACAACTCGAAATTCTTGGGCGATTTTCCTGATCCGCTCGGCGAAGTTGTAGGGTGCGTCGCAGTCAACCTCTACCGAGTCTCCGACAAACTCGATTTTATGTATGTTGCAGACCTGTTTTAACTCGCTCAACAGCTGGAAGGTTTTTTCATGGTTTGACATCAAGGCCTTCAGGTGTACGTAGCCACCCATCAGCCTCGCGGCCTCGGCCTCCAGCAATTCGAGGTTTTGACCAGTCAGCGCGGAAACCGCTACGCTGGGTGTTTCAAGGCTGAGTTCCCTTATCTTTTCAACATAGTTAGGCTCTCTGTCGATCTTGTTGAAGACCGTTAGAACAGGAATGTTTTTAACACCCACCTCGTCTAAGACGTTTAGACATACGTTAAGCTTATCCTGTATAGTTTCTCTCTCCTCACTTACGTCTATCACGAGAAGCAGTAGGTCTGCGTAGATGAACTCGCTTAGGGTTGAGTGGAATGACTCGACGAGCAGGTGGGGGAGGTTGCGGATGAATCCTACCGTGTCGGATAGGTAGGCCTTACGCCCGTTAAACTTCACTATTCTCGAGGTTGTGGACAGGGTTGTGAAAAGCTGCGGCCCTACTGCCATGTCCTCCCCAGACAAGGCGTTAAACAGCGTGCTTTTGCCCGCGTTGGTGTAGCCTGTCAGGACGACGGATGGTAGTCCGGCCTCGGCCCTCCTCCTACGCATCAAAGTCTTCCTAACCCTTATCGTTTTCAGCTTCTCCTTTAGAGACGCGATGCGTCTAAACACCTCGTTATAGTAGACGTCTGCCTCGTAGGCGCCCAGCCCGTGGAAGCCCGGTTGCTCGCCCTTTTTCGCCAGCCTCACCTTCTCCTTCGCCCGCGAAAGCTCGTACTGTAGCTCCGCCAGCTTTATCTGCAGCTTAGCCTCCGTCGAGGCCGCCCTAAGGGCGAAAGTCTCCAAAATCAGCTTGGTCCTTGAGATGACAGGAACCGAGAGGGATTTCGCGAGGTTGTATTCCTGCACGGGTTTCAGCTCGTTCTCGAACACCACCTTTTCAACCCTCAGGTTTTTGACAGCACGCCTCAACTCCTCCAGCTTGCCTGGCCCGATCATGTACTTGGGATGGGGCGGCCTGTGCTGCACAAGACTGTAAACAGGCACGTATCCCGCACTGCTGCACAACTCCTTCAGCTCATCAAGGTTGTACTCGGACCAGTCGCTCAGCCGCTGAACAACAGCAACTCTCAATCCGCAGCTTAAACCTGTTGAAGCCTGTATTTATTCCTCCCCAGCTTGTTGAGGGATTGTTCAGGCGGGCTGGATAGAAAATGTT
>Ga0197143_1000268_pt1 | contig 61370 bp, 59 predicted proteins | sample GBS70_MetaG_FD_148603 | JGI IMG/M metagenome (GOLD analysis project Ga0197143, IMG submission 148603) | Sediment microbial communities from Great Boiling Springs, Gerlach, Nevada, United States - GBS 70_MetaG | ecosystem: Environmental > Aquatic > Thermal springs > Hot (42-90C) > Sediment...
ATAACTGTGGGTTCTTTAGTGGTAGAGGAGGCAACAGCCATGCGGTACCAGCTAAACCGTGTTCAAAGTCCTACGGGTTACCGGGGTTTCACCCTGGTGGAGTTGCTAGTGGTCATTGCGATCATCGGAATTTTGATAGCCCTTCTGTTGCCCGCTGTTCAGGCAGCCCGCGAAGCCGCACGTCGCGCCCAGTGCACCAATAACCTGAAACAGATTGGACTTGCGATCCACAACTTCGCCGATGTGATGCGAGTATTTCCCACCGGTGGAACGAAACCTTGGCCGGTGTTGGAGTACCATAGCGACGACGGTCGTCACTGGGGTCCGGAAAAGCAAGGATTGGGCTGGATGTTCCAGATTCTTCCATTTATTGAGCAAAAAGCCATCTACGACTTGCGAACCCAATCCGAATTAGAAAGGCAGGTAATTTCCAGCTACTTCTGCCCCAGCCGGGCTGCCGTCCGCCGGCAAGGCGATCGGGTCCTTAACGATTATGCCGGTGTTACACCCGACGATTTCTGGCAAGGGGAGATTTGGAACGTGCCGGAAAATCGTCAGTGGTGGGGGATAATCATTCGTACTAACTGGCGGTACATCGACGAAGCACAGAAGCAAGGTCGCCCCGCCGGTTCCACGCCCCCCATCTCCTTTGCCGATATTCGCGACGGAACCTCCAACGTCTTGATGGTGGGCGAAAAACGGCTCCGGATTCGGAATTATTTCTCTGGTGACTGGCATGATGACCGGGGTTGGTCCGACGGCTGGGATCCCGATATTATGCGGTCCACCGGTACTCAGTATGGGTATGGTCCGGATACGGACACCGGCCCGGATGTGGGGTATGACTTTGGTTCGGCTCATCCCGCAGGTGTAAACTTTTGCTTGGGGGATGCCTCGGTCCGGTTGATTCCGTATGTGATCGACCGAACCGTGCTAAATCAATTGGGACATCGTGCCGACGGTGCAAGTGTCCAGGTGCCTTAAGGTAGGACTCTTAACCCCCTAATCCTGGATATCTCAACTGGGCGTGACAGCGAGGGTCCCTAGATTCCGGTTCTGAGAAAGGGCCTTGCGACCTCCCTTCGTCCGGGCTTGGTTCCATTCTGCCCGATGAGGGGATATTTTCCCCGGGACGCCGCCCCGAGGGAAATGCCCCGATTTTGTTTTCCAAAATGGGACTAGTCAGGCCTTTGTCTCAGGGTCAGCGGAAGCCAGGAGTCAACTGAAGACCCGGAAAGGCCGAGCATCGACTTTCCCTGCCGTCTTTCAGTCTGTATGGTGGCCCTTCCAGGATGTGGGGGTTACTGCCCGCCTGTTAAGTTCCCCTTTTTTGATTCAGGACTGTCTGAATCGAGGGCTTTGGGACAAGAACCGGGATCGGGGAGATATCGAAGGGAATTCCCACTAAGGTTCGGGGGACATACGATCCGGCCATGGGCCCTTCGGTGACCAGTTCTCCCCGAAATTGTTCCATGATGGCCCGCACCTCAGGATTGAACTCGACCGTGCCGTCCGGCAACTGCCGGGTAATCCAATCGAAACTACCGACCGTTACAACACTGGCATAACGGTCATGAAAGACATAGGCCTCGTATCCCTTCAGTCGAAGGGCCTCTGCTAGTTTGTGTGCCATTTGTGCCGCGACAACGAGCTCGCTTTTTGCGGGATCGAAACGTTCCTTTCGCAAGCGTTCAATCTCTTCGGGCTTGATGGCCACCTTCCCGGTGAAGGTAGCCACCTGAACAGTATACTTGCCGGGACAATTGAGGAGACTATACTCAACCCCCTCGTTAGCCTTGAGCAACAACTCATCCAACCCAGGGGGGACAAACATTTCTCGGGGCAACAGGGGGTTGACCGTCAGAAAAGCATTTCGCATCGGTCCCTTCTTTTGTCTTTCGGGATCCGTCAAGCTGGAAAAAAGCCGCCAGGCAGCCAGATTTCGGCTCGTAGATTTTCCTTCGCTGATTTCCAGGCACTTCGGCCTACAATACTTGATCTTCTGAAGGGCCGCCAGGGCCTCCGGGGCATCGATGCTGGGGAAGTCTCCCACCAGTACAGCAACTTCCTCGATCTCGTCACCTCGCTGATATCGCAGTTTCACTGGCCGGCCATATCGGTCCACCCGAGTAGGTAACTCCTCTTCTTCCAAATCAAATCGCTTTCTATACAAATAGGCCGGTAGCTTGTATCGGCTTCGCAACTCAAGAACGAGGGCTTGGGCCTCCTCCATTGCACGAGGCCCGGAAAAGCTACACGCCATGATCATCCAAGGACCGTTTTGGGGTGTTAACTCGTACACCTTTTGAGGATCCGCCTCCACGCGATTCAATGTGAACAAACGTTCCAAAGGGTTTGCCTCACCTGAAGATCCCAACAATAGAAGTAAGATTCCAACAACAGGGACAAGCACCCTCAATTTTCTGCAGCTCATACCCTCCCAATGACTCCCTTTTCTTAAACCGGAAGCAACCTGCCAGCAACCAATCATCGGAGAAAAGTAGTTCCACCACCTCATGGCCAGTATTATCCTTGGTGCCTAGAATCCGTTCCGGGACAATGCTTCTTGCTTTTATCCCCTCGATAGACTAGAAAACCCGAAGCCTCGTACCCTCCCACTTAAAAACGAGGCTGCAGGAGAAGATCAAAACATCTCGACCTTTCCCAGAATAGCCCGCTTGCTAGTGTTTTGTCGCTACCCCCAGGCAAAGAAAACCGCTGGAAATACGCCGATGGCCCTGCTGCCGGTCCTGCGATCAAACTACAGATAAACCTCGACCGAAGATCCTTCGCAGGAACTGGCTCATGGGCCTGCACCAGGCAAAAGTGGGTATGGCCTAAAGCTGAACAAGGTCCCGGCAATCACGAAACCGGAGCCGTCGGGACTCGCCCTGCCTTGGCATACCAAAGAATTTACGCCATTTCCCCGGAAAGCCGCCAGGCCGATTCCTTCGACCTCCGATGCCCGCTCCGGCTGCCACCTCTTTTAGCGAAGGCAGTATTGGGGAAGTCAGCCCTGGCCCGCAAATACCGGCAAACGCGGTGCCCCCTCCCACTGGTTCATTCCCCCCAAGGCGTTGAATCTCCGGAAAAATTGGGCCGGGAAAGTGGACAGATTGGTTTTTCCGGGTTCCCGACCAATCTAGTTGGTGGGTTGAGGAAAGACACCCAGCAGAAAAGTTCACTAACTAGATCACACTCGTGACACAATAGATCGTCGGAGATGCAAATCCGGGCTCTCGGCGACCTACCCATCCAAACTTGTGGTGGCTAACTCAATCGATACCAGCAAATCCCGTCAAATTTCCCCGACTTCAGGGAGCGATTTGCCGCCGGCTTCAAAAAGGGATATATTAGAAAGAGCACCATCGAAGTGACAATAATCCACACCTTCACCGGACAGAAATTAATCCTTCCCCCTTTGCATGTCGAAAATATGAGCGAAAATATATTGACGCGAAGGCACCTGAGTTTGCCGATCCAAAAACATCGGCCAAAACCAGGGGCACGGATCGGTAGAAGACCTCAGCAGATTTGCAAATCTTTGGAACCCATTCCCCGGTAGCTCAGTTGGTAGAGCGGGCGGCTGTTAACCGCCAGGTCCCAGGTTCGATCCCTGGCCGGGGAGCCTTCTCTCGGTCTCAAGGCGAGACCGAACGATGGGTAAACCCAAACGCCGAGGCGACAGCCGCCCCGGCGTTTTGCGTTTCCATAAGACGTAAGTCTTTACCAGAAAAGCACTTGCACCAATATCCTCTACCATTCTTCATCCCGGCGATTTGCCTATTAATCCCCTCTGAGAGTCGGTCTTCGCTACCCCGCCCAAGCAGGTTCCGACCGCAGGCCTAGCTCAACCCGCTGCAAACTCTCAAACTCTCCGTTGAACACCCCCCTTTGGGTTAACAACAAGGTTGGCATCGCAGCCCGAAGGCAACTCCTTGCGAACTGCCAATGCCTGCCACAACATCCGCTGGCGTTGCCAGGTTGGCTCAGTGGTAATGACCCGCAACGCCGGCTCACTGAGCGGATCACGGCCCTTCTGCGTCGGCGGCAGGAAGAGGATCTGCTCTTGAATATCCGGGGCGAGGTTCAGGAGATTCATGATCTGCGTCAAGCGGGCCCGGCTCACGTGGCCCAGTCGGGCAAGCTCGGCTTGGCTCTTGACCACGCCGTCACGAAGGAGTTGCTCGAAGCGGATGGCCAGGGCCATCAGCCGGGCAACATGGGGAACCCGGCCAATGGGTGGCTGCTTGGGGGCCTCGCCCGAGCCGAGCTGTTTCGCCCCGCGACGACCGCGTCGGATGTGGAACTTGCAACGCACGGTCAGTTGCTCGCTCATGGAGCCTCCTCCCCTTCGGATGTTGTCATCTCCGCGGGCAGCATCTTGATCCCCGCGGGCCGGAAAGTGATCGAAAGGTTCCCTTCCCGGCCGTCATAGTCGATCCGCTCGATCAGCAGGCGCAGAACCCGAGCCTGTTCCTGCTGTGAAAGAGCTCCCCAGACGACGTCAAACTCGGCCAGAGCCTTGGCCACCTCTTGCTCGTTCACAAGGTTACCTGAGAGCGTAACCAGTTTCTCGTCGATCTCGGTCAGCCGCCGCTCGACAAGGCGGAGACGTTCCTGCAGGTCGGCCAGGCGGGCAAGCCGCTCGCCGTTCGACTCGTGCGAACACGCCAGCCGCCGCAGTTCGGCCTCGTCGTCGCGACGCTGGCGATTCAAGGTTGCCCGCTCACTCTCCAAGCGTTGGAGCGATTCTTCCGCCTGCCGCCGCACTTCGGCCAACGTGGCGGCTACCAGGGCCGGGTCGCGCCCGATGCCCTTGATCTGCTCCACCACAAACTCTTCGATCTGGCCGGCCGGAACTGAGGGCACTGGACAGCTTTGCCAGCCCCGCTGCTGGGCCTGCCGGCAGAGATAGTAGCGGTAGCGCCGCCCACCCTTGGATGTGTAGGTGGGCACCATCGTGCAGTGGCACGCTGCACAACGGAGGAGCCCTCGCAGCAACGCCCCGTACTTGTTCCGCTCGGCCCCGCCGCGGCCGTTTTGCTGCAAGGTCGCCTGAACCTGCTGGAACAGGTCGCCGTCCACAATGGCCTGGTGCTGGCCCTCGTGGATTTCGCCCTTGTAACGGACCTTGCCCACGTAGGCGTGGTTGGTCAATAGCTGGTATAAGCGGTTCTTGGTAAAGAGCTGCCCGCCCATGGTGCGGCCTTTCTTGGTGGTCCACCGTTTGGTCCGCCAGCCCCGGCGATTCAGCTCTTTGACTACCGGCATCAGCGAACGATGTTCCAGGTACAACTGAAAAATCTGCCGCACCTGCTCGGCTTCGGACGGGTTGACCACCAGTTTCCTGTCCACCACGTCGTAGCCCAGGATCGGCCGCCCGCCGACGTACTTCCCCTTCCGCCGGGCCGCGGCCATCTTGTCCCGTGTGCGCTCCGAGATCATCTCCCTTTCGAATTGGGCAAACGACAACAGCACGTTCAAGATCAGCCGGCCCATGCTGGTGGCCGTGTTGAACTGCTGGGTGACAGAAACGAACGAAACGTGGTGCTCTTCGAACGTCTCCAGGATTCTTGCGAAGTCCAGAAGCGAGCGGCTCAGCCGGTCCACCTTGTAGACCACCACGCAATCGATGCGGCCCGCCCCGATGTCGGCCAACAGCCGCTTGAGCGCAGGCCGGTCCATGCTGCCCCCCGAGTAGCCACCGTCGTCGTAACGATCGGGCAGGCACAGCCAGCCCTCCTGCTGTTGGCTTTGGATGAACGCCTCCGCCGATTCCCGCTGGGCGTCCAGCGAGTTGAAGTCCTGGTCCAGCCCTTCTTCCGTGCTCTTGCGGGTATAGATCGCACAGCGGATCGCCAGCGGCGGTTGACCTGTCACGGCTGCCGTTGGCTGGCTCATGGGGCACCTCCCGGCTTCGTCAGTCCGAAGAAGTGGTATCCATTCCAGTGCGTGCCTGTGATCGCCTTGGCCACCGCACTGAGGGACTTGTAGAGTTTGCCTTCGTACTCGAAACCTTCCGGGAGAACAGTCACCTGGACCAGGCGCCCTTTGTACAGCCGCGTGAGGATCGTGCCCACCGGCGGCAGGCGTGTGGGGCCCGAAAAGCGGGCCGCTAGGCGTACGGTCCGCTCCTCCCCGTCTGGAGAACCATGGGGCAGGCGCGGTGCCGTCAGCCGCAGGTCCGCGTCATTGGCCAGTTCCGCAGCCCGGCGGCGGGCCCGTTCGGGAAGGTCGCCCTCCTCGTTGGCCTGCAGACGCCAAGCGATCCGTTTGATGAGCCACAGCTTGTTGCGGCTGCGGGGCGGGTAGCCGAAGACCTCGGCGTACTTCTCCTGGAGCTCTTTGGGCGTCATCTGCTGCATCCGGGCGATTTCTCTTGCGATGTTCAGTGGCATGCTGTTTTCTCCTCTGTCGGGCTACCGAAACCGTCAACCAGTACCGACACTGAGCCTCCGGTCGCCGGAAAGTTCAAGGCCCTGGCGGTCGGAGTTCGCAGGATTTTTCGGCTCCAGGCCATCGGGGCCAGCTGCCAAAAGGCCGCGCGTGTGGAGACGCAGAATGGCGGCGGCAAAGAGGCGGGCGATCAGGCCGAGCGGTTCTCGGGCCGAGACCTCGTCGGCCGCATTCACTGGGCGCATCGATTGTTCTCCTGGGGTGGTCAGAAAGGCCATGGAAGTCCAGACTGAAGTGTTGCCCGCTATTGGTTAACTACCCGGTCGCCGAGGGAGCTGACGGAAAAAAACCATTGCACGCCTCGTCGAACGCATCTGAAAACGCACAACAAACGGGCCCGAGTCGCACCGGCGTTAGGTCCAGCGCCAACGCAACACCTTGTCAGTTAGTATGTTACGTGCGGTGCTTGCGTGCCTCTTGTGCATGCCGAGCATTTCCGTATACTATTACGGTTACCCGAATAAAGATTCGGTATTCGTCCCAAGGTGGAGTCTACCCAATGTCCGCCACGGAGTTCGAATATGGTCGGCAAGCGTTCGCGCAGCCCGTCAGGGTCCGTTCTCACCGCGGCACAGCGGCGGGTCCTGAAAGCGATATCCGAGTTCATTGCCCAGCGGCAATTTCCGCCCACCGTGCAGGAGCTGGCCGAGCTTCTCGGAGTCCGGCCTGCGACAGTCCACGAGCATCTCGGCCACTTGGCGAGGAAGGGCTACGTGAGACACGAGCCGCGCAAAGCGCGGGGATTGGCCGTGGTCCGGGAACCGGAAGATGAACTGGAAGAGCTTGTACCGGTGCCGCTCGTGGGCGTGGTGGCTGCTGGCCAGCCGGTGCTGGCCGAAGAGAATATCTTGGGCGAGATTCTCGTCGAGTCCAGCCTAGCGCGGCGGGGGCGGTGTTTCGCGCTGCGGGTACGGGGCGACAGCATGGTGAACGCGGGTATTCGAGATGGCCACATCGTCATCGTTCGGCTACAGCCCGTTGCTGAGAGCGGCGACATCGTCGTGGCGCTCGTCGGAGGGGAGGCCACGGTCAAACGGCTCCATATCCGGGGCGATCGAATCGAGCTGCGGCCAGAGAATCGGCGGTATCGGCCGATCGTGCTCGGCCCGGAAATGGACTTTCAAATCATAGGCAAGGTGTTGGCAGTTAGAGCTTGTGCAGGAGGGTAGAAAGTGTCGCGGCAGTTTTCCATTCCGACTGTGCTGCGGATGGTCCCGAATCGCCTACTGAAGGATTTCTTCCAGCGGCTCGGGTACGGTGATCTTGGCATCCCTTGGGAGCAGCTCGGCGAACGGGAGATCGAACCTGTGGTCAAGGCGCTCAGCGGGATGTCCCGCGCTGACCAGGATCGGATCGAAGGCGAAATGCGCAGCGTCTTCGACCTGGCTTGCGAGACCGGTTTGGGCGCGATCTTCGAGGGGGCGGTGCGTTGCGGCGACTGCAAGTTGTCCGAGGTGATGCCGGAGGAGCTTGGCCCATACGGCAAATCCATGTGGGCATGGCTGAACCGCCCGGAGGCATTCGAAAAGGCGATGCTGATCCATCAGGTCGAGCATCTGAGTTGGTGGCGGAAACGGAACGACCTGCCTAGGCTCGCACCCGACACGAGTGCCGCGACGCGGGTGCGGCTGGAGGAAGAGATCGCTTCCCTGCTCACCAGGGAGCAGGGTCGTGGCAAGGTCTGCACTGTGGAGGTGTTGGAGCGCGGCGAAACGATCTATTTCTTCGCCTACCCGGACGACTTCGTCCAGAACGTTACGACGCACGACGAGGATGGGAAGCTCGCCCCCAGCACGTTCCGCGCTACGTTTGCGATCGTGTTCGCCTACACTCCAAGCGAAGGGGCGCTGGAGCTGTATGCCAAGTTGCCGCCCAAGCTGAAGCAGCGGTTGGAGGAGATCTTTGCGCGGTCTGTGCTTGGTCAGGAACTGGGGCCGTGGAATCCGGAGGCGGCCTACGAGCTGGATCATTTGAAGGACCCGTCCTTCAAGCTCCAGACGGACCCGGAGGACCACCTTCGGGTGCATATCTCCAAGATGCGTCTGGTGCCGAAGAACAGCGGACGGCGCATCTTCGTGGAAATCGACGCAGACGACCCCGAGGACAGCATCCACAGGACAATCGAGGAGTGCCTGAACCAGGAGCGGCTGCCGCTCTCGGAGGTGTGGGTGAACCTGGTGACCTTCTGTTTCGAGTTTCTCCCGATGGAGGGGAGAAGGCCAGGGCGACTGACTTTCGATGTGGGGTTTCCCAGTTCGTGCAGCCTTCGCGGCGCCAGGCCGGAGCGGGTTGAACTGGTCGAGAAGTATCTGAAACGGTGGGAGATCGATCGTGCGGGACGTGCTACCGACGGTCTTGCAACGGCTGGAGATTGAGCCGCCGGTGTTGTACTGGCGGGAACTCCGGGCATACGGAGCCGACTTGGAACTGCTGCTCCGGCTGGGCGTGCTGCGGGAGACGACTCCGGCCGGCAGTGCCTGTTGCCCGGAATGCCCGTTTGGCCCGCAGCACCGCGTCCAGTATATTGCCGACAGCACGACGCACGCCAGGCACGGCTATATCCATTGCCCGCAGTGCGGCATCGTCGAGGTGGCCTTGGATAGCCTGAGGCGGTGGCGGATCGACCCGGCCGGTTTTCTGAGAGCAGCCTTCAGCGACGCCGGCGTTTCCGGGCCAGCGACCGAGGTCATGCCTGGACGGCTATGGCTTGTAGGCAAGGTCACGTGGGCAGCAAGACGGCGCGAAGTGTACTTCGCCCGATGTTATCGCCGCGACGATGGCAGCAGCCTCGTGACAGAAATGTCCCGGCGTCCGAGAGCCGTCCTCTTCACACCCACGGAGGCGGCTGCCCGGCGCTGGGCCGGGGCGGTGGAAAACTTGGTGATCGCGCTGGAGTCGGCGCTTTCTCTGGAGGATGGAAGCATCCGTTTCGATGGGGAATACGTGGAAGGCCGCTTGGCCGACGCAGGCCTGACCGGCGCCGCAAAAGCCGAACGCCCGAAGCGGAAACGCGCCGAGCGGGCGGCCAAGATCGAGGTACTGGAGAAGGAATTGATCGCCCACCTGCGCGCCGCCCGCGATTACGCCTACGCGACGATGGACCGTACTGGTACTCCGGCACTGCTGCCGCGCCCGAGCCAGAAGCAGTTGGCCGAGCGAACCGGGCTCACTGAGGCGGACGTGAGCCGCTGCCTGAAGGACAGCAACGCCCGCGAGCTGCGGTTGTATTGGGAGACGGCTCAGGACCTGGACCAAATCATGAGATGGAAGGCCCCGGCTGGCAGCCGGGCGCGATCTTAACCGCTTGCAGTTCCACCGATTTCGTGCAAGTGCAAGAGCGGTTTTCCGGAGTGATATCTTCTTGCGGCATCGCCAGTTACGCGATGCCGCAAGTTTTTTTTGCGAATTTGCTGCAAGTTCCGCGGAGAGGGACGCCGTGCATCGGGCACGGCAGGAAATCCCCCTCTTGAGGAGTTTGCGGCATGACAAGTCCCAACGAGCTCTATCCCGGTTCCGGCTCGCCCGCCCAGCCAGAAAACGAGCCAATCCTCGACGGCTTCGCCGAACGGCTCATCCGCCACAAGGCACGCCAACTGGCCCGGCTGCCTGGGTTTACCTGGAGCGACCGCGATTGTATCGAGCAAGAACTTCGCCTGAAGCTGCTCAAGCACGCGGCCAGCTACGATCCCCAACAGGGGCATCGGCATGCCTTCGTGACCGCCCTGGTGCAGCGGCAAGCGGCCAACGTATTGCGGGCCAAACGGGCCGAAAAACGCGATCACCGCCATGTCCATTCGCTGAGCGCGGTCGTTGCCGCGGACAAAGAAGAAGGTCCCGTGGTACTGGCCGATACCATCAGTCGGCGGCACTTGGACGCACGCCTCGGGCGTGCCACACGCGAGGAACACGAGCTGGCCGCACTCGCCATGGATGTGCACGACGTGATCGCCAGCTTGCCGCCCGAGCTGGGCGAACTGGCTCGGCGGCTGAAGACGGACAGCCTCTCCCAAATCGCCCGCGATCTGGGCATACCGCGTACCACGCTGGCCGATCGGGTGCGGAAGCTGCGCCGCTACTTCGAGCAGGCTGGACTGCGAGACTACTTGTGAAATCTTCTCCGTCAATTCGCCTCCTGACCGGGTAGTTAACCAATAGGGGCCGCACGTTCCATGACGAGGCGTGCCCAAGCGTCTTCGCCGGCTCGACACCGTCCGGCGAAGACCCTTCTGTCTCGGTACGGTCGGCCGCTGACGCACCCACAGCCTTATGGAGATGCCACGATGACGGTCATCCCTTCGTTTCTGATCCGCGAATCGGCCGAAGTCTATCAGGCCAAGGCCTCGGAGTACCTGACGAGCCATCAGCTTGCCGACTTCCGCCGCAGCCCGCTGCTGTACCGCAAGAAGAAGCTGGGACTGATCGAAGAGGAGGACCGGCCGGCCTTTCTGGTGGGTCGGGCGCTGCACACGCGGGTGCTGGAAGGCCCGGACGCCTTCAAGGAACAGTACGCCGTGGGTGGGCCGGTCAATCCCAAGACCGGCGAACTCTACGGCGCAAACACCAAGGCGTTTGCCGAGTGGGCCGCCGAGCAGGGCAAGCCTGTCCTCACAGTACAGCAATACGACCTGGTCGAGCGCATGGCCGAAGGGATTCGCAGCCACGGCCTGGCTAGGGACCTCTTGAGCGAAGGAGTGCCCGAAGGGGTCGTGCGTGCTGAGTACTGCCAGATACCTTGCCAGATTCGCATGGACTGGTTTGACCCGCACCGCGGGATCGTGGACCTGAAGACCTGCGACGACCTGGACTGGTTCGAGGCCGACGCCCGGCGCTACGGCTACCTCCACCAGGTGGCCTTTTACCAGGCTGTGCTCTCGCAGGTGATCGACTTGTTCATGCCGGTCCACTTCATCGGCGTCGAGAAAAAGGAGCCATACCGTGCGGGTGTCTGGAAGGTCCATGAAGACATCTTGACGCAAGTCCGGCGTGAGAACGAGGCAACTATCGAGAGACTGCGGCGATGCCTAGCCACCGACACGTGGCCCACCGGCTACGAAGAGTGCCGCGTGTTCGATTACGTCTAGAGCCGGTCGCCTGTCGGGTCTTGCAAGCCGGGTAGGCATGTCATGGAGGAGGATCGCTGCCCCGCCCGCAGGCGACCGGCCTTTTGAACCATCGACTTCCAACAGCCTGGGAGAACGACGCTATGCCCCTACCCGATACCATCCTGACCCACTCCCACTTTCGGGCCCCGAAGGGGATTGTTTACGGTCCGCCCGGCTCGGGCAAGACGACCTTTGGGGCCTCGGCCGATCGGCCGCTGATCGTCGATTGCGAAAACGGTGCGGCCCATGTTTCATGCCATCGCACGCCGTACCTGGCCACCTGGCCCGAGATCGAGCCCTGGCTCGACGGCCTGGCTTCCGGCGGCCACGAGTACCAGACGGTCGTGATCGACTCCATCGACTGGCTCCTGCGGCGGATCGAGGAGCACGTGGCCGGGGTGGACGGCACACCCACGGGTATGAAACAGACCCTCAACCGCTCCCACGGCGGCTACGGCAACGGCCGGCAGGTCCTCAAGAATTACGTCTATCAGTACTTGCTGCCCGTCCTGGATCGGCTGGTCAACGCGGGCGTGGCCGTGCTTCTGCTGGCCCATGCCGCCCGCCGCTCGATCACCACGATGGACGGGATCGAACTGGAGAAGTCCGCCCCGGAGATCCATCCCGACCTGGCCAACACGATGATCGAGTGGTCGGACTTCGTGGGAGCCATCCGACTGGTGGGGCAGGAGCGGGAACTCATTCTCTACGAGACGCCGCAACTGGTGGCGAAGAACCGTTACGGTATCGCGGAAAGCCTGCCGTTGTCCTGGCCGGCCTTCGTCGCGGCGATCAGTAACCATCACGTTAAACCACAAGGAGACTGAAAGCATGGCCAATCTAGCTGGATTTGATGCCTCGCAAATTGAGCCTATGACCACATTCGATCCCATTCCGGCCGGGAAGTATCTGGCGATGATCACTTCCTCAGAGATGAAACCGAATCAGGCCGGCACAGGCAGCTACCTGGAACTGGTGTTCACGATCGTTGAAGGCGAACACAAGGGCCGGCAGCTCTGGGCACGGCTCAATTTGGACAATCCTAACCAGCTCGCCGTGAAAATCGCTAAGGCCGAACTGTCGGCCATTTGCCGGGCAGTCGGCGTTTTGACTCCCCGCGACAGCGTGGAGTTGCATAACCTACCGCTGGTGATCCGTGTGGCCTGCAAGAAGCGCAAGGACACCGACGAGATCACGAACGTCATCAAGGGTTACGAAAAGCGAGACGCCGTGACCGGCCGGCCGCAGCAGGCCCAATCGAGCACGCCGCCCTGGCGACGCTAACTAAGCATCACAGCCCACGCATGGGGTGGCGTAGCTCTCGCAGCTCAGACTCCCCGTACCCATGCGTGGGCGTTGTTTGAAAAAGGAAGCTCATGCCGCTTACCAGCAACACACAGACCTTTACCACCGCACGAAGAAAGGGACACCATGCTCACGGTCGAGCTCCCGTACCCGCCATCCGTCAATCACTACTGGCGACGAGTAGGGCCGCGAACCCTGATCAGCCGCCAGGGACGGGCATATCGCCGCGAGGTGGCGGCCGCCGTGGAGCGAATCGACCGTGTGGCCGAACAAATACCTTTGACCGGTCCGCTGAGTGTGGAAGTCTTACTGTATCCACCTGATCGTCGACGACGCGACCTGGACAATACCCTAAAGGGCTTGCTCGATGCACTGGAGCACGCAGGCGTGTACTTGGACGACAGCTTGATTGAACGGCTTTCCGTCGAGAAGCGAGATGTTGTAGAAGGGGGCAAGGCCGTGGTGGTGATCCGAAGGCGAGACATCTTGCCGGATGGCATGGAGGTGCCGGCGTGACGCAACTCCGCCCGTACCAGCAGGCCGCCGTCGATGCCGTGTACGAGCACCTCCGCACGCGGGACGACAACCCAGCGGTGGTGCTTCCCACCGCAGGGGGGAAGAGCTGGGTCATCGCCCAATTGGTCAAGGACGCTGTGCTCAGGTGGAATGGCCGAGTTCTGGTGCTGGCCCACGTGAAGGAACTGCTGGAGCAGAACGCCGAGAAGATTTGCCGGCTGTGCCCAGAGGTACCCATCGGCATCTACTCGGCAGGACTTAATCGCCGCGAGACGGACAAGCCGGTGATCGTCGCCGGCATCCAGTCGATCTACAAGCGGGCCTGCGAGCTGGACGCCTTCGACTTGGTGATCGTTGACGAGGCCCATTTGATTCCGCCTGACGGCGAAGGGATGTACCGCACCTTCCTGGCCGAGGCGAAGGTCGTCAATCCGCACCTGCGGGTCATCGGGCTGACGGCCACGCCGTTCCGCCTGGCCAGCGGGCCGATCTGCACGCCGGACGGCATCCTCAACCACATCTGCTACGAAGTTGGTGTGCGGGAGCTGATCCGGGACGGCTATCTCTGCCCACTGGTCACCAAGGCCGGGATCAACAAGGCCGACTTCGAGCGGCTCCACGTTCGCGGCGGCGAGTTCGTGGCCGATGAGGTGGAAGACCTGATGGACGACGACCGCCTGGTGGCGGCCGCTTGCAGTGAAATCGTCGCCTACACGCACGACCGGCAGAGCGTGCTGGTGTTTGCATCCGGAGTGCGTCACGGAAAGCATGTGGCCAAAGTGTTGGCCGAGATGACAGGGCAGGATGTGGGATTCATCGACGGCAATACTCCCGGAGATCAGCGGGCAGAGCTGATCGCCCGTTTCCGCCGCCAGACGGACGGCATGCTCCTGCCGTGCAAGCCGCTCAAATACCTAGTGAACGTCAATGTCCTCACCACAGGCTTTGACGCCCCGAACATCGACTGCGTGGCCATCCTGCGGCCCACGATGTCGCCGGGGCTCTATTACCAGATGGTGGGTCGCGGTTTTCGATTGCACCCGGGCAAGCAGAACTGCCTTGTCTTGGATTTCGGCGGGAACGCGCTGCGACATGGGCCGGTAGATCAACTCAAAATATCCGATGCGTCCGAACGCGGGAGCGGCCAAACCCCGGCCAAACAGTGCCCCGAGTGCCACGCAGTCATTGCTGCCGGTTATGCCACCTGTCCCGAGTGCGGGCACAAATTCCCGCCCCCGGAAAGGCAAAAGCACGATGCCAGGGCTGGCACTGCTGGCGTGCTCTCTGGCCAGGTCACAGATATCGAATACGACGTGCACGACGTCCGCTACAGCGTCCACACCAAGCGCGACGCCCCGCCGGATGCCCCCCAAAGTATGCGGGTGGATTACCGGATCGGCCAGTTCACCTGGGTTTCGGAGTGGGTCTGTTTCGAGCACACCGGCTACGCCCGCTGGAAGGCCGAGCAGTGGTGGAAAAAGCGTTCGCCCGACCCGGTGCCCGACACGGCCGAGCGGGCCGTGGAGATCGCCGACGCGGGTGGCGTGGCCTGGACTAAGAAGATCGTCGTCCGCCGGGTAGCCGGTGAGAAATACGAGCGGATCGTGGGCTACACACTGGGAGACATGCCGGAGCCTGTGCTTGTTGATGACGCGGAATATGACTTGGACGATGTTCCGTTCTGACCGTGAGGTGACGCCATGAGTGCAACCTTGGAATGCTTGCCCCTGGAACGTCTGGATGACCACCCCGATAACCCGCGGCTGTGGTTCCGTCAGGACGTGATCGATGCGATTGCGGCCAACCTGAATGGCTGCTACCCGCAGAAGCACGCGATCCATGTGAGGCCGATAGGCGAGCGGTATCAGATCTTGTCGGGCCACCAGCGGGTGCGTGCGGCCCGCAACGCAGGCTTACAGCAGATCTGGGCCTGGGTGGAGCCGCTCGACGACGAGTCGGCCTTCATGGAATTGGTGCTGTCGAATAATCAGGGAGAACTGGCGCCGCTGGAGATCGGCCTGCATTGTCTGAAGGCTGTGCCAGTAGCCAAGGGGGGGCGTGGGCTGCGCGGTGGATTGCGCCAGTACGCCAGAAGCATAGGAAAGACCATCCAATACCTCTGGCAACTTCGGCAAGCGGCTGAGGTCGTGTCGGCCGTGGAGAAACTGTCAAGTCAACTTAACAGTTTCTTGGACAAGGCCCAGCACCTGGCCGCCGTCCACAAACTCCCTCGCCAGCTGTGGCCCGAGTTCGTCGAGTGGATCGGACGGGCCAGCCCCACCGTGGCGGAAGTCGAAGAGCGGGTCAACGCGGCGTTGCGGCCTACACCACAAGTGGAAGTCATTGAGCACGCTGAGCCCAAAGAACCGACTCCAGCGGATTCCTTGCCACAGAGAAACACTGTCTGGGAGCCCGGCCTCAACGAACCGGATGAGCTTGACCGACAGGAAAGCGTCCTGCCCCATGTCGCCTACAACAGCGGGGAGAGCGAGTGGTACACACCCCCGGAGTTCATCGAACGAGCCATGGCCGTCATGGGCGCAATCGACCTCGATCCTGCCTCCACACCCGTAGCCAACCAAGTAGTCCGAGCAGCGAGATACTTCACGGCCGAACAGGATGGACTCAAACACCCTTGGCGGGGCCGCGTGTTCCTCAACCCGCCCTACGCCCAGCCCTTGGTGCAGCAGTTCTGCGAGAAGCTTGTTCAGCACGTTCAGCAGGGGGACGTGACGGAAGCGGTGGTGCTCGTCAACAACGCCACAGAGACGCGGTGGTTTCAGACGCTTTTGGACGCGGCCCAGTGCGTCTGTTTCCCTGCCGGGCGGGTCAAGTTCTGGCATCCGGAGAAGGAGCTGGCGAGCCCGCTCCAGGGCCAGGCGGTGATCTACTGCGGAACCAATGCGAAAAAATTCCGTCAGGCCTTTGCGGACTTAGGAAAGGTGTGCCATGTGGCACGCGCGTGAGCAAGGAGGCATTCCCGCATGGACGTGGCGAACGACGTGATCATCGACCCAGAGTTCAGCAGCCTGATTCCCGCGTTGGCCGAGGAGGAACGCCAGACGCTGGAAGCCAACCTGCTGCGGGACGGCTGTCTGGCCCCCGTGGTGATCTGGGCGGAACAGGGCCTGCTCTTGGACGGCCACCACCGCAAAGCCATCTGTGAGCAGCACGGCATCGGCTACCAGGTCCGCCAGGTGAGCCTACCGGACCGCAACGCGGCCAAGCGGTGGATCATCGAGCATCAATTGGGACGGCGGAATCTGACGCCCTTCCAGCGGGCTGAGCTGGTCTTGCATGAGAAAGCCATGCTGGCGGCCGAAGCGCTGGAAAGAAAGCGCAGCGGGAAAAGTACCCCACCAATGGAGGATCACCAGAATTCTGGTGAAGGTTGGACCGACCGACGGCTTGCCAAGAAAGCCGACCTGTCTCACGACACGATCGCCAAGGCTGAGTACATCAGCCGACGGGCAGACGAACAGACCAAAGAGCGTCTTCGCCGCGGGGAAACGTCGGTCCACGCCGAATACGTCCGCCTGAAGCGAGAAGAAAAAGAGCGGCAGCGGCAGCAGCGGCGTGCCGCCAACGCCCGGCAGGTCGAGCAGACCGGTTCGCTGGACGATCTGCTGGCCACAGGGGCGAAATTCGCCACGCTCGTTCTCGACCCGCCCTGGGACTGGGGCGACGAAGGCGATTGCGATCAATTGGGGCGTGCCCGGCCGGTCTATGCCACGATGCCGCTGGAGAAGCTGCTGGAGCTGCCCGTTCCCGCGTTGGCCGACGAACATAGCCACTTGTACCTGTGGATCACCAACCGCTCGCTGCCCAAGGGGTTTGTGCTTGTGGAGCGCTGGGGCTTTCGCTACATCACCGCCCTGACCTGGTGCAAGCCGCACTTCGGGATGGGGAATTACTTCCGGGGATCGACCGAGCATGTGCTGTTCGGCGTGCGGGGTTCGCAGCCTTTGAAGCGCAAGGACGCGGGGACGTGGTTCGCCGCCCCGCGTGGCCCCCAAGGGCATTCGAGCAAACCGGCGGCGTTCTACGAGCTGGTCGAGTCGTGCAGCCCCGGTCCGTACCTGGAGTTGTTCGCCCGTGGCAAGCGAGAAGGCTGGGTCGCATGGGGAGCGGAAGCGGATGCCCCTTGAATACTCGTTTCAAGAACAGCTTGCCATGAGCCATGGCACGGCATCGCCCTTGAATGTGGCGGAGATCTTGCTGACCGCCATTCCGGGGGCGGTGGCCGCCTACCGGGCCCACAGGAGCAACGATCGCAGCGGGACCGACTACTGGGTGGAACACATCCGCGGCGATCACCTATCCGTGGACGTGAAGCGGCGCACCGAAGATTGGGCTTGCAAGACCGATCCGGCCGACGACCTGGCCTTGGAGACCTGGTCGGTGATGGAAAAGCAGAAAGTCGGCTGGACGCGGGACGCCACGAAACGAACCGACTACGTGCTATGGCTCTGGCAAGACACAGGCCGCTGGTGCCTGGTGCCGTTTGCGATGCTCTGCGCCGTGTTCCAGGAGCACTGGCGGCAATGGGCAGCGCAATACCCGACCCATGAGCAGTTTACACCCGAGTTCGGCGGCTACCACAGCCAGTGCGTTTTCGTGCCGCGGACTGTGGTCTGGAGGGCCATCTACCAGCGATTCGGCGGTCCGCCAGTTCAAGCCAGACAGGAGTAACACCTTATGAACGAAGAGGCACTTGGCCAACCAGTCACGTTGTCCCAGGAAGGCCTGGCACGCTTCGCTACGGGTGCCGTCCGCAGCACAGACGCCGATGGCGAGCGTTGGGACTTGATCACGCCCATCGGGCTGCGGCGTTTGGCCGAGACCTGTGCGGAAGGGGCGGCGAAGTATGGCGAGCACAACTGGCAGAAGGGCATCCCGGCCAGCGTGATGCTCAATCACGCCATCCGGCACATCTACCTGTACCTGGCCGGGGACGATTCGGAAGACCACCTGGCCCACGCCGCCTGGAATATCCTGGGCGTCTGCCACTTTGAAGAAGCTTTGCCCGAGATGATCGACATTCCAGCAAGGAGACGGCACGATGTCTGAACTATATGGCATCCCATTGGAAACCGCGTTTTCCGAAGGCATAGCGAGCCGACACTGGCAGGCTCGCTGCCTGCACTGCGACGAACCGCTCGTGTGGGGGCATGGTCGTGGCTGGTGTCACCTGACGCGACACGGCGACTTGGGCGGCGGATACATGATGCGCTGCGATGCGTGCGGCTGGCGCGATGCGCCGCGCACGCCCCCCGCTCGTTGCCCACATTGCGGCGATCCCGCGGTGCGAGATGACCACGCAGCACTTGCGATTTAAGGAAGCAGGAGCGCGGATGATCAAAGCGGCCTTGCGATATCTGCGAGCAAACTTGTGCGTCCTGCCTGCAGTGCGGGCGGAAAAACGCCCGGCTGTGCCCCGCTGGAAGCAGTTCCAGCACGCACTGCCCAGCGAAGAACAGCTTGCGGCCTGGTGCCAACGCGCGGATGGTCTGTGTCTTGTCTGTGGAAGCGTCTCGGGCAATCTGGAGATGCTCGACTTCGACCTGGGGGGCGAGGCCTTCGATGCGTGGTACGCCAAGGTGCGCGAGGTTGACACGACGCTGCCCGATCGGCTCGTCATCGAGCAATCACCCTCGGGCGGTTGGCATGTCGTCTATCGCTGCCAAGAACCGGTCTCTGGCAATCTCAAGCTGGCCCAGCGTGTGGAGTTGGTCGATGGCCCCGGCGAGGTGACCATTGCCGGCAAGACCTACAAGCCGAAGCAGGACGCCCAAGGCCGCTGGCACGTCGTGCTGACGATGATCGAAACCCGTGGTGAAGGGGGACTGTTCCTGTGTGCCCCGACGCCGGGCTACGAGCCGGTGCAAGGCGACCTGGCCGATCTGCCGGTCTTATCGCCTGCCGAACGTGAGACGCTCTTAGAGGCGGCCTGGTCGCTCAACGAGTACTGGCCAGACGTCGTCAACGGTACCGCATCCAAAAGCAACGGGAATGGTAACAGCCGCCCTGGTGACGACTTCAACGCACGGGGCGACGTAAGGGTCATCTTGCAAAGGCACGGCTGGACGCTGGCACGCAGTGCCGGCAGTGATGGCAACGAGCACTGGCGACGGCCGGGCAAGACATCGGGCACTTCAGCCACGCTCAAGGACGGCGTGTTCTACTGCTTCACCACGAACGGAGCGCCCTTCGAGCCCAACCAGGCCTACTCGCCGTTTGCGGTGTATGCCCTGCTCGAGCACGGCGGCGATTACGCGGCCGCCGCGTCCGCCTTGCGGGCCCAAGGTTTCGGGGGCGATTCCGGTGTGACGCAGCTTGTGGACCTATCGGGCATCCTGGACCACGAGCCGGAACAGGAAAGCGGCCTGGACGACCCTGGGCCAATCCCTGAGGAAATGCTGCGAGTTCCAGGGTTCGTCTCGGAGGTCATGGATGTGTGCCTAGCCACCGCCCCTTATCCCAACCAAGCGATGGCGTTCGGCGGGGCGATCGCCCTGCAGGCCTTTCTGGCGGGGCGGCGGGTCCGCGACCCGGGCGACAATCGCACGAACATCTACCTCTTGGGGCTTGCCCACTCTGCGGTCGGCAAGGATTGGATTCGCAAACTCAACGCCCAGATTGTGCACCACATCGGTATGGCCTCTTGCCTGGGCGACCGCATGGCCTCGGGTGAAGGTATCCAGGAGGCCCTGAACATCCATCCCGCGATGCTCTTTCAAACCGACGAAATCGACGGCCTGCTCCAGTCCATCAACAAGGCCAAGGATGCCCGCTATGAAAGCATCATGAACACCCTGTTGACGCTCTACTCCGCCTCCAACAGCATCTTTCCTATGCGGCCCAAGGCGGGCAGACCGAACCCCGGCGTCATCGATCAGCCCCATCTGGTGCTCTTCGGCACGGCCATCCCCAACCATTACTACGAAGCCCTCAACGAGCGGATGCTCACCAATGGCTTCTTCGCCCGGATGCTCATCCTGGAAGCCAGCCGGCGGAGTGACGGGCAGGAGCCCGGCGTGCTGGAGGTGCCACCACGCGTGCTGGAGACGGCCAAGTGGTGGGCCGACTTCCGACCCGGTCACGGCAACTTAGAAAACTGGCACCCAGTCCCGGCCGTGGTGGAGCATACCGAGGAGGCCCGCAGATTGCTGGTGGAGAATCGCAGAGAGGCCGAGGCCGAATATGCGAAGGCCGAAGCTCGCAACGACCCGGTGGGGACGACCGTGTGGGGCAGAGTCAGCGAACAAGTCCGCAAGCTGGCGCTCATTTACGCGGTCAGCGAAAACCACCGTGAGCCCCGCATCCACGGGGCAGCCGTGCAGTGGGCAGCGCAACTCGTCATGCACCAAAGCCGGCGGATGCTCTTCATGGCATCGCAACACGTAGCCGACAACCCGTTCCACGCTTTGTGCCTGAAGCTGATCAAGAAGTTACGCGAAGCCCCAGACCACACCCTGTCGCACAGTGTGCTGTTGAAGCGGATGAAGATCGACTCAAGAACATTTCAGGAAATTATTGCCACATTAGAACTGCAGGGGGACATAGAGGGGGTAACGATCCCCACTCGAACCAATGCACAGCGCGTCTACAAGCTACGACAATAGTCTGGATACGAATACCTAAAACGACGGGGTGAAAAATTGGGTGAAAAATTGGTGAAAGATAGTGAAAAATTCAGGATGAGGTTCGGAAAATACACAAATAATACACAACAACTGCTGTCTTTTGGGTGTGACATACATCGAAAGCACATAGTTGCACAGCGAGCACCAAAAAGGGGGGGTGAAAAATGGTGAAAGATTGGTGAAAGATTTGAGAACGTAAGTTCAAATAAAACACACACTTACGAATATTTCACTATTTTTCACCCTATATCCCCCCTCAATTTACGCGCGCTATATATAGGGGCCGGGGTGAGAAATTCTGGTGACCATAGGTACTTCCCGGCCAATCCCCCCTCGAGAGGCGTGCGGGAACGCCAGCGAAGCTAACGAGAGTTTGTTTTCATGGTCCGAACTTTCTCAAGGAGGTGAGACGTCGTGAAGATCGAGCTTTGGGAACTGGGCCGCATCCGGCCCTACGACAAGAACCCCCGCCAGAACGACCAGGCCGTGGAGGCCGTGGCCCGCTCAATCCGGGAGTATGGCTTCAAGCAACCACTCGTGGTGGATGCCGAGGGGGTGATCATCGTCGGCCACACCCGCTGGAAGGCCGCGCAGAGGCTGGGCCTGGAAAAGGTCCCCGTCCACGTGGCCACCGATCTGTCGCCCGAGCAGGTCAAGGCCTACCGGATTGCCGACAACAAGACGGCCGAGCTGGCCGAGTGGAACTACGAGCTTCTGCCCATCGAGCTGGGCGAGCTTGCGGGGATGAATTACGACCTGAACTTGCTGGGCTTTTCCGAAGAGGAGCTGGCCAAACTGCTCGATCCGGGCGTCAAAGAAGGCCTGTGCGATCCCGACGAGGTGCCCGAGCCGCCCGACGAGCCGATCACCCGGCCCGGCGATCTGTGGATTCTGGGCGAGCATCGGCTGCTGTGTGGCGACGCGGGCAAGACGGAAGACGTGGACCGGCTTTTGGATGGCAACCCGGTGCATCTTGTGAACACCGACCCGCCGTACAATGTGCGGGTCGAGCCCCGGAGCAACAACGCCATCGCCGCCGGCCTGAGTTCGTATCCTTCCGCCGAAGAGCTTCAAGGTGGTCGGAAGCGCGGGCACCACCAAGCGATGGACGTTGCTCGCCATCCGGAAAAAGCCAAACCGACTCATCGCAAACTCCGCGCCAAGGACCGGCCGCTGGAGAACGACTTCGTTTCCGACGAGGAGTTCAATCGGCTCCTCCACGCCTGGTTCGGCCAGATATCCCGAGTGCTCCTGCCTGGACACGCCTTTTACATTTGGGGCGGCTATGCGAATCTGGGCAACTACCCGCCGGTACTGGGGGAGCACAAGCTCTACTTCTCCCAAGGCATCGTGTGGGACAAACAGCATCCCGTGTTGACGCGAAAAGATTTTCTTGGGTGTTTTGAGCTTGCGTTCTACGGTTGGAGGGAAGGGGCGGCCCACCGCTTCTTCGGACCCAATAACGTGCCCGATCTGTGGCACGTCAAGAAGGTGAATCCGCAGAACATGATCCACTTGACCGAGAAGCCGGTCGAGCTGGCGATACGTGCCATGCAATACTCATCGCTTCCTGGCGAGAATGTGCTTGATCTGTTCGGCGGCTCGGGCAGCACACTCATCGCCGCCGAGCAGACGGGGCGGCGGGCGTTCCTGATGGAACTCGATCCGCTCTACGTAGACGTGATCGTTCAGCGATTCGAAAACTTTACTGGTAAGAAGGCCCAACGAATACCTGCCGAACGGGAGGCGAACGCATGATTTATCTTGCCAGTCCATATTCGCACCCTGACCCGGCCGTGCGGCAAGAGCGTTTCGAGGCCGTCTGTCGCGCGGCGGCGGAACTCATCCGGCAAGGGTATGTGGTGTTCTCGCCGATTGCCCACAGTCACGGGATTGCCCAGCACGGCTTGCCCTTGGATTGGGGCTACTGGGAGCGGCACGATCGGCGGCTCTTGGCCGCTTGCGACGAGCTTTGGGTGCTTATGCTCGATGGCTGGGAGGACAGTCGGGGCGTGCAGGCCGAAGTGGCCATCGCCCAAGCGATGGGGAAACCGGTTCGCTTTGTCAGCACCGAATATCATAACCCGGCCAGTGCTTACCAGTATTGCTGCTCTAACCCAGACTGCCATTAGCCGTTTTAGGGGCATAGGATCGTTTTAGACGCGATCGCGCTACTGGCGCGAGAAGAAATAGGTAAAGAGTGTTGCGTGCGTTTTGTGGGCCAAAATTGGCGATTTGGTGGCGTGCTACAGAGAATAGGCTAGCGAAGATGGCGGATGGTGATCCTTTTCGACTGAATCACACTCACATGGTTGTCAGCAACCGAGAACACCTTGCCTGGAAGCCCTGCGGGCAGGCTGGCGAAGTAGAGTCCGCCGGGCGTTTCGGAGAAGCAGAGCGGGTTGCCCCGGCGGACGACCAACAGCCGCACGGGATCGCCCCACAGGCCGAGCAAGGCCAAGGGGCCTTCCGTTTGGGCCACGGCCCAGGCGGCCCGCTCCACGAGCGGCCCGGCCCGGCGCATCATGAGCAGTCCCAGCACCTCGCTGTCGCAGGCGGTCCTGGGCCGCAGGCCGTAGCGGCGCAGAAGCTCGGCGTAGTTGCGGACGACGCCGTTGTGGACCAGCCAGCCGCGGCCGGCCGGGTGGGGATGGTTGTTGCGGTTGTCCTGGGGATCGCCATGGGTGGCCCAGCGGCAATGGCCCACCACGGCCACCGCGTGGCGACAAGCGTCCAGGTCGTCCAGGCAGGCCGTGGCTGCGCCCGGGCGCTTGAAGGTCCGAAGCTCCCCCTCGACGTCGATCCACGCCAGGCCGAAGGCGTGGCGGCCACGGGTCTCCGTCTCGGCGGCGATCCGGCGGAGGCAGGCCAGATCGGGGCCGCGTCCGTTGGTACTCAAGAATCCAAAGATGCCGCACATGGTGGATGGCCTTTCTTACTGGCGGTTTGCGTTTTAGGGCATGGCGTCGTACTTCTTGGCCAGGCGGCGGAACTCGGCCTTGATCTGGTCTTGGGGGATGGCGTCCGAAATCCATCCGTACTGCTTGCCCCCGTGAATCCGGGCGTAGCCTTTTCCCCAGGCCAAGTAGCCCAGGAGGCGTTCCGTCTCGCTCTGGCCCGGGCCCGACTTCTTCCAGCCCCCTGTGGGGGCCTTGGGGTTCCAGGTCGGCATCCGCTTGGCCGTCAGGGCCCGCTCGACCAGCCCCAGGCAGACCTGAATCCAGCCGACGACCTTGGTGGGGTTGAGCGAGCCGGAGAAGACGCGGAACTCGACCGTGTCCTTGGTGCCGCGGGCGAGGTTGGTGAGGTTCAAGGCGTGGTAGCGATCGCGGTCCAGGGCGGGCTTGGCGTCCTTGTCGCTGCCGTACTTCCGTACCCCGCCGCAATACCGGCCCCGCTCGCGGTTCTTGGTGCCGGTGATGGCGTAAAGGCCCTTCTCCAGGTAGGCGACGATGGTGACCAAGCGGGCCAGGGCCTCGCTGGGCCAATCGCGGTTCCAACCGACGTGGACGTGGACGCCGCAGCTCACGTTGACCCGATGGCCTTTGGCTTCCAGCGTGCGGAGGACCTCGATCACCTGGCGGATGCCTTCTTCGCCGCGGAGGACGGGGCTAACGATTTCGCACCTGTGACCCCCGTTGCTGTTGTCGATCGAGCCGTCGGCCTCGGCCTTCCAGCCGGCGGGAAGGTAGGGAACTTGGATTCCGCGCTTATACGGGCCGATGCGGAGGCGGTCGTTGCGGACGGCGCTATCCGGGGCGATCGTTTCGATCTCGATTCCGAAGGTCAGGTCGTGGGCGTTCATGGCTTTTCCCTCGCTAGTGTGATGTTCGTGCGTACATCACACTTAAGCCATGAACTCGGGAAAAGATCAAGCCGATTTCCCGCTTGCCGGATCGGATTTTTTGGCCGGGGAGTTCCCTACCACGCTTGGGGATGGCCTAGTTGGAACGGTAGGCCGCCACGGGAGGGTATTGCTGGTTCACGAGATTGCACTGGCTTGGCCACTGTGGGCCCACAGCGGCCACGTGTGGCGATACCGGCGCCAAATGGCGGCTGGTGGCCAAAGCTAAAAGAAAACCCCGGGACGCGGCCCAGGGTTGGCCCAGGAAGGCAGGCGTGTTGGGCGTTATGCCCTGGCGAACTTGCCCCGCTCTACCTTGCGGAAGCGGGACTTGCTTCCCTGAGTGGCGATTTCCCGAACGAGGGCTGCGTAAAGGGTCCGGTCGGGCGTTTTGCCGGTAGGCGACTTCCAGTAGCCCTTGGCCTCGGCCATCGAGACGATTTCCTTGGCCGTCATCGGTTGGCCCGCCTCTTCCAGTACCCGCGCGGCGGCGTCCAGGACGCCCATCCTCTTCGGTTTGGCTTCGGCTTGAACTGGCTTCGTTTCGCCGCCGTCCGACTTGGTGACGGCCGCGGGATCTTCCTTGACCGTCGCCATGGTGGGGAGCACGGCATCATTGCAAACCGCAGCTCGGGGCGAGTCCGCCTCGCCCCGCAGGCGTCGGGCGCTCTTGATGCGGACCTTCTTGCCCGTGGCCAGGTTCGTGGCGTCCCAGCCGCCGTACGGGTTCGCATTGTCGATGCGGACGGAGGTGAGCCTGCCGCTCACCTCCGCCAGGTAGACCTTGCCGATCTGAATGGCGTTGCGTTTCACAGCGTCGCTCCTTTTCTCAGGTGGATTGGGGATCGATCCTCACGTCATCACACAGGAGCCATGAACTCGCGAAAAGATCAAGCGGATTTCCCGCTTGCCGGATGGGATTTTTTCGCCAGGGAGTCCCCACCACACTTGGAGATGAAATTTGCGGAATACTTCTGTGCGGAGGCGTAGCACCGGATGACGGAAAGTAATGCCCCAGGACGGCCAAGTGGCCCACTCAACCCCCAGGCTTTGCGGCTGGAAGACATGGCCCGGCTCTTGTCGGCCGCTGGCCCGAAGGCGGTCACCATGGAAATGCTCCAAGCGGACATCGCTGCGGGGGCCCCGAGCAACGTCGATGGCACCATGAATCTAGTCCATTACGTGGCGTGGCTTTTGAAGGAGGCTGGTCGTGGCGATTGACCCCAGGCGACTTCGGCCCAGCGAGCTGTGCCGGCTGGTCAACTCCACACCGCTGGGCACGGTCCTGGATGAGCGGCAGTTGCATCGGCACCGCACCCGAGCGGGCTTTCGCATCGGCGACGGGCGGCATGTCGACCTCTTCCGCTACGCGGCCTGGCTGGTGGAACTGCGGCACACGCCGAGACGAGCGCCCGACGGCGACCCCTACGAGAAGCTCAAGGAGCGGGCAGCGGCCCGCAATAAGGCCCTGTCGCTGGCCGGCCGCGACATCGGCGAGCTGCCGGGAGTCGTCAACCCGGAGCGGAAGGCGAAGGCCGAACAGAACTTTCGCTCCTTCTGCGAAGCCTACTTCCCGATGACCTTCCATCTGCCGTGGTCGCCGGATCACTTGAAGGTCATGGCCAAGATTGAGCAGGCCGTCTTGCGGGGCGGACTGTTTGCGATGGCCACCCCGCGGGGATTCGGCAAGAGCAGTCTGTGCGAGGCCGCCTGTATCTGGGCCGTGCTCTACGGCCACCGGGAGTTCGTCTGCCTGATCGGCTCGGACGAGGGCCACGCCATGGACATGCTCGAGTCGATCAAGATGGAACTGGACGGCAACGAACTGCTCTTGGAGGACTTTCCCGAGGTGGTCTACCCGATCCATTGCCTGGAGGGCATTGCCAACCGCTGTGCCGGGCAGCTCTATCGGGGCCAACGGACCCATATCGGCTGGACGGCCCGGGAGATCGTCCTGCCCACCATTCCCGGGAGCAAGGCCAGTGGGGCGATCATCAAGGTGGCGGGCCTCACGGGCCGTATTCGCGGGATGAAGTACAAGCGGGCGGACGGGAAGACGGTGCGTCCCAGCCTGGTGGTGCTGGATGACCCGCAGACCGACGAGAGTGCCCGGAGCCTCTCCCAGTGTGCCACCCGCGAGAGCATCCTGGCGGGTGCTGTCTTGGGCCTGGCCGGGCCGGGCAAGAAGATCAGCGGCATCATGCCCTGCACGGTGATTCGACCGGGCGACATGGCTGACAACATTTTGAACCGGGACAAACATCCGGAATGGAATGGCGAACGAACCAAACTCATTTATGCGTTTCCGACCAATGAGAAGCTGTGGCAGAAGTATGCCGAGCTGCGGGCCGAGAGCTTTCGGCGGGGAGGCCACGGCGAAGAGGCGACCGAGTTTTACCGGCAGAACCGCGAGGCGATGGACGAGGGGGCGATCGTTGCCTGGCCGGAGCGCTACAACCACGACGAGCTCTCGGCCGTCCAACACGCCATGAACCTGAAGCTCCAGGATGAGCGGGCCTTCTGGGCCGAGTACCAGAACGAGCCTTTGCCCGAGGAGTCACCCCAGGAGGCAGACCTGACGGCCGATCAGATCGCCAGTAAGATCAACCGCCTGCGTCGTGGCGAGGTGCCCATCGGGTGCAATCACCTGACGATGTTCATCGATGTCCAGCAAAACCTCTTGTTTTTCGTCGTGGCGGCCTGGGAGGACGATTTTACCGGCTATGTGATCGACTACGGGACCTATCCGAAGCAAGACCGACCCTATTTCACGCTCCGTGACGCTAGGCGAACCTTGGCCATGGTAACAGGCGTTGCCGGTGTGGAGGGGGCGATCTACGCCGGGCTGGAGAAGCTCACCACTGACTATCTGGGCCGCGAGTTCCGCCGAGACGATGGGGCCCTCTTGCGGATCGAGCGGTGCCTCGTCGATGCCAACTGGGGTCAATCGACGGATGTGGTGTACCAGTTCTGTCGGCAGTCGGCCCATGCCGCCGTGCTGATGCCCAGCCACGGGCGATTCATCGGGGCCTCCAGCCGCCCCTTGAACGACTACCAGCGGAAGCCTGGCGACCGGGTTGGCTTTAATTGGCGTATCCCGAACGTCCAGGGCCGTCGGGCTGTGCGTTACTGCGTCTACGACACGAACTTCTGGAAGTCGTTCGTCTATGCCCGGTTGGCCGTGGCGATGGGCGACCGGGGGTGTCTGTCGCTCTTTGGTGATCGGCCGGAGCAGCACCGGCTATTTGCCGAGCATTTGACGGCCGAGTATCGTGTCCGCACCGAAGGCCGCGGACGGACGGTGGACGAATGGAAGCTCCGCGTGTCGGGTGGCGACAATCACTGGCTGGACTGCCTGGTGGGGTGTGCAGTCGCGGCATCGCTCCAGGGGGTTGCACTGCCGGGAATGGCCCCCGAGCCTGGTCAAGATCGCCGGCGGGTCAGCTTCGCCGAGCTTCAGCGGAAAAAGCGAGGCCGTCATGGATGACGCATCTCAAGCCACGGGCTCCAGGTCCGAAGCCTCCCAACCCCGGCGCGGCACCGCCTGCCCACGCTGCGGGTGCCGCCACTTCCGCACGACACACACCGAATCCTTGCCCAGCGGGCGTATCCGTCGCCGCAAGGTCTGCCGGCACTGCGGACGACGGATGGTGACCTACGCGCCGGCCCCTCGCAGGGGAGGCCCGGATCGCTCGATGGGGCGCGAGTTCGATTTTTGGGGACATTCAGCCGACAGATCGCCGAGAATTGGCATATGTAAGAGATAGGTAGGCAGGGCGCTGTGAACCTGTAGCGCCTATCGAGCAACCGCATCTGCAGCTGGCGGGCAGCAAGTCCGGCCAATATATCGGATGGGATGCTGGGATCGCTGGAGGGAGCACGCTTTCGGGATTTTTGGGGAAAAACTCCGACAGTTTGGCCTTGCACCGGGTAGGTCAACTCATAGGGGGCTTTCCACAGCTCGCATTTGCCGGAGACCAAGCGAATGACCGATAACCTCGATGACACTATCCGCCAGAATGCCCAGAAGCCGGCTGAGGTCTCGGGTGACGCCGGGTCGGTTAAGCAGCATCCGCTGTCGGAGCAGATCGAGGCAGACCGCTACCTGGCCAGCAAGGAGGCAGCCAAACAGCGTCAGCGGGGTCTGAGGTTCAACAAGTTCGTTCCGCCGGGGGTGAACTGAGTTGTTGGCATGGATGCGGTTTTTGTGGCCGGGGAAGGCCACACACCCGAATCGTCGCCTGCGTTCGTGGCGGGCCGCGCTTCCCCTGCGGGCCCGCTACGACGCGGCGATGACCACCGAGGACAACCGCCGGCACTGGGCGGCCGCCGATGGTCTTTCGGCCCGGGCGGCCAACAGCCCCCAAGTCCGGCGCATCCTGCGGAACCGCGCCCGGTACGAGGTGGCCAACAACAGCTACGCCCGCGGCATCGTGCTGACGTTGGCCAACGACACGATCGGCACCGGTCCCCGGCTCCAGATGCTCACCGCCAATGCCGAGGTCAACCGCCGGATCGAACAGGAGTTTTCCGGGTGGGCCAAGGCGGTCAACTTGGCGGAAAAGCTCCGCACGATGCGGATGGCCCGGGCCCAGGACGGTGAGGCCTTTGCCATTTTGACGAGCAACCCGCGTTTGCCCACGCCGGTCAAACTGGACTTGCGTTTGGTCGAGGCCGACCAGGTGACGACGCCGGACCTTGGCACGCTGAGCGTCAATGCCGTCGACGGGATCGTCTTCGATGCCTTCGGCAATCCGGTCGAGTATCATGTGCTGCCGAACCACCCGGGTGATGCAGGGGTGGGATGGAGCTTGCAATACGACCGCGTCCCGGCCGAGTCGATGATTCACTGGTTTCGTGTGGACCGACCGGGCCAGGTCCGGGGTATTCCCGATATCATGCCGGCGCTGCCGCTCTTCGCTCAGCTTCGACGGTTCACGCTGGCGGTGCTTGCGGCTGCTGAGACGGCGGCCGACTTCGCCGGCATCCTTTACACCGATGCCCCGCCGGGCGGTGAAGCGGAGGCGGCGGAACCATTCGAGCCGATCGAGCTTGAGCAACGGGCACTCATCACAATGCCCGGCGGATGGAAGATGAGCCAACTCCAGGCCGAGCAGCCGAGCACGACCTACGCCGAATTCAAACACGAGATCCTCAACGAGATCGCCCGCTGCCTTTCGATGCCCTTCAACATCGCGGCGGGCAACTCCTCGGGTTACAACTACGCCTCCGGCCGATTGGATCATCAAACCTATTACAAGAGCCTGCGGGTGGAACAGGCCCATCTGGAGACCGTGGTCCTGGATCGTGTGCTGGCCGCCTGGCTCGATGAGGCGGTGCTGATCCGCGAGCTGTGGCCCGAAGAATTGGGACCGATGCTGGAGTGGCCGCACCAGTGGTTCTGGGACGGCCAAGAGCATGTGGACCCGGCCAAGGAGGCCTCGGCCCAAGCAACGCGTCTGGCCAGCCACACGACGACGCTGGCCCACGAGTACGCTCGCCAGGGCCGCGACTGGGAAGAGGCTTTGCGTCAGCGGGCCAAGGAGCTCGCATTGATGCGAGAGTTGGGGCTGACGCCGGATCAAGGCCTGCCGCGGCCTATGTCGAAGGATCAGAACATGGACGAGGCTGACGAAGAGGAGGAAATCACGAATGCCGCTGCCGCAGCGTAAGCCGGGCGAATCCCATGATGAGTTCATCGCACGGTGCATGGGCCACCCAGTGATGGTCCAAGAATTTCCGGACGCGGCCCAGCGGCGGGCCGTCTGTGAGCAACAGGCTCGGGTGCGCACGGAGGCCCACCTGAACCTGGTGTGCGATCCCGGCAGCATCACGATCGAGGCCGCCGATACTAATCAAGCCGACGGGCAGTTGAAGCTCCCGCGGTTTTCGATGGTCGCCTACACGGGCGGGCCGATGCGGATCGCTGGCTGGCGCTATCCAGTCATCGTGGACCTGGCGGGCCTCGTCATCCCATCGCAGAGCCGGCCGATCCGCTTCGGCCACGACATGGCCAGCGGCGTGGGGCACACGGATGCGATCCGCATCGAGGACGGCCGCCTGGTAGCCACGGGGGTTGTCTCGCGTGATACGCCCGCCGCCCGGGAGATCGTGGCCAGTGCCCGCAACGGGTTCCCCTGGCAGGCCTCGATTGGGGCGGCCGTCGAGGAGTTCGAGTTCGTCAAGGAGAACCAAAAAGTGCTGGTCAACGGCCGCCAGTTCGCTGGGCCGGTGAACGTCATTCGCAAGGCCGTCTTGGGCGAGATCAGTTTCGTGGACCTGGGGGCCGACGGGGCCACCAGCGCGAGCGTGGCGGCAGCCGGTGTGCAAGCAGGCAAGGAGGAGAACCAAGCGATGGAGATTTTTCCCGATCACAACCGGCCTGTCGGGGAGCAGGCCACTGCTCAAAAGCCGTCCGGCGAACCGACGGACACCCACATCGCGGCGGACGGAGGGGACCCTGGAGCGACTCCTCAAGTCCCCACTCCCCAGCCCCCCACCTCGGACGCCCAGGCCGCCGAGGCGGCACGGATCTTGGCCATCCGCCAGGTCTGTGCCGGCCGGCACCCAGACATCGAGGCCCAGGCGATCCAGGAACACTGGGAGATCAGCCGCACCGCGCTGGCCGTCCTGCGGGAAGAGCGTCCCAAGGCCCCGGCCGTGCAGGTCTGCAGCCCAGAGGCCGTGACCGGGCGACTGCTCGAGGCCGCCTGCATGCTCACGGCCAAGGCCGTGGGCGTGGAAGAACTCTTCGACGAACCGACCTTGGAGGCGGCCACGCGCCGCTTTCGCGGCGGGATCGGACTTCAAGAGCTTCTCCTGGAAGCCGCTTGGGCCAACGGCTACACGGGCCGCAGCTTCCGCGATAGCCGCACCGTATTGCGGTTCGCCTTCCGGCCGGAACTGGAGGCCGGGTTCTCGACGATCGACATCGGCGGCATCCTCTCCAACGTGGCCAACAAGTTCCTCCTGGACGGGTTCTTCTCCGTCGAGCGGACCTGGCGGAACATCTGTGCGGTGCGGAACGTCTCGGACTTCAAGACCGTCACCAGCTACCGACTCATCGGCACCGACCAGTACGAGCAGGTGGCTCCAGGCGGGGAACTCAAGCACGGCACGTTGGGCAACGAGACCTACACCAATAAGGCCGACACCTACGGCCTGATGCTCTCGATCGACCGCCGTGACATCATCAACGACGATCTGGGGGCGATCACCACCGTGCCCCGCAAGCTGGGCCGGGGCTCGGGTCTCAAGATCAACGACGTCTTCTGGGGCACCTTCCTCAATAACGCCAGCTTCTTCTCCGTGGCGAACAAGAACTACCTGGAGGGGGCCGACACGGCCCTTTCCATCGACGGCCTGACCAAGGCCGAGGTGGCCTTTATGGATCAGGTGGACAGTGACGGCAAGCCGATCGGGATCATGCCGGCGATCTTGCTTGTGCCCACGGCCCTTTCGGCCATCGGCTCCCAGCTTTTCAAGTCGATGGAGCTGCGGGACACGACGAGCAACAAGAGCTATCCGGTGGCCAACCCGCACCAAGGCAAGTTCCGGGTGGAGGTGAGTCGCTACCTGTCCAACAGCCAGTATCCCGGCAATTCCAGTAAGGCCTGGTATCTCTTGGCCACGCCGGACGACCTACCGGTGATCGAGGTGGCGTTCTTGAATGGCCAGGAGTCGCCGACGATCGAGACGGCCGACGCCGACTTCTCGGTCTTGGGCATCCAGATGCGAGGCTATCACGATTTCGGTTGTGCCCTGCAGGACCCGCGTGGCGGCGTGAAGATGAAGGGCGAGGCCTGAGCACGAGGGTGAGGGCTGATAACTGAAGGCTGAACACGAAGGGAGAAAGCATGATGGCACTGGCGGTTTTCGTACACGAGGGGGAGCAGATCGACTACACGCCGTCGGCCGATTGTTCGGCCGGGGATGTCGTGGTCCAGGGGGACCTGGTGGGCATCGCGCGAACACCGATCGCCGCCGGCACGCCGGGCTCGCTGGCCGTGGCCGGGGTGTTCGACGTGGCGAAGGCCGGCGCGACGGAGTTCACGGCCGGGGCCAAGGTCTATTGGGACGCCACCAACAAGCTGGCCGTAACCACGGACGGCGGCGGGTCCAACAAGCTTGTGGGCAAGGCCGTGCGCGCAGCCGGCGCCGGGGCGACCACCGTTCGCGTCCGGCTGAGCCAGTGACGGGCCTATGGGTGACATGCTCAGTGAGGGCCTGGCCTGGCTGGCCGAGAAGCTCAAAGTCCACGCCTCGCGGCCGATCGTCTATCGCCGCGGGACCGACGAAGTGACTCTCCAGGCCGTCATCGGGCGAACCCTACTTAAGCTCGATGACGGCTACGGCGGGGTACGAATGGAGTGGACCGACCGGGATTTCTTGATTGCGGCGGAGGACCTGATCCTGGGCGGTCAAAGGGTTTTGCCTGAACGGGGGGACCGGATCCTGGAGACCCACGACGGGAAGACACTCGTCTTTGAGGTCCTGGCCCCGGGGAACGAACCGGAGTGGCGATGGAGCGACCCATACCGGACGCTGTTGCGGATTCACACCAAATTGCTTGACGAGCCATAGACTGAAGGGCGTGTGATGAGGCAATTGTTGGCTGTCATCGGATTCTGTTGCCTTCTCGGCTTGGCCGCGGCGGGTATTGCCGCCACGGTCGGCGGCAACCGGGCCCCCGACGGGACCGAAGTCCACTGCGACCTGCCGGTGGAACTGCATCGCCGCAACACCACCTCCCGGGGCCAGGGCTGCTGCGTATGGACCTCGATCCACCATGCGGCCCTCTGGCAGAACGTGCCGCCCTACCAAGAGGCCCCCAAGTGGATTCAACAGCACGGTATCCCCGGCGGGGCCTATCCCGGGGCCGTGGCCAAGTATCTCCCCGAGATGGCCCGCGAGCGCGGGGCCTCCGAGCCCCCAGCCTTTCTCAATTACGAAGGCAATGACCTGGAGCTATTAAAACTCGCCTGCCGCACCGGTCGGATGCCGTGCGTGACATACAGCTTCAGCCCAAGCGGCCGTTACGGCGGCGGGAAAATCGCCCATATGGTGAACCTGGTCCACGCCGACGATCGCTACTTCGCCGTCTTGGACAACAACTACATCGGTGAAAACCAGATTGAGTGGATGACACCGGAAGAATTCCGGCGGAGCTGGACCGGACTGGGTGGCGGTTGGGCGGTCATTCTCCTGGCACCTCCACCGCCCCCGCCGCCAAAGAACGCAAACTGAAGACAGGATCGGTCATGTACACACTCGTGTTCGCGATGTTACTTGGCCAGTGCGGTCCCAGCGGCTGCCCGGTCCCAGACGGGCCCCAGTGGCGACCGATCGTTGACCGTACTGGGCAGCCGGCCGTGCTCGATGTCGAAGTCGTCCCGCAGAATGGCCGCGTCTGGTTCGGCGAGACGCCCATCACACTCCACGACGGAAAGACGCGCGTGCAGACGCCGCCATTGGAGCCGGGCCGCACTTATCAATACCGCGTAACGGCCCAATGGGGAGATATCGTCCGCAGATGGACGGTGACGTTCGCACCTGGCCAAACGGTGCGCATGGTATTGCGACGCGATGACCCTGCGCCATCAACATCGGAGACGACCGCTGGCACCAGCGGCTCTTCGGCCGCTCCATCGCCAGCTTCACCATCCCAGCCGTCTTCGCCTGACGCTGCAGGCCGCGCTGTACCCGGCACGACCCCAGGGGAACTGCCGGTGATTGAGCAAGACGGCGTCCAGAACTTTGGCATCGTTCGAGCTGGCCTTAACGGTTCCAATGAGCGCATCACCCTTGACGGTCGAGAGATCACCCGCTCCGAAGCCGAGCGGATTCTGCAGGCTGGGAGCCTGGCCGACGACAGCGGGAAGCTCCGCCTGACGGTGATCGGCACGGAGGCCGACCGCCGCCGCGTGCTCCAGGACCTCCAAGGCCCCTTGCGTGATATTGCCGAGCAATGCCTCGTCCAAGACTATCCACCCGATCATTGGGCCGTCACTGGCGTAGGCTTCTACACCGCCGGAAGGCCCACGATCTACATCCAGGCCCCGGACGGCAGCGTGCTCCATCGCCAGGACGATTATAACGATGGCGCGGAGGGACTCCGAAAAGCCTTCCAGTGCCTGCGTAAGCCCAACCCCAACTACCAACCCGATAAGGACCGTGATCTCCGCCGTCCCGCGGGCGGCCTGCTCTCCTGGCTGTTCGCCCTTATGACGAACCCCTTCCGCACGGTTCTCTCATGGATTCTCGCCGCAGGGGTGGTCTTCCTCTTAATCGTCCTGGTGATGAAAGGGTGGCTGTTCTACTTACTGACCCTCTTGGCGAAAGTGCTCCCTGCACCGCCCACACCAGTCACGACCGCGGCAACACCCACGACGACCACTAGGACCAAAACCCCTGCCACCAAATCCCGTACAACCAAGCGAAAACGTTCGTGAGGCGGCTATGTTTGCATTCTTACTTGGCTGTGCTCTAGGGCTCATCGTGGGCTGGAATGTGCTGCCCCAACCCGCCTGGATAAAAACCCTCTGGCAACGGATTTTTAAGGCATGACCTATGGCCACGATCGTCGCATTAGCCGATGCGGTTGTTTCGGAGCTGAACAGCGAGGGCTGGAGCCTCCCTTTCGCCGCCCGGCGGCTCTATCGCCCCCGGTTCGAGCCAGCCGACCTGAAGACGCTCCAAGTGAGCGTCGTGCCCCGCAGCCTCACAATTGACGCCGACAGCCGCGGCGACGACAACCGCCAGTACCAAATCGACCTGGCCATCCAGCAGAAGCTCACGACGGAAAGCGCAGAGGAAATCGAACCTCTTTTAGCCCTGGCCGACGAAATCGTGCGGCACTTCAAGCTCCGACGGCTGACCGCGATGCCAGGGGCTCTGTGTGTCAAGATCGAACATGACCCGATCTACGCCGTGGAACACCTCGACGAACTGAGATGCTTCACCAGCATCATCACGCTCTCTTTCCGTATCGTGGGGTGAGTGATGGTTGGTGTGAAGGCCAGGACTCGAAGCGAAATGAATAAGGTCGCCCGCAAGGCCAAACGGGCGAATATCGAAAGCCTCGGCCATGCCGGTGGTGCGATCCGTCTGGCGGCCGTGCGGGGCATCCGCAAGCGGAAAGGTCCGGCTCCGGCCGGGCAACCGCCGCACACGCACACCCGGCGACTCCCCCGGGCCATCAAGTACGCCGTGGAGAAAAAGCGGCAAGTGGTGGTCATCGGCCCGGACGTCGAGTCGTTCGGGACCGCCGGAAAAGCCCATGAACACGGCGGGCGGTTCCGCGGCGAACGATACCCCAAGCGCCCCTTTATGGCCCCCGCATTGGAAAAGACGAAAGACCGTTTACCGAAATTCTGGGCCGGTTCGGTGCGGTAGCCCGTACTGCAGCCCGGCCCGCAAACAGGAGGAGCTCGCTATGGCGACAAACTGGAAACTCGGCCGTGAATGCACGCTGATGATCGGCACGAACGAACTCAAGCTAGCCAAAGAGGTGACGGTGGAACTCGGCGGAAGCGAGGCCGACGTGACGACGCGGGGCAGCCAGGGCGTCAAACAAGTCGTGCTCGCGATTCACGAGTACACGATCTCAGGCACGGCCGTCTATTCCCCCGATGATCCGGCCGTACAAGCCCTTCTCAATGCCTACACAAATGGAACGGCACTGGCCGTCACCGTTTCCGACCCGACGCTCACTTACACGGGCAAATGGGCCGTGACGAGCCTCTCCCAGGGGCAGCCGATCGAAGATGTGGCAACGATCGATTTCACACTGAAACCGACTGTTGAGGAATCCACTGCATGAGAACATTTCAAGATAGCGCTGGCCGCGTGTGGACGATCGCCGTCAACGTAGACGCGGTGAAACGGGTCCGCGATCTACTGAAGGAAGATCTCCTCGACGTGAAGGGCACGCTGACGCGGATTCTGGTCGATCCGATCCTCCTCTGCGACGTCCTCTACTGCGTGTGCAAGCCCGAAGCTGACGCGGAGAAGATCACCGACGTCGACTTCGCTCGAGCGATGGCGGGCGATGCCATCCGGAAAGCGAAAGAGGCCTTCGTGGAGGAGCTGATCGATTTTTTCCCAGAGCCGAACCAACGGGAGGCCATCCGGATGGTTCTGGAGAAGTGGGGCGAGTTGGGCCAACTGATGCTGCAGAAGCTGAAGGTGCAGCTCCAGCGGGCGGATCTGCCTCGGGAGATCGAGGCGGCACTGAGCGGCATTGGAGAATCATCCACGAGCTCGCAGGAATCGTCGGAGTCAACCCAGGACCGCTGACGTTGCGGGAACTGTGCTGGATGGTGGAAGGCCGCCAGCGAGATCAGTGGAATCACACGGCCCAGTTGCTGGCGATGCTCTATAACGCCTTCCGCGGAAAAGGACAGCGTGCCCTCAGGCCCGCAGACTTCCATCCGCTGATGAGAAAGACGACACCGACCGCCACGCTCAAACAGCTCGTCGAGATGGGGATCTTGAAGCAAAGGTAAACTATGCCGAGTCCGTCCGACATTAAAGCCGGTGAGGCGTTTGTCGAGATCCACACCGACAATAAGCGATTGGAGAAAGGCCTGAAGGAGGCGTCGAAGAAGCTCAAGGCCTGGGGGCAGAGCGTCACAGCCGCGGGCCAAAGACTGTTCACGGCGGGCCTGGCCGCAGCCGGCGGACTTTTCGCAGCGGCGAAGGTTTTTTCCAGTATGGGAGACACCGTCCAAAAGATGTCGCAACGAACGGGTATATCGGCGGAGGTGCTATCCGAATTGGGCTTCGCCGCCGAGCAGTCCGGAACCGACCTGGCGACTGTCGAAATGGGCATCCGCCGCATGCAGGCCGTGATCGGCGATGCGACCAATGGACTGGGCTCCGCGGAGGATGCACTGGCTAATCTCGGGCTGACGGTGAGCCAACTGGTGGGATTATCGCCGGATCAGCAATTCGAGATGATCGCGGACGGGATCGCCAAGATCGAAGACCCGTCTCTCCGAGCCGCTGCAGCGATGGATATCTTCGGTCGGTCGGGCACGATGCTGCTGCCCCTCATGTCTCAGGGGGCGGCGGGGATCCGCGAACTCCGCCAGCAGGCCCGGGATCTGGGCCTGACGATCTCCACCGAGGACGCCGATTCGGCCGCGAGACTAGGCGACGCTCTGAATATGCTCTGGCGTGTTGTCAAGCAGGGCGTCTTCTTGATCGGTTCGGCACTCGCGCCAGTTCTCACGGAGTTCGCAGAGCGCGCGGCGTACATGCTCAAATCGATCGGCGACTGGATCAAAGAGAATCGGGCGCTAGTGGTGACGATCTTCCAGATCGCGCTCGGAGTCCTCGCTGCCGGGGCTGCACTCATCATGCTAGGAAACCTGATTGCCGCCATCGGCACTGCGATCGGCGTTTTGACGCCGATGATAACCGCCGCCGTTGCAGTCTTTAAAATGATCCCGGTGGCACTGGGAGCCTTGCTCTCGCCCGTCGGACTGGTGATCGGGGCCCTTGCCGCCCTTGGGGCGTACTTCTTGTACGTGTCGGGCTTGGGCCAGAAGGCGTTGGAGTGGCTTAGAGAGAAATTCAACAGTCTCCGCGAGACGGTGGTGAAGGCGTGGAAGGGCATCGGCGACGCCCTCGCTGCGGGCGATCTGGCTCTGGCCGCTGAAATCCTCTGGCTTACGCTCAAACTCGAATGGCAGAAGGGGATTGCCTGGCTTACCGAGAAGTGGAACGCCTTCAAGGAGACGTTTCAGGCCGTCGGGACAGAGGCCGTCTACGGCCTGGCGAAGTTGCTGACCGAAGGTTGGGCGGCGATTCAACGCACGTGGGTTGAAGTCGTTGCATTCATGCAGCGTGTCTGGAGCACGTTCATCTATTACCTGGTGACCGCCTGGCGGACGGCCCAGAATTGGATCGCTAAGAAGTTCGTGCAACTCATGGCGGCGATCGATCCGAAGGTGGACGCCGAGGCGGCGATGAAAATCCTCGATGAGGATTTCGCACGCGAACAGAAGGCCCGCGAGCACAACTATCAAGAAGAACTCAATCAGATCGAAGACACACAGAAGAAGAAACAAGACGCGATCGAGAAGGAGAGAGAAGGGGCGATCAAGATCCTTGAGGAGGAACGCGAGAAGGCGCACGTCGAGCACAAGAAGCAGAACGACGAGGCGTTGAAGGCGGCCCAGGACGCAGTGGAAGAGACGCGGAAGAAGTGGCAAGAGGCCCTCGACAGGGCGGCCCAGGAGCGGGCGGAGTTTGAGAAGGATAACGCACCGGAACCTATAAAGGGGATCGGAGAATTGAAACAGTTCGAGTTCGAGGGATTGGCCAAGCAGGCGATCAGCGTGGTTGGAACATTCAATCCGCTGGCGGCAGCCGGGCTGAGTGCGGGCAGCCCATTGGAACGCGCGGCCCGTGCCGGAGAAGAAACGGCGAAGAACACTAAGAAACTCGTCCAGCAGGCCCAACACGGTGGATTGGTGTTTGCCTGATCGGAGCGATAGAGATGGCCATCATCGTCAAGGAGAAATGGAACAGCCGCCAATCGACGACCGGAGACAATCCGTCTGTCGATCTGATCTTCGTGGCCCGCGGGACGGACGACGACATTGCCGCGAAGACGGCGATTCTGGCCATCGCACCTGTGTACTATGACGGCCTAGTCCGGCAGAGTCTGTCCATCGAGCGGATCGCTGAAGACGTCTGGGAGGGGACGGTCCGTTATGGGCCGCGACAGCCGCCACAGATGGGCGACTCCAGCTATCAATTCGAGACCGGCGGCGGTACGCAGCACATCACGCACAGCATCCAGACGGTGGGCCGCTACGCACCGCCGGGTAAAACGGCACCGGATTTCCAAGGGGCCATCGGCGTCACGCACGACAACGTCGAAGGCGTGGATATCACAGTTCCGGTCTACAACTTCTCCGAGACGCACTACATTGCGGTCGAACTGGTGACCAACTCGTACAAGGCCACGCTCTTCTACCTCACGGGCAAGGTCAATAATGCACCATTCCGCGGTTTCGCCACAGGCGAAGTCTTGTTCTTGGGAGCCAGCGGCTCGCAACGCGGCCAGGAGGACTGGGAGATAACGTTCAAGTTCGCGGCCAGCCCGAACGTCCAGAACATGACGATCGGCGATATCACGGGCATCAATAAGAAGGGCTGGGAATATCTGTGGGTCCGATACGCCGATGACGTCGATGCCAATGCGAATGCTCTAATCAAGAAGCCCATCGCGGCCTACGTCGAACAGGTGTACCAGTACGCTGATTTTTCGCTCCTGGGAATCGGCACCTAATGCCAGGCAATCCATTCAAAAAAGTCCGCAGCGGCGACAAACTCAACATTCCGGCTGAGACGTTCAACACGTTTATCGACGTCGCTCTCGATTGGAAGGCCAGACAGCGGAGCCAGACGCAGGAGTCAACCAGCAGTCGGCCATCGAGCACACTCATCAAAGTCCGCAATCAAACGGGGCAGACCCGGAACCGCTTCGACGTCGTCGCCCTTGTCGGCCCGATCATCCAGCCAGCGAGCAATGAACAGGCGTTCCAGAACGAACCGGCTCTAGACGGCGTGGTTCCGACACTCCCGGAGCACTCGGGACGATTCGCCATCCTCCACGAGCCGGTGGCCGCCGGGGAGATCGCACACCGAGCGTGCGTCTCCGGCGTCACGGTGGCCCGGGTCAATGTCACGAACGAGCGACACCGCCACGCCGACATCGCAAACGGCACCTGTGACTATTTACAAAGCTGCGACGCGGGCGGCGCTATCATCCTGTGGAAAGAGCCCGGAACAGGCGTCAAGTGGGCCATCGTCCGCATCGGCAACGATGACCAAGATATCTGCCGCTTCGAGCTCTTCGGCACGTTGGCGAAGTGCGGCCACGCCTCCGCCCGGAAGATCCTCTACGGCAATTCGCGGTGGTGTGACGGCGACGAGATTATCACGGTCTATGATTCGTTGGGCATCGCACCGGCTGCCGGCCTTTATGCCGGAACATTCGGCTGGGCCGTGTGGATGCCGGATAGTGGCAAATGGGAACTTCTGTTCTGGGGTGAGGGATGCTGTGGATCTGGCAGTGTTTCGGACTCCAGCGTTAGCGACTCCAGCCGATCGGACTCCTCGCAAAGCTCGGACTCTTCGGCCTCTTCTGAAAGTTCGGCTTCGTCTGAATCGTCGACTAGTTCGACCTCCTCTGAATCGTCGACAAGTCAGGAGAGCTCATCAAGTCTGCCAAGTGGAAGCAGCGTCGGCCCATCGAGCAGTGTGCCACCCAGTATATCGTGGAGCGGATCGGATAAATCGTCCGCCATCGTCCCGGCGTCATGGTCTCCAACTGGCTACGTGGCTCTGTTCATCCACGAGATGCCGGAAGTCCGGTTCGACGACGTGATGACGATACACGTGCCTCAGGCGGACCACGAGGTGGCCATCGATCCGCACTTCGTTGAGGTGTGCGAAAAAGGCACGATTGAAGTGTGCGGTATCGCAGCCGATAAGCCCATCTCAGTGGGCGCCCGGGCTGTCGGGGATAAGATCCGCCTGCGGTTTGCGGAACAGGATGCCGCGCATGCGGTCCGCCTCGTCATCAGGTTGACCGGCATCCGCCGGGGCTTCGCCGGGAAGAGGTTCCCGCGGCGAACGCACGAACAATTCCTGGCAAATGAGGCCTTCATCAATAGTGCGTATCCGTCCGACCCGCGAGCGGAATAACGGGATGAAGAGTTACTTCCGACACCTAGCGGCGAACTGGCGTGTGGCAACGCGGGCCTTGGTCCTTGCTGTCTTCCACTTTGTGCATGGTGATCTCCCGGTACGCTGGACGGAACATGATTACTGGGGCCTGTAGCGAACCTTATGAGTTACGGATCTGCGAAGAGCTGGTCGTCCGTCAGTGAGAGCACGAGCTCCGCCGGCTCGCTCTCGTCTAGCGGCAGCCCGTCCAGCCCGAGTTCCGCGACGTCGTCGTCTCCCGAATCAAGCCTGTCGACGAGCGCGTCGGCCTCGAGCCCGGCGAGTTCGCTATCGGAAAGTCAGTCGCTGTCTTCGAGCAGTCTCTCCGTATCGCCTAGCGCTTCGAAAAGCTCCAGTGTGTCGCTCTCGTCCAGCTCGCCGTCCGCCAGCAGCAGTCTGTCTACTAGTTCAAGCTCGCCCAGTTCGGCGACGTCGTCGAGTGTCAGCAGTTCAACTTCGGCGAGCAGCTCCGCTTCGGCCAGCGCGAGCTCTTCCGGGCTGTCCACGCCCGCCAGCCAGAGCAGTGTGTCCTCGGCAAGTTCCGCCGCTAGCAGCGCCTCCGCGAGCTCCGCGCTGTCATCGTCGGCAAGTTCTGGAAGTGCACCGCCACCGCCTCCGCCGCCGGCGTCATCCAGCACGAGCAGCTCTAGTTCATCGAGCGAATCTGCGTCATCGTCGCAGTCAACGAGCAGCAGTGAGTCCAGCCAAAGCTCGTCATTCGGTTCCCAAAGCGGGCCCGGAAGTTCAATAAGCGGCTCGAGTTCATCGAGCTCATCTTCAAGCTCTGCGTCGCCGTATTGCACACCAGGTAACCAGGCGACCATGAACGCCAGCTTTTGGTACATATTGAATGGCAATCCGTATCGGTATGATTGGGGGCCTATAACGCTAACAAAGACGCAATCCAGCCCAACCTATAAGTGGGCGTGGTCCGGCGGCTACAACCAACAGGCGTGGGTGGAGTTGGACACATCCACCGGAAAGATGAGGTGTTATGCTTACGTGAAACGCTATGGTGACAGCGTCTATATTGAGGCATTGTCGAATTGGGAGTCGTTCACCTACGGCGGCGGGTTTTACAAGACATTCACGAGCTTTCAGATTTTGACGAATTGCAACCAGGCTTCCATCAGTGTGAGTGTGCCTTGCCAGTCTTAGTCGGAGTGCGACCCATGAAGCATTGGCTTGACAATGCGCAGTTGGACGAGTGCAAACGGCAGATCCGAGAAGGTTTGGCCGCCAAGTCTAAGCTTATGGCCGAAATCGTGGACGCGCTCGTCGAAGAACAGCTCCGGATCGTGCCGGCGTTGGCAGAGATCGTATCGTCCGAATCTCCGCCCGGCAGAACGTGCGATTTGCGGCGGCAAATGCGGGACTTGCTAGGCAACGAAGTCCGGCGACTCCGATTCAATCCAGAGCTAGCGGAATTGATTATCGACATTCAGATGCGTCTGGTGCCGAAGCTACTGAGAGACATTGATGACGTCCTCGCTGCACGGGGGCTGTGAGAGATGGCTTTGCGTGACTTCTTTGAACGAGTCTATGTGATTAACCTGAAACGCCGGCCGGACCGACTGCGGGCCTTCTGGGCGAGACTCGAGCGATACGGTTGGCCGTTCAAACGCCCGGAGGTATATCCCGCGATCGAAGGCGACAAGGTGGGCGTTCCGCCAGAGTTCACACAGGGCGGCGGGGCCTATGGCTGCAGGATGAGTCATCTGCGAATCTTGCAAGATTGCCTGATGGACGACGTGCAAAGTGTCCTTATCCTCGAGGATGACGCCGACATCACGGAGGGATTTCCGGAGCGCGTGGCCGAGTTTCTGGCGAAAGTGCCCAGCGACTGGGAAGGGATCATGCTCGGCGGCCAGCACCACGCCCCGCCGATCCCGACCGAGATTCCCGGGGTCGTCCGTGTACGCTACGCACAGCGGACGCACGCCTATGCAGCCCGGCCGAGTTATATGAAGGCCTTGCAGCGGCGTTGGGGAAATGCGACCGTCCACATCGACTGGCTCATGCGGGACTGGCAGCACCAACACATCGTCTATGCACCAGATCCTTGGCTGATCGGCCAAGCCGGCGGCCGGAGCGACATTCGGGGAGCGGAGAAGCCTCCCGAGTGGTGGATCAGCGGATCGTCGAGGCTTCCGCCGGGGCCTGTGGCTGTTGCAATGGTGGATCGGCCGGTCCTCGAGGAGATGATACGATTCGGCTTTCATCCCGGGCACGAACGCGATGAAGACGGGATCGACGTCGGCCTGAAGAGAATTTTCGCTGACAGGAGGATCGACAATAGTTGGGACGAGCGGGACAGTGATCAAAGCGAGAAGCCAAACACGCGCCCGGGCACAACCGAGCAGTTGCGGGCGTGGCTGGAGATGATCCAGGCCGAGAGTGTCGGCGGCCTACTACCCACAGTTTGGCACCCAAATGCGACGGTCGAACTGGTCCGAGAGGCCTGGCCCGGGCCTGTGTACGAAGTCAAAGGGTCCACAGCAGAAGAGGCCTTCGCCTGCCTGCCCGTGGAAATCCAACAACGAATGCGAGACAGGCAGTCAATCCGAATCAGCCCCATCATCTTGCTACACTGCCCAACCTCGATGGTCGAGCACCTGCATCCGAACGGTTTTCATCCCGGCTATTGGCGCAATCGAGAGACCGGCATCGACAAGGGGCTAGAGCGCATTTTCGCTGAGGTGCCGGAAGAGCGTCGCATTGATGAGCTGCGTCGATGGTGCGAATTCCTCTGCCGTGAGGGCGACCGCGACGGCCTGGTCGTCACGGCAAGGCATCCCCAGTTGACGGCGGCCATGCTCAAAGCCGCCACCACACGGCCGGTTCTGGAGATTAAGGCGGACAACATCGAAGAACTAAAAGCTGCACTCCTATGCCCAAGATGAATCACACCGTCTGGCTCTACTGGGAAGGCCCAATGCCGCCGTATATCCGGCTGTGCCTGGACCTTCTGCAAGCCTACAACCCGAACGCCAGGATGCTTGGTCCCGAGGACCTCCCAGGGCTTGGCTTTCCGTCCGAGGTGCTGGAAGCGATCCGCGAATGGCATATCTGCCAGCGGTCGGATGCCATTCGCGTGTTCCTACTGGCAAACCACGGTGGCGTCTGGTGCGATGCCGATTGCATTCCGCTGAAGCCGTTCGACCTACTCGCCAGAGCGGCCGAAACCTCGCCCGCCGGACTGGTAACCTACCACTCAACCGATAGTACCTTTGGCCTCGGTCTGCTCGCCGCGCGCCCGGGCGCGGAACCTATAGCCCAGCTATGGCAGCATATCTATCGCATAATGAGTGACCAGCGGGTCCCGGCATGGTTGGAAGTTAGCTCGCAACCGCTGACTGAAATCATCAAGAAAACCGGCCATGCCGGCGTTGTCGTTTTGCCATTCGACCATGTGTGTCCGATTTCTTGGCGTGACCAACACGTGCTCTCTACAAAAGCCCCTGAACATGAGCACGCAGCGCGGCTGGCCGCCCGTCCCAACATTTGGACCTGCATGCTGTCGCATCAAGAACTTAGCAAAGACTCCACCGGAGATCACATCCTGAATCTCTCACGGCATGAGTTACTAACGTCTGATCGGCTCCTTTCCTATCTGTTTCGGGCATCCATCAGACGACTCCATGAGTCGGTTAGACCGTCTGGCCGGGCCGTCGTAACGCTCAATCTCTATGGCGACGGGATGCCCCAGAATTTCCGCGAGTCGCAACGGGCGGCGGCCCAAAGGTGGGGCGCCGAATATGTCGAAATCACTCGGCCGCTGTTCGGCTGGCGCGAGCCATACTGGGAAAAGCTGAACCTCGACCAACATACGGCCGCCTACGAGCGGGTGGTGTTCTTCGATCGTGATGTCGTGGTACGAGACGATTGCCCTAACCTGTTCGAGCTAGTCCACGAGGAGGCCGTTGGGGCGGTCAGCTCCGAGCAAGAGGGGCACAACCTGCTCCACCACATTGTGCCCAAGATGCAACCGCTTTGCGAAACCCTGGGGGTACCGCTGGATTTTACCCGCGAATATCTCAACTCCGGCGTGTTGGTGTTTAGCCCGCACCGCCATCGCCAGGTTTTTGAAGCAGCGCGGCTGGTCTGGGCACTGACCGGGGATCATCGCTCGTGGGAAATCGGCGACCAAGGGCCGATCAGCCTGGCGTGCCGGTGGACCGGGACGCCGTTATATCTCTTGCCCTGCGAATTCAATCGATGCGGGTCACGGCTCTGGGATTGCTGGACGCCACGGATGGACGCTTACATCTGGCACTTCTGCGGACCGAAGGACTGGACCGGGATGGCAAAGACCGATTGGCGGTCATGCCCGGACCAAACTTGAATTGGCTGGACTTCGACATCACCTAGCTCTGCGGCATGGCTTGCCGCAACGGCAACGGCATGACGCTACCGGCGCCGGGTCGCCCTTAAGGAAACGTCCAGCTGAAATAGACCGATCATCTCGTCGCATTTTGTCCAGCATCGAATCACCGGCTACCTCGCCGACCGCCTCCCGTCCGGGTACCAGTGCGTTCAGACTGCGAGAGAACTCCAGGGGGACCCGCGACCGGCGTCTTCTCACCTCGTCCCGGGTAGAGGGCGATTGGGGCGAGGTTCGATTGCTGGGATTCCGCCCGTGGAGCAATCGGCGGCGTGTCTCCGGCAAAATTCCGGTTTGGCGCACGGCGGGGCTTTCAAGACGCGAGCATTTTTCAAGAGGGGGTACTTGACACACACACACACACAGAGTTAAACTCCCGGCGGCATGAGAAACTTTCTCCGGCCGTGAGGAGGAACGCAGGCACGATACCGCGGATGTGGCGGCTTCGGCGCGTGTGATGAGGGTTGTGCAATGGGCAGCAATGTCCACGAGCTGGCAGGACAACGGAACCGGGACGGGCCGTCTTCGGCGTCAGGGGTGATTCAAGTCACGGGAGATGCTTATCAGCGGGCCCTGGCGGCGCATCGGGTCGGTGATCTGGAGACGGCCGAAGCAATCTACCGCGAGATCCTCGCCTCGAGCCCGAACCATGCCGGGGCGGCGCATTTTCTGGGCATGATCCATCTAGCTCGCGGCCAGCATGAAGAGGCTCTGGGGTGGATCGAGCGGTCTCTTCGGCTACGCGGCGACAAGGCCGTGTACTGGAACAACTATGGGGCTGTGCTCAAGAAGATGGGACGGCTGGCCGAGGCACACTCGGCTTTCTCAAAGGCAGTGATGCTTCGCGCAGACTATCCGGATGCCTGGTCCAACCTGGGTTTGGTGTACTTGGAACAGGGCCAACTGGACGAGGCGGAACGCTGCCTGCGATACGCATTGCGGCTCCAGCCGCGTCATGCCGATGCACTGCGGCACTTGGCTCGGGTGGCCCAGGCCAAAGGGGACGCCGCCGAAGCGGTCCGGCTTTGCCGGGAGTCTCTGGCGGTGGCGCCAGAGCAGGCCGAAACGCTCATGCAGTTGGGCGAGATCTATTGCAGCGCCAAGCGTTTCCAGGAGGCGGGCGAGATATTCCGGCGGGTGGTCGCGGTGCGACCCCAATGGGCCGAAGCCCGTCTGAACCTGGGTCTGGTCTATACCGATTTGGAGGAGTTCGAAGCGGCACGAGAGCAATTCAAGATCGCCGCCGCACTACGGCCGGGAAAAACGACGTGGCAGCTTCGCGAGTTGAGCCTTTGCCCGGTGGTCTTCGACTCGGCGGAAGCGGTGCTCCAGTTCCGGGCGGAGCTGGAAAGGCGGCTTGACGAAGCCTTGGTTGATCCGCCGAGGCTGGACTGGCGTCAGGCTTTCCGCGACGGCTTCGTGCCCTCTTTTCACCTTTACCATCATGGGGTGTGCAATCGGGCCCTCCGGGAAAAGTTCGCGCGCTTATTCAGTAAGTTCTTTCCGCAGGAGAGACCACAGCCTGCGCGACGAACAAAACTCCGTGTTGGTTTTTTGGTAACGGAAGGTCACCAAGGGGGTTTTGTCCGAGGTTTGGGGCAGGTGATGGCAAAACTCGATCGCCAGTGCTTCGAAGTCGTGGGGTTGGTGTCTGCAGGAATTCGAGCGGCGTGTCAGAAGATGGCGGCGGGGGCCGACATCACGTGGGTGGGATTCCCCCATGAAATCCAGCATGCTTTCCGGACGATTCGCCAGGCAGAGTGCGATATCATCTTTCACTGGCAGTCGGGAACGGACATCGTGAATTATTTTCTTGCTTTCTTACCGTTGGCCCCTTGGCAATGCATTGGGTTTGGACAGCATGGGACTACGGGGATTGCTACCATCGACTACTTTATCTCTTCCCGGCTTTTTGAGCGTGGCGAGAGCGCTCGTGAGGACTACACGGAGCAATTGGTGCAATTTCGGGGGCTCACCACTTGGCAGCCGCGTCCGCAGCCACCGCCGGAAGGTTCGCGGCGTCGCTGGGGATTACCGGAAAAGGGGACGCTTTACTTTTGTCCTCATCGGTTGAACAAGTTTCATCCAGGGTTCGATCCACTCTTGCGGGAGATCCTGGCGGAGCATTCTGGCGGGTATCTTTTGGTCTTGGAAGGCTCTCGTCCGGCGACTGTGCAACGGTTACAGGCTCGTTGGGCGAAGACGCTCGGTGAAGCGCTCTGTCGGCGGATTATTTGGTTACCCAGCCAGCCGGTGCCGGAGTATTATCGGCTTCTCAGGGTGGTGGATGTGGTTCTCGATTCACCCGCCTACAGCAGCTCGTTAACCGGTTTGGATGCCCTAGCCTTGGGAGTCCCGGTGGTTACTCTTCCCGGACCCTTGATGGTCCAGAGATACATGCACGGCTTTTACACTCTCTTAGGGATAAGCGAACTGATGGCCCGGTTACCCCATGACTATGTTGCGTTAGCCGTGCGGCTGGGCAATGACCCGGACTTCCGTCAGGCGATGGGGGAGAAGATTCGGGAGCGGGCGGGGGTGCTTTTTGAAGATGATAGGGTCGTCCGCGAATACGAAGAGTTTTTCATTCAGCTGCGGGAGCAGGCGTTGTGAACTAGTTAAATTATCAGAGACGCAAAGGTCCAGAGGCGTGGGACAAATTGAGGAGCAGAACGATGAATGGGAGCCGCTTTTCTCAGGTCATGTTGAAGCGCAAGGTGCGTGGATCGCGAGTCTCCGGCGGAGGACGGGCAAAAGGACAGCGGCACCGCTCGCTGCGGATCGAAGAGTTGGAACGACGGGAACTCCTCTCCGTGGTAGCGAATATCAGCGTAGATCAGCCGATCCAAGTGGAACGCGTCCGTGGGACTTCGAGCTTCACGATCACTATCACAGGGTGTCCTCAGAATTTCAGTTACGGTTGGCTGAACTTTGAGGTGAGTGGAACGGCCGATCCAGGCTGCGATTATCAAGCCTCGGGGTTTTTGGCCTGCGGATACATCACGTTTTACGGGGACGGGAGCCAATCGGCGACGGTCACAATTGGGAACGACCCGTGGCGGGAAGAGGACGAAACGATCACCGTTCGTCTCACGGGAGGCCGGTGGACTGATAGCAGTTGTTGTGAGGAATATCCCGTGATGATTGGGGACAACAGTTCAGCCACCGTAACGATCCTGGATGATGACCGGTGGAGTTTTTCAATCGAGGCGATTGATGACACGGGGGCGGAAACACTCGAAAATCAGCCGGCCAATCCTGGGAAATTCAGAGTCACCCGGAGCAATGCCCGCGATCCGGACCTCGAGTACCCTATCAAGGTGTACTACAACATCGGGGGTACCGCCACCCAAGGGGATGGCATCCATGATGACTATGCACCCTTGCCGGGCGTGGAGGGCGGGGGGTGTTGCTATTATTCTTCCACAGGTTTCATCACGTTCGATGCGTGCTCTCCGCAGATGGCCTACGACATCGTGGTGCAAGTGCGCGATGATGCGAGTGATCCGGTGGCCGAGCCGAGGGAGACCGTGATCCTCACCCTGGATCACGCTGACGCCGTATGGCAAGGAGGTGAGTACGCGAGCTATCCTGTGTCCGAGTCCCCAGCCACGGTGTATCTCCACGATAACGACTGGGTGGTTGAAATCCCCCGCAATGGCGACGCTGTGGAACCTCTCCAAGGGCCTGATCCCTCGACGGGCTATGAGTCCAAGATGGGGGGGTCTCCGGGAACATTTTTCATTCACCTTTTGGATGGCAACGAGAATTTTTCCGACGCCTTGGTAACCTATGCCACCAGCGGCTCGGGCTTAGTGGACGACGATCCTTACTGGGATAACGAACCCGGCCCGCGCGACGGCAAGGCCGATGCGGACGGATATTTGGAAGATGGTGCGGGGTTCCTGCCGACGAGTGGAACCCTGACAATTCCGGCGGGAGTCAATTCGTACGTAGTCAGTTTTGTGCCCTGGTACGACGGCTTCCGCAACGAATCAAACCCAATCGAAACTGTCGTTTTGACTCTTTCAGGAAACAATGTGCATCAGGGTCAGGATGATGCCACGATGTTGATCCTGGAACCTGAAGAGCATTTCAAACCGTGCGTGGGCTGCTGTGGGCAAGGTTCTACCTCAGCATGCAAAGTGGCTTCGGATTTGAACGTTTCGACCGGTAATCTGGGAATCTCCGGACCGGGGTCTCGTGTGACTTATTACAGTCAATTTGCGTCCGGTCAAGCGACGGTTTTGGCCTTCAGCCCGCTCCAACTCACCAACGGAGAGGCGACGCTCGAATCGGTGGAGGCCAAACTCGTTAACTTCGGGACGAGCACACCCAACACGACAATCTGGTTTGATGCGTCGGACGCAGCGGAATCTCGTTCCTACGTGTTTGCCTTTCCGGTGGATGTGTCGGCCCTCAACACGGGGGCTTATCCCTGGACGGTCCAGTTGGTTCAGCATTATTCCGACAATTCCTCCCAGACAATCACACTTTCCGGGAAGAGTAATGTTTACAACACGCGCAACAGCCCGATGGCCCCTGGTTGGTTTCTCTTTGGAGTCGCCCGCTTGATCCCCGACGGCTCCGATGTCCTCCTCATGCGGGGTGGCCTCCAGCGATTCAAGCCCGACGGCAGTGGCGGCTGGATCGCCGATCTTACTGATGATCCGAGCGCTTACACCCTCAACGGAAACTGGTCCACGGGCTTCACTCTCCGGGCCAAGGATGGTACTGAGGACTATTTCAATCCTGGAGGGTTGATCACCCGTACCGTGGATCCCGCAGGGAACCAGACATTCTACCACTATGACACCTCCAGCCGGCTCACCTCGATCGAGGCTCCGGAAGGCGATACGGTCTTTTTGTACGATGAAGAGACGGGATGGATCAGCCAGACGATCGGTCCGGATGGGGTTGTAGCCACGTACACTCACGATGCGGAAGGGCGGATCATCGAGATCACCACCACCGACCCGGACGGGGATGGTCCCCTTCCGCCACCGGTGACGACTTTTGAATACGCTGGGCCGAACGGTCTGCTCTCTGCGATCACGTTCCCTGATGGTTCCCGTGAAACCTACGAATACGACCACGCACTGCGGCTCAAGAAGATCATCCGCCCCGACGGGTCGGAAGAGAGCTATGTCTCTTACCCGGCGGCGGCCCTCGTCGATCTCGGGAGCGGGGAAGGAACTCCCCAGAATCCGGCCGCCCTCCGCGACACTGCCGAGATCCGGATCAGTGCCACGGTCGGCGGTGTCACCACTACCTCGGCTGTCGATCCCTGGGGTTTCCCCATTGAGTCGATTGACGGCGAAGGCCAGACCACGCGGTACGTCCGCAACGCCGCCGGCCAAGTGGTCCAGGTCATCGAACCGGACCCGGACGGAGACGGGCCGCTCTCTTCCGCCATCACCACCTACGAATACGATCTCAAGGGCAACCGGGTCAAGATGGTCCTCCCGGATGGCAGTGTCCGCCGCTGGGTGTATGACCCCACCTGGAATGTGGTCACCAAGTATGTCGACGAACGCGGGATCACCACCCTCTACACCATCGATCCCCAGACCGGCTACGTGCTGCAAACCCGGGTGGTGGTCGGTCAAGTCGACTCGCCCGGCAACGGAGAGACTGACGACGTAGTGACCACCTACACCTACACCGATGCCAGTGATGGTACCCTCATCGGCCTGGTGGAAACCGAGACCGACCCCTTGGGTCACGTCACTCGTTACCAGTACAACCCGCGCGGCCAGGTGATCCAGGTAACCTACGCCGTGGGTACCGACCTTGAGGCGAGTGTGAGCTACGAATATGATCCCGATACGGGAAAACTTCTCGCCGAGGTGGACGAATTGGGACGGCGGACGGAATACCAGTACAACGCCTTGGGGCAACTTATCCGCAAGGTCCTGCCCGACCCCGACGGTGAGCAAGGGCCGCTGGACAGCCCGGTCTACCAGTACGGCTACGATGTGGTCGGCAATCTGGTGTCTGAAACCGATCCCCTGGGCAACGTGACACGCTATGAATACGATGCCCGGGGCCGTCTCATCCGCACCATCCAGCCCGATCCCGATGGGGAGGGCCCCCTGGCCAGCCCTCTCACCCAGCAGTTTTACGACTCCGCCGGGCGGCTCAGCCACGTCATCGACCCCGTTGGGGCGATCACCGAATATGCCTATGATAACGCTGATCGTCAGATTGCGGTTTATCACGGAATTCTCACCGACAACGGCGACCCCGACTATGCGGAAACGGGTCCGGCCTGGGCCGACTGGGAGACTGGATACGGTGATCTCTCCCGCATCCATCCCACCGTCACCGGCGACCCCACCGCGACAGCCACCTGGACATTCTCCCATCTCCTTGTGGGCCTGTCCTATGAAGTCTACGTGACCTGGGAGGCTGACCCCGCCAATGCCGCCGATGCCCCCTTCGCCGTCTATGCCGGTGATACCTCCGGCCAACCCCTCGCGAGCCTGTCAATCGATCAGTCCGAGGAACCCGGACAGGCCGGGGAATCTCGGACCTTCGCCGGGCGGACCTTCCGCAAACTGGGCACCTTCACCCTTTCTGATCCGACGCTCATCGTCCAGTTGGCCAATCACTCGGCCACTGCGGGCAAACACGTGGTGGCCGACGCCGTCATCCTCCGCCTCGCCTCACCCCTTTCCCAGACCCTCTACGACGCCGCCGGGCGTATCACAGGGACCATCGACGCCCTTGGTCAGCTTACCACCTACGAGTACGACGTGATGGGCCGCCAGACCAGAATTATTCAGCCCGACCCGGACGGGGAAGGGCCTCTCCCTGCTCCCATCACCCAATACGTCTACAACGCCGGCGGGCAACTCGTGCAGGTGATCGACCCGCTCGGCCGAGTGACAACTTATGAATACGACGCCCTCGGGCGCCGCAGCAAAGTCATTCTTCCCGATCCGGATGGCCCTGGCTCACAGACTTCTCCCCAGACCCTCTACGAATACGACAAGCTCGGACAATTGATCAAGGTCACGGATCCTCTGGGCAATGTCACGGAATACGCATACGACGAGCGTGGCCGCCAAATCAGGGTGACCCAGCCCGATCCCGATGGCAATGGCCCCCTGGAAGCCCCCGTCACCCAGTACGTGTACGATGCCGCCGGGCAGCTCCTCCAGCTCACCGATCCCCTGGGCCGGATCACGACCTACGAGTACGACGGCCTCGGCCGCCAGATCAAGATCACCCAGTCCGACCCGGATGGTGAAGGCCCCGAACTGGCCCCCTGGACCACCTTCACCTACGATGCCGCCGGGCGGCTGGTGAGCCAGGCGGATCGGCTAAACCACACGACCACCTTCACCTACGACAACCTGGGCCGGCTCATCAGCCAGACCGACGCCAACGGGGCCGAGACCACCTTCTCCTACGACCCCGCCGGGCGACGTCTCTCCCTGACCGACCCCGTGGGCAACACCACCACCTGGGTCTATGACGCCCTGGGCCGCACCGTGGCCGAGACCAACGAGTTGGGCAATACCCGCTATTTCGTCTATGATGCCGCCGGGTATCTCGTCCGCCGGATCGACCGCCTGGGCCGCGTCCGCCAGTTCCAATACGACAACCTCGGCCGCAACACCGCCGAAATCTGGTATAATAACGTCGAGGATGCCGACGCCGATCAGAACCGCCAGCGGACGATTACCTTCAGCTATGACCTGGTGGGGCAACTCACCAGCGTCGATGACGTCGATGCCGACTACACCTACAGTTACGATGCCCTGGGCCGGGTGACCACGCTCACCCACAGCATCGTGGGGCTTGTGCCCATGGTGACTTTCACGCAGGCCTACGACGCGGCCGGCCGCCGCACCGAGCTGAAAACGCAGATCAACGGGACGGCCGAGTTCGTCAACCAGTGGACCTACGACGCGCTGGGCCGCGTGGTCCGCATCACCCAGGGCCCCCAGCCGGGCGGCCGGGCCGTGGCTGAAAAGCGGGTGGACTTCTCCTACGACGCCGCCGGGCAGCTGACCGCGCTGGCCCGCTACGCCGACCTGGCCGGCACACAACTGGTGGCCGAAAGCAGCTACAGCTACGACCAGGCCGGGCGATTGCGCAATCTCCGCCACTTCCAGGGCCAGACGACCTTCGTGGAATATACCTGGAACTTCGATGCCGCCAACCGTATGACACAGTACATCAACTCGGTGGACGGCACGGCCGACTACACCAGCGACGCCGCCGGCCAACTCACCGCCGCCGACTACGACTATCAAACGGACGAAAGCTACCAATACGACTCCAACGGCAACCGCGTCCTGGCCAATGGCAGCACCTACACCACGGGCACCAACAACCGGCTGCTTTCCGACGGCACCTACCGCTATCTCTACGATGCCGAAGGGAACCGCACGCACCGGTTCATCGACAATAACCAGAACGGCCAGCTCGACGCGGGCGATACCGACATCACCCAGTACACCTGGGACCACCGCAACCGGCTGGTCAAGGTCGAGCACCGGCTGGGCTACGCCGCGGCCGTGGACAAGGTGGTCGAGTACTTCTACGACTACCAGAACCGCTGGGTCCGCAAGGCGCTGGATAGCGACGGCGATGGCCACCTGGACGGCCGGCGGATTTTCATCTACGACGGCAACCAAATCGTGATGGACTTCCGGCGGGCCAATTCGCAGGACATGCAGATCGGCCACCTGCGCCAGCGCTACCTATGGGGCCCGGCGGTGGATCAGGTCCTGGCCGAGGAGGCGGTGGACGGCGGGACGGACGACCTGGTACAGTGGACGCTGACGGACCACCTGAACACCGTGCGGGATATTGCCCGGTTCGACCCGCAGACGGGGGCCACCACCGTGGTGAACCACCTGGTGTATGACGCCTTCGGCAAGGTGACGGCGGAGACCAACCCGGCGGTGGACTCTCTGTTCCTTTTCACCGCCCGGCCGTTCGACCCGGACACCCAGCTTCAAAACAATCTCAACCGCTGGTATGACGCCCGTGTCGGCCGCTGGCTGAGCGAGGACCCGGTAGGCTTTGCTGGCGGCGATGGGAATTTGTATCGGTATGTGGGGAATGGGCCGAGCGGAAGATTCGATCCCGTTGGCCTGCGAGAGCCGGAGGATCCGTTTGACGCCGTGATGTTGGGTATAATAACCCCACAAGAAGCTCAGTACTTCTATAATCGCTCCCGAGAGGAGTTAAGAGAGTACATTAAGTGGCGTTTACGCGAGGGCCGAGACGCGATACAGGTCACCGATCCTCCAGCGTCCACCAAATTCCCGATTGGTCGAAAACCTTTGGGCTGGGTGCTTGCACAGCTTTGGCCGCTACCGGGCGAGCGATGCGCTCGGTGTGGTCCCGAGCAATTGCGCGAGCTTGGAGAGGCGATCGAGCGGGTGGCCAAGAATACGTGGATCTTCGATTTTTGGCCGAACGGATGTGAGCGTTGGGCAATGGCCTTTGAGAGGAACTGGGCCGATGCAAAGGTGTGTAGTCCCTGCCTCGCTGAACACAATATCGGTTTTCGGACCGCATCAGCAATTGGAGGTGGTCACGCATATTATTATTTTCTGTTATGTGACCGGGTAACTACGGTGAGAGTGGATCACTGGATTTATCAGTTCTTTGCCTACGGTGGAACAACTTGCTTCGAGATTGTGCGATAGGAGTAACAAATAATGGAGCATACTTCATTATTTCGGGCCAGGATAAACATAGCCCTATACGCAGTCTTGCTTTGCTACGGCCTTCTAGGCAACTATGCGATTTATTTGCAGCTGGGATGGCCAGGGATCATAACTATCGGCACTGTGGCTGCCGTTGTGGGTGCAGCGACCTGCGTTTATGGCAGTAAGTGGCGTTTTCAGGCGCAGTTCTGGATTCATGTATTAATCGGAATTGTGGCGTTCTTCTCCAGTGGCTTTATAATGTTGACACTCGACCTTTGGGAAGCTGTCCCCCGGCCAAACGGACCGTTCTTTCCCTTCGCATTATTGGGCAGCATAATGGTTTTGCTAGCCGTATGGGGTATGCGCGCGAATTATGCCTTGTCCATGACGTACTTTCAGAATCAAGTTCTGGAGAGGATTCTTGCCCGTAACGTCCTCCTCATCACCGCTATTCCCTTGTTGGGAACTCTCGTGTTAGGCCTTATTGTAGCTGTCACTGATGAGAGCGCGATTGTTTTCGGCGAGAAGATAGCAGACGTTGTCTACGTGGTGTTCTTAGGGAGCGTGGTAGCGGTGCTACTATCTGTTCCCTGGATTGCTTTATATGTCGCTACACGGATTGGGCTGGGGCGTCACGAATCACGCCTGGACTACCGGTAATAACCCTATGTACGAATGGCCCAGAAGTATCATAGCCGCATTCTTTCGGAACTCCCGCACCACTCGGCGTCCATCAGTACGATACGCTCGTGCGTGGGAGCAAGGGGTATAGATAGAATTACGGAACAACCCTCAGGGCGGACGGCGAGCACGACAAAAGCAAATCGTAAGACCAACCGGACGTTGACACCGCCAGGGCGGAATTCGTACAGTGGACCCTGACGGACCACCTGAACACCGTGCGGGACGTTGTCCAATATACACTGCAAACAGGGCCGAGTATAATCAGTGTTGGAAACCGTGACCGGACTCAACGAGGGCAGCGACCGTGGTCAGTAACCTAATCTGTGCAGTTTCCAGCAGGGTGACGGGGGCGACCAATTCGCCCGAAGCTCTCTTTGCAACCACCCCGGCGGTGGATTCTTTGTTCCTGTTTACTGGCAGACCATTTGATCAAGACACCCAACTCCAAAACAACCTTAACCGCTGGTACGATCCTGCGGTCGGCCGCTGGCTGAGCGAGGACCCGATTGGCTTTGCGGGTGGCGATTCGAATTTGTATCGGTATGTGGGGCATCGAGTAACCTCGCTAACCGATGCAGTTGGCGAGGATGTGCATCATCCGTATCCTCTTTACCTCGGAGGAAGTCCACAGCAACCCTGCATTGTTCTATCGCCAGACCAACACCGAATTGCGACGGAATATTTCCGGAAGGCGATTGGATACGGTGAAGAGGGCCGGCTTAAATGGGCCAATTTTTCGCCTGCTGAACAGCGATTGCATATCATCAAGGCTCTAAAAGAGGCGGGGGTCCCGGACGATGTCATCCAGCAGCACATAGATGAAATCATGCGAGGAGCGAAACCAGGTGTCAAGATGCCGCGCATTCGCCCAACGAGGATTATTGGTGCCGGTGCCGCCTTATCGGCGGTTTTCATCGTTTTAACAGATGCAGGTACGGCTCAGGCTGCCGAGATTTCCTGGGATTGGCGTGACACGCCATTTCTATCTGACCTTGATAAATGCGCCTGTGAATGTGCACGGTTTCGATATGTGGTGATTATTCCCTCTTGGTGGAATATTTTCTATTCGGAAGAAAGAGGGATGGCTACGCGAGTTTCCAATTGGGTGCATCTAGGCGTGACAACGAGAGCAGAATGCCGGAGCCTTGAAGGATATGAGCAGATCGTTGGCGAAGAACATTTTATTGGCTTTACGGTGTACAACATTGAGACCACTATCTGCCGATTCGGTGACAGGATTGGAGATATTCGCTGAGGACATGAGTAATGGCCGATAAGGCCACAGCAGGAGGTCGTATCTCCCTAACACAACGAACGGTTCTGGAAGTTCAAGAGGTGACCCACTCATGCATGGAGGAAAAGGACAAAGCTCGTCCTCACGGCCAGTCGGGCTAGGCAAGTTGGCGAACTTGCCCGAGGAACTCAAGTTTTTAGCGGAGCCTGCGGCACGCTACCGCTTTGAATGTGAAGCACAGGTGCTTCGTTTTTTGGATCGCGCGACGGATGAGGAGATAGAGGAATTGGCGGAGTTGGCGGAACGTGTGCGGCTGGAGCGATTGTACCCCAAGGTCTTAAGGTTATTGGACAATGAACTCGCACTCGATGAAACCTGGGAAGGAATGTGGCTTTATTTGCTCTTCGGCGCAATGGATTATGCCGATCTTAAATTCCATGACTCTTATGGCGATGATCGGGATATCGAGGAACTCTTTGGCTGTTCTGTCGAGGAGTACAATAGAAGAGTGCACTTCTGTTTCGTAGGGCCACCCGAATCTGGCCCCCCCGACGTCGATGCCCAATTGCATTGTTACAAGTATTTTATTTCGTTTCGGAAGTGCCCTCCTGCTGTAATAGTTGACAGCTTTATACACGATCTTCAGAATGCACTTGAGTCATTGGGTTTTATTTTCGGCGCTCAATACACCACGCTTACCGCGGACGTGCAAGTGTATGACAAATCTGGTGACCAGATGGTGGCGAAGGTGATCGAAGAGGTGATTATGAGCATAACCAAACGGTATAACTGTGTAAGAGAGTGGCGGCGTTGTTAGACATCTGAAACGTGGAATGTACCGTGATGAACGGGACGTTGCCAAAGTAGTAAGGCACTCCCGCAAAAACTGACGCCGATCAGGAGAGTAGCTTCGTGCCTTCGGAGCGAGATATATCGAAGGAACTCATGCACAGCCCGCTACCGATCGGTATAATGCTCCACTATTTGGGACCAACGGGAGCGAGAGATACGAAAGGGAAAGGCGCACTGCGGATCTGTACAATACATGCCAGTGAACTAGCTCAATACGCTCCGGGACATTGCCAAGTCCGACTCGGGCGGTGATATGACCACCGTGGTCAACCACCTCATCTACGGCACCTTTGGCCGGGTGACGGCCGCGAGCAATTCGGCCGCGGACTCGCTGTTCCTCTTCACCGGTCGGCCCTTCGACCCCGACACCGGCCTCCAGAACAACCTCCACCGCTGGTACGATCCTTCCGTCGGCCGGTGGACAAGCGGGGACCCGATTGGCTATAAGGGCCAGGATCTCAACCTCTATCGGTATGTGCAAAACTCCCCCCTTGAGCGATTAGACCCTGTTGGGCTGAAGATAATATGCTGTGGCGGCGAAGCCCTCACAGCGATCCGACTTCTTGGCTTTCGCAACGCTTGGACAGCGAACCGACTTGCGAGCGAAGCGCTGGAAGAGGCACGACGAATTGCGCCGACCTTGCCGGGTGGGTTGGCAGGACTACATAACGGGGCTGCCGATGCTTTTCGTCACTGTTATTGGTCCTGTCGGATGGCCGAAGAGATGGGGTCCAGCTACGCGCTCACGGCTGGGAGTATCCACGAGGACTGCGCATCGAATCAGCCTCCCGGTGAGGAAGCCATGGATAGGAAGAACAACGCGATTGGCGTACAATTGGCTCGTCGGCACAATTGCAGCGACGATTGTGCTAAGTTCGCGCGAGACGGAACTCTCCAGACCGCGCCCGGCGGAAGTCCACCACAAGGAGGTTACTTTATTCCCCCGGTATATTGAAACGGCATCCGCGTAACGAATTACAGGAGTACCTCTGTAGCACGAAGCGCAGCATCCGCAAGCGACCGGAGGCGGTATTCATGGAGAAGAAATTGTACCCGTCTGCTGGGACAAGCAGAGCCATTTTTCGCACCACTGTCCTGTGCGTATTGTGTGTGCTCACCGCGCTGCTAATTGCCTTCTGGGCTACGAGAGGTGTCGAAGTGGTTATCTGCAACAAGACCGGCGAGGAACTTCAGAGCGTCCGAATTGAGTTTACCGGTGGCACGAAGACGGTGCCCACGATTGAGCCTGACGGGGTGTTCAGAACGAGGATAACGCCGGCAGGCGAATCGCATTTGGAGCTTACATACACGCATGTGTCGGGCAAGGAGTTCAGCAAAGCAATTGGCGTGTACTTTGAGCCGGGGTACGGTGGTGCAGTTTTCATTGAGCTTCTCCCAAACCGAGCGTTGCGTTTCGAGGACAACATACGGCTACCTCGCTGGTGGTAGCCGCCTACAGCAAACAACCAGGTTGCGTACTGCGTGGGTGACCATTGCGAGCGGTGTCAACGAGCGCGGCGAATTGACCCACTTTGTACGATTGAGAACTGCCCCACCCAGTCGAGTAGGTTAGGTAGCCTGTGCGTGACAATGGCGACGGGCGCCGGGTGGCGCTGCCGGCTTGACCAGCAGTGTGGTGGTGAGCTTGCGAAAGAAAACCGCAGCCACCAGTTCGTCGACACGAACGAAAACGGCCAGCTCGATGCCGGCGACACCGACATCACCCAGTACACTTGGGACCACCGCAATCGGCTGGTCAAGGTGGAGCATCGGGCCAGTTACGCCGCGGCGGTGGACCGGGTGATCGAGAACGCCTACGACTACGCCAACCGCTGGGTCCGCCGGCGTCTGGATAGCGACGGCGATGGCCATACGGATAAGCGGCGCGTTCTCGCCTACGATGGCAACCAAATCGTCTTGGACTTCCGCCGGACCGGCTCCGGGCAGGTTCAGGCAGGCGACCTGGAGTGGCGGTATCTGTGGGGACCGGCGGTGGACCAGATTTTGGCCGAGGAAAACGTTGACAACGGCACTGATGAAACAATACAGTGGAACCTGACGGACCACTTGAACACGGTTCGGGATATTGCGAAGTATAATTCGGGCAGTGACATGACCACTGTGGTCAATCACCTCATCTACGACGCCTTTGGCCGGGTGACGGCCGAGACTAATTCGGCGGTTGATAGTCTGTTCTTATTCACGGGCCGAGCGTTCGATAGTCAGACCGAACTTCAAAACAACCTCAACCGCTGGTACGATCCTTCCGTCGGCCGCTAAATAACCGGCTAACTGATGCGACGTTTCCGCCTGCGGTGTTGGATCGAGCCGTCGATCTGATCGAGTTGTTGCTTCGGCGGTGACACGGCGCCTGTCCCACCGCCGTTCCGAGGAGCTGAGGCAGTTCAGGATGGTCCCACGCTCGCGTAGAATCAACCAGCTTGGGTTCACGGCAGGCCGCACAAAGCGATCGGGGGTTTACAGCCTCGGTGATCGACGACGGCTAACCCGCAGGCAGGCAGTTCGAAGCCCTCTGGCTTGTTATGCATTTGCCGAACGGGACGTGAACTCCGTAACCGATTGAAACTTCTGGACTTACGACATCGACTCTCGCGCGAGTGGTTGCATAGAGAGTTGTGCACGGGGAGCTTGCTACGGTCCCCACAAGCTGGTCGTAAGACGGAGTCGACGTCTGAGGTTCATCTCATCTTCGGGAGGTCTTGCCCGTCAGAAAACCCTGTAATTCCGCTTAGGTCAGGAAGATCCTGAAGCTCACCCCACGTTCATTGAGGGCTCTTGCTTTCCGCCGATATCAGCCGGTGATTTGGTACCGACTGTCAGATTCTCCTGCAGCCTCAAGTGATAAGATCCTTGAGCAGTTTCGATCAGGCCCTCCGCTTGTTAATCCTTAGGGTCGCTTC